>OLSQ01000008.1_pt1 | contig 213121 bp, 190 predicted proteins | sample 1672561 | NCBI WGS metagenome assembly OLSQ01 (sample SAMEA3136699, study PRJEB25190) | human gut metagenome | biome: human gut; feature: human-associated habitat; material: faeces | place: Austria | collected 2013
AAAATAATATAAAAATATATATTAAAAATTAGTACCAAAAGTTAAAATCAAAGCCTGCACATTTCAATCTGTGCAGGCTTTTTTTCACATTTCGTCTATAACTTCCGCAATCTCCGGCTCGGTGATCTGCTTAGCGTAATCATTATCGCCAAAGCACATAACATCGCCGATTTCCTTTTGGAATACCATTCTGAGCTTGCCGTCACGAACCTTCTTATCCGTATACAGCTTTCTGACCAGTGCGGTTTTGTCGATGTAATCGGGAATCGCAATGGGGAGCTTTGCACGTTCACACAGCTTTATTACACGGCTGACATTTTCGTGAGAAATATAACCGTATTTCTCACCGAGCTTCGCCTGTGCGATAAGTCCTATTGATACCGCCTCGCCGTGCAGCAGCTTGTAGTCGCTGACCGTTTCTATCGCTCTGCCGACAGTGTGACCGAGGTTAAGCACCTCACGCAGTCCCGATTCACGCTCGTCCTTCATTACAACTTTATACTTCACGGCGCAGTTATGCTCCGCTATGTATTCGCAGGCGTCCTTGTCGTTAACAAGTATCTTTTCAATGTTCTTTTCAAGATAATCGAACATTTCGCCGTCTGCAAGGCAGGCGTGTTTTATTGTTTCGGCAAGTCCGCTTGAAAGCTGTCTTTCCGGCAGTGTTTTCCACGTTTCAATATCAAGATATACCTTTTCGGGCTGGTTGAAAAGGCCGATAAGGTTGGTAGCAAGGGGAGTGTCAACCGCAGTCTTTCCGCCTACCGATGCGTCTGCGGCGGCGAGAAGAGTAGTGGCATAATTGATAAAAGGTACGCCTCTGCCAAATGTGCCTGCAACAAAGCCTGCAAGGTCGCTTACAACACCGCCTCCGACCGCAATTACACAGCAGTCACGGCGATAGCCCTTTTCAAGCATAGAGTCCTCGACATACTCTTTCATCGCTCTGGTTTTTGACTTTTCTCCTTCGGGTATCACAAACATATCGGCACTGTAGCCCGCCGAAATGAGTTTTTCGTATATCCCTTTCGCATAAAGCGGCTCGACAATGCTGTCGGTCACAACGGCAAACTTCATTATTCTGCCGCAAAGTCCGTTATTTATATCGCTTATCAGCGTGTCGGAAAGACCTCTGCCGATTTCTATATCGTATGAGTCGTCTACTATCTTTTTAAGTTCACAGAAAAATTTCATTGTTATTCCTCAAGGTACCTTGTGTTCGCCTGATATTCTGTCACTTCTGAGCTGTCCGCAGGCGGCGGATAACTCTGTGCCGAATTCTTTTCTTCGGGTAACGTTTATCCTGTTCTTTTTTAACTCGTCATAAAATGCCGTGATGTTTTCCTCACTGCTCCTTTTAAACTCGCTGTCGGGGGACGGATTGTACGGTATAAGATTTACAAACAGCCGTGCATTTCCGATAAGTGCCGCTAACTGACGTGCGTTCTCTCTGCTGTCGTTTATGCCGTCAAGCAGTATATATTCAAGCAGAACCTTGCGGTTTGTACGTTCGACATAGTATTTAGCCGATTCTATGACTTGTGAGATACTATACCTGCGGTTTACCGGCATAAGCCTGTTTCTTATCTCGTCATCCGGTGCGTGCAGGCTTACCGCAAGATTACACGGCTCTTTTCGCTCTGCAAATAATTTCATCTTGTCAGACAGTCCACAGGTCGATACGGTAATATGCTTTGTTCCTGTTTCGATACCACCCGGAACAGTTACTATATCGAGAAAATCGCAAAGTGCGTCATAGTTGTCAAACGGCTCGCCTATACCCATCACGGTTATATTACTGATCGTTATATTCTGATGTTTTTCGACAGCGAGTATCTGGCTTACCATTTCGCCGGCGGTAAGGTCACGCTGTTTTCTGAGCCTTCCGCTGCAACAGAATTTGCAGCCCATATTGCATCCGCTCTGCGTTGAGATACAGATACTGTTGCCGAACTTCTGACGCATCAGCACTGTTTCGACCCTGCACCCGTCCGATAGCTCAAAAAGATACTTAGAAGTATCTACAGATTGTAATATTTCGTCGATTTTTAACTTTCCGAAGAAATATTTGTCGGATAAAAGCGCTTTTATATCGGCTGATGTAAGCGTCATTTCGTCGAAATCTGCCGCTCTGCGCTTATATATGTCACGGAAAATGTTGGCGCATTGAGTAGCTCTGAAGCCGTTTTCGGTCAGCAGTTTCTCCGCTTGTTCATAAGTCAGCGAATATATGTCCGTCATTGGCTGTCGCCTGTTTCGGCTTCTTCCGCAAGTGATTCCTGCTCGATGTCCTCGATTATTTCACGGATTTCTTCTACGCCCTCGCCGTTCATAGCAGAAAATTCTATCATATGAATGTCCTCGGCACAGGGTATCTCATTCATAAGCGATTCTCTGCGTGCGGCACGTTCCTTCTTTGACAGCTTATCGGCTTTCGTCAGCACAACAACAAACGGTATCCCGTTGTCGATAAGGAAGTTTATCATCATTACATCGTCCGCTGTGGGAGAATGTCTGAAATCAACGAGCTGGAACACGAGCGTCAGGTTTCTGTCATCGGCAAGATAGCCCTCGACAAGCCCTGCCCAGCGCTGTTTTTCGGATTTTGATACCTTTGCATAGCCATAGCCGGGCAGATCCGCAAAATAGATATTGTCAACCGAATAGAAGTTGATAGTCACAGTCTTGCCCGGCATTGAGCTTACACGGGCAAGCGACTTTCTGTTCAGTATCTTGTTTATCAGGGAGGATTTTCCTACGTTGCTCCTGCCCGAAAAGGCAATCTCGGCTTTTTCCGATTTCGGAATCTGGCTGAAAAGCCCGTAGGACGTATAAAATTCTGCCTTGTTAAAATTCATATTATATTTCCTTTACGGCATTCTTGCCCGGCTTTCTTGAAGCACGGGGCTTTGCTGACGGGAGTTTTTCATTGCTTTTCTTTGCGGCGGTAACATTAGGCTTTACAAGTGCTGTGTTAAGCACCGTGTCAATGTTTTCCGCAAGTACAAAGCTCATATTGCTCAGTATAACGTCATCAAGCTCCTTCATATCGGCCTTGTTCTCATCGGGTATGACCACTGTCTTGATACCGGCGGAATATGCCGCCATAGTCTTTTCACGCAGACCGCCTATAGGAAGCACCTTGCCACGAAGCGTTATTTCGCCTGTCATCGCAACATCTCTGCGTACAGGGATACCCGACAGAGCGGATACCAGAGCGGTTGTCATAGTAACACCCGCAGAAGGTCCGTCCTTGGGAACAGCACCTTCGGGAGCGTGAATATGAATGTCCTTGTTCTTATAGAAATCGGGGTCGATCTCATACTTGCGGGAGAGCGAGCGTGTAAGGCTGACTGCAATCTTTGCGGATTCCTTCATTACATCGCCCAGTGAGCCTGTAAGCTCAATCTTGCCCGTACCCTCCATTACAAGCACCTCAAGCGGTAAAAGAGTACCGCCGACAGAAGTCCACGCAAGACCGTTCACAGCGCCGATTTCATCCTGCTTTGAAATAGTTTCGCCCGTATATTTTCTTGCGCCGAGATAGCCTTCAATATCCTTAGCCTTGATATTGATTTTCTCAGCCTCGCCCGATGCGAGCTTTTTAAGCGTCATACGGCAGATTTTAGCTATGTTTCTTTCCAGCTTTCTTACGCCTGCCTCTTTGGTGTAAAAGTCGATTATCGAGTATATCGCATCATTTGCAAAACGAACCTGCAGCTTTATGCCGTGCTTTTTAAGCTGTTTCGGAACAAGATGCTCCTTTGCAATATGGAACTTTTCTTCTCTTGTATAGCTGCCAAGCTCGATAACGTCCATTCTGTCGAGCAGGGGAGCGGGGATAGTATCAAGCGTGTTTGCGGTTGTAATGAACAGTACCTCGCTTAAATCTATCGGTATTTCAAGATAGTGATCCCTGAACGCTACGTTCTGCTCGCTGTCAAGAACCTCAAGCATAGCGCTTGCAGGGTCGCCCTTATAGTCAGTACCCATCTTGTCTATCTCATCGAACAGGATAACGGGGTTCATTGACTTTGCCTGCTTTAACGCATTGACAATTCTACCGGGCATCGCACCTATGTATGTCTTTCTGTGACCTCTTATATCAGCCTCGTCACGCACACCGCCGAGCGAAACTCTTGCATATTTTCTGCCCAGAGCCGTTGCGATTGATTTAGCGACAGAAGTCTTACCTACTCCGGGAGGACCGACAAGGCAGATTATCTGACCTTTCTTGTCTGCGTCCTTCCACTGATTGAGTGCAACTATTTCAAGTATACGCTCTTTTACCTTCTTCATGCCGTAATGGTCGCGGTCGAGCTGTTTTTCAGCCTTTGCAATGTCAGTCTTTCCGTGTGTGTACACGTTCCACGGCATATCAAGCACTGTGTCGAGATATGTTCTGACAACAGCTGCCTCCTGCGAGCCGGGAGAAAGGTGCATCAGCTTTTCACACTCTTTTATCAGCTTTTCTTCGGTATCCTCGTCAAAACCGCACTCTTCAATCCTGTCCATATATTCAAACGCTTCAGATTGCGGATCGTCGAATTCACCGAGCTGACGGGAAATAGCTCTCATCTGTTCACGCAGATAGAATTCACGCTGGTTCTTGTCAAGTGCTTCCTTGACTTCCTCGTTGATATCCTGTTCAAGACGTACAATGTCAACCTCTTTTGCAAGGAACTTTACAAGCAGTTCGGCACGCTTGCGCAATGACAGGCAGGATAGAAGAGCCTGCTTGTCTTCAACTCGTAAATATACGTTGAAAACGATAAGATCGATAAGTCTTGACAGATCCTTTTCTCCGATTATACCACGGTACAGTTCGATAGGCATTCTGGGAGACATTTCGCTGTACTGCTTGAATTCAGTGTTGATTGAACGCACAAATGCTGTCTTCTCAGCTGATGTAAGCGTATCGCTGAGTTTAGGCAAAGGAGTTATATCAGCGATGAGATATGGCTCTTCCTGCGTGATACCGCAGAGCTTTGCGGTATAAAGTCCCTGTACAAGCACACGTCTTGCGCCGTCGGGTGTATTCAGTGTCTGTCTTATCTCGGCAACCACACCTGTTTTGTAAAGATTATCCGCCGCAACCTCGTCAACGTCCTCATTGATCTGTGTTACAAGGAATATCTTTCTATCGTTGTTTTCTATTGCTTCCTCAACGGCGCTTATCGAGCGTTCTCTTGCTACGTCAAAGTGCAGTATCATTTCCGGGAATATTACAAGTCCACGGAGCGCAAGTGCCGGTATTGTTATATGTTGATTATTCATATTCGTCTGTCCTTTCCTTTTGTTCTATATAAATAAGTCTAAACATTTCTGTTGCTCACTACCCATATTATGCTGTTTTGTATTGCAAATGTCAATACATTATTATACTATATCCGTCGGAAATTTGCAAGTAGTAGCCGGCTGTAAATAAAAACCGCCGTACATCTCTGTACGGCGGTCGTGTTGTAATATCCTTTTTTGAAAAACAGTAGGATTACTTGCTGAACTTAGCGTCTGCAATTTCATCCATAGACTTGCCTGCATCATCATTCCATGCATACAGCTTACGGATTTCCTTACCAACCTGCTCAAGCTGCTGTTCGCTTTCGATACGTCTTACGGCATTGAAGTGTGAACGACCCATCTTGTTCTCCATGATCCAGTTGCGAGCGAATGTACCGTCCTGGATTTCGCCGAGAACCTTCTTCATTTCCTTCTTTGTTTCGTCTGTGATAAGTCTCTTACCAACCTCGTAGTCACCGAACTCAGCTGTATCTGAGATAGAATATCTCATCATCTGGAAACCGCCCTTGTAGATAAGGTCAACGATGAGCTTCATCTCGTGGATGCACTCAAAGTAAGCGTTCTGAGGATCGTAGCCTGCTTCAACAAGAGTTTCAAAGCCTGCCTTCATTAAGGCTGTAACACCGCCGCAGAGAACGCACTGTTCGCCGAAGAGGTCTGTTTCTGTTTCCATCTTGAATGTTGTCATAAGTACGCCGGCTCTTGAACCACCGATACCTGCGGCATAAGCAAGGCCTGTGTCAAGCGCTCTGCCTGTAGCGTCCTGGTGAACTGCAACTAAGCAGGGAACGCCTCTGCCGATTGTGTACTCTGAACGTACTGTGTGACCCGGTCCCTTAGGAGCAACCATGATAACGTCAACGTCTTTGGGAGGTACGATCTGACCAAAGTGGATGTTGAAGCCGTGAGCAAATGCGAGTGTCTTGCCTGCTGTAAGGTTAGGCTCGATGCTCTGCTTGTAAAGGTCAGCCTGTCTTTCATCGTTGATAAGGATCATGATGATGTCAGCCTTAGCTGCTGCCTCTGCTGCTGTGTATACTTCAAAACCTGCTGCCTCAGCCTTAGCCCATGACTTTGAGCCGTTGTAAAGACCGATGATTACCTTAACGCCGCTGTCCTTTAAGTTAAGAGCGTGAGCGTGTCCCTGGCTGCCGTAACCGATTATTGCAACTGTCTTGCCGTCAAGCAGAGAAAGGTTGCAGTCTTCCTGATGATAAAGTTTTGCCATTTTAAAGATCTCCTTTAAATTTGTTTTCGGAGTTTTGCCTCCGTATATTAAAGCGTGGCTTTTACAGCTTCATAGAAGCCCCGCCTTTTTGCATTGCTATAGAGCCTGTACGGACGGTTTCCTTTATTCCGTACGGACGTAAAAGCTCCTCGAACGTTTTTATACGGGGAACGCTGTCGGATAATTCAAGCGTCATCGTATTTACCGTTATATCGGAAATTTTTGCCTTTGCTATCTCGGCAAGTGAGATAAGCTCAGCCCTCTGTGACGGCTGGCAGGCTACCTTTATAAGTACAAGCTCTCTTGATAAAAGTTCCTCCGCAGGCAGATGACGTACTTTTATAACGTCAATCAGCTTGTTGAGCTGTTTTTCAATCTGCTCCAAGGTATATGCCGTTCCGTCTGCGATAATTGTGATACGGGAGATTTTCTCGTCCTCTGTAATACCTACCGCAAGGCTGTCTATATTGAAACCTCGTCTTGCGAAAAGTCCCGCAACTCTTGCGAGAACGCCTGCGTGGTTTTCTACAAGTATTGATATAGTATGCTTCATAGGCTCACCCTTTACAGTATAGTCTTTTCATTTTCGGCTACTCTGACTTCAAGCAGATAACAGCCCTCTGACGAGAGCATCTCGTCAATCGCCTTGTCCGTATCGGCTATATCGGTAATTCTTTTTGCAGGTATGCCGTAGCTGTCTGCGAGCTTTATGAAGTCGGGACTGCCGTCAAGGAAAACCGCTGTCAGTCTGTTGTCGTAACCGTTTGTCTGAAGCTCTCTTACCATACCCAGACGATTGTTTGTCATAACTATCACCTTTACCGCAATGTTATGCTGTATCATTGTCGCAAGCTCCATAAACTGCATCTGGAAGCTACCGTCGCCGCATATTGCGACAACCTCGCTGTCCGGGCGTGCCGCCTTTGCACCGAGAGCGGCAGGAACGGAATAGCCCATTGTTCCCATACCGCCCGATGTTATGAATCTTCCGTTTTTAAGACCGATATTGTTGATGGTCCATATCTGATTCTGCCCAACATCGGCGCTTACAACTGAATTGTCGGGGAGCTTCTGTCCGAGAAGCCGTATAAATGCCTTGGGATTTACACAACCCTCCGGTTCTTCTTCAATCGGCTTGTCCTGCGTTTTCCTGATCTCACTCAGTTCCTGTTTCCAGTCATAATGATCGTAATTCTTCACACATTCAAGCAGCTGCTCGAGTATAATCTTTACATCGCCTACAACGGGTATCGTTGCGGCAAGGTTCTTGCCTATTTCCGCAGGGTCAACATCAATGTGTATTACCGTTGCGCCCTCAAGTCTGCTTATTGCGGTGACCGCTCTGTCGCCTACTCTCGCACCGAGAAGTATCAGCAGGTCGCAGTTGTTGATAGCGTAGTTCGCACTCTTTACGCCGTGCATACCTATCATTCCGTAGAACAAAGGATTGTCCGCAGGAACACTGCTCATACCCATCATCGTATTGACAACTGGTATATCCGTCACCTGCATGAACTCTCTCAGCAGATTTACCGCACCTGCGGTAAAGATACCTCCGCCCGCACAGATAAGAGGCTTTTTACTCTTTTCTATGGCGGCAACGGCACGCTTTATCTGAAGCTTGTTTCCCTGAATACTGGGCTTGTACGAGCGGATATCCACCGTTTCCGGATATTCAAAATCTATTACTGCCTTCTGAACGTCAAAAGGCATATCTATAAGCACAGGTCCCGGTCTGCCGGAGCCTGCGATGTAAAATGCGTTTTTGAAGATGACCGGCATTTCCGCAGGGTCTTTGACAAGATAGCTGTGCTTTACGAAAGGCTCAGCCGCACCTGTTATATCTGCCTCCTGGAAAACGTCACGTCCTATCTGTTCACAGCTTACCTGTCCTGTGATAAGCACCATAGGTATGCTGTCCATATGGGCGGTAGCGATCGCCGTGATAAGGTTTGTCGCACCCGGTCCCGATGTTGCTATAGCAACGGCAGGCTTTCCGGTCATACGGGCATAACCGCTTGCGGCGTGTCCGCCGTTTACCTCGTGGCGTACAAGCACATGGCGTATATCCGAGCTTATAAGCTCGTCATAAAACGGACATATAGCCGCACCCGGATAACCGAATACAGTAGTTATACCCTCCGCTTCGAGAGCCTTTACCATAGCTCTTGCAACCGTCATTTTTTCTGACGCCATCTATCGACCTACCCCTTTTTTGCTGTTAGTAAAATGCCATATTTTCATATAGCAAAGCCGCACGTTAAATTTTCGTGCTTATCAATAATTATAACCGCTTTATAAATAAAAGTCAAGATTTCTTTGCATATAAATAGTTGCCTTGACGGCGGTTTTCAGTTTATTTTCACTAAATTTCCGTGCTTCGGAATGATTGTCGTATTATGTGTTCATAACAGACTGTAAAAAAATGCTGTAAAGCTTAAAATTAAGTATTTTTCTGCCGATAAATAAACAGAGTATTTGTGCCCTGAAAGCGTTTTGCTTTACACGGGCGGAAAAGAGGCTTAAAATGGCGTTTGAACATCTGTGCGGTCAGGTGATGACTGACAGTAACGGGACTACTTATATAATATCCGATACATTTTCTGTAATATATCCGGGCGATGCCCACCCTGATGTATATGAGTGGAGTGATGTTGCATCGGTCAGGATAGATAAGGGAAATATAACAATAACGGCAGGGAAGCAGACATATCATATACCAGACCGTGCATTTTCGGGACGTTCGCAGTTTACGGCGGCAAAAACAATAATACTTTCCGAAATATCCGGCAGTGATACCGAATGTGACACGCCTGTAGAGATACTCCCCGATAAACGGTTCTTCTCAAATTATGATATACCCGATTCGGCTGTATTTGCAAAGGGCGAGTACAACCCGAAAGAAATACGTTCGTCATTGCTGTCGCTTGTCATAGGCAAGGTAGGCAAATTCCTGTGGTGCATAGCGCTTGTGGCAGGTGTGCTTGCAGCGGTGCTGTTCCAGATGCTTATAGGATTTGCCGAGGATACCTGGTGGTATCTCGCAATGGGAACGTTCTTCTGTGCCGTGGGTGCAGTGGTTATAGCGTATCTTATAATGGTGACGGTGACTAAGCTGAAATATTCGGCAATGATAAAGAGCTGTACCGACAGCGACGAAACTGTCACGTTTGCAATATGTCCGGCAGGAATATCGGCGGCGGAAGACGGCGTATACAGTCCACATGAAATAATCCGCTTCGGAATGAATGACAACTATGTGGAAACATCTTCTATGTTCATCGTGACAAGAAGAAAAGTTCCGCTTGTATGGATACCGAAAGCACTTTTTGACGGCGATGCACTTGACAAGATAGAACAATACCTTGCGCTCGGAACGCAGGATAAGTAAGCGAAAGGGGCAAAGGTAACAATATGAGTGAAAAGATACCTCAGGTAGTGTGTGAGCATATCAATATTGATGACAGCGAGGTGCTTGTTTTTTCGGTAAAGGACGGTTTTGCCAAGATAGGTATATGCCGTATGAATTCCGAGTATGATAAGTACTGCCTGTATTCCCATGACGCTCCGGTTATAGTTATAAGCGGCGGTATGGACGATGATGACGCAGACAAAGTTATCAGCGAGTACGGAAGCGCATCGGGCGGCTCGATAATCTCCGAGAGCATTGAAGGTGCATACGCCAAGCTTGCGGCTGGCGGTTCACCGGAGTATGCGCTTGAGCAGTTTATGCGTCTGCTTCCTGACGGACTTTATGCCGTCACATACGTTGAAACCTATCCGACAGCAGGAGAGAGTATGTTCTTCTGGTCGGGTTACGGCGTGTCAAAGCAACTGAGAAACAGCGGCAGAAACATAAGGGTAATAGGCGATAAGGCGTACAGTGCACCGTTTCTTATACCGACTGAAAGACCATCGGCATATGACCCGTCGCTTATCAAAAAAGCTTCTGCCGAGGGACTGAGAAACGGCGATCTGTTCGGTATTTCACTGCATTTTTCCGGACTTTATTCGGTATTGCTGAAAGGACACTATGCGGCTTGTGCGGCGGCAATAGAGGGCAAACCGTTCTATACGGTACAGATACAGCCGCTGAGGGAAATCTGGAAGATAACCGATGAGAACGGTGAAAAGAAGTCGATAGGGTTTTCTTCCGCTTCTTTCCGTGTTCCGTTTGAATCGCTGACAAAAGAACAGCTGCGCATCGGGCTTACATCAAGAAAATACGTTACACCTGATACTTATGACGCTATCAAGCAGAAACTCGGTGTAGTGCCGAAATCGGGACAAAAGCGCCTGCCAAAACAGCTTGACGCTTTCTCCGAGCGCTATCCCGATTCGGATATGGTAGCGTGTGCACAGGGTGTTGACGAGCTCACAAAGCCGATGCTTGACGCATTGCTTACAGGTCAGACCGAACTTGACGGCAAGGTCATAATTTCGGAGAACTATTATAACAGCGTTACCGCTGCATGCAACTATCTGCGTTACCACAGCAAGGATGATTTTATCGACTTTGCACTCAACGTTATGAGAAATCCCGAGCTTTCCGCAACGTATACCTATGTTGCGTCCTGCCTTGCAAAGGTACACGATGAAAGGATAAATCAGTTCTTCACCGAGGTCAAGAATTCGGGCGATGCGGGATATTCAAAGATAATCGGCACAGCCCGCTCATATATCGATAATTATGATAAGTATGTTGAAGTGTCGTCGGAGGACTTCTTCAACTCTCTTCCCGAACCTAAAAAGGGCAGAGAGCGCAAGGAGATAATACATCTTACCGGCAATACAAAAAGTTCCGACCTGCTCAGCGGAGAAACAGCAAAATTGATGGCGGCACATCTTGCTTCTATGGTGGACGCGAAGAAAGAGTAATTGCCATTCCGATACAAAAACAAAGGGTACTGTGATTTTTTCACAGTACCCTCAGCTGTATATTCATAACGTTAATATCCGCCGATAGCATAACCTGAGATAATAGGAAACAGTCAGAATGGCGAATTTGGTGCGGCACATTGCCGCAAAGGCGGAACTTTTGACGGCTTACAGCCGCAAAATAAAAAGGGTACTGCTTTATTACAGCACCCCTTATTTGCATAATTATTATGTTCATATCCGCCGATACCGTAGCCTGAGTTAATCGGAAACAGTCAGAACGGCGAATTTGGTGCGGCACATTGCCGCAAAGGCGGAACTTGTGACGGCTTACAGCCGCAAAATAAAAAGGGTACTGCTTTATTACAGCACCCCTTATTTGCATAATTATTATGTTCATATCCGCCGATACTGTAACCTGAGATAATCGGAAACAGTCAGAACGGCGAATTTGGTGCGGCACATTGCCGCAAAGGCAGAACTTGCGACGGCTTACAGCCGCAAAATAAAAAGGGTACTGCTTTATTACAGCACCCTTTATTTGCATAATTATTATGTTCATATCCGCCGATACCGTAACCTGAGATAATCGGAAACAGTCAGAACGGCGAATTTGGTGCGGCACATTGCCGCCCGCTTACTTGAAGTAACGGTTTAAAAGACCTTCAAATGCCTTGCCGTGTCTTGCCTCGTCCTTAGCCATCTCGTGAACTGTGTCGTGGATAGCGTCAAGATTTAACTGCTTTGCTCTCTTTGCAAGGTCGAGCTTGCCCTGTGTAGCGCCATGCTCTGCGGCAACTCTCTTTTCGAGGTTTTCCTTAGTAGATGCACTTACAACATCGCCTAAAAGCTCTGCAAACTTTGCTGCGTGTTCAGCCTCTTCCCAAGCTGCCTTTTCGTAGTAAAGACCTACCTCGGGGTAACCTTCTCTGTGAGCGGCTCTTGCCATAGCAAGATACATACCTACCTCTGTGCATTCGCCCTCGAAGTTTGCCTTTAAACCTGCAAGAATTTCTTCATCCTCAACTGCCTTTGCAATGCCTACCTTGTGCTCGTCTGCAAATACAAGCTTTTCGCTTTCCTTAAGCTCTGTGAACTTGCTGCCGGGAACCTTGCACTGGGGGCAGAACTCGGGAGGTGTATCTCCCTCATGAACGTAACCGCATACCGGACATACCCACTTTTTCATAGTAAATTACCTATCCTTTCATAGTAATAAAATCTTAATTTTCTTATTGTTGTTAGCAAAATCAGTAACGCTTACTGATTTGTTGATTTTATTATAACCGATACTTCGGCGTTTGTCAATAGGTTTTGCAAAATTTTTTTGTAAAAATTAGGTTAGTTAGGACTTACTCGGGATGGCTTGGGAGGAGAATTACCGTTTTCAGCCGATTAAATACCGTTTGTGCCTTTTCGTTGCAATTGCCGAGAAAAACGATTATAATTAAATGTGAGAATATGGTTATAATTCCGGTCAAGAGAAAAGGAGAGCTTATGAGAAAAACAAGCGAAAAGATTTTACGGACACTGCTTGCGGTATCGGTACTTGCAACGGCTGTGCTTTCGAGCGGCTGCCTTGACGATGAGGAGGAGATTTCCGACAGCACGGCAAGCGACAACAGGCAGACGAGTGACGGCGGCAATGCGGAAAGCAGTGAAGGCAGTGATAATAAATATGAGGGAAGTGTTACGGGCAGTCGTGCGTCAAAGCTGACGTTCAGCGGTTCGGACGGGATAAGCATTACGAGAAAACAGCGTGAAGCCGAAAAGCCTATGGGCGAGGACGGCACACAGACGGTCTTTGTATATATGTGCGGAAGCGACCTTGAAAGCGAGAACGGGCTTGCGAGCGGCGATATTGAGGAAATGATCGCAGGGTCACAAAGCGAGAACGTGAAGTTCGTCATTCAGACGGGCGGTGCCGGAGCGTGGGCGGATACATACGGCATCTCTGCCGAAAAGACACAGCGTTATGTTGTAACGGGCGGAGAAATAAGCCTTATCGAAGAAAAAGAGTCTGTCAATATGGGCAAGGAGGATGTGCTTGTCGATTTTTTAAGCTGGGGTATAGAAAACTATGCGGCGGCTAAAATGGGGCTTATCTTCTGGAATCACGGCGGAGGAAGTATAAGCGGCGTGTGCTTTGACGAGCTTAACGAGAACGATTCGCTGTCGCTTGAGGAGATAGACACTGCGCTTACATCTGTATATGACAAGATGACGGATAAGTTTGCGTTCATCGGCTTTGACGCTTGCCTTATGGCAACGGTCGAAACGGCGAATATGCTTGTTCCGCACGCAGACTATATGTTTGCATCGGAAGAAACAGAACCCGGATACGGCTGGGATTATACCGAGATAGCAGGCTTTATGGAAAGTAATCCGACAGCGGATACAGCCGAACTCGGAAAGACGGTCGCTGACAGCTTTATGGCGTCGTGCGAGGCTATCGGTGCAGGCGGCGAGGCTACGCTTTCGATAACGGATCTCAGCCGAATAGACGAGCTTGTAAAGGCGGTGAATGACGCCGCCGAGGAAATGAACAATATTTCTTCCGACCCTGCACTGCTTGCAGATGCGGTAAGAAGCATCTATAACGTTAGAGCATACGGCAGTAACAACGATACAGAGGGATATACCAACATGGTTGATCTCGGCTCTATGATAGCGGCTACGGTATCGGGCGACAAGGCGGACAAGGTTATGTCGGCGCTTGAAAAGGCGGTAGTGTATAACATCTACGGCGAGGACAAGGACGGCTCAACGGGGCTTTCGACCTACTATCCGTTCGGCGTTTCAGGCTCTAACGAGCTTGCCACATTTGGCAAGGTGTGCGTAAGTCCGTACTATATGACGTTTGTTGACAGAATCGCATACGGCGCACAAAACGGCAGTACGGATGGGTACAGCGGTGAAAAAACATGGCTTGCGGACGGTGCGGTGTACTGGAGCGACGGGGATTATTCCGACTATGAGAGCAACTGGGAGCATTACAATAATCAGAACGCCAATATGGATTTCTGCGGCGATAAGAGCAGTGTGCAGATAGATGTCGGACCTGTGCTTGACGACGAGGGAACGTTCTATTTCACCGTAACGGACGATACAATAAATAATCTTGCAAGTGTCAATTGCTCGGTTTACCGTGTGGACGAGGAAACAGGCGAACTGCTTGAATTTGGTGTTGACCAGAGTACAAAGGTAGATTTCTCTTCGGGACTTGTTGAAGACACTTTCAGCGGTCAGTGGTACATGATCGAGGATAACCTCATTCCTATGTTCATAGTGGAGAAGAACGGAAACAGCTCGGTTTACACTTCACCTATAAAGCTCAACGGCAAGGAAACGAATCTGCGTATAGCTATGACGCAGGACGGCAATGCGTATGACATAACGGTACTCGGAACATGGGACGGCGTAAACGAAAACGGCGAGTCGGCAAGGAGTGTTGTTCCGCTTAAAGAGGGAGATGTCATAGTGCCGATATTCAACACCTACGACAGCGAGGGTAACTTTGCAGGCAAAGCCGAGGGTGATGAATGCACCTACAGCGGCGACAATATGATAGAGTTTGTCGATCTGCCTGCAGGCGACTACAGATACAGTTTTGTTATAAACGATATTTACGGAAACGTGTGCTATACCGGCTTCACGGTGTTTACGACCGACGATGACGGGAATGTGTTCTTTACGCCGGAAGAGTAGTAAAAGCAGCAAGCTGTATCGATCACGCATTTTTCCTTTACAAAAAAACTAAGAGGAGAACCCCTATGCCAAACCGGATCATCACAGATATTTCAGATTATATCTTTGTGTCAGGAGAACCTCAAAAGGTCGATGCGATTTTTCTGCCGGGCGGCTCACACCCCGAACAGCCCGAATATGCCGCAGAATTATACCGACAAGGTTTGACTGATTGGATAGTCCCGTCAGGAGGAATAAGCGTTAAAGAGGAAAAATGGCACGGCGTCCGCTCAAAAGCGGAAATTTATAGTGGCGATTACCGGTCAGACTGCGAGTTTTTTACAGATGTACTCGTAAAAAACGGCGTTCCGCAGACTGCGATCATTGAAGAAAGCAAGTCGGGGCATACCCGTGATAACGCATTTCTCTCTCGTAAAGCCGTTGATGAAAAGGGCATAATGATAAAAAGCGGTATAATTGTTTGTAAAGCCTTTCATGCTCGCCGATGCTTAATGCTGTATCAAATGGCTTTCCCGAATGTTGATATGACTGTCTGCCCCGTACATTGCTATAACATCACCAAAGAAAACTGGTATACGACCGAAAAAGGAACCGATCGAGTGCTCGGTGAGCTTGCACGGTGCGGAAATCAGTTTGTCGGCGATCTCAAGACTTATCTTGATCTGATATGAAAATACTGTGCTGCCTTCAGTAAAAACAGCAAGCCGTATCAAGTTTCGGCTTTCTCGTTTGTGATAAAATGAATACAGTCGAAAAGGCGGAAGAAGCTGTACGGGAGAAAAACAGATGAACGGGATAAACGAATGGTATATGAATATTCAGAATATTGTTGACGACATCGACAGATTCATCAAAAGCGGCGAGGACGAGCGGTTGACGCTCGGCAGGCTTTCGCAGACGCTTGGCTACTCGGAATACTATGTTTCAAGGAAATTCAGCGAAATATCGGGAATGAAGCTCAGGGATTATATGAGATACCGCAGACTTGCTTTTGCGCTGAGGGAACTGAGAGATACCGACAAGGGCATACTTGATATTGCGCTTGACTACGGCTTTACATCTCACGAGGCGTTCACAAGGGCATTCAAAGCGGCATACGGAATTACTCCGAGCACTTACCGCTTACACCCTGTGCCTGTAATTCTCCGCACGGCTATAAGACCTTTCGACTGCTATCTTTTAGGTATAGGAGGAACAGGTATGGCACAGACAAACAGTGATATTAAGGTGTATTTCGTAACGATACCGGCTCATAAATTCCTGCATATCAGAAACTATGAGAGTATCGGGTATTACGACTTCTGGGAAAAGCAGAGTCACATTCCCGGACAGGATTGTGCAACTATATGCGGACTGCTTGACAGTATCAAGGGCAAGCTCGACGATATGGGCGGCGATGAGGCAAACAGCGGAAGCGGTCAGGTCATGGCATTCATTAATGAGCCTGAGGGAAGAATATGCAGCTGGGGCATTCCGCTGGCTGAGGCTTACGGTGTAAGGCTTCCTGCCGACTACAGCGGAGAGATACCAAGGCAGATGCAGATTATGGACGTGCCTGAGGGCGAGTATATCGTATTTGAACACGGACCGTTCGACTTTCAGACCGAAAACAGTGCGGTTGAGGCAAAGATAGAACAGTCTATGAAGGACTTTGACTATGAAAAGTCGGGCTATGAGCTTGACAAAACGCAGGGCAGGGTGTTCTACTTCTATCACGACTGCAGGAGATACTGGAAGTATATAAGGCCTGTGAGGAAAACCTGATAAACGGAAAACCGCCTTTTAATCGGGGCGGTTCTTCGGATTATGCAGGGCGATGCACTTGACACCGGCTTGATTTTATGTTATATTATAGATACAAAAAGAGGGAAATGACAGACGGTCGCTCCCTAAGTTGGTAAAAAATAACCGCCTTCAGTTTGCGACATAGGGGCGGTTATTTCTTTTTATTAAAAGAAATGATTGTGAATATCATAACTGTGAAAGCAGTAAGAAATATTCCTATCTGTGTTAAATCACTTAGCATTATGTACACAGCTTCACCTCCTTTCAAAGTGCTTTGGCACTTACGGGAGATGAATTGACCGCCTATCGTCCAAGGTTTCCCTCGTGAATATTTTAGCATATTATCGGGGGAAATGCAACTTGTCCGGACTTGACACCGACTTGATTTTATGTTATATTATAGATACAAAAAGAGGGAAACGACAGACGGTCGCTCCCTGATTACGATGAATAACCGCACACAGTTTGGAGAGACATGGGCGGTTATTTCTTTTTGTTAAAAGAAATGATTGTGAATATCATAACTGTGAAAGCAGTGAGAAATATTCCTATCTGTGTTAAATCACTTAGCATTATGTACACAGCTTCACCTCCTTTCAAAGTGCTTTGGCACTTACGGGAGATGAATTGACCGCCTATCGTCCAAGGTTTCCCTCGTGAATATTTTAGCATATTATCGGGGGAAATGCAACTTGTCCGGACTTGACACCGACTTGATTTTATGTTATATTATAGATACAAAAAGAGGGAAACGACAGACGGTCGCTCCCAAAATTAAGGCATGAAATAACCGTTAAGTTGGTAGCTTGGGCGGTTATTTCTTTTTATTTGTAAAATTTATAACAAAAGAAATGATACTGAATATCATAACGGTAAATCCCGTTAGGAAAATACCAATCTGAATTAAGTTGTCCAGAGTTATGTACACAGCTTCACCTCCTTTCAAAGTGCTTTGGCACTTCGGGAGATGAATCAACCGCCTTTTAATCGGGGCGGTTTTTCTTGTTTTCTCCTCATGGTGTAAAAATATCGGCAAGCAGTCGTATTTTTCGTCAAAGCACTTGATTTTTCGGGCGGTTTGGTTTAAAATAATAATGATATTGCGTTCAGCAAAAATAAATTCAGAAAGGTATCTTATTTAAATGAAAATTCTGGTAGTAAATGCCGGCAGTTCATCACTGAAGTATCAGCTTATAGATATGAAGGATGAGTCGGTAATAGCAAAGGGAAATTGCGAGCGTATCGGTATAGACGGAAAGATCACTCACAAGACGTTTGACGGCAGGGAATATGTAGAGGAATGTTCGTTCCCCACTCACACAGAGGCTTTTGAAAAGCTGGTTGAGGTAATGACAAAGGGCGATGCCGCCGTTATCAAGGATATGAGCGAGATAGGCGCTGTAGGTCACAGAATAGTGCAGGGCGCTGAGGTATTCACAAAGACAACAATCGTAACGGACGAGGTTATAGATCAGATAGACGGTCTTGCAGACCTTGCTCCCGTACATAACCACGCACACGCACTTGCGCTGAGAGCCTGCAAGAAGGTTATCCCCGAAACAACTCCTCAGGTAGTAGTATTCGATACGGCGTTCCACCAGACAATGCCTCCCAAGGCTTATATGTTCGGTATGCCTTATGAGTGCTATGAGCAGTTCCATGTAAGAAAGTACGGCTTCCACGGAACATCACACCGCTTTGTATCAATGAAGTACGGCGAGGTCACAGGCAAGAGCCTTGAAGGTCTTAACATCGTATCTTGCCACCTCGGCAACGGTTCATCCATAACAGCTATCAAGGACGGAAAGTCTGTAGATACATCAATGGGCTTTACTCCTCTTGACGGTATCATCATGGGTACACGCTCGGGTAGCGTTGACCCCTCGGCTGTTGAATTCGTACAGAATAAACTGGGCTTCACTCCCGCACAGATGAGCGACTATCTCAACAAGAAGTCGGGCTTCCTCGGACTCTCGGGTCAGTTCAGCGACAACAGAGATATCACAAGTGCCGCACAGCACGGCGACAAGCGTTCACAGCTTGTTACAGATATGCTGACATATGAGATAAAGAAGTACATCGGTTCTTACACAGCCGCTATGAACGGTCTTGACGTTGTTATCTTCACAGGCGGTATCGGTGAGAACGCTCCCGAAGTCAGAAAGGGCGTATGCGAGAATATGGAATATCTCGGCATCAAGCTCGACAACTCTGTAAACGATGGCTTAAAGGGCAAGCTCACAAAGATCTCTGCTCCCGACAGCAAGGTTGAGGTATGGGTAATTCCTACAAACGAGGAGCTTCTTATCGCCCGTGATACACTTGAAATCACAGGTCTTGACAAGAATGCGTAAGTGAAGCGATAGATATAGGCGATTTCCCCGCTCCCGATGTTTCGGGGGCGGGGTTTTTTATGCAAAAATGGGGATGGGTATTGCAAAAAGTGCGAAAAAGTGGTAATATTGAAGTATAAAAATTGCGATAACGGATAAAATAGCGAAAATAAAAATTGCGATAAAGCATAAAAACACTTTTATAAAAAATGCGATTATTCTTGAAATCGGCAAAATAAAAAATGCGAAAAAGGAGAAAGCCTATGTTCAAGCGGAAGATATACGACAAAATGTTACAGTGGAAAAATGAATCGGGCGGCAATACTGCTCTGCTTGTAGAGGGTGCAAGGCGTATCGGAAAATCTACAGTCGTTGAGGAGTTTGCGAAGAACGAATATGAAAGCTATATACTTGTTGATTTTGCTACAGCGTCGAAAGAGGTCAGAGAGCTTTTTGACGATGTTTCCGATCTGAATTATCTTTTTTTGCAGCTTCAGCTTCAGTACAGGAAGGATCTGCACGAACGAAGGTCGGTTATCATATTTGACGAAGTTCAGCTATGCCCTATGGCACGGCAGGCTATAAAAACACTTGTCAAAGATCACAGATATGACTATATAGAAACGGGTTCGCTGATTTCGATAAAGAAAAATGTCAGAGATATAGTAATCCCGAGTGAAGAAAGAAAAATCAGTATGTACCCTATGGACTATGAGGAATTTCTGTGGGCGCTCGGTGATGAAACGACATTTTCTTTACTAAGACAATGCTTTGAAAAAAATATTCCGCTCGGGGACGCAGTACACCGTAAACAGCTAAAGCGGTTCAGACTATATATGCTTGTCGGTGGAATGCCTAAGGTGGTCAGCACTTATATTGAAAGCAATAATTTCAGAAAAGTTGATGAAATTAAGCGTGATATACTAAATCTTTATGAGGCGGATTTTGCAAAAATAGATCAGACGGGCAGGCTCTCGATGCTGTTTGATGCAATACCGGCACAGCTTAATAAGAATGTAGCCAGATTTCAGCCGGGCACAGTAATCGGTAAAGAGCAATCGGACAAAATTCTGGAGCTTATAGCCGAGCTTAAGGATTCAAAGACTGTCCTTGTTTCTTATAATGTAAATGACCCGAACACAGGAATGTCAAGCACTAAGGATTTATCCCGTTTTAAACTATTCCTTAGTGACACGGGGCTGTTTGTAACGCTTATGTTCAAGGATAAGGATTTTACTGAAAATGATATATATCAGAAAGTCCTCAGTGATAAGCTGAGCGTCAATCTCGGATATTTATATGAAAATGCGGTCGCACAGTGTATTGCAAGTAACGGTGACGAATTATTCTATCATACAATTATGAATGAAGAAACAAGGCATAATTATGAGGTTGATTTCCTGCTTGCAAGGAAAAACAAGATAGTGCCGATAGAGGTAAAATCATCGGGTTATAAAACGCATAGATCTCTTGATGTATTTACCGAAAAATATTCCGGGCGGATACTGAACAGATACATTGTGTATACAAAGGATATGTGCAAGGAACAGGACATTTTATGTGTTCCGGTTTATATGGCAATGTTTATATAATTGAATATGTGAAAGGCTGTAATTATGGAAGTCAGAAAAGCGGAGATAAAAGACCTTGACATTGTGGTTCAAATGAAAATGGATATGTTCAAAGAGGTAGGTTCAGTAACGTTGCTTCAGGAGAACGCCGAGAGTAAAATATACGCAAAATACAAAGAACTGTACTCACAGGAAAAATGCTGTCACTATCTCGTATATGAAAACAGCAAGGCGGTTGCGTGCGGCGGCGCTGTGATAAAGGAAGATGTGCCGTTCTGCTTTTTCAAAACTCCGATGTATGGATATGTCATTGATGTATATTGCGTTCCCGAAAAGAGAAGAAACGGATATGCTTCTCTTATAATGAAAAAACTTATCGAATGGCTTAAAGGCAAGGGAGTTCACAATGTACGGCTGAAACCGTCGGCTGTCGGACGGCGGCTGTATGAAAAAATCGGATTCAGCGACAGCGGAGAAATGGAAATGTGGATTTAAAATATTACGGAGTGTAATATGCGGCACGAAGATAAAACGCTGTTTTTGACATAAAATGGTCTGCTTTGAAAATTACGGGATTTTTGGTTGACTGCCGGATTGAAATCGGTTATAATATAATTAGCGATAACTAACCTTAAAACAGGAGCGAAAAAACCATGCAGAAAGTAAGTAATATGACAAAGGAAGAGCTGGCGCATTACGGAACGCTTATCGGCGAAGCATTCGCCGCAGAGGGCGACGGTATTGCCACAACTGCGCCCCGTGACGATATTATAAAGGCGTTTGAGATAATGACGGAGTATTTCTACAATTCGGGGGTTTTGTACACTACGTCCGACAATCACGAGGGGTTTCTTGCGTATTGGCGCAAAAGCACTAAAATAAAGCTGAAGCTTGCGTTGCATATGGTCGGGAGAATGCTCAGGGAGATGTCATTTCGCAGTGTGAGAATAGTGGCAGGTTCAAGTGAGGAGCTTTATGCCAAAGTCTACAAAAAGGAAAAGGATTATGTAGCGGTGTCGATGGTGGTAGTTCTGCGTGAATATCAGGGAAAAGGATATATGAAAAAGATACTGGAACACCCTTTTTCCGAAGCGGCAAGGGAGGGTATACCCTGCGTGCTTGATACCGACACTGAGCTTAAGGCAGCTAAATACACTAAGTGCGGAATGAAGAATACAGCTAAAAAGCAACTGAAATCCGGTCAGTATCTGTATACTATGGAGTACAGGGAAGATTGACGGGTTCGGATAGCATATTGAATATAGATTTTTTCCGTTCCGGGTTACCGGGGCGGAATTTTTGGTTGACCGAAGAAATTAAATCGAGTATAATAAATTCATATAAGAATAAACAGCAAGGAGAAAACAGATGTCTCGGCTGACAATAACTCTTGTGCGATAGATACGCATAATGATAACAAGATAACGAGGCATCTTATTGAGAAAAACGGATTTGCAAAATGCGGTATCATTTATGTTGCTGACGGTTCACCCCGTATTGCGTATGAAAAAACAGATCATATAATGAACGATGATAATGCAGAATGGTACTCATAAGAGGAAACGATGAAATATAAATCAAAAAACAAAATAGATTACAGGATGGTAATAAACAGCAGAGAGATAGCGGTTATCGGGCTTGTATGCACACTTTTTTTCGGCGTTGTGACGGTAGCTGCGGCAATAAGCGGTGCAGGTGTGGCCGTCTGTATCGTATTCGGCGTATTTGTCATGCTTGGCGTTATACTTGTCCTTACTGTAAACCAGAGGGTAGATTACACCGACAAGGACTTTACTTATCGGGATATGCTGAGGATAACACACAGGTATGAATATTCACAAGTGAAGAAAATACGTTACGGCAGAAATCTGATTATCACTGTCGGCAAAAGGCTTATATTGATAGATGAAAATGCTTTCAATATTGACGGCTTTGCAAAGGAACTGATACAGCGTTCGGAAAATGCCGAGGTCATAAGCTCTGAAAAATCAAAGCTGTTCCGTGGTAATATCCGCCACCCCGGAGAGTTTATTCTTGTTGATATTATTGTTATGGCGGCACCTGTATTTTTGCTCGTTGCTGCGTTGTTTGCAACCCCAGATATAATGCCCGATGAAATAACAATATATACGGGAAGAATTACGGAATATCACTTTGACAAAAGCGATAACAGCGGCAGATTTATAATTACGGTATCGGATAGAGCCGGTGAGAAGCGGACGTTTGCGACCGGATTTATAGAAGATAATTCGCAGGAATATAAAGATATTGAGATAAACATAGCAAAGAACAGGGAGTTTGAGATAGGTTACATTGATAAAGAAAACGACGAAGAAACCGATATACGCCTGTTTTCCTGCGGCAACACCTGTTATGTTTCGCTTGACGATGTAAACAGTGTAAACGACGAAAACCGCAAGACCTTATTCGTTTTATCGGGAGTTTACTTTGTTTTTGCGATATTGTATGTTGCTGCATCGACTTATATAATGAGCAATGCGGACAGATACCCCCGACTTATAAAGCTGTTTGTGCAAGAGGATCATATCATAAGCAAAGACGGCAATAAGAAAAACCGATTATAAAATTGCAGGTTATCCGATTTGTTTTTTACAAAGATTGACACCCACAAATTTACGGCGGTTTTAAGCTGTAAACGCTTGACAACAGAGCCGAAATAATGTACCATTAAAGTATCTTAAAACGTAAATCCGCCCGTGTGACAGGCTTACGGGCGAAAAGGAAGTAACAATGGAAAAGAAGAAAAAATCTTATCTGAGCAAAGCGGTGTTCGGATTGCTTATCGTGGCTTTTACGGTATGCTGTATTATTGCCGCACCGATAACCGAAGCCAAAGGTACGCTGTGGTCGCTGTTTCCGCCGGTTATAGCGATAGGACTTGCACTTATCACTAAGGAAGTGTATTCCTCGCTGTTTGTCGGAATATTGTCGGGCGGAATAATCTATGCAGCGGCATCGGGAACGGGATTTGAGGGAACGTTCAAGGCAGTCGTGCAGGACGGACTTATAACAAATCTTTCAAACGCATACAATGTCGGAATACTGGTGTTCCTTGTTGTACTGGGAATAATAGTTGTATTGATGAACAAGGCGGGCGGCAGCCGTGCCTACGGTGAATGGGCGGCGGCTCATATCAAAGGCAGACGTGGAGTTGCGCTGTCAACGTTTTTCCTCGGTGTGCTGATATTCGTTGACGATTATTTCAACTGTCTGACTGTAGGCTCGGTAATGAGGCCGATAACCGACAAGCACAACATATCACGTTCAAAGCTCGCTTATCTTATAGATTCGACAGCCGCACCTATCTGCATTATCGCACCTATCTCATCGTGGGCGGCGGCGGTAAGCGGTACGGTCGAGGGCGTAAACGGAATATCGCTGTTTATAAACACTATCCCGTATAATCTGTACGCATTTTTAACGATACTTATGGTAATATTCATATCGGTGAGCGATACGGATTACGGACCGATGAAAATACATGAGGACAACGCAAAGAACGGTGATATTTTCACGACAAAAAACAATACTTATGAGCAGGACGCACAGCCGGTGACCGAGCGTGGCAGGGTTATAGACCTTATACTTCCGGTTGCTGTGCTTATCGTGTTCTGCGTTGTGGGTATGATTTATACCGGCGGATTTTTCTCCGGTACGGATTTTGTGACGGCATTTGCAAACTGCGATGCGGCTTACGGTCTGTCGCTCGGCTCTATCTCGGCGCTGATAGTTATAATCGCATATTATATGCTCCGCCGTGTGCTGAAGTTCAACGAATGTATGGATTCTATTGCCGCAGGATTTAAGCAGATGGTGCCTGCGATACTTATACTGACTTTTGCGTGGACGCTTAAAACGATGACAAACCACCTTGAAGCAGGCGCTTTTGTTTCGGGAGTGGTACAGAGTGCAACGGCGCTGAGCGTGCTTCTGCCTGTAATACTGTTCGTGGTGGCTATCGGGCTTGCTTTTGCAACGGGTACATCGTGGGGAACGTTCGGCATACTTATCCCTATCGTTACGAGCGTGTTTGAGGCGGAGCTTGCGAATGTTTCGCAGACGGGAGAAATTCCGTCAATGGTCATCATCTGCATTTCAGCCTGCCTTGCGGGTGCGGTGTGTGGCGACCACTGCTCGCCTATCTCGGACACCACCATTATGGCATCGACAGGCGCACAGTGCGACCACGTCAATCACGTTTCGACACAGCTTCCTTATGCGCTGACAGTTGCGGCGGTGTGCGTTGTCGGCTATCTGCTGTCGGGCTTTGTGCATAACGTATTCATAGTGCTTGGCTTCTCGGCGGCGCTTATGCTGGCTGTTCTGTTTGCGATAAGATTTTTTGTAAAGAGAAAAGAAAGCAGGGGCTGAGAAATGGCAACATCGCAGGAATATATAGAATTTGTCTGTGAACAGCTTTTCGGCATCGAAAACGTGCGGTATAAAAAGATGTTCGGCGAATATATGGTTTATGTCAATGATAAGCCTGTTCTGCTCGTCTGCGACAATACGGTATATGTTAAAAAGCTCCCCAAAATCGAAGAGCTTATGTCGGGTGCTGAGTGCGGTGTGCCGTATGACGGCGCAAAGGAGCATTATATACTTGATATAGAGGACAGGGAGCTTACGGCAAAGGCGGTCGAAATTCTCGAACAGATAACGCCTGTGCCGAAAAATAAAGCCAAGAAGAAATAATAGCTTATAGATAAACCTCCATCATTGATAAAAATGGGGTGTCGAGCGTTGCTTGCTTTGGGGCGTAGCCCCCAACAGGGACTAGGGGCGGTAGCCCCAGTAATATAGCCCCGGCGCGGATGCCGGGCGTGTATGCCGCAAGGCTTTGCAGGACGCAAAGCCAACCAAGCATACACAGCCCTTTACCATGGGGAAGGGGTTTGGGGTTAGGGATTGAGGACAAGCACTTTTTTTGAAAAAACTGACTTTTCCTACAAGTTGAAATAATATTGAAATCCGCTTGTCACACGGCAGGCGGATTTGTTTATTTCCTATATTGACACAAATGAGTTAGTCGTGTATAATCAAATTCGGAATAAATAAAAAGGAGGAGAAAATATGCTGATACTTAAACTGGTTATAGAAATTCTTATCCTGTGGGTATGGTTTGCACTTTTTATGCTTGCGCTTGTCGGCAGAAAAGGGCCTGTAGGCGGAATTATATTCTATCCGAAGGTAATGCAGGACAGAGTTATAGAAATGGGGCTTACGACCGCAAAGAGAATAAAGCAACGTACTGTCATTTCAATGACCCTGCTTCTGATAGGAGATCTAATATTCCCGATAGTCATGATACTCTTCATCAACGGAGCAAGAGGGTATTTTGAATGTGCGTGGCAGTATTACGTCCTGTTCTACGGAATGGAGTTCTTCGACTGGTTCTTTGTTGATTATCTGTGGGTAGCAAAGTCGAAATGGTGGATAATCCCCGGCACAGAGGATCTGCTCGACACATGGCACGATCCTAAGTACAAGTCAACAAAAATGCTGAAACTGCTTATAATGACAGTACCCGTTGCGGCTTTGGCAGGACTTATCGCATGGGCAATAGGACTGGCATTGTAAAAGTGTCGGCATCTGCAACAGTGTATAACCGGGTTAGATTGAACTAACAACGTGCCGCGGGCATAGTTTTAATTTGCAGGATATGGCATATTACAAAAACCGCTGTGGTGGCACAGCGGTTTTTGTGTTTCAGATTAAAGTCCGAGTGAACTTACCCAGTCGGTCACATCGCTTTCAGCCGCCGATGAGGAAAATCTAATACCTTCCTGCCATGTACCGCCGTTTGCAGATTTTGCAAGCTCGGACGCACTGCTTCCGAGTCCCGATGATGCAGAGGTGCAGAAGGGTATAACGGTCTTGCCGTTAAAGTCGTTGGCTTTTACAAAGCTTGTCGTGACCCATGACGCTTCGCCCCACCAGATAGGATATCCTACGAATACCGTGTCATAATCCGACCAGTTTTCTGGTGTCGCATTGCTCAGCTCTACCGTTCTGTCGGCTGAGTCGTGCTCCTTGCATACGCGGCTGTCGCTGTTGTTGTAGTTTAAGTCCTCCGATGTGTAGGGCGTTGCGGGGGTTATCTCAAAAACATCTCCGCCTGTCGCTGTGGCAATGTGCTCAGCCACAGTTTTTGTACTGCCTGTGGCGGAGTAGTATGCCACAAGTACTTTTTTACCGTCAGTACTGTTGTCTGTATTGTCTGCTGTGCTGTCCGAAGAAACCTCTTTAGAGCTATCGGAAGATACGTCGATGTTGTCGGTGGAGCTTTCGGTGCTGTTATCGGCGGAGGAGCTTGCAGTATCCGATGAACCACTTTGTGCGGCAGAGCCGCTGTCTGCCGAAGACGTATTTGTATCGGCGCAGGCGCAGAGTGAAAGCGCACCCGCGAGAATGAATGATGTAAGTATCAGTTTTTTCATCTTTTTCTCCTGTTATTTAATATTTTTTATCCAGCTTTCAAGCTTTGATTTATCGGTCATGAGCTTTGCACCATTGAAGTGCAGATCAAGACCGTTTTTTACATTTGTGCCATTGCATTCAGTGGCGATATCCTTTAATGTGTGACCGAGCCAGCCACCGTTTGTTGCGAACGGATAAATTGTCTTTCCCGAAAGGTCATTGCTTTCGATGAATGTTTTTACCGCAGGCGCGAATGTGTACCACCATACAGGTGTGCCGAGTATTATAGTGTCGTACTGCGACAGGTCAACGTTTATCGGCTTTATCGGGGGCTTGTAGCCGTTTCTTATCTCGTTCTGACCCTGATCGACAACGGCATTGTAATCGCCCTCGTAAGGCGTGACTGTATCAATGACAGCAGTGTCGGCATTTAACTCTTTTGCTATATGAGCGGCTATATTTTTGGTGTTTCCTGTATAGGAATAATATACGACAAGTGTTTTCATATTACTTTTCCTCGGAATAAATTTCCTTGGCGTAATTGAAAGCTGCCCATGCCTTGGGCCAGCCTGCATAGAACGCAATATGTGTTATGGCTTCTGCCATTTCTTCTGACGTAACGCCGTTTTCTTTTGCGTGCATGATGTGATATTTGAGCGAGCTGTCGAGGATACCGCTTCCCATAAGAGCGGCTACTGTTACAAGACTTCTGTCACGGGCTGAGAGTTTGTCCTCTCTTGACCAAACTTCACCGAATAATACATCATCGTTAAGCTCTGCAAATTTCGGTGCAAATTCGCCGAGTGCATCTCTTCCTGCTGTTTGCTTTTTCATAAATGAGATTCTCCTTTATTTAAATTACAGTGCATTGTATTCTTTGTCCGAAACCTGTTCGCACCATTCGTTTGAGCATTCCTCGCCGGGCATTTCAACCGCAATATGTGAAAACCAGCTGTCCTTCTTTGCGCCGTGCCAGTGCTTTACGCCCTCGGGGATAACGATGACCGTACCGGGTGCAAGGCTTACTGCGGCCTTGCCGTATTCCTGATACCAGCCCTCGCCTGCGGTGCAGATAAGTAGCTGACCGCCGCCCTTTTTAGCGTGGTGGATATGCCAGTTATTGCGGCATCCCGGCTCAAAGGTTACATTTGCGAGGAATAATCCGTCCTCTGCCTTTGTCAGGGGATTTAAAAAAGAATCCCCGATAAAATATTTTGCGTAAGCTGTGTTAGCTGTACCTGTGCCGAATACGTTGAGTTTTTCAAATTCTTCTTTTGATAATGTTTTCATTTGTGATTCCTCCTGTTTTTTACTGCTTTCTTTCGCTGTGGCTATATTGTACAACCTGGAGTTTACTCCATGTCAAGGGGGTAGAAATAACTTTCACAGAATTATTACAATCGACAAATCGGTGGGGGAACGAGCAAATTCGCAGATAATCCCGACAATATGCATTTTTTCTTGACTATAAGCATTAATTAGTGTAAAATAAAACTGTATGTAACTATAAAACGGGAATGAATCCGGAGGGTATAATTTATGCTTTTACATCAGGTAAAGCTGCCGCACTTCAAACATTCCGCCGAGAGTGAAACAGTAACGCTCCCACTGCCCGACAAGGTAGTGATAAGTATGGCTCAGCATCTCGGCGCACCGTGTACCCCGACAGTAAAGGTCGGCGACAAGGTGAAGATAGGCGATGTGATAGGCAGCAGTGAAGCGGCTATGTCCGCACCCGTTCACAGCAGTATATCGGGAACGGTAACGGCAATAACCGATGTCCTGCATATATCGGGCAGGAATATGCAGTCGGTCGTTATTGAGAATGACGGCCTCGAAGAAGTCAGCGACAGCGTCTGTCCGCCTACTGTAGAAAACAGGGAGCAGTTTTTACAGGCGGTAAGAAACAGCGGCTCCATAGGTCTTGGCGGCGCAGGCTTTCCTACCTCGCTGAAGCTCGGCTTTGACCCCAAAGAAAAACAGCCTGATTTCCTTATTATAAACGGTGCGGAGTGCGAGCCTTACATAACCTCCGACTACCGTTGCTTTATGGAGGAGGGCGAGGACGTTCTTGAGGGTGTTTTGCTTATGCTGAAATATCTCGGTATACCGAAGTGCATTATCGGCATTGAAAAGAATAAGCCGAAGGCAATCGAGAAAATGACAAGGCTTTGCGAAAAGCACGACAACATCACAGTAAAGGCGCTTAAGTCAAGCTATCCGCAGGGTGCTGAGAAAACGCTTATTTTCAGCACGACAGGCAGAGTGGTAAAGGAAGGTACACTGCCTCTTGCAAGCGGCTGTATAGTGGTCAATTCCTCCACTGCGGCATTTATCGCACAGTATATAAGAACAGGTATGCCGCTCGTAAAAAGAAGAATAACCGTTGACGGAAATATTGTGAAGAAGCCGTCAAACTTCATTGTTCCCGTCGGAATGTCGATAGGCGAGATAGTGTATTATGCCGAGCTTTCCGACAAGCCCGACAGAATAATACTCGGCGGACCTATGATGGGTGCGTGTGCATTCGAGCCCGACTATCCGCTTTCCAAAACAAACAACGCAGTGCTTATGTTCGCAGACAGCCCCGTGTATGAGCCGTCCGAGTGCATACGCTGCGGCAAGTGCGTAAAAGCCTGCAGTATGAATCTTCTGCCGACAGAGCTTGAACACGCATTTGATATGAGGGACGCAAGGCAACTTGAAAAGCTGAAGGTAAACCTCTGCGTCAACTGCGGCGCTTGCAGCTTTGTCTGTCCGGCAAAGCGTAACCTTGCGGAAAAGAATCAGCTTGCAAAGGCATTTCTGCGTGAGCAGTCAACAAGGAAAGGAAAGTAAGGGTATAATATATGTCTAAACTTATAATAGAGCCGTCACCACACATAAAGTCGGGTGTTACGACTCAGAAGATAATGCTGAGCGTTATTATAGCACTGCTCCCCGCACTTGTTGCGTCTGTGTGGATCTTTGGACTGAGAGCGCTCATAATGACAGTAATATGCTGCACGTCCTGCGTGATTTTCGAGTGGGCTTGCAGAAAGATAATGAAAAGAAGCAACACGATAAGCGATCTGTCCGCTGTGGTAACAGGTATGCTCCTTGCGTTCAACCTGCCCGTCACATTGCCTTTTTATATGGCAATAATCGGTTGCTTTGTAGCAATAGTAATAGTAAAGCAGTTCTTCGGCGGTATCGGTCAGAACTTTGCAAACCCTGCAATAACCGGCAGAATAGTGCTTATGTTGTCGTTCACGTCCTATATGACGACATGGGCAGAGCCGTTCTATTACCGTAATGCAGGAGAGATAGTAACTACATCGACACCTCTTGTAAGCGAAACTCCCGTTTCGCTCGCTGACCTGTTCTTCGGAACAACAGGTGGCTGTATCGGCGAAACCTGCGCTTTTGCACTGCTTATAGGCGGAATTTTCTTAGTGGCTGTCCGTGTAATATCGCCAGTAACTCCTCTGTGCTTCATCGGTACGGTGTTCGTGCTGTCGATATTCTCAAGCGGAAGCCTTGAGGGTGCGTTAGCGTCCGTTCTTTCGGGCGGACTTCTGCTCGGTGCAATATTCATGGCTACCGACTATGCGACTACCCCCATCACCACAAAGGGCAGGATAATCTTCGGCATCGGCTGCGGACTTGTGACTATGCTCATACGTTGCTTTGGCAGTATGCCTGAGGGCGTATCGTACTCGATACTGCTTATGAATATCCTTTCTCCGCTTATCGACCGCTTCACAGTGCCAAAGGCATTCGGTGCGGCAAGTAAGCAGAAAGGCGGTAAGAAATGAACGTACTGAAAAAAATCAAGCCCGTGCTTGTATTGTCAATTATCTGTACTCTTATCTGCGCACTGCTGATAGTTACATATAATCTGACTTATGTAGATACGTCAGGTGTACTGACGGATAATCTGAAAGCAGGCTGTATCGCCGCAGACGGCGAGGGCGAATATGCGCTTATCACCGATAAGGCGGCGACAAATCTGGACGGTGAAGAGTTTGATAATATCGTAAAGATAGTAAAGAACAAGACAAAAGGCACGTTCCTTTTTGAAACCGTTGTTGACGGCTATGCCGCAGACAGCATCGACGCAGTAATAGCGATAGACAAAAACGGCGCAGTAAGCGGTATAAGCATAATCGCACTCGGCGAAACTCCCGGTCTTGGCTCAAAAATAAACGACGATGCATTTCTGCAGAGGTTCTACGGCGTGAAGTCGGATATTTCGATAGTCAAGTCAGAGCCGAAAAACGAAAACGAGGTACAGGGAATTACAGGCTCGACGTTTTCTTCAAAAGGTATGGCGAAGGCTGTAAATCTTGCCGTAAAGGCATACTCGGTAATGGATAAGGAGGTACAGCCGAATGAGTAATCTGAAGGAATTTACCAAAGGACTTATAAAAGAAAATCCGAACATGGTAATGCTGCTCGGTATGTGTCCCACGCTCGCCATTACAACAATGGCAGCAAACGGTGTAGGAATGGGACTTTCCACAACGTTTGTACTTGTATGTTCAAATATAGTTATCTCTCTGCTTAAAAAAGTTATCCCCGATACGGTAAGACTTCCTGCATATATAGTTATAGTAGCAGGCTTTGTAACGTTTGTAAGCCTTATATTACAGGCATTCGCTCCCGATATTTATTCGAGCCTTGGTATGTACCTGAGCCTTATCACAGTTAATTGTATCATTCTCGGCAGAGCGGAAATGTTCGCATCTAAAAACAAGGTAATTCCGTCGATAATGGACGGTCTTGGAATGGGACTCGGCTTTACGCTGACGCTTGTGCTTGTAGGCTCCGTTCGTGAGATATTCGGTTCGGGTCAGTGGTTCGGAATTACCGTAATGCCTGAATTTATAGAGCCAATGACGCTGTTCATTCTCCCCGCAGGCGGATTTTTCGTGCTCGGTGCCGTTATAGCCGTTGTAAACCGCCTTATGAAGAAAAAGCCCCGTGAGATCGGCTGTCACAACTGCCCTAACGCAGAGGGCTGCCCCGGTGCCTGTGACAAGGCAAACAGTAACGGAGGTGAGCAGTAATGGAAATCGCAAAAAATCTGATGATAATACTGCTGACAGGCATTCTGACCGAGAACTTCGTATTATCAAAATTCCTCGGTATCTGCCCCTTCTTAGGCGTTTCAAAGAAGCTCGACAGCTCAATAGGCATGGGTGCGGCGGTTACATTCGTAATGGTCTGCGCAAGCCTTGTTACCTATCCTATCTACTACGGAATACTTGTTCCGCTCGGAATAGAGTATATGAATACGATAGCGTTTATCCTTGTAATCGCCGTATTCGTTCAGCTTGTTGAAATGGTGCTGAAAAAATATATGCCGCCGCTTTATAAGTCGCTCGGCGTGTATCTTCCCCTTATCACCACAAACTGTGCCGTACTCGGTGTTACACTGCTCAACCTTACAAAAGACTACGACCTTTTAGAGAGCGTTGTAAACTCGTTCGGTGCGGGTCTTGGCTTTATGATAGCTATGATAATATTCTCAGGTGTACGTTCAAGACTTGAACGCTGTGACATACCTAAGGCACTTCAGGGTGCGCCGATAACGCTTATGGCGGCTTCGATAGTATCGCTTGCTTTCATAGGCTTCGGCGGCGTAGTTGACGGAATTTTCGGCGGTTAAGCGAAAGGAAAGACGATGAAAGAATATATTTTACCTATACTTATATTTCTCGGCTTCGGCGCACTTTCGGGTATATTACTGCTGATAGCGTCAAAGGTGCTGGCTGTAAAGACAGATGAAACCGAGGCAAAGATAACCGAGGCACTTCCCGGTGCAAACTGCGGCGGATGCGGTTATTCGGGCTGTGCAGGTTATGCCGCCGCCGTAGCTCATGACGGCGCTCCGACTAACCTGTGTAAGCCCGGCGGAGCGGATGTTATGAAGAAGATAAACGCAATAATGGGTACCGAGGGCGGAGAATTTATCCGTGAGGTAGCTTATGTGCGTTGCAACGGCTGCGAAAAAGCAACTAAGGACAGATTTACATTCACAGGAACAAAGTCCTGCGCCGCTGTTGAGAAATTCTACAACGGTAAGGGCGAATGCCGCTTCGGCTGTGACGGCTACGGCGACTGCGCAGCGGTTTGCGGTAATGACGCAATTACGATTGCTGACGGCGTTGCGGTGGTCGACCCTGCTAAGTGCGGCGGTTGCGGAAAGTGCGTTACCGCCTGTCCGAATCACCTTATATTCTTAAGAAAAGAAACAAGCACAGTAGCTCTGCGTTGCTCGTCAAAGGACAGCGGCAAGGTCACAAGAACGGTATGTACCAATGGTTGTATCGGTTGTAGGATATGCGAGAAAAAATGTCCTCACGGTGCGGTTATCGTTGCGGATAACCACGCTGTTATAGACTATGACAAATGTACCTCGTGCGGCACCTGTGTATCAGCCTGTCCGAGAAAGTGCCTTGTCAATATAACCTGCACACATTCCGATAAGGCGGAGCAGGCGGACAAATAATCCGATTATTTCAGGCAAACGAAAGGAAACCTACAAGAGATGTCAAAAGCAAAAAGAAAGAACAGCTCATACAAGAATGAACCTAAGAAACCCGTGATAAACAGCCGCAGTGACAGAATACGCTATGCGAACACTAAGCTGTATGACTGCCCGCTGTCAATAACATGGTTTCGCATATTCAAGACCGTGATAACGGTACTGCAGGCTGTTATGTCGGGCTACTCGGCTATAGTATGCATTGTGTCGGTATTTGCGTCATTCAGCGATGAAGTGCAAAAACAGGCAAATGCCGCCGCAATACCCGGCTTTATTGCATACAATATCGTAATGTCGGTACTGCTTGCGGCTGTTGTTCCTCTTTGCGTCATAATGTTCAGACAGCTTTCCGAGCTGACGCAAAAATCTTACGGTTTCCTTAAATTTTTCCTCATCTATACTTCTGCGGTAAACGCTGTAAGCACTTCGGCAAGCGAGCTTTTCAGAGTTGCACTGTTCAGCGGTGTTAAAGACTATGATGTCAGCATAACAAATATACTTTTCGCAATTTTCTCAGTAGTATTTATGGCAGTATGGCTCATTCTGAATTTAAAATATTTCAAAAACAGAAGGAGCCTTTTCAGTGATTGAAAGGAAGTAACAAAATGGATGCAGACGCAAAAAAGAATGAACGTGAATTAAGAAAATACCATGTAAAGTTCAGAATGGATTATTATCCGTTGCCGCTGAGGTGGTTTAAATTTTTCCGCTATGTGTCAATGATACTCAATATCATCAACTGCATATCTGGTATAATCGGTTATATTCTTATAGCCGCCACAATTAACAATCCCGAAGCCATCGAAAAGATACAGGTTGCCTTTGCCGAAATATCCGGAACGTCCGGAATGAATATAGAATTATTCACGGTAATCGCCGTAGCGGATTTTCTGGTAACGGTCTATCTTCTTGTGCTGTGTGTGCTTGTGTTCAAAAGAATGGGTACGCTTGCAGTGTCGGGATATAATCTGATAGTCACATTTCTGATTTCTGTTCCTGTTATAAACGGCGTGCGACAGCTTATGTCAGGGTGCCTTAATGTTATGGTCAATCCGGAGGTTTATACATTCGGCGGCACTGTCAGAAATATAATAGTGAGCGTTGTATTTTCGGGCGTCGCATCACTGCTTAATTACATTTATTTCAGAAAGCGTAAGAGCCTGTTTACAGACCACCTCGAAATTGACGATTTTGAAATCGACAACGGAAGCGTTCAGCTTCAGCACTATGACGAATGCCCGTTCTGCCACGCAAAGATAAACGGCAATTCGTCCTTCTGTGAGCATTGCGGAAGAAATTTCACCGAACCGGCGGATAACGGTGAGGATAATTCCCGGAAGGAATAAAAAATAATGAAAGTTACAGAGTTGTTTTCACTCGGAGCAAATGAAATTAAAAACCGTCTGCCTATGGCAACTGCGGCAAAGTTTTCTACTCAGAAGATAGAGGGCAGAAGCGGCAAAAGTCTGCTTACCGCCTGCATATCACGATATAATTGCCGTATCATTCCGATAGCGGCAATCATAATGATAATATGCACGTTTATGTCGGTCATATTCGAGAATGTGATCACCGACGGCGGCTCGGCTGAGATTGCAGGAGAGGTACTGATACTGTTTACAGCAGTGTGCGGTGTAGGATTCGGATTTTATTTCAGCGGAAAATACCCGTCATATTACCCTTATGTATTCTGGGGACTTTATTTGATTTCATACTGTATAAAGGTCACAGGCTGTATTTCCGGGGCGGCGGGACTTTCACAGACGGCGGTAACTATAATGGTGTTTGCCGCAGTACCTGTGTTTGCACCTGCTACATCGGCGTTCTTCCTCGGAATAATCCCGGTGTGGTATACGATACTCTGTTGTGTGAACAACGTTTCGGGTTATTATCCGTTTACCGTGTGGGGAATGGCATTACTCGGCTTTTTCATCTCCTGCTCGGTGTACAGCCTTTACACCGCCAGAATGATAAACTCAAAGCGTATAAAGGACGACAGGCAGAGAATGAAAATGTCGGCGGTCATGGACAGCCGTACCGATCTATACAACAGGGCATACGGAATAGAAAAGGCAACCGAGCTTTTAAGGACGGGAAACAGCGTTGCACTGCTTCTTGTTGATATAGATAACTTTGCAGAGTACAACAGGCTTTACGGTACAGAAAAGTCGGACGAGGTGTTGTCGAATGTGGCAAACTGCGTAAAGATAATATCAAAATCAAGAACCGATATCACCTGCCGTTATGAAAGCGATAAGATACTTGTGTGTCTGCCGGTAAATACTGACAAGGAAGCAATAGTACTCAGCGAAGAGATAAGAAGCGCCATAAGGGATATGAAGATACCTTTTCCCCAGGCACGGCGCTATCACAGTATAACCGTTACGGTCAGTGCCGCAAGGGGCATGCCGGGTGATACATATGACGATATATATGAAAGGGCTATGCGTTCACAGAATGTTGCAAAGCGTATAGGGGGAAACTGTATAGCGTTCAAGGAGCATACGTTCAGACCCGATGGGGAGAAGTGATAATAAAATAGGGTTGTGACGCAACCTGAAAAAGAAAAAGTGAGTTGAAGCGCAAAGAATAGTGCGCACGGCTCACTTTTTTGTATATCACTCCTATTATACCGTTTTAGTAATTAACATTGATAGCAGGCTACCGATATTGCTATTTGTGGGATAGCACTTCTCGGGTTCGCTATTCTGTGTAATAACGTTGCTACTATGAACGAGGGAAAGCACCAAAGGGAACAGGGCAAGGGACTTAGCAGCCCCTCTCCCTGTCCCTTAGGTTCTCTCCCTCGTGCTCCCTCTTTCCTTACCCACACCCCCACCCCGCTAGGGTGTTGGATAAACTCGTAGAACCTCCCGAATATCGTATATCCTGTAGGTTCTGGAACGCTTAACGCTACACGTCCGCAGTTTTAGTACATATATCTTAGGTTAGTAGCGTTTTTTTTGAAGGGTTAATGTTAGTGCAGTTGCACCGATACTCTCACGAAATTATTAACATCTTATCGGCACGGAAAATATTTTCAGCATAGTTGGTGATATATTTATTGTTTTGGTATTTTATAAGATGTTGCATTATAATTTTAACGGAATTTTGATAAACTGAGAAGCTGTGATGAAATTTTGGCATTTCATCACAGCTTCATTTTTATGTCCGTGCGAATACGGCAAAGTCGACTGCCGCAGGGTCGCAGTTTTCTATTGTATGATATATTTCCGTAAGCGTCGAGCCTGTGGTAGTAACATCGTCAATTACAAGAATGTGTTTGCCTTTAAGGGCGTTCTCATCGGTAACGGCAAAGCAACCCTTAAGATTTACAAGACGCTTTTCTCTGCCAAGGGATTTCTGCTGGGCTGTCTTTTTGATTTTGGCGACTGCGCTTACTGTCGGTATACCTGTAAGCTCGGTTATCTCACGGCATATCTTTTCTGTATGGCAGTAGCCTTTTTTCACTTTGTCGCTGTGGTATATCGGCACAGGGAGAAGAACATCGGGCAATGTGTCGTAGCTTTCCGTGATCTTTCGCATAAGCGTGTACGCCATAAAGCTGAGCTTGCTTCCGTCACGGTTCCGCTTTGCTCCTAAAACTATATGTTCTGCACTGCCGCTATATCTGCATACGCTGATAAGCCTGCCGCCGCAGAGGGCTTCTTCTTTGTTGCTGTATTGAAATTTGTCAGCACAGTCATTGCAGATATAATCCATTCTTCCTATGACTTTGTTGCACACAGGACAGCGGTTTGGAAAGAAGAAATCAAGCAGTATCCTTTTAAGCTCGTATTTATTCATCATCATTTTCGTCTATAAACGGATTGCGTATCTTTGTCGGTTTTATTATGCCGTCAAGCAGGCGCTTGGCAGTGCTCCTGCTTACCGCGCTGTCCGAACGTCTGCGTCTGTCGGAGCCCGGTATATCCTCGCTGTCTGTAAGGTCGTCAATGCTCGGTGTGTCAAGTTTTATCACAGGTGCGGCATGGTCGGGCACTCTGTGCTTTGGCTTGGGCAATTCTGTTACGGCAGGCTTTTCTGCCTTTTCGGATACCTCTGGGACAGGTGATGACGGGAGTATGTCAAAGTCATCGGTTGTCAGGCGTTCGCCGTCACTGCGTATTTCGGGGTACAGTTCTGTAAGGCCATCGGATTGATCTGACTGCGTTGTTTCAATCGTGTGTCTGTACATATTTGCGGCATAGTTGCTCTTCGGGGTAGCTGTTTTTCTGATGCTGTAATCGGCTTTTGCAAATTCGCCCGCAAAGCCTGTATCTATGGCAGAGCTGTTTTCTTTGCCGAAAGAGGAGTTTTCATATGCGTTGCTGTCGGGCGCACGGTTTTCGTCCGGATGCGGTACGCTTGTTTCCGGCTCGTCAGAAGAAGAACCAAAGCTGAAAATGTCGTCAAGCGGCTTGAAGTCGTGGTCGGCCGTGACCTTTTCAAGCTTTGATATTTCTTCATCAAATGCGCCGTCAAACGGATTGTCGAATACGGTTACGTCAAGACTTTCAGCTTCCTCCGCCTTCATAACGTGAACCGGCTGTTTTGGCACGGCGTCAGTTATAGGCTCCGGAGGCTGTGACGACATTCTTTCCTGTTCACGTTCGAGCAATTCACGCTCCTGTTCCTGCTTTCTGCGGCGCTTCTCCTGCTCGTAAAGTACACTGCGGTCAACACGTTCAAATACGAACGGCTTTACTTCCGGTTGCTTCTGAGCATTGTTCTGTTTGTCGTCAGATGCCTGTTCCGGCTGCTTTTCTGCGGGAGGCTCAGGCGGTTTCACAGGTGCAAAATGCAGGTCGTGAGAGTAGTTTTCAAACTCCCGGAACTCCGCAACGCTCAGCGTATTATGCAGAATACTTTCCTTTATTGCCATAAAGCTCTGATACCATTCGGCAAAATCGCGCTGTGTCAGGTCAACGTTTATGCGCTTTGACATATATGTGTACAGCTCTTTTGTCATGTCCTCGAGCTGTCTTATCTCATCTGCCGTTCTCGGCGGGGTGGTAGTGCTCAGTTCAAGACAGGTTCTGCCGCCCGGCTGTGCCTTATCACAGTAATCGTAATCATAGTCCTTGTCACGCAGGTAATATTCGCCGCAACGTGCACAGCGCTGTAATATTCCTCCGCTTTCAAGCAAAAGGTCGATTTCAAGGTCGATGACCGCTTTAAAGCTGTCGGAAACATATACCTTTTTCGGCAGAGAACGCATTGTTGTTATGATAGTGTTCAGCACCGAATCAGGCTTTTCGGGAATATAATTCTTCACCTTTGCAAATACGTCCATTGCCTCGCTGTCTGAGTGCATCGGAGAAAAAGGACGGTGTACCATATCGTCATAGTCGATATCGGGCAGTGCCGAGCCTGCTATAGCTTTTGAGATATTGGAGGTTATGAACGGCGCTGACGGCAGTCTGCCGACCGTATATACCTTTGCTGCTGTGAAGCACTCGGTGGGGTAGCCCATCTCGTTTGCGGCTACGCTGAAGGTAAGGTCGAAGTAATCACGTTTTGCATAAGCCTGCTCAAGGGTCGCTTTTTCGCCGAATACAAAATCTATCTTTTTCTTAGCATAATCCTGAAGCTGAAGAAGGCTCACCCAACGGTTTACCGCTTTGTTGTGGCGGTATTCGGTAAGCCTTGTGAAGATAAGTTTATCAAAAGGATTTTTCGCATTTATCAGTTCATTCCACAGCGATGATATGCCAAGCCCCTTTTCTCTGCAAAGATATTCGATAAAAAGATCCTGTACGACTTTTTCGTAAATGCCGTGGATATTCGCTTCTACATATTTGTGGCACGCGCCAAGGGAGTTACGAAGTGCAACTATATCTTCAAGACGGTATTCGCCGTTTGTCATACAGCGCTTGCAGTAATCCGTACAACGTTTGATAAAGCCTGAAAAGTCATAGTCCGCAAACTTAAGGACAGACTGCGGATAGTTAAGCGTATATATTTCACTTGAATTTATGCCTGTCAGGTTTACTGTACGTCTGATGCTCATATCCGCATATCCTTTCCTTTTATTCCAATCAATAATTTTCCTCTTCGGCTGTATCGTCTGCAACTGCGTCAAAGTTGAATTCTCGTTTTCTTCCGTCAACATAGAGAGTATGTTTGTCTTTCCATGTCACATCGGCAGGTTTGTTGTAGTCGGAAGTGATTATATGAAGTCCGTTCATGGCGTTTCTGCACTCAAGGAACGGAAGGCTGATATCTCTGTCTGCCTGTTCAAGATAGAATGATACAGAACGGCTTGCATCGCTCTCAGGGTCAACATAGAGTACTATTCTGTACTGCTTGTCGGGAGAGTAGCGGTAGCTTGTGCTTCTTCTTGAAAGATCAACGTCCATAAGGGTGATATTGCCGAACAGCATCTTGAATGTGAGGTATACAAGTATTCCGACGACATACATTATAAGGTAGATAGTGCCGAGGACTATCTTTGTGGTTTCGCCCATTCCCGAAAGGAAGAAGATAAGTACGCTTACAACTATAGGAGGTATAGCCGCAAACCAGTTGCCGAATCCGAACAGCAGTATTGCAAAGGCGATAAACGGCGATATTATTGCAACGATTCTTGTTATTATCTGCTTTCTTGTGAACAGCATAATTCCGAAGAATATCAGGTTTATGAAAATGTACAGAGTTACGAGCGCACCCTGATGAGTCGGCTCAAGGTAATAGCACATCATCAGCCATGCCACAAATCCGAGAAATACCGGGTAGCCGAGTGACAGCACGGACACGCCGAGTTTAAACCATCTATTTGTTAAAAAGTTGATTACTTTTTCCATTTGCTTTCCTTTCAGTTTTGCAAAATGCAAACGTTTATTTTACAGCATTACTTATTATATTTTATACTAAATCGCAGTAAATTTCAAGACTTATTTCGATATAGGAAGGTTTTTTAGGGTATAAAGCGGGTTTTGTATGTAGTTATTTGCTGAAAACAAAGGCGGTAACCTAAAGAGTTTCGGAAAAATGTGAAAAAACTCGCCGAAAACGTCGGAATTTTGTGAAAATACAGCTGAAAATCGGCGGAATTTTGTGAACAAGCATCCGCAAACCAGCATAAATAAAAGACCCGACAGGGTTTAGCCCGTCGGGTCGGATTTGTTCTGGCGTTTGGTTACATTTTTATGCTATCGACCATGCGCTTCCTTTAAGCTGTTTATCAACCATGTCGGTATAGATACCGCCGTTTTTGTAAAGCTCATCGGGTGCGCCCTGCTCGGCTACGGTACCGCCTGCCAGCACTACTATCTTATCTGCGCCTGCAACAGTTCTCATGCGGTGGGCTATGACAAGAACGGTTTTATCCTTGATAAGACGGGATAAGGCTGACTGGATAAGCGTTTCGTTCTCAACATCAAGAGAAGCGGTGGCTTCATCAAGCAGGACTATAGGTGAATTTTTAAGGAATGCTCTTGCAATGGAGATACGCTGACGTTCGCCGCCTGAAAGCTCACAGCCGTTTTCGCCGATCATACTGTTCCACTTTTCGGGGAGCTTTTCCGCAAATTCATCGCAGTTGGCAAGCTTTGCGGCGGCAATTACCTCTTCGTCGGTTGCGTCCTTTCTGCCTATGCGGATATTTTCAAGTATCGTATTGTTGAAAAGCGTTACGTCCTGGAATACGATAGAATAGAGCGAAAGCAGTGTTTCAGGGCCTATCTTTGATACGTCCATTCCGCCGACTGTGACCTTACCAGTGTCAGAATCCCAGAAACGTGCGGCAAGTCTTGAAACGGTCGTTTTACCGCCGCCGGACGGTCCGACAAGAGCGGTGACTTCGCCCTGCTTTGCGGTAAAGCTTACATTGTGCAGTATATTTTCGCCGTCCTTATATGAGAAGCTAACGTTATCAAAGCATATATCACAGCCGTTGTTGGTAAGCTTGTCAGTACCTGCCTGCTCATCGTGAAGAAGTATTTCGTTCATTCTTGCTATATTTGTATCTGCACTGATTACTGCGGCAAGGTTCTGTAAAGCCGCCTGTAACGGTTCGTAAAGACGTGACGCTACCAGTAAGAACATGAAGAAGGTAAGCAGATCGATACCGCCTGATGAAATCAGTATACCGCCGACAAGGGCTACAGTACCTATACCGAGTTTAAGTATGGTGCACGATGAAGTAACGAATGACGCAGTTGTGAACTCTGCTGTAGTCGCACAGTGTTCTACCGCTTTTATCTTTTCGGTTACGCCTTTGAGGTAATCTTTCTCGGCGTTGTTTGCCTTAAGGTCGGTGATGGTTTCGATGCACTCCTGTATCCCGTCGGCACAGTCAAGCTTTGCTTTCATATTCTTGCGGGCGGCGTTTTTCTGTATCTTCTTTGACAAGATCATTATGATAAACGAAACCGGCACTACCCAGAATGCCGCAAGAGCCATTCTCCAGTCAAATATAAACAGTGAAAGCGCTATAAGTACGGTTGATATTATCGAGCCGACAAGTTCGGGGATAAAGTGCGAAAATGCCGTTTCAAGGAAGGCACAGTCTGCCATGAACGCCGAGCTTAAATCGGCAAGGTCACGCTTTGCAAAGAATGAAAGAGGAAGCTTTCTCAGTTTTTCCGCAAGTGATATCCTTCTTACTCCGCTTTCTATATATGTTGCAAAGTATGTGCAGTTATACTGCAACAATGCTGCGAATGCGATAAACGCCAGGCAAAGCACTATTCCTGTTATATAGAACCAGATTCTCTCTCCCGTGATCGTTTCTGCCATAAGGTCGTTTACCATGAAATAAAGCAGTGCGACAGGTGGCATAAACGACAGGTTCTGTAACACGCAGGCAAGACAGCCTTTTACAAGATCCTTTGCACCCTGTCTTGAAAGTGCATATTTTCTCATAAGTTTCTCTATCATACGGTTGCCTCCTTTACCTTCCAGTCGGCTGAGGTTTCATATTCGCCGAGCATTTTTGCAAACAGTCCGCCGCCTGCGGTAAGTTCATTTGCAGTACCGCTCTCGGCGATTTTTCCGTCGCTAAGAACGAATATTTCGTCTGCACCGAGTACAGTTGTAAGTCTATGCGCTATCATAATAACTGTTCTGCCCTCGGACAGCTTGCTCATAGCCTGCTGTACTCTGACCTCATTATCCGGGTCGGCGAACGCAGTCGCTTCGTCCATTATTACTATCGGTGCGTTTTTCAGCATTACTCTGGCTATGGCTATTCTCTGCTGTTCACCGCCTGAAAGATATATGCCGTCAGTGCCTATAACCGTGTTTTCTCTGTCGGGGAGCTTTTCGATTATATCAATGCACTGTGCGTTTTCAAGCGCCGCCATAACTTCATCGTGAGAGGCTGTGGGTCTGCCCATAAGTACGTTTTCATAGATAGTGCCCTTTATAAGCCTGCTGTTCTGGAACACAAAAGAAACAGTGTCCATGAGGGTATCCTTCGGGATATCCTTAACGTTTCTGCCGCCGACCAGAACGTCGCCCTTATCTGCGTCGAAAAAACGTACTGCAAGCTCGGCGAGTGTTGTCTTACCGCTGCCGGACGGTCCGACAAAGGCAGCTGTCTGTCCCGGCTCGACTTTAAGCGAAACGTCTTTTATTACATCGTTCTTCTTATCGTATGAGAATGTTACATTTTTAAATTCTACCGAGCTGTCGGCAGGGATAACTCCTGCGCCCTCTGGCAGAGGGTTTTCGCCGAGAATGGTATCGATTCTGCTGAATGCATCGGCAACTATCATTTCGTTTTCGCTTGACATCATTATCTTTGTAAGCGTTGTCGCAATGATAGGTGTGAATATAATGTAGAATATCAGGTTGAGCAGGAATGTGCCGTCAACTCCGCCCTGAGTGAATATGATGCCCGCAAGGATAAGAAGTGCAAATATGCCGTTAATGGCGGTGGTGTAGACTATCATAGGTATGCGGAGCTGCTTTGTATATGCGATTACCCATTCACCGTAACGGTCTATAGACGTTTTGAACTTCTTGAACGAGAATACAGTCTGACCGAATGTTTTTACAACCGGAATACCTCTTATGTATTCAACCGCTTCGTTTGACATATCGTCAAGAGCGTTCTGGTATTCTTTCATCTTTCTCTGCATTTCTTTACCCGTCATACTCATCATTATAAAGAATGAAAGAGCAACGGGGATAAGACTGATAAGACCGAGCCTCCAGTCAAATATGAACAGAAAAGCCAGCATTACAACAGGTGTTGCTATCGAGCCTGCCTTGTCGGGGAGCTGGTGGGCAAGATATGTTTCGGTTGCGGCGGGCGCTTCGGTTACTGTTTTTCTGAGCTTACCGCTGCCTATCTTTTCAATAGTGCCTATCGGAAGCTTTGTTATATGGGTGATCGTTTCAATGCGTAAATTGGTCGCAATCCGGAATGCTCCCAGATGCGAGCACATAAGAGCGCAGATATAAACCAGCATTGAACCGATGCCCCAGATCACAGCCGCCCAGCCGTTTGCGGCAATATCGGTTGCCTTGGAAAAATCGGGGTTTACTTCGATCACCTGCTTTATGATAAGCCAAAGGTGAACGAAAGGCATTAAAGCCATTGCCGCACTTATTGCAGAGAATATCCATGAAAGATACAGCAGTATCTTCCGGCTTCCTGCGTAAGACAGCAGTCGCGAAAGGTTTGATTGCTTCTTCAAAATTGATCCCTCCGGAAAAACAAAGTATGTTAGGATAAACTAACCGTTTACCGTAATTAAACGCATAAAAGCAAAGCCCTTATGCGTATTACTTATAAAGTCAATCGGTCTGTCCCATTATTTTGAGCCAGCCTGCAGTGTAGAAATCACGCATTTCCATAAGATAGGTTTCAGCCTCGTTATAAGGCACATCATGTATGATAAGCTCAAAAAAAAGTGTTTATCATACCGGTCGCTATGATATGCTCAAGACGCGGGTCGATATGCTTCATACAATAACCTGCCTCTTCTGCGGTCTGCTGATAGGCGTGTGTCGCCTCGACCTCCATTGCCGCCATTTCGTCGACCATTGAAGAATAACTTGTTCCGTCACTGCGGGTGAGGATAATGCGCATTTCATCTATATGCTCATAGCAGTAATCCAGAATGTCATGCAGGCAGTCGCCGGAAGCCTGTCCTACACGGGTACGCTGGATATCGGCGGGGAGACCCTGAAACTCAGTCTGAGTTTTGATATATCTGTTCATAACGGTTTCATAATGGGGTTTGACAATAGTGTCAAACAAACCTGCTTTATCTCCGAAACGTACATAGATCGAGTTAGTACTTGTGCCGGCGTTTTTCGCTATGGTACGCAACGAAGCGTCCTTGAAGCCTTTCTCGAGAAATTCTGCTTTCGCACATTCTATCAGCTTGTCGTATACGCCCTCTATCTGCTTTGCCATAACTTCACCACCATTCATAACAGTGTTTCATAACGCTGTTATGATTTTATCACAAAAAAATACGGTTGTCAATAGGTTAACATGAAAAAAATACAGCCGCGGGTTTTCCGCGGCTGTGCTTTAGTTGTTGTTTATATCGGGAAATTATTTCAGGAAGCCCTCTATGATCTTTTCTTCAGCTTCTTCTCTTGTAAGTCCGAGAGAGCAGAGCTTCAATATCTGTTCGCCGGCGATTTTGCCGATTGCAGCCTCGTGGATAAGCTGAGCGTCAACATTTGCGGCGTTAAGCGCAGGCTGAGCGTCAACCTTGCCGTTATCTGCAAGAATCGCATCGCACGCAGAGTGACCTGTACAACGATTGTTGCCCTCTACTACAGAATAGAAGGCCTGATGAGAATTTCCTCTTGCGACAGAACGTGAAACAAGGTCTGCACCGCTGTCCTCGCCGTTGAGCTCAACGTGGAACTTTGTGGTTGCCTGCTCGTCACCGTCAGTCATTATACGCTCACGGACGACTATCTTTGCACCCTTGCCGAGTACTGCCGAGGTGCTTCTTGTTGTGCTGTCAACTCCGCGGAGCTGAACCGTATCCATTTCAAGATATGAATCTTCGCCGAGAACGCAGTCGGTAACGGGGTCGATTTTCTTAAGTCCCGTGCCTTTTCCTGTACCGATATGCTTTTCCTTATAAAGTACCTTTGAGCCTTTTTCAAGGAAGAAGCGGTGTATGCCGTTGTGGCGTGCCTGTTCTTCGCCGTCGTTGTGTACGCCGCAGCCTGCTACGATAACCACGTCGGCGCCCTCGCCGATATAGAAGTCGTTATACACAAGGTCGTCTACGTCGCTGTGGGTGACGCAGGCGGGAATATAAACCGTTTCACCGACAGTAAAGGGCTTTACACGGATATTTATTCCGGGCTTGTCGTCCTTTGATTCGATGGTGATATTTTCTGATGATTTTCTTCCTGCGCATTTGCTGTCCTCACGGATATTGTATGCACCGTTGAAGCCGGTAACTTCATCATAATCGGAAATGATCTTCAGCATTTCGGCTGTTGTACCGTTGAAATTTACGTCCATTATATTGCTCACTGACAACCGCCTCCGTTTCTCTGCGGACATCTGCACGCATATTCTCCGCCCAGAAGCCTCGGGAGTATCTCTTCTCTCGATCCTGCAGTGCGTACTGCACCATCCGCTACTACGACAATTTCATCGGCGATCGAAAGAATACGCTCCTGATGTGAAATTATAACAAGTGAGCCTGTCGTACCGTTTCTTATTTCTTCAAACGTTTCTACAAGTCTTGCGAAGCTCCACAGGTCGATTCCTGCCTCAGGTTCGTCAAAAACCGAAAGCTTTGCATTTCGTGCGAGTACGGTTGCAATTTCGATGCGCTTTGCCTCACCGCCCGATAAGGCACCGCTCATCTCTCTGTCAATGTATTCATCGGCGCACAGTCCGACCTTGCCGAGCAGAGCGCATAACTCATTGTGACCGAGCTTTCCGCCGGCTGCAAGCTCCAGAAGATCTCTTACGGTCAGTCCCTTGAAACGCACAGGCTGTTGGAAAGCATAAGCTACGCCAAGCTTTGCCCTGCCGGTGATATCTGTGTCGGTGATATCCGTACCGTCAAGTATAATCCTGCCTGATGTCGGCTTTTCAACGCCTGCGATCAGCTTTGCAAGCGAGGTTTTACCGCCGCCGTTCGGTCCTGTGATAACCGTAAGTCTGCTGTCAAGCTTACAGCTTATGCCTTTTATAATAGGTTCTCCGCTTGGAAGCTGCCATTTTACGTCCTTGAATTCCAGCAAAGTATTTACCCCTTTCATATTTTATCATATTATCGTACCACAATAGTGCGGCTATGTCAAGAGATGTCGTCTATTGAATTTTTCCCGGTTTTGTGATAAAATATTATGATATAATTTCGGAAAGGGCGGTATATGGGCATGAAAGTTTCCATCATTGATAACAGTCTGTGTGATTCATCATTTGTAAAGGAAGTAAGACCTGAGGAGATACAGGCTTATATGAACTCACTGCACGAATTCGGGGTTTCATATATTGAGATGATCACGGATACTTTTATTATGCTTCCACCCGCAAGCGATATGTCAAAGGTTATTCTCCGTATGACATCGGTCAGAGATCTGCTGTATATAAATTCGTTCAATTTTGCCTATGTGGTTGTGCCTGCACAGTTTACCGACCTTGTTACAAAGATAGAAAGACCCGTCATATCAGAGATCTGTCTGCACGGCGGGGATGTTATGAGAGCTATGGAGATATTTGAAAAGAATTTCGAGCTTGATAATGTTTCAATGGTGCGCTTTGTTGATGATTTCAGAGAAACGCCGCAGGAAATGGCGATGCTGATAAGAGAGTACCGTGACAAGTATTTCCGTCCTATAGATATCTGTCCGACAAACAAGTATACAAATGCAGTAAACGAGGCGGTAGCGGCGGTTATTGCAAAGACGGACTGCCTTACTATGCGGTTCGGCGGATATGATAAATATGCCGAGCTTCAGGACTATACGATTTCGCTTGCGACGCTGTTCGGTGTAGCACCGTCGCCGCAGATGGTAATGGCGCTGTACAAGTGCGGTTGCCTGTATGGAATGATATACGGCAGACGTGCGGAAAGTTTGCTTGACTCTCTGAGAGCGGGACAGATTTCTCCGCATTATGTTCAGAATGTTGACAGATACAAGCCTGCAAAGCCGAATGAGCGCACAACACTCAGCTCTTATGTCCGTCCGCCTGACAGGGAAGAAAGCAAAGGCGGAAAACTGCTTTACAAGAAGCTGCGCAGTATGATGGTTGATGCAAAGACGGCAGAGGAGCTTGAAGAAGAGATAGATGAGTTCTGTACACAGCTGTATAATAAGTGCGATAATAAAAAATCATAAAAAGACTATATGTATAAAAAATTCACAAAAATCACAGTCTATATAGTGTAATATGACGAAAAATCCGACGCAGTAAAAAAGTACTTTTAATTTTTCCGCAGATATGCTATAATAAACCTATACTGTGTCGGTATGCTTTGATGTAATTTGCCGGCATGGTACTCTATTAAAATTTAAGCCGTTTTACGGCATTTCTATAATTTCTTTACATATTTTATCGAATCGAGGAAGTGTGACTTTTGGAAAAGTTTATTATAAAAGGCGGTACTCCGCTTAAAGGCGAAGTACAGATAAGCGGCGCCAAGAATGCGGCAGTCGCTATAATACCTGCGGCAATACTGGCGGCAGACAAGTGTGTGCTTGAAAATGTTCCGTCAATAAGCGACGTTGAGGTGGCGCTTGAGATACTCTCAAGTATGGGCGCTGAGATAAAAAGGCTCAGCAAGTCAAAGATAGAGGTCGATACCTCAAGAATAACAGATGGCACAGTGCCCTATGATCTTGCACGTTCAACAAGAGGAAGCAGTTACTTTCTGGGTGCACTGCTCGGCAGATTCAAAAAGGCTAGCGTTCCGCTTCCCGGCGGTTGCGACTTAGGAAGCAGACCTATCGATCAGCATATCAAGTGTTTTGAGGCGCTTGGCGCTAAGGCTGATATCAAGCATGGAGTAGTAGATCTTTCAGCGGACAAGCTGATCGGTACACAGATATATTTTGATAAAGTTACAGTCGGCGGAACGATAAACGCACTCCTTGCCTGTGCACAGGCAGAGGGACTGACGATAATCGAAAATGCCGCCAAGGAGCCTCATATTGTCGACCTTGCGAATTTTCTCAATTCAATGGGTGCGGATATAATGGGCGCAGGCACGGATGTTATTAAGGTAAAGGGAGTGTCAAAGCTCCACGGAACAGAATATTCGGTTATTCCCGATCAGATAGAAGCGGGAACATTTATGGTAGCCGCAGCGGCGACCTGCGGTGATATTACACTTAAAAACGTAATACCTAAGCACCTTGAGCCTATCACGGCAAAGCTCCGCAAGATAGGCGTATATGTTGAAATTGAAGATGAAACCGACAATGTAAGAGTAGTCGGCAGACCTCATTATGAGGGAACTGATATAAAGACATCGCCTCACCCCGGCTTTCCGACCGATATGCAGCCTCAGATGACGACCCTGCTTGCTATGGCAAACGGCACAAGTATGGTGACAGAAAGTATATTCGATACACGTTTCAAGTATGTCGATGAGCTTCGCAGAATGGGTGCGGATATTACCGTTGACAGCAGAGTAGCGGTAGTAAGAGGCGTTGACCACCTTACAGGCGCTCCCGTAAAGGCAAGCGACTTAAGAGCGGGTGCGGCACTTATCATAGCCGGACTTGCGGCTCAGGGAACAACAGAGATAGAAGATATCCACCATATTGAGCGTGGATATGAAAATATGGAAATCAAGCTGAGGGAGCTCGGCGCCGATATAGTAAAGCGCTATTATCCCGATGACGAAAAGATGAGAAAGGCTCTCTGATGGCACGAGTTGTTCCTGTATGCTCTTCGAGTAAGGGCAACAGCGTTTTTGTCGGTGACAGCACTTCAGGCGTTCTTATCGACGCAGGGTGCAGTTTCAAGGCACTGAAAGACGGACTGGCATTGTGCGGCATTCCGTTTGAGGCAGTAAAGGCAGTACTCGTTACACATGAGCATATCGACCATACAAAAGCGCTCGGGCAGATAACCAAAAGAACAAAGGTTCCTGTTTATGCGTCCTACGGTACATCGGAAAGACTGTTCAAGGATAATCTGGTCGAACAGTCGGCAGTAATACATCCGCTTTCGGAAATAAAGAGTGTGCCGGTCGATATGGATATCGGTTTTTTCCACACACCGCACGATGCGGCTGAGAGCGTGGGATATACGCTGAAGTTCAGGGATTGTAAAGTGGCGTGCTGCACCGATCTCGGATATGTAACAGACGAGGTAAGGGACAATCTGATGGGCAGTGATACGGTTTATATTGAAGCTAATTATGATCCTAAGCTTCTTAATGTAAATCCGAAATATCCGCCGTATCTGAAAACCAGAATATCGGGAGATCACGGGCACCTTTCAAATATGAGTTCCGCTGAATTTTGCAGTGAGCTTGTCGAAAAGGGTGCAAGACGGTTGATACTCGGTCATTTAAGCCAGGAAAACAATACTCCGAAAATTGCATATGACGCAGTAGAACTTAAGCTCAACAGCTGCGGTATGAAATGCGGAGTTGATTATACACTTGATGTTGCGCCTGTCGTGACACAGGGAAAATACATAATTATATAACAGATATGCACTGCATTTCCTGCTTGGTAGTAACTTTGCAGTTGTGCTGTGCTTTATTTTTTTATTATGAAAGGAACAATTTATGACAGTATACCTAATACTTATGTTACTGGTTGTCGCACTCGCCTATCCGCTTATTGAACATAAGCCGAGCGTCGGCAAAAAGCTGTGCTATGTACTTGTGACATTTGCCGCAATGTATTTTATCAGCATTTTCAGATACGGACTCGGAAATGACTACTATTCGTATATTTACATTTTCAGAAATATAAAGGATGCGTCCGGGCTTGCAATATTCAACCTCGGATATGAACCGGCGTTCACATTGATAACTAAACTCATATCGCTGTTTACCGCAGATGTAAATGTAATGTATGCGATATATGCCTTGCTTATCCTTGTGCCGACAGCCTATGCTATATTCCGCTACAGTGAAAATATCTGGATGTCGACAATGATGTTCATTTCACTTACATTCTTCTATTGCTCACTCAGCTTTATCCGCCAGTCTATAGCATTTGCAATTATTCTGTGCGCATATAAGTTTATGAAAGAGCGCAATCACTTTATGGTATTGCTGTCCATTTTCATTGCCTGCCTGTTCCACAGTACGGTTATAATAATGATACCCGTATATCTTATTGCGGCTTTTATAAAGCCTACAAAGATAACTATACCGGTATACGGCGTACTTACAGCGCTTGTGTATTTCCTTTCCTGGCCGATACTCAGGCTGGCGGTACTGATATTGCCGCAGTATAAGGGATATCTGGAACTCAATTTTATAACAGACGGTTACAGCCCCATTTATCTGATAGTACCCGCAATTATTGCGGCGCTTGCTATTGTTGCGCATTTCACCGGATACGGAAAGGCATACCCGAAAGAGTCTGCTCTCTTTACAAACTTTGCTGTATTCAATTTCATTATCTGGTTTATTGCGACAAAGCACTTTGTTATTGAACGATTCTCAATGTACCTTTACATTATGATGATAATGTTCATACCGTCGATCGCAAGATACTATTTCAACTGTGCAAAGGTCTATATGGCAAGAAGAAACAACCCCGATGCGGTTGTTGAATTTGATAAGACCGTTGATGAAGTTATAAAAGAAAAGAAAAAGCTAAAGTCCGGTCATGCGGTTTCTTCGGAAAGTGATGCAAAACAGTCAGAAGAAAAATCGGACATAGACGCTGAAAAACAGCGTATACTCGATGAAATAATGGCAGAAGACGGAGAAGACACCGTTGCCGAAAAACACAGCGAGGATAACGACCCGCTCAGAGAAAAGAAAGCAAGATCTTCATTCGGCGGAACATTTATACCGGATGAAAGCTATCTTCCCGAGAAAAGAAAGTTCAAAGAATATAAAAACGGATTTGTACAGTTCATATCACGCCCTGTAACAATATTTGCGCTGTTTATGGCTATTGTAGTAGGCGCTGACCTGTGGTATAACTATTTCGGACTTACGGTGACAAAAAAAGGTTTCCACGGTGTAATGCCATATAAGAGCATAGTTCCCGCTTACACCGAACTTATGCTTTCGACAGAAGCTGAGGATAATAAGAACACTCTTCTCAGAAGTGAAGATAACTTCCTCAATTATATGTACAGACTTAAGGAAAACGAAAATTACACTGTACTTATTTCCGCAAGAGGCGATACAGTCAGCGGACTTAACGACGGTGCAAGAGAGGCGCTCAGGCAGCTGGGACTTACTCAGCTTGCGGACGCACAGAAGGCTAATCGCTATATTGCAATAATTGAGGGCGGCAAGGTCGTGAAGGAGGAAATTTCCACAAGCGAGGATATCAGCACCGGTGAGTTCAGAATCCTTGGATACAAGACAAATATGAAGAGTACACTGAAAACTTCTGTTATTAAAATCGGAAACAAGGACTTTTCGCTTAACGGACGCGGTATGAATATAGTGGTGCTTGACAATACGACAAAGAATATTGTTGATAAGGTTCGTTTCAAGACATATTACGTTATGCTTACGGCAACAAGATAAGGCGGCAATCCTATGAGAATGAGAAGAAAAAAGTACCTCGATGAGCGACTTGAGGCTTGCAGTGACGTAAACCTCGGATGGCTTGTTGATTATGCCGCTGAGCAGAGAGGCGAAACTCAGCAGAGAACGCTTGACGTCCGTGAAATATTCGGTAACGACAATCCGGTACATCTGGAGGTCGGTTGCGGAAAGGGCGGTTTTGCTGTTGAAGCGGCTAAGCGTAACCCTGATATTAATTTTATTGCGGTAGAAATGGCAAGAAACGTTATAGTGAGCGCTATGGAGCTTGCAATAAATGAAAATCTGCCTAATCTCAAATTTCTTATGGGTAAGGCTGAATATCTTGAAAAATTCTTCCCCGAAAATTCGGTAGAACGCATTTATCTTAATTTCAGCTGTCCTTATCCTAAGGAAACATACAAAAAACACCGCCTTACACATCCCGTATTTCTTGAGATATATAAGCACATACTTATACCGGGCGGTGAGATACACCAGAAAACCGATAATATGAAGCTGTTTGAGTTTTCAATAGAGAATCTGTCGCAGAGCGGCTTCAAGCTGAAGAATGTCAGCCTTGATCTGCATAACAGCGGATTTGAAGGAAATATTGTGACGGAGTATGAGAAGAGATTTTCCGAGCAGGGCTTTCCGATATATCGTCTTGAGGCTGTAAATCCGACAAAATAGGCTTTACTTTTCGTAAAAAATGGTATATACTGAGTATAAGAAAACGGGATTTCCCGGAAAGGATGTTTAGTATGAATAAAGCAATGATATTTTTCGGTATTGCGGCGGCAGTCGGTACGGGTTATATTTTAGCTAAGAAATATATAGATAAAAATCCGGAGGCTGTAGCGGCTGTTAAGGAAAACTGCAGTGATAAGCTCCACAAGGCTTCGGTCTACTGCACGGGCGCAGTAAGGACGGGCAGTGAAAAGCTCACAAAGAGCGTGAACGAGATTGTATCGGCAGGCAGGGAAAAGAGCGCAGAGCTTATGAAGAAGGCGGCTACAACAGGTACGGCTTTCAAAAACGAGATAAACAATCTCAAGGATATGGTAGTGTCGATAAACAGCGGAGTTGATGTTGATATATCAGATGCCGATGAGGGCGATTCTGATGCAGGTAACTTTGCCTTTACCGAGGACGGAGAAGAAAAAGAAATATTTGAAACTCCCGAAGAAGGCTCAGAGGCATTATAAAATCCGATATAGCACAATGAAGTGTCACGGCGGTATTGCTGTGGCACTTTTGCTTTTAATATGTTTTTAAGGAAGTGCAGAGTGATGGCAGATATAGAAATAAGGACGGCAACACCCAATGATGCAGAAGAACTGCTCGGAATATACAAGTACTACGTTGAGAACACGGCTATTACCTATGAGATTGATGCGCCCACAGCGGATGATTTCAGAGGAAGAATTGAAAAGACGCTGAAAAAGTATCCGTACATAGCGGCAGAGTGTGACGGAAGGATAATTGGATATGCCTATGCCCGGAGTGTTCAAGGATAGGGCGGCTTACGACCACTCGGCTGAAACATCGATATACGTTGATGTGAATGAAAAACGTCACGGTACGGGCACACTTTTATATAACGAACTTGAAAAAAGACTTGTTTCCATCGGCATAAAGAACGCCTATGCGTGCATTGCTTGTCCCGAAAAGGACGACGAATATTTGAATCACGACAGCATCAGGTTCCACGAAAAGCTCGGATATAAACTTGTCGGAACGTTCCACAAGTGTGCCGAAAAATTCGGCAGGGATTATGATATGGTGTGGATGGAGAAGATTATAGGTAAGCACGATTGATAATTGCTGATTGCAGGATATAAAAAGAGCCTTGCGGATTTGCATACCGCAAGGCTCTTTATTTATAAGGTTATATTCCGCAACAGCTGTCGCAGTGATCGTCTTTTATTTCGCCTACAAAAGGTGTGGGGTCAATGCCCTGTCTTGTGTAGTAGTCTGCAATTGCCGCCTTGATAGCCTGCTCGGCAAGAACAGAGCAGTGGAGCTTTGCCGGCGGCAGACCGTCAAGCGCTTCTACAACAGCTTTATTGGTCAGCTTCAAAGCTTCTGATAAGGGCTTGCCTTTTATCATCTCGGTAGCGATCGAGCTTGTTGCAATAGCCGCACCGCAACCGAATGTCTTGAACTTTACGTCTTTTATTGTGTTGTCCTCAATTTTAAGGTACATCTTCATTATATCGCCGCACTTTGCGTTGCCTACTTCACCTACGCCGTTTGCGTCCTCTATCTCGCCGACGTTTCTGGGGTTAGCATAATGGTCCATTACCTTTTCTGAATAAATCATCAGTAATACTTCCTTTCAAATATTTCAAATATAGTGTATGCTTACTTTATCTTGAATGTTTCACCCTTGATTATATGATCCCACAGAGGCGACATACTTCTGAGCTTGCCTACAATAACGGGGAGAACTTCGATAAGCTTATCAACCTCTTCCTCGGTCGTGTACTCCGACATTGAGATACGCAGTGAGCCGTGGGCTACCTCGTGGGGAAGTCCTATGCTCAGAAGAACGTGCGAGGGATCAAGTGAACCCGAAGTGCAGGCTGAACCGCTTGAAGCGGCAATGCCTTGCAGGTCAAGCTGGAGCAGTAAGCTCTCGCCCTCTACGCCCTCAAACGAGAAGTTGAGGTTACTCGGCATACGCTTTTCTCTGTCGCCGTTCAGGTGAACACGGTCGATCTTCATTATCTCGCTGTAGATCTTGTCGCTGAACTTCTTAAGCTTCTCATTCTTTGTGTCAACGCCGTTTACAGCGTCTGTTATAGCAACACCAAGACCTACTATCGCGGGAACGTTTTCTGTACCTGCACGTCTGCCTCTTTCCTGAGCGCCGCCGTCAATGAACGGGGGAAGGCGGTATTTCTTGTTTACATAAAGAACGCCGCAGCCTTTCTGGGCGTGTATTTTATGACCGCTGAGGGAAAGCATATCTATGTTCTGCTCTTTTACGTTGATGTGAACGTTACCGATAGCCTGAACTGCGTCGGTATGGAATATTACGCCTTTCTCCTTGCACAGTGCGCCGATCTCGGGGATAGGCTGAATGGTACCGATCTCGTTATTGGCGTACATTATTGTGACAAGTGCGGTGTCGGGGCGGATAGCGTTTGCTACGTCCTCAACCTTTACTATACCGTTTGAGTAAACGGGGAGGTATGTTACCTCGAAGCCCTCTTTCTTGAGAGCGTCAAGTGTGTGCAGAACTGCGTGGTGCTCAAATACAGAAGTGATTATATGCTTCTTGCCTTTCTGAGCCATCATCTTTGCTGTGCTTTTTATCGCCCAGTTATCGCTCTCACTGCCGCAACTTGTGAAATAAACTTCGTTGTCCTCACAGCCGAGCGCCTGTGCGACCTGATGTCTTGCCTTGTTTACGGCGATTGCGGAATTTCTTCCGAGCGTGTAGATAGAGGAGGGATTGCCATATTCCTCTTTAAGATAAGGCAGCATAGCGTTAAGAACGTTATCGCTTACCTTAGTGGTAGCCGCATTGTCAAGATATATCGTTGTTTTCAGCATTTATACTACCGATCCTTTCTTTTGCCTCTTTATGCTAAATGCCGTATTCCGCACTGTAAAGCAGTATGGTAAATACGACCGATTTAGTCCGATTTATATTATACACCTTATTGTCTACAAAAGCAATAGGTTTTATTAAAATTTTTCCGAAAAATATCGGCAGTGGGAAAATTCTCACTGCCGATAAGTCAGTTATTCAAGGTTTTCTGCGACAAACCGTGAGGTTTATTCAATAGCGATAACATTATCCGTTTCGACCTGAGGCGCAGCTTTAGGAACAGATACCTTCAGGATACCGTCCTCAAACTTGGCGCTTACGTCCTTAGCCTGTACGCCGTCGCCTACATAGAAGCTTCTGCTGCACTGACCCTCATAACGCTCACGTCTGATATACTTGCCGTCCTTCTTCTCCTTTTCGTCCTTTTCAAGACCCTTGGAGGCGCTGATCGTAAGATAACCGCCGTCAAGTTTCAGCGATACATCTTCTTTCTTGAAGCCCGGCAGATCGATATCAAGCTCGTAGCTGTTTTCGGTTTCACGGACATCCGTCTTCATCACGTTCTTTGCGTGCTTGCCGTAAAGCGGATCGTTCTTACCGCCGAATACCGACGGCATATAGAAATCATCATTAAAGAAATTGTCAAATAAGTTTTCATTGAAAATTGCGGGTAACATATGTCATTCCTCCATTCATTACTAAGCGGTCTGTGCTTTTAAACGCAGTGCCGATCATTTGCTGCCCTTGTACCTTCCGGAGACCCTCTCTCTTTCTTTGTACAACTACATTATAGCACACTTTTTAGCACTGTCAATAGGAGAGTGCTAATTTTCACAAAATCTTCTTAAAAGTATGACAAATTTGACATTTGAGAGCACAAACACGAAAAATAATTGCGTATTTTATGTGCTTTTATGTATAAAATAACGTCCCGCTATAAGAAAATAATCCTACAGCGGGACGTGTGAATGTTAATATTATTGCATTGTACGTTCCTGCTCATGATAATCGGGGTCATTTATCGTAACCGAATTTATCACAGTGTTGTTAAGATTGGTTATGCCGTTTTTAAAACCGACATCTACAGAATAAACGCCTGAGAGCGACGTGATCTCTATATTGCTTCCTGAAGCGTACAGCGTACCTTTTCCTTCTGAACTGCCTATGCCTGCAACCTGTTCACCCTCAAGGTGAATATTAAAGTCCGAGTCAGAAATGTTAAGGTCGCATTCTGTCTTGCGGCAGCCTACAGCTGAACCGCGCATTGATTTCATAAGTAAATCGAGTGAAGCGTTACGGATATCTATCTTTGAGGGGGTATCGCTGTCGAGCGCTGAAAGTGCACCGATACAGCCTGCACGTTCGCCGAGGGATCTGAGCATAAGCTTTGTGCCGTTTATCTTTATATCTACATATCCGCAGAGCGAACCGAGTGCTACCGAATTATCGCCCGAACAGCTTATGTCAACGGTTGCGTTGCCTGTTTCAATGCCGCAACCGCCGTCGTATGAGCCGGCGCCTATGCAGTCCTTTCCGGCCGATGACATCATGATATTTCCGCCGAGCAGTTTTATCGGCGTTTCGCATGATGACACTCCGCCGCCTATACATATGCCATGGTCGCCGTTTGCCTGCATTTCTATGCTGCCGGTCATATCTATCGTTATTTCACCGAAAGTATTGTTGTAACTGCTTCCTATACAACAGCCGTCATTTCTGTATGAGTCGATATAAAGAGTGCCGCCGCCTGTTATAGCGAGCTTTGCTGAGTCGGGTACAAGTATACCGTCATAGTTCAGAGTGTTCTGACCTCTGACTTCTATTGTTGCATCTGAATTTTCACCGATTCGTATACACTGGCGCATACCGCCCTTGATATTCATATTTTCAAGTATGATTTTGCATTTGGAACCGTTTTCGGTCTTTATTACAAAAGGCGCATTGTCACAGCCGTTTGCTGTAAGATGAACGGTTGCATTTTCCACTATAACACCTGTGTAATGGTCGGACAACATCTTTTCAATATCCAGTTCTTCGTCAGAGTTGTCGTTTACGGTATAGTATCTTGTGACCCTTATATCCGGACGGCGCATATTGAGCATTCTCATCTGTTCTGCTATGGTGATGGGAATATAGGAGACTATTTCTTTTTGCGGTCTTGCCGTGTAGAAGCCCTGTATGTAGTCAACTCCTCTGCGTATGGTAACGCTCATCTCGTCATAGGTTTCAACGCCTTCGGCCAGTACTTTTATATTGTTGAGTTTTGCAAACTCTATAATTCCCGTCAGGAAGTGCTGTTTCTTGATGTTCGTATTTATATCGGTTATTAGTGAGCGGTCAATCTTCAGTACATCGGGTTGAAGATTGAGAACTGCCGCAGTATTTGAATATCCGCTTCCGTAATCATCAATCGCTATCATACAGCCGTGTGACTTGAACAGCTGACGCAGATTTGCTATCTTTTCATCTGTAAGGTCTGCCTGCTCGGTGAATTCAATAACCAGTTGCGGCATTATGTCGCCGTATTTTTCACACAGCCTGTTGAAATCGTACTCGGTTATCATAAAATCGGGTACGGAATTTATAAATATCTTTTTTTCTCCGAATCGCGGGCGGTTCTTGCTAACTATTTCAAGAACATTCTCAAATGTAAGCCGCTCTATGTCATACAGTTTTCCGTGCTCGCGTGCAATACGGAGTATCTCAAGCGGCGAAGAACCTTTCGGACGCATAAGCGCCTCATAGGCATAAACAGAACCGTCAACGGTCGAAACTATCGGCTGGAAGCAGTAGCTGAAATCGTTGTCATCTATAAGTCCGGTAAGCAGTTTAGAGTCTGAATAGTTGTTGCACTCCGTAATGTATTCTTCTGCCGAGAACTCTCTGTTGATGCTGCCCAATGCCTTGGCTCTGAAAAGCGCAAAGTCGGCGTAGTTTATCATCATATCAATAGTTGCCGCCTGCGTAGGATACCAGCAGTAGCCTACAGTTATCGTAAAAGCTTCACTGCGGGTTTCGATAGTATCGCCGAATTCGTCCATTAGCTTGCATCTGCGGACGGCATCGTACATTTTCTTTATGATATCGTTGATTTCATCCTTTGACATCTGGCGGAAGAATACAAGAAAGTCCTTATAACTTTTTACGCCGATTATAACATTCTCTGAGGTAAAACGCTTGAGCGCATTGGCGGCTGTAGCCACGCAAAGTGCTGTCTTGTCGTAATTCAACTCGCTGTCAACACGTTCTATACCGTTTATATGTATTGCCGCCATACAGCACTGTGCCGTACCGCTGATGCCGCTCAGCATACTGCGTACACGGCGGATGAAATAATCGCGGGTATACATTCCCGTCAGGGTATCATATTCTTTCATATCGTCTTTGTGTGAATGTGCCTCTACTATCTGGGTCACGTCCTGCACAAAACCGAGCATATAGTCGGTGTCGTAGACGATCTTTATTTTGATATAGCTTGTTTCACCGTCAGCGGTGTACATATATATGTTCTTGTAGCCTTCTATCTGGTTCTCGTTGAGGCTGTCAAGTAATGCAAAGAATTCTTCTTTATTCATATTGTCGCCGCTGATATGGAGCATAGCGGCGACGTTTTTGTCATAGTAAGCTTCATTAAGGTCATGAGGAAGCTTGAACACACCGATTGTAGGAAAGTTATCGAGAAATATATTCCAATCGTGGCGGCTGTTGCCGTCCTTATCAAAAAAGCTCATATAACATCCTCCAAAACACACAAATTACCAATGCTATTATACATTTTTTTACTACAAATGTCAATCCTGTTTCATCAATATACACAAAATCAACAAAATTATGTTAATATTTTGTACATTTTAATGACATCGACTTACAAAAGCAACATAGCGACAGGAAAGCGTTTCGTAAGCTTGTTTTCTTGCAATTCTGCAAGTTAGCGAAATAAGGAAATAATTTGCTGTATAATCATAGTATGAGAAACTGTCGGTATAACTGCCTGTTATGGCGGTTATAGCGGCAATCTGAGGAAGGGTGGTATTTATATGGCATTTATTAAGAAGAAAACAAAACAACGATGCAAAACCATCCTGTCGATATTCCTGACGCTGACGCTGATAATGTCGGTGGTCACCTTTTCGGTATCTGCCGCAGAAGCGGCGGCGCTGTCGGTACAGCTGAAAACCGACAAGGAAGAATATACGGCAGACGAGGATATAGCATTAACGCTTGAGATCAGGAACAGCAGTACGGGAAGGCTTGTCGATATCGCTTACGATATTACGGCACCGGACGGCTATGAGCTTAAAAGCGGAAGTGTGAGCGGCGGTGAAACAGAGCTTCTTGCGGGAGGAACGCTGAAGTTTGACAGCGTGTATTCTGCGGTAAAAGCGACTCCCGACGAGCCGGACAATCCCGAAACGGGCGGCAGTATAAACCCTGTCATACCGCTTATAACGGCGGCTGTATGTGTTGCGGCATTGTTTATGCTTCACAGGAAGAAAGCTAAAAATCTTATTGCACTTATTCTTTGCATAACCTTATCTGCATCGGCTCTGCCGCTTGATGTTGCCGCAGACGAAATCGGCAAAGCTACGGCTGATATTGCAGACGTGACGGTTACAAAGGATATTACCGCAGGCGGTGCGAAAAAGACGTTTACCGCACGGGTAACGGCAGGAAAAACCGCCGACAGCGTAACTGTTACATATGATACGCTGGGCGGAAATGAGATAGACAGCCTGACGCTTGCCGCCGGTGAAACAATAGGCAGGCTCCCCGAAGCGATAAAGAAAAACGCTGTCAATAACGGCTGGTATCTTGACAAGCAGTGTTCGACACAGTTCTATGAGGACGAGCCTGTAAATCGTGATATAACGCTTTATGCGGGATATGATGAGGATAAGATAAAGCAGGAAACGCCTGAATACAACGAGATAACCATATCGGACGCACCTGAGGATTTTTCATTCTCGCTTATCTCATCGCAGAGCATAACGGACGGTAATTTACAGGACGTTATCAGTATCGAAAGTCAGTTCGGTGAAATGCCGCTGCTCAAAGTTGAAAATACAGGCAGCGGAGTATACACTGTAAAGCCTGTTATCAACTGGACGGAAGGCGGCGCATATGTGCTGAGCCTTATAGATAACGGGGTACGGTTTGACGGTATCAATTCCGACATTATGCCTGACGAGAAGATAAGAACCATTACGCTTTTTATCTACAGGGAAGAAACAAACAACGTAAAGCTTAAAGACGGCATAGTAACAATTCCGTCAGGACGTATCACAGAAGATGCAGACAGCGAACATATCCGTATAAAAAAAGAAGAGTTTGAAACGCTCGGAATTGAAAACGGTACGGTAATTTTCTCGGACAATGCGCAGGACAGTGAAAAGTCACGCTATATGAACGTTATATCGTATGAGCTTGTCGGAGATGAGTATGAGATACTTGTTGAAAGCAGTGACGTTGACGATATATATGATGAGCTTGACATCTATTTCAGTGAGAAGTACGTTGACAATGAGGTGCTTGCAGAGTCGGTAGATACCGAGGAGCTTGTTGCAAAACTGTATGACGGCGAGGGGACACAGCAGCTTACATATATGCTTGCCGCCGCCCTTTACGACAGCAAGACTGTAAATGAACTCGGCAACGGCAACGCACCGTTTGAGCTTATGTCCAACACCTATATGGACGGGGTGAACTGGAACGACAAGCAGATAAAGCTGAATGTAAAGGAGCTTCTTGAAGGGCTTACAATCAGCGCAAAGGTCGGTACGGCGAAGAACACTAATTTCAAATGTATAAACGGTTTCCCGAATGAGCAGGACTGGACGGCGCTCAACATTACATTCAGTTATGAAGCAACGCTTAAAAACAAGGTAAAGCTTGACGCAGAGGTTACGATAAGCGAGTATTTCATTATCGGAGTAGGCGGCTCTGTAAACTCTAAACGTGATTTCAACGCAAAATTCCTGCCGCTGTCACAGACAGACGTAACATTTAAAATACTTGTCAGCTCGGCTGACGAAGAAGATGACGGCAACGGAAATGATAAGCAGGAAGAAAACAAGAGAGATGTTTCTGTTGAGATAGAAGCTATTCTGAATGGCGAGGACAAGGACAGCAGTAATATAATCAAGGATGTACAGGAGATGCTTGACAGCAAGGGCGGAGCGATCAGACTGTGCGAGGTAAATCTGTTCAGCGCAACGTTTATGCCGATATTCCCGTTGTCTGTAAAGATGGAACTGAATTTTGTCGTTAACGTTTCGTTTGCGGCAGGTATAAGCATGGAAGCCTCCGTACTTCAGGCAAAGGGAATAGGAATACGCGGCAATATCAAAGATCCGTCATCAATAAACGTCTACAGATTTATTATGGCGGGCGATGACCGCTACATATTCGATATGTATGCATACGGTTATCTCGGAGTAGAAGCGGGAATAGAGGGTAAGGTATCTGTATCGCTTCTTGGTCTTAATGACCTCGGCAGTGTAGGCGCGGCTCTTGAAATAGGCGCTTATGCGGATCTTTACGGCTATCTCCATTACCATTCGCAGGATATGCGTATGAATAAGTATTACGCTTCTCCAAAGGAGAATTACTCCGACCTGCAAGGCGGAATATACTTTGAAATGGGCGTGTATATAAAAATCTCGATATTTGCGGAAAGCAAGCTGTTTAAGAAAAAGGCGGAGCTTGCAAAGCAGTTCAAATTCCCGATATTCAGCGTAGGCGACAAATATATATATGCGGATAAGCCGACGCTTGAGGGCAATACCGACATAATACTGCGGGAAACGGATACGAATGTTTACGAGATAGACGGACTTATCCCTGCGCAAGGCACATATCTTGACATAACCACAGGTGATGTTGTAACACGGCAGATGAGCAGCAGTGAGTTCAAGGCTGCCTGCTACAGCAAGTATTTCAAGGTAAGCAAGAGTGATGAGGGTAAGATAACGCTCAAGGTATCTCCCGACGCTCCGAGCAGATATACAAGCGGCTTGCTTAGCTGTATACTGCGACTTTACTATACGGGCGGACAGAATCTGCTGTTCACGTCAGACACAGAAAAGCTGTACTATGATGCGGATAAGGGCACTTATGTAAGCAGAAAGTACATCGGTGACGTAAATGTATACTATTATCGCAATGGCGTAGACTTCCCGCTTGAGGATAAGGACAAGACAGCAACACTCAAGTTTGCAGTATCGGCTGACGGCAAGACGGAAACAGTCGACACTGTGACAGTACAGAAGGGCGGATATGTAAGCGGCTATTCGCTTGCGGTTTCGACCTACTGCGATAAAAACGGCTATATCTATGATAAGTCGCTGTTTGATACAGAGATACAGCCGTACTACTGGCTCAGCGATGATATGACCATTACGCTTAACACATACACTGCACAGAAGCTGTACTCTGTGGAATACTTTGACACAGAAAATGACAGATGGGTAAGCGAACTGTGGGCGGTAGATTATCTTGACGATATAAAAATGTTCGACAGATATAAACAGTCTGTGAACAGCGTTACTCATTTTGCAAGCTTCGGTATCGACAGAGCGGATGGTATGAGATACCAGATGTATATGAAGGACGCTCTGGCATACAGATACTATGACAGCAGTTACAGCGGCAGTGTACACGGCCTTGATACGACTAAGCCGCTTGCGGTGAACTACGGCAGTGAAGAAGATTTGCAGGCATTCAGGGCAGAATATGAAAAGCTGTACCCGACGGCCTACAGCATTATGCTTAAAGCAAACTATCTTGTAAGAAGATGCATAGTCGACATTTATAACGAGAGCGGTTATGCGGGTGCAAGATATGTTGAATACGGCACTGAGTTCAGAGTGCCGGATACATTTATCGACAACATCAACAGCAGTAAGGAAAACGAACTTATCGGCTGGGATATTGACGGTGACGGCAAGGCGGATATGGCTCCCGATGAAAAGATAACCGTTATGGGCGATATGAGGCTGAAGCCTGTGATGAAGCGAAAGCTGTACACGGTAACGGTAAGACTTGCGGATTATACCGAAAGAAAGTTTGACGTTATTTACGGCAAGCCTTTACCGCAGGAACTTGACCGGCTTATAAACAGCATTCCCGATAGTCCGAAGCCGGACAGCGAGGATTCGTTCTACGAGCCGTCATATGTGCTTATTAAGAGCGATGTCACGGTAGGCGGTTATACGGCAGGCGAAACTGTAAGGTACAACGGCAATATAAGCATAATGCCGGAAAGCAACGTGTACTTTGAAATAGTTCCTGCGAAGCTGTATCACTACATAACGCTTATCGCAAACGAGGGCGGCGGATTCAGGTATACCGATGAAAACGGTGCTGAAATAGAAACTGACAGGATAAGGACGGTTGTACAGGACGGTTACCGTTTTGCAACGGCGCTTTACGGATATTCCGCATTCGCACCTGAGGACACATACACTACCGAATATCTGCTGTCGTATTTTGTGGACGCAGACGGAAACAGAATCGGCAGTAACGATAATGTGAAGAAGCCCGGTACCTACTATATGAAGTGGAATACCAACGACAGACGCTGTTATATAAACTATGACGTTTATATTTACAACGAGAACGGTGCGGAGGTTTCACACGAGGTAAAGTCCGAGTTTGACGGCTACAGACCCGAATATGACGATCTTTGTAAAAAGTATGATGCCGAAGTTGCGGCGCTTACAAGTTACGAGGACGAGTACTACACATACACGCTGAAAGAAGAGCCTGTAAACGAAGAAAACACAACGATTGACGGCAAGACCTACAAGACTATAATTGTAAGGTGGAACAGAACGCCGAAGGAGTTTGATGTAACGTTTGACTATGACAACGGCACGGAGAACGAAACGGTAAAGATAAAGTACGGCTATCTGTATCGTGCAACGGTAGGTGCTTTAAAGGATGATAAGTACAACGATTATGAGCTTGTCGGATTTGACCTTGACGGTAACGGCACAGCGGATGTGATGCCGGGCGAATCGTTCAGGGTAACGGGCAATATGACGCTGAAGGCAATATGGAAAGCTACCGACAAAATCTACAGCGTGGTGTTCTATGCTATGAGCGGTAAGTTTGATGACGGTACAGTGCGTTATGAGATAACGGGTAAATACGACGATGCAATCTCACTGTCGGATATTCCTGTACCGACAGGCACAGAGGGCTATGAGTTTGCAGGCTGGGATAATGCCGTTCCGACAACGTTCGGTAATGATGACGGTATTATAAAGACCGAAATCAAAGCAACATACAAGCTGAAAAAGATGACAATAACCTACCGTCTTGTAAATCTTGATACCAACAAGGTTTACGAAAGCTATAAAACAGCCGAATTTGACTACGGAACGGTGTTCACGGCTGATATGCTTGAGGCTTCTCCTGATACAGACGGCTGTCTGTTTGGCGGCTGGCTTTATGAAAACGGCTATTCAATCATCGGAAAAGAGATCAAGTCCGATATGACGCTGACGGGTACTATCACTCCTGTTTATGTCATCTACTCGCTTGACGGTGTTGAAAGCTCAAGGGAAAAGGCTAAAATCGGTGCTGAGGTAACAGTAAAGGAAAAAGCCGACGGTTATCTTGAGTGGACAACGGACGATGTGACGGTTGTAGGCGGAAAGTTCACGATGCCGTCGAAGAATGTATCGTTCACAGCCGAAAAGGATATGAGCGGCTATCTGACAGTTTCAAACGGCAGTGCAAGCTCCGTTATAGATACCGAAAGCAAGACGTTCATCAGCGGCAAGGCAAGCGGCTTTGAGTATGATACAGCTACCGGTATACTGACAGTGACCGGAAACGGTCTTAAGCTGTCGGGTGTCGGAAAGAATATAATGCTGTATATTAAGCAAAGCGTTTCGGATATTACGTTTGAAAATCTTACGCTTACGGCAGGAGATATGAACGGCGTGAAGCCCGACGATTTCAGCAGCATAGGCGTAGGCGACGGATACGGCTCGGCTGACGCATATCTGATGTATGTAAGCTCGAACAGCCTTAAGGTGAACATAAACGGAAATGTTACGCTTTCTAAACGTAACACGGCGACTACAGAAAACCTGCTTGCGATATATCAGGCGCACCTTGACTACGACGATGTAACTCCTATGAGTATGGAGTTTATCGGCGGTGACAGCCCGAATCTCACAGTAACTGGAAATACCTACGCTATACAGAGTATGGGCAGTGTTGATTTCAGCAATATGACATTTACCGCAGCAGCCGAATATTACGGTGTACACGCTGAAACGATCCGCTTCGACAGATGCAGTATAATAACAACAGGTCTTGCGGGAACAGACATAAAATCGTCAACCGGCATATACAGCAATGATCTTTCGATCGTTGACTGCAGCTTAGACATAAGAACCGGAATATTCGGTGAAACGATTGATATTTCGGGTGCTACAGACGGAAAAGTTACCTCCGGATATGGTGGGGCAGTTATGGTAAAGTGCAAGACAAAGGGCTGGTCGGAAACGGCAAGCGGACTGCTGACGGTGGCACTTGACAAGGGACACTCCGTACTGTTTACGGTATCGGCAGGAAATTCGGCAATTCAGGCGTTTGACTTTGAGGGAGGGGAAAACAAGGTAGTTTCCTATCCGCAAACTACGGTGCCTGATAAGGAATTTGAGCTGACGAAGGATTTCTACTGGCTTCTTAAGGAGAAGAACGGTACGGCGCTTATAAATGAGATAACATTCTCGGGCAAATAATTACACAGCCCCCGACAGAGTTTTCTGTCGGGGGTTTGTTGCTTGCGATAACAGAGCAGCGGTCAATATCTGACGTTTCTTTGCCCGGTACTGTGAACCGACTTTCTTAATTATGGCGGAATTGTCAGCGGCGACACGCAGTTTAAAATGCTTTCTATACACTCATCGTTTATCCCCGCCGCTGCACTGTCCTCAGCAATACACTGTCGTTTTCAAAGGCGGAATTTGCCGCGCCCCACGGGCGCTTGATTTTTGCGGTATTTATGGTATACTTATAACAGGGAATAACACAATAAACATATGAAACAGTACATTCTGCCAGAAAGGACTACTATGGGATTTCTTGTAATAGACGGCAACAGCATACTTAACCGTGCGTTCTACGGTATCCGTGTGCTGACAAATTCAAGAGGTGTTGCCACAAATGCCGTAACAGGCTTTATGAACACTCTGCTTATGCTTGAAAATGACGTTCAACCTGATATGATAGCGGTAGCTTTCGACCTTAAAGCGCCGACATTCCGCCATAAGATGTACGACGGCTATAAGGCAAACCGCAAGGGTATGCCCGAAGACCTCGCACAACAGCTTCCCTATATGAAAAAGATAATAAAAGCGATGGGAATCGCCATTATCGAAAAAGAGGGCTTTGAAGCCGATGATATAATCGGAACTGTTTCAGCCGCCTGTGCGGATAAGAAGATACCCTGTACAGTGTCAACGGGCGACCGTGACTCGTTCCAGCTTGTAAATGATTACGTTACCGTAAGACTCGCCAAAACTAAAGGCGATGTTTACTATACACCCGATGTAATAATGGAAGAATACGGCGTGACCCCAAAACAGATGATAGAAGTAAAGGCGCTTATGGGCGATTCGAGCGACAATATTCCGGGCGTTGCAGGTATCGGTGAAAAGACCGCCCTTTCGCTTATAAAGGAATTTGCAAGCGTGGACGGAGTTTATGAAAACATTGATTCAACGCTTATCACAAAGGGTGTACGCACAAAACTCGAAAACGGCAAGGAAAGCTGTTATATGAGCAGACAGCTTGCCGAAATATGCCTTACCGCACCTATTGATACCGAGCTTTCGCATTATGTTCCGAAAGAACGTGACGATACCGAGCTTGCAAGATTGCTGTCTGAGCTTGAAATGTACAAGATGCTCCAGAAGCTGAAGCTGCACCCGACTTCCGCTCCGGCAGGCTCAAAAGAGGCTTTGGAAGAATCCGCCGCAAAGCAGATACCTTCAATGCCGAAGGGCGATATAATCATTACCGATGACGGAAAAGTTTATGCAGGCAGTGTCGGTGCAATGAACGGGTTGTCAGGCAATGAACTCAGGGTATACGCCGACAGCGACAGTACGAAGTACACCTTTGATATAAAGGATACGCTTACAGTTTCCGGACTTGAAAAGCTCAATAACAATAAATTTGATACAACTCTTGCGGCTTACCTTGCCGACCCCGATTCAAACGACTACAGTATGTCAAGGCTCTGCACTCAGTACGGAGTTCCGGAGGGAAACAGCATACAGGAAAAATCAATCACAGCGGCGGCGCTGAACGATATACTCAGCGATAAGATAAGCGAAACAGGCTCAGCCACCGTGCTTACCGATATCGAAATACCGCTCGCCACAGTTCTTGTCGCAATGGAACGTGAAGGCGTTAAGATCGACATTGACGGCATTAAGGCTTTCGGCAAAGAGGTTTCGACAAAGGCTGACAGGATAAGTAGCGAAATTTACGAGTATGCGGGTCATGAATTCAACATCGGTTCGCCAAAACAGCTCGGAAGCGTGCTTTTTGAAAAACTTGCATTGCCAAGCGCCAAGAAAACAAAAACGGGTTACTCGACAAACGCCGAGGTGCTTGAAAGCCTTATGGACAAGCACCCTATAGTTCCACTGATAACCGAATACCGTGCGCTTACAAAGCTGCAGAACACATACGTTACAGGACTGCTGAAGGTAGTCGGCGAGGACGGCAGGGTGCATTCCACGTTCAAGCAGACAGAAACAAGGACAGGAAGAATTTCAAGCGCCGAGCCGAACATTCAGAATATCCCCGTAAGAACTCCGCTTGGCAGGGAGATGAGAAGATTCTTCACCGCAAAGGACGGCTGCCTGCTTGTCGATGCCGACTATTCACAGATCGAACTGCGTGTGCTGGCTCATATTTCGGGCGACGAGATAATGAAGAAAGCGTTCCTTGACGGAGTGGATATTCATACAGTTACCGCATCTCAGGTGTTCAATCAGCCGATAGAGTGGGTAACACCGGACCTCAGAAGCAAGGCAAAAGCGGTCAACTTCGGCATAGTCTACGGAATAGGCGCATTCTCGCTGTCAAAGGACATCGGTGTTTCAGTGCCGAAAGCAAGCGAATATATCCGCTCCTATCTTTCCAAATATTCCGGCATAGCTCACTATATGGAGCAGACCGTTGCGAAGGCTAAGCGTGACGGCTATGTTGAAACTATGTTCGGCAGAAGAAGATATATTAAAGAGCTTGCCGCAAAGAATAAGAATCTGCAGGCTTTCGGCGAGCGTGTCGCAAAGAACACCCCCATACAGGGTACAGCCGCCGATATAATTAAAATTGCGATGATAAAAGTTTACAACAGACTGAAAGAAAGCGGTCTTGACGCAAGGCTGATACTTCAGGTTCACGATGAACTTATAGTAGAGGCAAAAGAAGATTGTGCAGAAAAGGTAGCTGCACTTTTAAAGGAAGAAATGGAGAACGCCGTAAAACTCACCGTTCCTATGACGGTAGATGTAAATATTGGCAAAACGTGGTATGATACTCATTGAGAAAGATAACGGGAAAGATAGCAACAGTTCAGTGTTATGCCGTGATATCGGGGTTATTGAAAAAGAATGCTTTTCAGTGCCGTGGACGAGCCGCAGTATTGAGTCGCAGGTGTTCGCAGAAGGCTCAATCAATGCCGTTATTCGTGATGAGAAAGCCGAAAATAAGCCGGTAGGCTTTATCTGCGGTCAGAGCGTATCGGACGAATGCGAGCTGTATCGCATTGCAGTGTTGCCAGAATACAGACATCAGTGCATCGCCACACAATTAATGGAATATTTCATTAATAAATGCAAAAGCAACGGCATAAAAAGCATTTTTCTTGAAGTCCGCTGTGACAATGAACCCGCAAAATATCTTTACGAAAAACACGGCTTCATCAAAGTCGGACGGCGCAAAAACTATTATACCGAGCCTGTCTGCGACGCACTGATATATAAGGCGGAACTATAACAATTGAAGATCATAAAAGCGACAGTTCCAATTTTATATGACAGTGAAAAAATGTAAACAATTTGAAGCATTCCCTATTGACAAAATTCGTATATTATGATAGAATAATCTATAGATATACAGTGAAACTATTAGGACGATTTTCGGAGGTCAGATGACGGAAGAGCTTAATATTTCTGATATGACCGACGAACAGCTCGTCGATCTGATAGTACAGGAGCACGGCGAACGATACGCCAACGAGCTTATAAAGCGCTACATACCGATTGTGCGCGTCAAAGCGGCTAAAATGGCAATGCGCTGTCCGTCAGCCGATAAGGACGATCTCTTTTCAGAGGGGCTTATGGGACTGCTTAAGGCAGTGCGGCTATATAGCGGAGAAAAGGGAGCATCATTTGCAACGTTTGCAAATCTGTGTACCGATTCGGCAATGAAAACCTGTATATCAAAAGCTATCAAGGATAATCCTGTTCTTAAAGACGAGGACTTTGACTTTGACCTGATACGTGACGATTCGCTTTCCACCGAGGACGCAGTCGTTGACAAGGTCGACGGTATACGGTTTATGAAACGTCTGTCAGGTGTACTTTCACAAAAAGAGATGGATGTTCTTGATATGTATCTCAAGCACTGCTCATACGAGCAGATAGCAAATGAACTCTCTATGAATGAAAAATCTGTAGATAACGCACTTCAGCGTGCAAAATCGAAGATAAGAAAAGCAATGGGGAAATAAGACTATCAGTCTTTTTCATATTATTACACGCAAAAAGCGTGAGAAATTTTAGAGGTATTTTACTATGTACGAAGACAAGACTCTCAAGTGCAAGGACTGCGGTGCAGATTTCGTATTCACAGCAGGCGAACAGGAGTTCTACGCTCAGAACGGCTTTACAAACGAGCCTAAGAGATGCAAGGCTTGCCGTGACGCTAAGAAGAACGGCGGAGCTAAGCGCGAAATGTTCACAGCTGTATGCGCAGGCTGCGGCGGCGAGGCTAAGGTTCCCTTCCAGCCCCGTGACGACAGACCCGTTTACTGCAGCGAGTGCTTCGCTAAGAGAAACGAGCACTGAATTTATCGGCAATACTAATCGGTTCGGGTTTTCGTCAGGCTATTCAGAGGAGTTTCGTACATTTTTCTATATTCCTGATTATAATGCGAATAGTTGCATTAATTGCATATAGTATTCAAGGTAACAATCAAAAAGAACCCTGCCGGAAGGTAGGGCTCTTTTACTGTTTTAGATTACTTTCAACATCTGGACCAATTCATGCGGATCATCTTTATTTTCAGTATATCGTGACCCAAATTCAGCAAAACCGTTATCCGATATATAAAACTTCAATAACTTATCTGTTCTCTCTGCTTCAAGAAAAATTACCATTCCGCCGATAAGTCCCTGTACCTCTTTAATCTGATTCACCGCTAACTGCAACAGCTGACTGCCGGTAATTTTTTGATTGGCATTATCGGAAAAATTTTTGCCTAACTGCGCTATAAGATAAGCTGAAAGTACATAACAGTTACGCATTTCATCGAACTTGCTTACTCTTTCTATTTTTCTTCTCATAGTTTTACTGATATCTGTAGCATTGTTTCCTATTTCAATCGTTATCGGTTTTACGGCAAGTGAAAAATACCCAAGTAAACTGCCGTTATCTGATGATAGGACAAGATATGTAACCGATTGCTTTTTCTTTGTAAATTCCATGGCGCTTTTATGAAGAAATTTCTCTACATCTGAGTTTTTAGGACAAGTAAAATCGGAGATAATACTTTCAATATCATCTCCGTATTCTGATTCATTAAATTCATTCAGATTTATAATCGAAAAATCAGCAGCCATGTCTTTTCCTTTTATCCATTATTTTTTTCAAAGCGTCTGCACTGTTTACTTTTGTCGCTTTGACATTGACACTATGTGTATACCTATTTGCAGAAGATTTTTCTACAGCATCTGCAAAGGCTTTTATCTGATTTTTATCTGTTATAACGAAATTTCTGTTGATACTTGATGTTGCCATAAAAAATCCTCCTTGTACTTAGTACGCCTGATGAACGTCTTTCCTTAATAATATTATAGCATTGCCAAAAGAATTTGTCAACCAGCACATTTTTCTTATACCGCAAATATGCGGAGCTAAATAAAAATTTCAGATTTCCTATTGACAACACTTTAGCACAGTGCTATAATAATCGCAAACAAAACAATTTAAACCGTTGAAGCGGAGATAACGGCAGTTACGACTTTACAGAGAACCCCGATAGCTGAGAAGGGGTAAGATACGGGTTGTCAAATGGACCGCTGAGGGTGCAGTCAAAAGCAATATGTTTAATATTGCCCAGTATTCTGCAACGTAAGGCATACGTCAGTTGCCGGGGATATGTAGGTATCCTGCAAAGCGCACGACCTCAAATCGTGAAATCAAGGTGGCACCGCGGATAATAGATTATTCGTCCTTGACAGAAAAGCTATTTTTCTGTCAAGGACTTTTTTGTTTTTGGCAGACAAAAAACGGAGGCAAAGAAAATGGAGTTTTTACCCACCCTTGAAAAAGCAAAGGAAATAGCGGCACAAAACAGATACAAGGTCATGCCTGTAAGCTGTGAGATTCTTGCCGATATATGTACGCCGATAGAGGCGATGAAGATACTTAAAAACGTATCAACTCATTGCTATATGCTTGAATCGGCTCAGGCAAACGAAAAGTGGGGTCGCTACACCTTTATGGGCTACGATCCGAAAATGGAGATCACCTGCATAGACGGCGAGCTTAAAGCAGGAAACATAACGGTACACACCGATAACCCGTCCGCATACTTAAGACAGATACTTGCAGAACACAAAAGTCCTAAGTTCGATTACCTTCCCTCCTTCACAGGCGGACTGGTCGGATATTTCGCTTATGATTTTCTCGGCTACAGCGAGCCGACCGTAAGAATAAAGACAATAGACACCGAAAGGTTCAAGGATATAGACCTTATGCTTTTCGACAAGGTTATAGCATTCGACAACGTAAAGCAGAAGATAGTGCTTATAGTGAACATTCCGCTTTCCGATGTAGAAGTCGGCTATAACAAGGCAATAATCGCGCTTAAGGCAATGGCGGAGCTATTGAGCCGCGGGGAAAAGAAAAACGAGCCTGCCGGCAGGCTTCTCGGCGAAGTTACTCCCTTGTTTGACAAAGCGCATTACTGCGGTATGGTAGAAAAGGCAAAGCATTATATAAAAGAGGGCGATATATTCCAGATAGTGCTTTCCAACAGGCTTTCAGCCGAGTTTGAGGGAAGTCTGCTGAATACCTACCGACAGCTTCGGACGATAAATCCCTCACCGTATATGTTCTATTTCTCGGGTACTGATGTCGAGGTCGCAGGCGCTTCTCCCGAAACGCTCGTAAAGCTCGAAAACGGCATACTCCACACCTTCCCCCTTGCAGGAACACGCCCAAGAGGAAAGACGGACGAAGAGGACAAGGCTCTTGAGAAAGATCTTCTGCAGGACAAAAAAGAGCTTGCCGAACACAATATGCTTGTAGATCTCGGCAGAAACGATCTCGGCAAAGTAAGCAAGTTCGGCACAGTACAGGTCGAAAAACTGCATTCCATAGAACGTTACTCGCACGTTATGCACATAGGCTCAACGGTAAGGGGCGAGATAAAAGACGATCTTGACGCACTGGACGCTATCTCGGCGGTGCTTCCCGCAGGAACGCTTTCGGGCGCACCGAAGATAAGAGCGTGTCAGCTTATCGGAGAGCTTGAAAACAACAAGCGCGGTATCTACGGCGGTGCGATAGGCTATATTGATTTCACAGGCAATATGGATACTTGCATAGCTATCAGAATTGCCTACAAGAAAAACGGCAAGGTGTTCATACGAAGCGGAGCAGGAATCGTTGCAGATTCCGTTCCCGAAAAGGAATATCAGGAATGTATAAACAAGGCGCAGGCGGTTGTAAACGCACTGAAAAAGGCTGAGGAGGCAGATATATGATACTTCTTATAGATAATTACGACAGCTTTTCATATAACCTTTATCAGCTTGTCGGCGAGATAAACCCCGACATTAAGGTTATCAGAAACGATGAAATGACGGTTGAAGAAATAAGACAGCTAAATCCCGACAGAATTATTCTGTCACCGGGTCCCGGCAGACCCGAAAACGCCGGTGTGATAATCGACGTTATAAAACAGCTCGGCAAGGATTTTAAGATACTCGGCGTGTGTCTGGGTCATCAGGCTATATGCTCGGCATACGGCGCAACGATAACCTACGCAAAGGAGCTTATGCACGGAAAGCAGTCGTACGTAACTTTTGACAAAAGCTCGCTTCTTTTTAAAGACTGCCCCGATAAAGCGCCCGTTGCACGTTATCATTCGCTTGCCGCAGACCCTGCGACAATGCCCGATTGCCTTAAGGTTACCGCAGTGACCGACGACGGCGAAATAATGGCGGTACAGCATAAGGATTATGACGTTTACGGAGTGCAGTTCCACCCCGAATCGATAATGACGCCCGACGGAAAACAGATGTTGAGAAATTTCATAAAGGAGGACTAAGACAATGATTAAGGAAGCAATAGTAAAGATAGTAAACAAGGAAGACCTTACTTACGATGAGGCTTATACAGTAATGAACGAGATAATGAGCGGTGAAACGACCCCCACCCAGAACGCCGCATTTCTTGCCGCTCTCTCGACAAAGAGCGCAAAGGCAGAAACGACCGATGAAATAGCAGGCTGTGCCGCCGCTATGCGTGACAATGCCACAAAGGTGGACACAGGAATGGATATATTCGAGATAGTCGGCACAGGCGGCGACAATGCGCAGAGCTTCAACATTTCCACGACCTCTGCACTTGTTGCGGCGGCAGGCGGAATGAAGGTAGCAAAGCACGGTAACAGAGCCGCATCTTCACTTTGCGGTACTGCGGACTGCCTTGAAGCGCTCGGTGTAAACATTCAGCAAAGCCCGAACCGCTGTGTCGAGCTTTTAAAGGAAGCCGGAATGTGCTTCTTCTTCGCCCAGAAGTATCACACCTCAATGAAATATGTCGGTCCGATAAGAAAAGAACTCGGCTTCCGCACGGTGTTCAACATCTTAGGTCCTCTCACGAATCCCGGAAGCCCCAAAATGCAGTTACTCGGCGTATATGACGAATATCTTGTAGAACCTCTGGCACAGGTACTTATAAATCTCGGTGTAAAGCGTGGTATGGTCGTATACGGCAAGGATAAACTCGATGAAATATCAATGAGCGCACCTACAGCGGTATGTGAATTCAAGGACGGCTGGTTCAAGTCATACACGATAGCTCCTGAGGATTTCGGATTTGAGCGTTGCACGAAAGACGACTTAAAAGGCGGCACGCCCGAAGAAAACGCAAAGATCACCCGTGAGATACTCGGCGGTGCAAAGGGTCACAAGAGAAACGCCGTTCTTATGAACGCAGGTGCGGCACTCTACATCGGCGGAAAAGCCGAAACATTAAAGGACGGTATCGCCCTTGCCGCTGAAATAATAGATTCGGGCAAGGCGCTTGAAACCCTTGATAAGCTGATAACAGTAAGCAATCGTCCCGAGGAGGAATAATGGCAACAATACTTGACGAGCTTGCCGATTACGCAAGGCTCAGAGTTGAAAAGGCAAAAGCGGTAAGATCCGCCGAAGAAGTAAAATCGCTCGCTCTTGCAATGCCAAAAGGCAGTTTTGCTTTTGAAAAGGCACTGAAAAAAGACAACATCGCTTTTATATGTGAGTGCAAGAAGGCTTCACCCTCAAAGGGCATTATCGCTGAGGATTTTCCGTATCTTGAAATAGCAAGACAGTACGAAGCGGCAGGTGCAGATTGCATATCCGTGCTGACCGAGCCGAAATGGTTTTTAGGTAGCGATGCTTATCTTGAGCAGATTGCAAAGACTGTGAATATCCCCTGTATAAGAAAGGATTTCACCGTTGACGAATATATGATATACGAAGCAAAGCTGCTCGGTGCATCGGCTGTACTTCTCATCTGCTCGATACTCCCCGAAGAAACGATAAAAAAATATATCGGGATATGCGACACGCTCGGACTTTCCGCACTCGTGGAAACGCACAACGAGGACGAAGTCAGAATGGCTGTCAGAGCCGGCGCAAGAGTTATCGGCGTAAACAACCGCAATCTCAAAGACTTCTCGGTCGATACCGAAAACAGCAGGAAGCTACGCAGTATAATCCCCGACAGTGCGGTATTTGTTTCGGAGAGCGGAATACAAAATGCCGATGATATAAACGCTCTGCGTGAGATCGGCGCAGATGCCGTGCTTATCGGAGAAACGCTTATGCGTGTAAAAGACAAGACAGCAAAGCTCGCTAATCTGAAAGGTAAGACAATATGACAAAAATCAAGCTGTGCGGCCTGTCACGAAGGTGCGATATAGAATGTGTAAATGAGCTATGCCCCGATTATATCGGCTTTGTCTTTGCCAAAAAGAGCAAGAGATATGTTTCACCCGAAAAGGCAAAGGAGCTTAAATTCCTGCTTTCGCCCGATATAAAGGCGGTCGGCGTCTTTGTAGACGAACCGATTGAAAACATTGTAAAACTGCTGAGCGACAATATAATCGACCTTGCACAGCTTCACGGCAGTGAAGACGAGGAATATATCGCAAGGCTGAAAGCACTTACAGATAAGCCTGTAATAAAGGCATTCCGCATAAAAAGCGAAAACGATATTACAAGTGCTAAAAACTGCAAAGCGGATTTCATTCTTCTCGATTCGGGCGCAGGAACAGGCAGGAGCTTTAATTGGAACCTGCTCGAAAATATCGACAGACCGTATTTTCTTGCAGGCGGTCTTTACCCCGAGAATGTTGCAAATGCGATAGATAAGCTTTCGCCGTTTGCGGTAGACGTGAGCAGCGGAATAGAAACAGATAATTTTAAAGACAGAAATAAAATGACGGCATTCGTAAAAGCCGTAAGGAAGGAAGCAAACAATGACTAATCCAAAAGGACGCTTTGGCATACACGGCGGACAGTATATCCCCGAAACGCTGATGAATGCCGTAATAGAGCTTGAACAGGCGTATAATCATTACAAGAACGACCCGGAGTTCAACAGGGAGCTGACCGAGCTTTTAAACGATTATGCAGGCAGACCGTCAAGACTTTACTATGCAGAGAAGATGACAAAGGATCTCGGCGGCGCAAAGATATATTTAAAGCGTGAGGACTTAAACCACACAGGCTCGCACAAGATAAACAACGTTTTAGGTCAGGCGCTTCTTGCAAAGAAGATGGGCAAGACAAGACTTATCGCAGAAACAGGCGCAGGTCAGCACGGCGTTGCGACTGCCACAGCCGCCGCACTTATGGGTATGGAATGCGTAGTATTCATGGGCGAGGAGGATACGATAAGACAAGCGCTTAACGTATACCGTATGCGTCTGCTCGGCGCAGAAGTCATTCCCGTAAAGACAGGCACAGCGACCCTTAAAGACGCCGTATCGGAGGCTATGCGTGAGTGGACAAAGAGAATAGACGATACTCACTACTGCTTAGGCTCTGTAATGGGACCTCATCCCTTTCCTACTATAGTGCGTGATTTTCAATCGGTTATCTCAAAAGAAATAAAGCAGCAGCTCAAAGAAAAAGAAGGCAGACTTCCCGATGCCGTCATTGCGTGTGTCGGCGGCGGCTCAAATGCGATAGGTACATTCTATCACTTCATAGAGGACAAGAGCGTAAGACTTATCGGCTGTGAAGCGGCAGGCAGAGGCATTGACACCTTTGAAACTGCGGCAACGGTAAACACAGGCTCGGTTGGTATATTCCACGGTATGAAGTCATATTTCTGCCAGGATAAGTACGGTCAGATAGCTCCCGTTTATTCTATCTCCGCAGGACTTGACTATCCCGGTATTGGTCCTGAGCACGCATATCTTCACGATACAGGCAGAGCAGAATATGTACCCGTCACGGACGATGAGGCGGTAAACGCATTCGAGTACCTTTCAAAGACGGAAGGAATAATCCCCGCAATAGAGTCAGCCCACGCTGTAGCCCACGCTATAAAGCTTGCTCCCACAATGGATAAGGACAAGATAATAGTTATAACGATTTCCGGCAGAGGCGACAAGGACTGCGCCGCAATAGCACGTTACAGAGGAGAGGATATACATGACTGAAACAGCAAAAGCATTTGAAAACGGAAAGGCATTTATACCTTTCATAACCTGCGGCGACCCCGACCTTGAAACCACCGCAAAGATAGTAAGAGAAGCCGTTGCAAACGGAGCGGATTTAATAGAGCTTGGCATTCCCTTTTCCGACCCTACCGCCGAAGGCACCGTAATTCAGGGCGCAAATATCCGTGCGTTAAAGGGCGGAGTTACCACCGACAAGGTTTTCGACTTAGTCAGAGAGCTTAGAAAAGACGTTACAGTTCCTATGGTATTTATGACGTATTCAAACGTGGTGTTCTCCTACGGTGCGGATAAATTCATTTCGACCTGCAAGGAGATCGGTATAAACGGTCTTATTCTCCCCGACCTGCCTTATGAGGAAAAGGAAGAATTTCTGCCGCAGTGTAAAAAGTATGGCATTGACCTTATCCCGCTTATCGCCCCGACCTCCGAAAACCGCATCGCTATGATAGCAAAGGAAGCGGACGGATTTATCTATCTTGTATCGAGCCTCGGCGTTACCGGCACAAGAAGCGAGATAAGCACCGACCTTAAGTCTATCGTAGATGTGATAAGACAGAACACTTCCGTTCCCTGTGCTATAGGCTTCGGCATCTCAACGCCCGAGCAGGCGAAGAAAATGGCTGACATTGCAGACGGCGCTATTGTCGGCTCGGCTATCATCAAGATAATCGATCAGTACGGCAAAGATGCTCCGAAGTATGTCGGCGAATATGTAAAGAGCATGAAGGACGCTATAAGATAAGCTGTTTTTGAATATGATGTACGGACTGTGAAAAGCAGTCCGTATAATTCTATCTAAGAGCTTATTAAGCAAAAGCTTGATATCTTGTCAATAACGCAGTATAAAGACATATATAACTAACACCGATGAAAACATCTTCCGTGCCGATAAGTTGTTAATAATTTTGTGAGTTTATCAGTGCAACTGCGCTAACATTAACCTTTCAAAAAACGCTACTAACCTAAGATATATGTACTAAAACTGCGGACGTGTAGCGTTAAGCGTTCCTGAACTTACAGGATATACGATATTCGAGTGGTTACACGAGTTTAGCCAACACCCTAGCGGGGTAGGGGTGTGAGTAAGGAAAGAGGGAGCACGAGGGAGAGAACCTAAGGGTATAGGGCTAAGTCTTGCTTTCGCAAGCACTCGGACGTTTCGCTCCGCTACACTGGGCTGCCAAGTCCAACGGAGCTTTAGCGGAGTGCACGAGCCTTGCGTAAGTAAGGCTCAGTCTCTCCCCTAGTCCCTTTGGTGCTTTCCCTCGTTCATAGTAGCAACGTCATCAAATGGAATAGCGAACCCGAGAAGTGCTATCCTACAAACAGCACTATCGGTAGCCTGCTATCAATGTTAAATACTAAAACAGTATACAATAAGTACACTATACAAAAAAGCGAGCCGTGCGCACTATCTTTTGCGCTTTGGCTCACTTTTTCTTTTCAGGGTTGTATCACAACCCCATTTTTTGCACTTTTCTGTTTTCCTATGGACAAAACCAACCTCTGTAGTGTATTATATATAACAAGAGCAGTCCGTCATACTGTTTCGCCTTTACGAAAGGAGCATTATTATGAAATCATCCGAAAAACGCATTAAAACCCTACCGCTACTCATTGTATCATTATCCGTTATCGCTGTCGCAGTCGTGACAATTATTCTTTTGCTGTTCACAAACGGCGGTGATACCGCAGGTTCATCCGGTTATATTATGCCTGCAAAGCCTCGCTTTATTTACTCAAAGAACAATGTACTGTATATGTATGACGATGGCACGGCGAAATGTATAAGCGAGCTTCCGGCAGAAGATTATACACTGACAAATGACGGCAACAAATTATTTTATCTTTCCGACAACAGCCTATGGTGCGGTAATATTGAAAACGAAGAAATCAAAACCGAGAAAATAGCCGATGAGGTTGCCTTTTATACCGTAAACTCCGATGGCAGCAAGGCGATGTATTCCGCAAAAAACGGCGATGTTTTCTTATACTCAAATGGCAGCGAAGCCAAAAAGATCGGTACAAACTGCACCACCGAATATATGTCGCTGTATATGAGCGATAATGCCGATAAAGTTATGTATATAACAAAAAACGAGCAGTTGAAATACTGCGATGGTACAAACGGAAAAGTAATTTTTGTTGATTATGTAAACAGCTATACCATAAGATGTTCGGAAAATCTGTCAACGGTAATGTACGGGAAAACCGATTATACAACCGATTACCCCAGACAACAAGTTGTAGTATACAGTAACTTCGGGGAAAATAAAGAAGTATTCGGGGGATACGGAATTTTCAGTGCATATCCCGAAAAGAACATAATGTACTACACCGATTTTCGCAATGATCTATACTACTACGAAAACGGCAAGAGCGTAAAGATAAGGGATAGCGACAATTCGGGAATATCCGCCTCAGATGAACCCGTGCTTGTTTCAAGCGGCGGAAAAGGCTTTTTAGTTACCAAAAAAGATAAAACCGAAGAGATAGAATTCAGTCTTAAGGCAAGCTGTGTTTTGATTACTATGCGTGAGATCAGTGCTGACGGAAACACGCTTATCTTTACCGCAAGCGGGGACGGCAATTCAAAGATATACAGACTTGACCTTTCGGACGGCTCTGATAAAACTCCTGTGGCGATCGATGATGATACAGATGTAACACGGATAACGCTTACCGGCGACAAAAAGGTCGTATATTCAAAAACAGAGTACGGCTCACCGATGCGTAACATTTACGTTGACGGCAAGCTGATTTCGGAAAACGCCGACAGCGATAATATAACATATCTTGACGGCAGTTTTTACTATATCAAAAACACCTATGGCACGGACGAAGAAGAACCGACAAGTGTTCTCACGATAAATCAAGACGGCAAGGAAACAGCGATAAAAGATGATGTCAGCCGTTACTGCGTGCTTGATAAGGATAATATAACGATGATATGCGGTATGAAGAATAAAGACGATTTTTGCGGCGGAACGCTGTATCTTTATAAGGACGGCAAGATTGTAAAAATAGACGAAGAAGTAACTTCCATCGAAACTGCGGTAAAGAGATATGACAAGATAGATCTTGACTATTACAGTATGCAGTAAACATACATAGTAAAAAACACCCCGACACAGCGGGGTGCTTTTTATTTATCATACATCGTTTTGCAAATCGCCGGCAGACGTGCCATAGATCAGAGCGTGTATTTATCACCGTTATTCTTGATTTTGCCGCCTGATACCGCCTTATCGACTGCGAACTCGACTGTAGAGGTCATCACCGTACCGAGCCTTGTGTAGCCGAATTTCTTTGCTGTTTCACGAATAAGGTCGGCTCTTGAAAGTCCTATCTGCTCGGAAAGCACCTCCGTCATAGCGGAGATTATTTCTTCAGACGGAATTTCGGTGAGTTCTCTTCTGTTGCCCTGAGCGTCTTCAGTACGGTAAATATCATAAGTATCGGGATCTTGCGTGCCAAGCCAGAAGAACGCATTTTCAGCGTCAACCGTGATACGCTTGTCGAGCGACTTGAACACGCCTGCAAGCACGGTGTCAGTCCTGTCGCCGCTCCTTGTTATGCCCCACGCTCCAAGCAGCTTATGTACAAGAGCGTTACGGCTTATCGGGGCTTCGGCGTTCATTATACGCAGTGCAAGCGACTGTATCTTTCCCGCATTCTGTGGCAGATAGAATTCATCTGACGCACCCATAACAGGCAGTACGGCTGTTTCGTAAACCGCAGACTTACTCTGAACGGGCGCTTTTTCCACCGTTTCAAATACGGGAGCTTGCTTTGTCTTTACTTCTTCTACAGCTTTTTCTGCGGGGTGTTGTGCGTTTTCCGCCGCCTGCTTTATATCCTGCAATACCTTTGCACTGTCGTCAAGCCAGTCGAGCGTCCATACCCGCATAACGCTCCAGCCTAGGCCTTTCAGCACTCCCGGCTGTACCACAAATCTGTCCCTTGCGGTTGCGCTTCTGCGGCAGTTCTCGCCGTCAAGCATAATGCCGAGAATGTATGTTTCGGGGTTGTCCGGATCTATTATTCCTATATCCATTCTGAACTGCGAACAGCCTATGTTGCACTTTGTACTATAGCCCAGTGTTTCTATGCCCTTTGCTATATCATTTGCAAGGCTGTCGCTTGCGCCTGTCGTAATGTCGGTACGGCGTGCAATTACATTCGAGCCGCGCTCGGCAAATTCAAGGAAGCCCTTCAGTCCTGCAACGCCTTCTGAGCGTGTTCTTGCAAGGTCTATCTGTTCGGGACGGAGAACGGAATAAACAACCATTTCCTTTCTGGCTCTTGAAATCGCAACGTTAAGTCTTCTCCAGCCGCCGTCACGGTTAAGCGGTCCGAAATTCATCGACACCTTGCCGTTTTCATCGGGACCGTAACCTACCGAGAACAGTATTACGTCACGCTCGTCACCTTGCACATTTTCAAGATTCTTTATGAATACGGGTTCTTCGCACTTAGCGTCAAAGTCCGCAATATCGGGGTGCTCGGCGAATGCGTCAACCAGCATATCGTCTATTAAATTCTGCTGTACCGAGCTGAATGTTACAACGCCTATACTTTCGTGACGTGTCTTTTCATCGCTCAGTCTGCGGATAATTTCGTTTACGATAGCTTCTGCCTCTGCTTTGTTCTGCTTTGTTTTGCCCTTGTCATAGAAGCCTTCGGGACGGATAAGCTTAACCTGCGATACAAGGTCGTTCGGCGATGGGAAAGTATAAAGCTTGTTGTCGTAATACTTCATATTGCTGTACGCAATAAGGCTCTCGTGACGTGAGCGGTAATGCCACTTGAGATACATCTGCGGCATAGAGATTGCAAGGCAGTCGTCAAGCAGGCTTTCAAGGTCTTCTATTTCGCTGTTGTCCTCGTCTATGCGGTTGCTTGTAAAGAACGATGTAGGCGGTAACTGCTTGGGGTCGCCGACTATAACAACGTTTTCTCCTCTTGCTATAGTGCCTACAGCCTCGCTTGTAGGAAGCTGTGAGGCTTCATCGAATATCACAAGGTCGAACTTTGGGAATGACGGATCGATGTACTGAGCGACCGAGATCGGGCTCATAAGCATACACGGGCAGAGTTTTCTGAGTAGTGTGGGTATCTCATCAAACAGCTTTCTCAGCGGCATCATTCTGCCGTTGTTCTTGATAGCTTTTTTAAGTATGCCCATCTCGGACGATGCGGCGCTTGTGCCGTTTGACGCAGGAACATTTGCTGATAATCTTGCAACAAGCTCCTGTACGGTAAGACGCTGATATTCCTTTACCGTCTTTCTGTATTCCTCTGCAAGTGCGTCATACTGCTTACCGTTGAAGCCCGAAAGGCGTTCGTCTTCCGCAATCGTCATAAGCGCAAGCTGATAGTAAAGCTCGCAGTAATAAGCGGATCTTATATTATCCGCAGATATATTGCCGTTCTTATATGCACGGCTTACAGACGACAGTCCCGCATCGCAAAGTTCCTTGTCGGCGGCATTGAAAGCCGCCTTATCCTTTACAAGTGAAATGTTGTCAGAAATTGCTTTGAACACGGAATTTATGCTTGTAAACCAGTCTGCATTGTCGTCAAATACGGCATTTATCGAATAGTCGGCGGTCAATCTGTCGGCATTTTCGGTATAGCTTCTGACAACCGCAAGATTCTTTGCACATTCCGATATTTCCTGCGGTGAACACTTCACAAAATCGCTTATGATATGCTGTTTTTCGCTGTCGCTGAACTTATCTGAGCAGGCTATATTATTTACTGTTACGGTTTTCTGCAAAGCCTTCGACAGCTGTTCCCAGTCTGTTGCAACGCCGCTCAGTATTCCGCCCGGAATATTCAGCGTTGAAGAAATCTGTTGTATTTGTGCCGATTTTTCGGACAGCTCTGTAAGTCTGTCGTATACTGCACAAACATCGTTTTTTGTGAATGCGGCAGGGTTTTTGCTGTAGACTTTAAGCTCTTTATAAAGCTTATTCTGACCGAGCAGTTTCGGCAAAAACCACTTTGCCTCCGCCTGTTTCCACTGTACCCTTGCGCTTTCGGCAGGGTATGAGAATATCGACTTATCAAAGCTGTTTTCTATTTCAGCGCTGAGTGTGTTATATGCTTTTCCCGTTTCACAAAGGGAAGTCAGCTTAGAAACAGTTCCCTCAAAATCCGCCGTGCCGATCATATCGGATATTACGGGTACGTCCGTACAGCAGGAATCTATAAGCGCCGATACGGCATCCAGCTTGTCACGGCTGATGTTTCCGTCCAGTTTTACGGCAGACGCAATAAAATTCAGTGCATCGTCTGCTTTGCCGTATTCGTCAATAAGTCTGTCAAGGCTGTTTTTGAGATTGTCACGCAGTTCGATCGAATACTCACGTCCGCCGTATCTTAAAAGCCGGTGCTGTGCATACAGCCCGATAGCGGATATTGCAACAACATAGCGTGAAATGATATCCTCATAGCGCGCAAGCGTGCTTTCGTCTGCATTACGCAATGTTTCCCTGTCAATCTTGATTTTTCCCTTGTCGCCAAGGCACTGTTCGTACCGTTCTATAGCCGAATACAGCGACTGCCCGAAAGACCTTTTTTCGTGCAGGGCTTCTATTATGTAGTTCAGTTTTGCTTTTTGCTGTGCCAGCTTTTCAGCTGTTGCGGCGTGTTGTTCCGGGGATTTTACCAGTGCGGTTTCAAGCGCTTTGTTGAGTTCGCCGAGTACAGTGGATTTATTTGTCTTGTTGGAATGAAGCTCAAGGCAGAACGGATCGAGCCCTATATTTGCAAGACGTTTTTGTACAACGCTGAGCGCCGCCATTTTCTCGGCAACGAACAATACGCTCTTGCCGTGATAAAGCGCATTGGCTATCATATTTGTGATAGTCTGCGATTTACCTGTTCCGGGAGGACCGTGTAGTACAAAACTTCTGCCTGCCGACGCCGCCACAACCGCACTGAGCTGTGAAGAATCCGCATCAACCGGTACAGCTATGTCGGTAAGTGAGATCTTGCTGTCTATTTCGGTATCGGCAATAAAATCTCCTGTCAGCTCTTCGCTTGTTGCACCGTTCATGAGGCAGGAAACTACCTTGTTGTTTTTAAGCTCATCACTGCGGTTTCTTATATCGTTCCACATTACGAACTGTCCGAAGCTGAACAGACCGATAAAGCTGTTTTCAAGGATATTCCACGTTTTCTTGCCCATTATCGCCTGTCGTACAGTATTGAAAACAAGCGGCAGATCTATGCCGTGTTCGTCCTCGGGGAGCGGATCAAGCCCGTCTATATTTATACCGTGATCCTGTCTTAAATACTCGATCATGGTTACGTTTATCTGAGCGTCTTCCTGACGGCTTCTGATAATATATCCCTTGTCACGGACATTTCTCACTATATCGACAGGAATAAGTACGAGCGGTGCATATCTCGGCTTTTCCGACATTTCACTTTCAAACCACCTGAGCAGTCCAAGCGATAAGAACAAGGTGTTTGAGCCGTTCTCCTCCATGCTTACCTTTGCCGCACGGTACAGCTTTTTAAGGCTTTCCTCAAGCTCTGCGGCATCCATAAATGTTCTTATTCTTTTGTTTTTAAGCTCCTGCTCGGCAATATTCTTTACCAGATCCTTGTTTGTTTCTATCTCGAACGTCTTAATATCACGCATTGATACCGTCCACTCGGAGGGAGCTTCAAGAATGCGGAAATCCGTTCCGTCCGACAGCTTATCTTCAAGCAGTGAAAGATCGGACGCCATAATTTCTATGGTGCTTTTGTTCATTCTGAAATTGAGAAGTGAGTTTCTGAGTGAAAAGTCAAGCAGTTTTCTTTCCCATAGTTTCTGCTTTGTCATAGGCTCGTTACTGCCCTGTGCAACTTTTCCGTACAGCGATGTGTCAAGCTCGCTCGGCGCATTCATCCTGATACGCTTTGTGCTTTCGTTCTCAACGTTTTCCGAAGCGATCGCCTGTTCAAGCTTTAACGGTATAGGGCGTATTCCGCTGCCCCTTGTGCGTGCGATGTCAACAGCGCATATAAATTCACCCGGTTTATTAAAATGATCCTTGCCGTGTTTCAGCGCTGCATCAAAGTCTGTATTATCCTTTGTGATATCGGTACATTCGACAAGCAGTATTTCTTCTGCGCCTGTCACGATACGTTTTTCAATCGCCGATACATCGTCGGTCGCACAATCCGCAAAGGTTTCTTCCTCCAGATGGCAGCCGCAGAAAGCGTGACCGTTTATGAATAATATAAGGGGATTCAGTCCGACAGCTTCAAGGCATGACGCATACAGCACCGAAAGATCAAGACAAGTGCCCTGCTTTTGCTCAAGAACAGTATTTGCAAGGCGAACCTTCTGACCTATATATTCAAAGCTGGCAGGCGGCATATTGTATGCAATCTTCCTTGCGCAAAGCGCCGTATAGATTGCTGCCATCTGCTGTTTTACAAAGTTCGGATTCTGCCGCTGATATGCGCTGAACGCAGTCGTGTCCGCCCACTTTTTAAGATATACAGACGCTTCCGATATGACTTTTGCGATTTCGGGGTGATTGGGCGTCACAAATGCCGCAATAAGCTCGGGGTCAAATGCAAGTCCGCTCCATTCGTTGAATGAAAGCAACTGAACCGGGACGTCCTTGTGATAAAGTTCGTTGTCGTCTTTTGTAAGTGAAAAGCTGACCGTACCGGATATGGCTTCTGTCAGAGAAAACAGCATTTCCGTGCTTAGAATTATCCTGAGCGGTGATATCTCGACCGACTGTCCTGCGGGGACGGCATTTATGTCGTATGTGAATGTCTTTGCAAAGCCGGGATCAAAGGCGATAGTCAGCTTTACATCGCTTATATCTTCATTGCCCTCATTGCTGACGGTAAGATTTCTTATGAAAGGTATGAAATTTTGCTGCATTGCGAAATTGATTTTCGGTATCATATCGCAACCGAGTGTCAGAACTGCGCCCATGTAACACCATCCTTGAATTTTAAAAGTTTCCGTTATTAACGGTATCAGTTAAATTATACTACTATATTCAATACCTGTCAATCGTAGTACAGCGATTACGGGATAGAAAAGACGGCAGAGTAAATTTACGCATTTTTCACTGTTTATCGTAATGCTGTGCATTTTTTTCACTGATCATATAATATCCTGTTCCGACTGCATCGGCAATAAACCAGCCGATAGGTATAGCAATCCATATTCCCATAACTCCGAATGCAGGTACGGGTGACAGAATATACGCCAGAAGCACTCTTGTTCCGAGTGAAAGAATCGTCAGGACTACCGACATCAACGGTTTATTTACCGCTCTGTAGTAGCCGTAGAGCATAAACAGTATTCCTATGCCGATGTAACACAGACCTTTACCGAGCGACAGACCTATAATCACGGATGTAAGGAAGATTATGAGTGTATATGATGAGCCGACGGCGGCAAGTGCGTTGTCGCCGATATATCTGCCGACTATCCATGTATCAGCTAGGTTGTAAAGCTGCTGCATTATATTTCCGAGCATAAGCGGCACTGCGAATGCCCATAGTCAGCCGGTTAACTGCCGACGGTAAGATCACGTTTTTTCATTATGTACTTCCTTTATATAAGCGGTGCGACAAATCCCCACGCAACAGCAATCACAAGCGAGGGGAGCAGGTTTGCTACTCTTATCTGTTTTTTACGAATGAGGTTAAGTCCTACGCAAAAAATCAGGACATTGCCGACATAAGAAAGATAAGACAGTGCAAGGTCGGTCATAAAGCCTCCGGCAAATACAGCGATTATTGTTATGACACCCTGAAAAATCGCTACCGGTACGGCAGAAAAGATACAGCCCTTGCCCTGAGAGGCAGTCATTACGCAGATAATCACTGCGTCAAGGATCGCTTTTGCGATAAGAACCGAGCAATCGCCGCTTACTCCGTCGTTTATCGAGCCTATCACTGCCATTGCGCCTATACAGACAGTGCAGGAGGCGCTGACAAATGCCGATACAAATGAGTTGTCGCCTGTACTGTGGCTTTTGATTTTAAGCCATTCGCCGAACTTGTCCACAAGAGCGTTTATATTGATTATTTCACCGATAAGACCGCCTAAGGTAAGGCTTACTATCATCATAACAGTGCCGCCCGTTGACAGTTTGCCGTCTGACAGCGACAGCATATTCTGCATAACACCGCCGATGGCAAGAATCATTATTGCAACGGCATTGACCGACAGCAGAGTATCCTTTATTCTTTCGTTCAGCTTTTTACCGAACATCAGTCCGCATAGTCCGCCGAATATCAGCAGAGCGACATTTATTACAGTTCCGATACCACGCATTTTTTCCCTCTTGATTCATTCAGATATTATTGCTACATATTATACAGCCGCATAAGCGGTATGTCAAGGAAACTCTTGACATACTGCTGTGGTTGAGTTATAATATATTAGATTTCTAACAGTTTAAATCCTAATTTAAATTTACTGAGAGGTACTAATGGAAAATTCACTTCATCACTTGCTTATGACAAACCACACCGCTTTTCGCAAGCGGATTTTTTCTGCTCTGAAAAACGAGGGGCTGACTTCGGGACAGCCGAAGGTGCTTGAATATCTTTCGGAGCATAACGGAGCGATGCAGAAGGATATTGCCGCCGCCTGCCGTATTGAGCCTGCAACGATGACTTCATTGCTTTGCGGCATGGAGAAAAAGGGTCTGATAACACGGTCTGCGCCGGACAGACGCTCGCTCAGCGTATATCTTACCGATAAGGGCAAGGCGCTTGTTCCGCTTATAGAGCGGGAATTTGCAAGGATAGAGAGCGTAGCTACAAACGGATTTTCAGATGATGAGCGTGAAATGCTTGTTTCGCTGTTGTCAAGACTGCGTGAAAATCTTGACTGAATACAAGGACAAAGGAAATATGAAAATGTCAAAGAAAGAAACCGCAAAGAGATATGTTTTATTTATAATAAGCCTGTTTTTCTCCGCACTCGGAGTGGCTTTTACAAAGCACGTGGAGCTGGGCGTGTCGCCGATCTCGTCTGTTGCGAATGTAATGAGTTATAAGCTTGATTTCTTCACGCTCGGTGTATGGCTTATAATCTGGAACTGCGTGCTGATACTCGGACAGATACTGATACTTCGTAAGAAGTTTCAGCCGATACAGCTTTTACAGATACCGCTGTCATTCCTGTTCGGATATTTTACCGATTTCGGACTGTGGCTCGTGGGCTTTATCCCTGCGGAAAACTACATAGTGCGCCTTATTATGGTAGTTATCGGAATTGTCATACTCGGTTTCGGGGTATCGCTGTCGGTTTCCGCGAATGTTATAATGAACTCGGGAGAGGCTTTTGTAAAGGCGATAGCAGATACGGCGAACAAGAATTTCGGTAATGTAAAGATAGTTTTTGATGTAAGCTGTGTGGTGCTTGCACTGATACTTTCACTGTTGTTTTTTGATTTTACGATAGTGGGAACAAGGGAGGGTACTGTTATTTCGGCGCTTTGCACCGGTCTTGCGGTGAAGCTGTTCCAAAGGCTGACGAATGAGCCTGTGAACAGACTTTTGAGTGATTGACGTATTGTATAAAAGGACAGTCGTGGAGCGAGGGGTTATTGTCCTTTTGAAATGGTTGTGGAGATGGAGAGGTTGGTGGGTGTAAAGCAATCCCTCCGGTAGTCGCCCGAATTCTTTCGGGCGACAGCACCTCACCTTTGACAAGAGAGGCAAGTTTAGTGCAAGGCAAAGGATAGTGCGGTTTTGGAAGGGTTGATAAAGCAGTATCACCTTTAGCTCCCTTGTGTAAAGGTGAGCTTCTGTTGCAGTGCGAAGCACTGCCAACTATTGAGGGATTGTTAACGGAGGTGTCTGAGAAACGGAAAGGGTGCGGTAGGAAAGCAATCCCTCCGGCATTCGCCCGAATTCTTTCGGGCGACAGCACCTCACCTTTGACAAGAGAGGCAAAGAATAGTGCGGTTTTTTGGAAGGGTTGGTTTTGGGCGAAGGCAGCTAACGACAAGAATATAAAAAAGCGGTCACAGCATATCACTGTAACCGCTTTTATTGATTATTGCTTTGTGTAACTTCCGCCGTTTCGCCGTCCTTTAAAGATATATTGCGTTATTAAAGGCGGAATTTGGGGCGGAACATTGTCGCATTTTCGTTTGATTTTCCGTCAGCACTACAAATCATTCCCGCCGTTTTGCCGTCCTTTAAATATATATTGTGTTATTAAAGGCGGAATTTGGGGCGGCACATTGCCGCAGGCGGAATTTGAAGTGCCGCATCGGCACTAGCCTTCGTATTCGGAGAATTTGGGAGCGTTGGCTATTACGTCGGCTTCAAGAGCCTGCGGTAATTGCTCGTAGTGGTCGAACTGAGCGGTGAAATGACCTAAGCCTCTGGTTATCTGACGGATAACGGTCGCAAGGTCGGTTATCTCGGACTGGGGCATCTGAGCGTCAAGCTCGGTCATACCCTGTTCTTCCTCGCTGGGATTCATACCGAGAACAGTACCTCTGCGCTTGTTGATGACCGTCATTATATCACCTGTGCTTGCATCGTCAAGAATTACCTTTACAAGACAGATAGGCTCGAGTATGCAAGGCTGAGCTTCTGTAAGTCCCTGCTTGTATGCGATATGAGCCGCCATTTTGAACGCCTGCTCGGAGCTGTCTACAGGGTGGTATGAGCCGTCAAGCAGAGTAGCCTTCAAATTAACGACAGGATAGCCTGCCAGTACACCGTGTGCTGTCGATTCTGCAAGACCCTTTTCAACGGCAGGGAAATAGTTCTTCGGAACGCTTCCGCCGAAAACCTTTTCCTCAAATACAAGAGCATCGCTGTCGCAAGGCTCGAATTCAATCTTTACATGACCGTACTGACCGTGACCGCCCGACTGCTTCTTGTGCTTGCCTTCAGCCTGTACTTTTTTGCGGATAGATTCACGGTAGGCGATTATCGGGTCGGAAACTATTACATCCACGCCGAATTTAGCCTTCATCTTTGAAATTGCGGCGTCAAGGTGCTGTTCGCCAAGACCGCCTAATATACGCTGATGCGTTTCGTGGTTGTGGTCGTAGCTTAATGTCTTGTCTTCCTCGACCATACGCTTTATCGCATTGCTTATCTTGCCCTCGTCATTTTTATCCTTTGCAGAGATAGCCTTGAAGAAGCAGGGAACGGGGTATTTTTCTGCGGCGAATACCGTTTCGTCACCCGATGCGGTGAGTGTATCGCCTGTGTTCGCACTGAGCTTTGTTGCGGCTACTATGTCGCCTGCGTAGGCTTCAATCATATCCTCCGTTTTCTTGCCCTGCATACTCAGGAGCTTACCGGGCTTTTCAAGATTGCCTGTTGTGCGGTTAACTACTTCAGTTCCTGCGGCAAGAGTACCGTTGACTATCTTTATGTAGCTGAGCTTTCCGACAAATGGGTCGGCTACTGTCTTGAACACCTTTGCTTCAAGCGTGTCACGGCTTGCATACTGTACTTTTGAGCCGTCCTCGCAAAGCTCGCCGTCTGTTTCATCGGGGCTCGGGAGCATATATATTATAGTGTTAAGCATCATATCAATGCCTGCGAGAGTGTCGCCAGAACAGCATACAACAGGTGTGATGTAGCCCTTGTGTATACCGTCGTGAAGTCCCTTTACTATCTCGGCCTCGGTGAAGTCCTCGCCCTCGTTTTCAAAGTAGCGCATCATAAGTTCTTCGTCCGTTTCGGCTACAGCCTCAGCCATTGCGGCACGCAGACCTTTCAGACGGTTTTCCGACGCAGGCATGGGTACTTCGGTAGGTACGCCGTTGTCATAAGTATATGCCTTCATTTCAAGCAGGTTTATGTAGCTTTCAACGGTGCCGTACTTGTCAAAAGGAACTACTATGGGGCATATAGACGGACCAAACTGCGTCTTGAGTTCCTCAAGACACTTGTAGAAGTTGCTGTTTTCTTCTTCCATACGGGTGACAACGAACATTGTCGTTTTGCCGTGTTTTACTGCCTCTCTGTATGCTTTTATAGTGCCGACCTGAACACCGTCCTTTGCGGGAAGCGCTATTACAACGCTTTCTGCGGCGCTGATTCCTTCATAAAGTCCTGCGGCAAAATCAAACTGACCGGGAGTATCGAGAATATTTATTTTAACGTCTTTCCACTGGCAGTAAGCAAGCGAAGTACCGAGTGAGATCTTTCTCTTTATCTCTTCGGGATCATAGTCGCAGACGCTGTTGCCGTCCGATACTTTGCCCATTCTCTCAATCTCGCCGCACTTGTAGAGCAGGCCTTCCGCTACGGATGTTTTACCGCTGCCGCCGTGTCCTGCGAGGGCTATGTTTCGTATGTTTTTGCAAGTGTAAGTTTTCATGGTTTTATCCTTTTATCCTTTCATCAAAAATTCGGATAAATACATTATATACGGATTTTGGAAAAAATACAAGGGATTTTTCGTGAAAACTGAAATACGGGTGTAGAAATGTATTGCTCATTTTTATGCATAATGTACAAAACGCTTCTGCGATTATTAATGTTTCTTTACAATTGTGCAACACGGCAGTATAATTAATTTTAACAAAAGAAAAGAGGAACAGGATGAATATTACGGTAAGAGAATATAAAAGTACGGACGCACACGCTGCGGCAGAAATATGGAACGAGGTAGTGCGTGACGGTGTTGCATTTCCGCAGGAGAACGAAATGAGCGACGCCGGGGCGGACGACTTTTTCCGTTCACAGAGTTATACAGGAATTGCGTGCGATGAAAACGGCAGGGTGTACGGGCTGTACATACTTCACCCGAATAATGTCGGCAGATGCGGTCATATCAGCAATGCAAGCTATGCGGTAAGCTCTTTTGCAAGAGGAAAAGGCGTAGGCAGAGCAGTGGTTATCGACTGTATCAAAAAGGCGAAGGAACTCGGCTTCGGAATTCTACAGTTCAATGCGGTGGTGGCAAGCAACACTGCGGCATTGGCACTGTATAAGTCGCTCGGATTTACACAGCTTGGTGTTATTCCGGACGGATTCAGGCTGAAAGACGGAAATTACGAGGACATTATTCCGCACTATATCAAGCTTTAATATATAGTACCATTATGATATGCCTACAGACAAAACCGCCGTTATCAAAGTTAGATACTCTGATAACGGCGGTTTTTAATACCACTAACCTATTAGTGCATATTACAAAAAGAACCGCATTTTATGCGGTTCTTTACTGGCTGGGGTGGAAGGATTTGAACCCTCGAAATGGCGGAGTCAGAGTCCGATGCCTTACCACTTGGCGACACCCCAATATTCGGTTTTGTTGCCGCTGTCGTGACAACGTAGATTATTATATCACAACAAAACTTTGATGTCAAGCGTTTTTTTAAACTTTTTTTACTTTTTCATGAAAAAGTATGCACAATAAATACAAAAAGTATATTTTACCTAGAATATCGCAATCTGTAATAAGATTTACCGATCTTTTTGTTCCTGTCCTTTGTTTACTATGAAAATTCCAAGACTGATAAACACAAGTGCAATGAGTGCTTCAGGTCGGAATGCCTGCTGTGTCTCACCCAGCAGAAGTGCCGAGAGCAGTACTCCGCATACCGGGTTCATAAATCCGAACACTGCAATCTTTGATACAGGATTATATTTCAGTAGTGTGCTCCATATCGAATAGGCGCAGGCTGAAATAAAAGCAAGATAAAGGAGCATAAGCGTTGCGGGGGCGGGACTTCCGGCAATGCCCAGACTTCCGCCGGCAATCAATCCTATAACAGTCATTACAGCACCGCCGAAAAGAAACTGCCAACCGCTGAGCATCATAGTGTCTGTATCGGCAGAAAAGCGCTTTATAAGCACCGATGACAGTGCGTATGCAACTGTGGAGATAAGGATAAATCCGTCACCGGTAAGATTGAATCCGCTGAGCAGCGAGCTGTCGAGATTGATCACGATAATACCCGCGGTGCCGAATACACAGCCGGTTATCTTGAGCCATGTCAGCTTTTCCAGACGGAATATAAGCGATGATATCAGAATGCAGACGAACACGCTCATTCCCTCAATAACGGAGGACTTTACTCCGCTTGTGTTTGCAAGTCCGATATAGAAGAACAGATATTGCAGAATAGTCTGGAACAAGCTCAGTGAGATAACTTTCGGTACTTCACGGAGTTTGGGTATCATCGGTTTTTTGTGCATAATACTGCCGATTATGATAACCATAATTCCGGCTATGAAAAACCTTACTCCGGCAAATAGTATCAGCGATGCCGGGTTTGCCGTATCTACAGAGAACAATCCGTATCCTATCTTGACGCACGGAAATGCACTGCCCCACAGTGCAGAACAGAGCATTGCAAGCAACGCCGCAATATATGTTTTCCTGAGTGTATCCGCTTTCATAAAAACCTCGTATATAACAAAATCAAGCGGCACTGTCGCAGGCAGACAGTACCGCTTTATATTTTAACACCCGACAGCTCCGGGGTCAATACTGTTTATTAAGATAGTTGATTATTTATTCAGCCGCATTGCAATTACGGAAATGTCGTCGCTTTTGTCTTCACCCGCATAAAATCTGGCAGTAGCAGCTACTTCTTTTGAAAATTCCTTTAAGTCGGGCTCCTTGTCCATTTCGCGGTAAAGCCACTTCTCGTTAAGTTCTGCGCCGTCGCTTGTTATTACTATCATGTCGCGGTTTCCTATCGTGAATGTCCTGCGGTCGTAGACAGGTTCGTCCTTTACGCCGACAGGCAGTCCTTTACAACCAAGCCGCATACAGCGGCTTCCGCACTTGATATAGGTATTTGCACTGCCTGCCTTATACAAGTCGGTTTTACCACTGTACAGGTCGACAGCACATATCTCAAGCGTTGCAAAGCTCTCGTCGGAGGACTTGCACATAAGGGATGTATTGATTACGTTTATCGCTGCGTCTATACCCACTCCCGCTTGCAGCAGTCTTATCAGCATACCGCAGGCAAAGGACGAATCCACACGCGCTCTGCTTCCGCTACCCATGCCGTCCGACAAGACTACATAGGCAATGCCGCTCTTGTCAATAAAGCTGTCGTAATAGTCGCCGCAGGCGGTGCCTTCGGTTTTACTGAGCTGGCATATCTCAATATCAAGCGTATAGGTAGTGCGGGAGAAAACGCTGAGCTTACAGCCGCCGCCCACACGGCTTATTGCCGGGAGGTCAAAATGTCGGCGGAAAGCGAGCGTCAGTGCTTCGCAGATATCCTGCTTTGATGCAAAAAAACCGGTATCGGAATAGGCTTCTACCGACATTCTGCCCTGTTCGCCGAGCTGAACGCTGACAGCATCGGCATCTTCACAGCCGAGCTTATACAGTACGTTTATCGCAGTTTCATTATATTCGGGCTCAATGTCGCCGCTGTTTTCGATTTCATCCGATAACTGGGACAGGATCTGTTCTGTAGCCGATAACTGAGCGGTCAGAACAGACCTCATGCGTGCTATTCTCCTGCGTTCCGCTTCATTTTCGGACAATGTGGTGTAAAGCTTGTGTATTTTGTCGCATAACTGCTCCTTATGCGGACAACGCCCGGATAATGGTGCAGAAAATAGTTCCGGAGTGGGTTCTTCGCCGCTTTTAACAGCATTTGTAAGTCTGGCAAACTGCTTTATGCTGTCGCCGTATTCTTTTCCCCAGCATTGCATATTATATCTGCATTTTCTGCAAATACTGTCACAGGCTGTATTATATACCCAGCTCATATCTCTCGGTTGAACGTTGTCAAGCTTTTCGGCAGTAAGTCCGACTGTGCGCCGTACCTCTGCAATTGCACCTTCTGCAAACTTAAGCCGTTTCGCAAACAATCTGCGTATACTGTTTTCGCCTGCGGTCAGCCTGACCATATCGGTCTGTTCAACGGTAAGCTTTGACGGGAGGAGCATAAAGACTGCCGACGACATAAAAATATCAGCCGCTACGGCAAGCTTTGAGTTGTCCATTGTAAAAAAGGCGGTGCAGATTGTAGCAGTCAGCACGAACGCTCCTGCTGCGCTTATCTTCTTTCCACCGCAGAACATACCTGCGAGAGCCGCCGCAGGTGTAAGAGCCGCCGCAAGAAACGCATTGCCGTCCATACCTACCGATGTGCCCAGCGCACAGGCGGCGGCACACACCGCCCCCGCTCCGCTCCCGTACTTCATAGCGGCGCAAAGAGCCAGTCCCGATGCAAAGATAACACCGAAATTGAATACGCCTATGCTGTAGTGCGACAAAATCCCCGATACTATGGCACAGCCGCCGATAACGCAGATAAAGCTGAGAGGGTCGCTCCTGACAGTCACCTTTACAAGCTCACGCTTTGACGACAGACGCATAAGCCTGAGCGCCACGACTGCACCGCCGCCTGCCATAGCAGACAGGATAATGCAGTTCATAATATCGCTTACGGAGGACGAGGTTAGAAAGTTTGCGGCAAAAACAGAGCCTGCCGCAGTTATTGCCGATACCGCATCGGAAGCGGCGGTTTTTCTGCGGGAAACGATAAGGCGGATAGCGACCACCGACAGCAGTGCCGATGTGACGGTAACGCCGTCCGAATAATTGCCGCCCAGAATATAGCCTGCTACACTGCCGACAAAAGCGCTTATACAATCGATACCGCTCATCGCCGCCGCAAACGACGCCGCAAACGGCGACGGTTTTCCGAACACGGTACTCATGGAAATGACCGCCGCAATAAGCATTACCGTACCGCATCTTATCACCGACCGGTCGCGTATATGTACGTTGTTTTTTGTTACTGCCCTTGACATTGTAAACATCCTTTCGCAAATGCAGATATTCCCGATGCAAAACGAAAAAAGCGGGAATATCAATATGTTATTATTTTACAATTGGTATACGGCGCTTTTTGTCGCAGTAAGTAACAGTACTGCGCAAAGAAATACGGGAAATGTCGGGCAAAGTATTATACGGGCAGAAGCGATAGTATTCGTGGCAAAGGGATAATATACGACGATTTGTATACAAATTGCGTATGTTACGGTTTGTGTTTTTTGAAAGTCTGATCGGCAAAACAGGTGCGTCTTATATTTTATCGTATGGATGTGAATTATAACCAAATTCAGATCTGCAAATTTTGCTGTTTTATATGCTGATTTTGTCGGATGGGTTGAAAGACAGAAAAGAAAAATGTTATTATCAATACAGAATACAGAGAAATTGTGCGAACAGTGACAATTACGGAAAAAGAGTAAAAGGAGTAAATCAATGAATGGCAAGAGAGTTAAATCGGCGATAATGTCGGCGGTGATTCTGTCGGCGGTCGCCGTGAGCGGTTGCTCGGCTGATGGCGGAGTTTCACTCAACGAATCGTGCGTGAAAGCAGAATTATCTGCTTTTTTCAACACTTACGGCAAAGATGAAAGTGCCGAAACCGAAAGTCGGACATCTTCCGACAGCATATCTGTCTCAACAACCGAAAAGAAGCCTGAAACCACAGCGGTTACAACAAAGAAAGACAATACGACAAAAGCAGAATGGAAAGAAACAAAGTCTGAGGGTACAAAGTATGTGACGGTCGGCTGTTACAGCAGAAAAAAAGCCATTCTGGGCTCTGAAACGGTAAAGCTGTATAACGTCAACGATAAGGTTACGGTGGTCGCTGTGACCGATACGGGTTATGCAAAGCTGAAAGACGGCACATTTATACATACGGATTATCTGTCGGACAGTAAGGTGACAGTCACGACCGCACCGACGACTACAACGACTAAGGAACCGGCACAACAGAAGCCTGCACATTCGCAAGTTTCCGATGAGTACTCGTGGGCGATAAATCCGAGTTATGCGTATGATGATGTGGCTGTAGTTAAACAGTTTGACACTCCGTGGGGAGAAGGAACTTTTGCGTCTTTTGTAAGAGAAAAAAACGGTGTGTGTCAATACAATCCGGGAAAAGAATATAAAGGAATTTTTACGGCGACAGATACTTCAGGTAAATGTGGACTTATAGACATAAACGGAAAGACGATACTCGTTAGTAAATATGACAAAATCAATATTTCAAACTGGATGTACAGATATCATTATATTGAGGTCAGCTATCTGAAAGATAGCGATGGCGACTATGAATATTATAAGGATTATTGGTTAAACGAAAATTTAAATGAGGTAGAACCTTCATCGGGAATCGGAAGCGATCCGGGATCGGTTTATTACTATGATATAGATACCGGTCGAATTTATTTTGATGACTTGATGATGGGAAATAAAGAGTTGACCGGTGACGAACTTTCGGAAGTGTACAAACCGGTAGTTTCATCTGTAACTGCCGAGGGAGAGACAATACTATTATATGGAGAGAAAACGTTACAACACGATTTTTATACAGATAAGCCGGGAACGGGAAAGTATGGGCTTATATCAGGCGGTAAAATAACAGTACCAATGGAATATGACGGCTATTTTAAATCTGAAACAGCCGATATATTCAGCGATTGCAACAGAATAGTTTTCTGGAAAAATAACAAGATATACGTTTTCGACAAGAACGGAAAATGCTATTCAGGCGGTAAATATGACAAGACTGATAATGATAATCAGGAGCTTTACTATCTGAACGGCTATCTGCCTGTATGCAAAAGCGGCAAATGGGGACTTATAGATGTCAACGGAAATGAAGTTGTGAAGTGCCGGTTTGACGATATTTCATCGGTATATGACGGTAAGGCATGGGCTAAGCAAAACGGCAAGTGGGGATTAATCGAGCTTGCCTGAAATAAAGGAAGTATATTATGTTTAAGAAAGCAAAGAAAATCAGCGCGGCGGTTTTGTCGGCGGTTATGATGCTGACGGCTGTTGCTACACCACTGGGGATAAGTTGCCGTTTATCGGTGACAGTTCGTCTATTATTGCAGAAGCAGAAACTTATGGGTTATACTACCGTATACTTAACGGCGTAGGCGGTTTCAAGGCTAAATCCAAAACCAAGACTTCAATAACGCTCGGATGGAACAAGGGTACAACGGCGAGCGGCTACCAGTTACAGCAGTATAAGAACGGCAAGTGGGTAACTGTTTATACAGGCACAAAGGCTACCAATACAAGCTATACGGTAAAGAGCTTAAAGTCTAACACAAGCTACAAGTTTAGGATAAGAGCGTATAAGACTTACGGTTCATCAAAGCAGTATGGTTCATGGAGCAAGGAGCTTACGGTAAGGACGAAGAAGTAAAAGCATTATAAATTAATAGTAAAGGACATCGGTCGGAAACGGTCGGTGTCCTTTTTTGAAATCAAATTTGCAAGAAAACAGGGTAGAGGACAAAATGAATATTGTGTAACAAGCAAAAAATCCACCGCCTGAAAGCAGTGGATTTTCTTTATATTCGGTTTTTTAAAATCGCCAAATTCTGAATCCGCATTATCATATTGTAACCGCCGGTAACGGAGGTTACGCATATCGCCGACAATCGGAACGGCGAATTTGAAGCGGGTCACACCCGCACGGCGAATTTGAAGCGGCACATTGCCGCCGCCGGCGCCTATTGGGTCATGCCGAGTTCTATTGCCTTGATGTTGGCGTCTATAAGATGGGCTTTCTTAGGCGGGATAACCTTTTCCATAGCCTTTTTAACCGTTTCCATCGTGGTAAATTTCGTTTCCTTAAGAAGCTTTCCGACAAGGATAATGTTTGCCATGCCCTTCATATCATGCTCGTTTGCGAGAGCTGTTGCAGGTACATAATATACATTGATGTCCGTCCTGTCGCACTTTGCGTCAACAAGCGTACTGTCGATAATAACCGTACCGCCGGGTACAACAGAATCAATAAACTTATCGTAGCTTGGAGTGTTCATTACTATAAGTGTGTTCGGTGTGTCGACAAGAGGCGAGCCGATAGGGTCGTCGCTTATACATACAGAGCAGTTGCAGGTACCGCCGCGCATTTCGGGACCGTAGGAAGGAAGCCACGAAACCTCCTTGTTCTCATACAGTCCGAAGTATGCGAGCATTTTTCCCATAAACAGTATGCCCTGTCCGCCGAATCCGGCAAGAAGAATTTCGTTTGTCATCTTATCGCACCCTCCTTGAATACACCTAAAGGATAGTAAGGAATCATCTCTGTGCGGACTCTGTCAAGAGCCTCGATAGGCGTCTTGCCCCAGTTTGTAGGACAAGTTGAAAGAACCTCGATTATAGAGAAGCCCTGCTTGTTCTTCTGGAACTCAAATCCTTTTCTGATTGCCTTTTTGGCAATGTTTATATTCTTGGGGTCGATAACCGTTACACGCTCGGCAAGCGCAACACCGCTGAGCGTCGAAAGCATTTCGCATACTCTTACGGGGAAGCCCTCAACATCGGGATTTCTGCCGTAGGGGGTCGTCTGCGTTATCTGACCGGGAAGCGTCGTAGGCGCCATCTGACCGCCTGTCATACCGTAGGTCGTGTTGTTGATAAAAATAACAGTGATATTTTCGCCTCTTGTAGCGGCGTGAACGATCTCAGCCGTACCGATAGCCGCAAGGTCGCCGTCACCCTGATATGTAAATACGAACTTATCGGGGTTAGCTCTCTTGATACCTGTAGCTACCGCAGGAGCACGTCCGTGCGAGGCTTCAAGCATATCGCATTCAAAATAATCATAGGCCATAACCGAGCATCCGACAGGACAAACACCGATAGTTTCGCCCTCGATACCCATTTCGTCAATTACTTCGGCTACAAGTCTGTGTACTATACCGTGAGTACAGCCGGGGCAATAGTGGGTGGTCACGTCTGCCAGAGCGTGAGGTCTTTTAAATTCAGGCATTAGTTTTTACCTCCCATTTCTCTTAACTTTTCAAGTATCTCTGCGGGCTTCGGGATAACGCCGCCTGTTCTTCCGTAGAACTCGACAGGCTTTGAGCAGTTGATAGCAAGCTTTACATCGTCTACCATCTGACCCATAGACATCTCCACGCAAAGAACATTCTTGGCATTCTTGCACGCTTCGGCAATTTCCTTTGCAGGATAAGGCCAAAGAGTTATCGGTCTTACTATGCCGACCTTAAGGCCCTCTTTTCTTGCCGCTTCGACTGCCGATTTTGCAAGTCTTGCGGTCGATCCGTAAGCCACAACAACAGTATCTGCGTCCTCGCAGTAGTCGCTGACAGCCTCTGTATGCTTTGCCTTTAAGTCCTCATATCTTTCAAATCTTTCTCTTACATTATCCTCAAGCTGATCGGGTTTTAAATAAAGAGAGTTGATTATGTTGTGCTTTCTCTTGTTGCCGTGACCGCAAGCTGCCCACGGTTTCTTTGACGCATCGGACATCTTTATCTCGGTATCCTCAAAGGCAACAGGCTCCATCATCTGACCGAGAAGTCCGTCCGCAAGGATAACCGCCGGCATTCTGTACTCGTCGGCAAGGTCGAAAGCCTTAGTTACCGTATCCACCATCTCCTGCACGGACGCAGGTGCGAATACAATAGCGTGGAAGTCGCCGTGACCGAGTGCGTGTGTTATCTGCCAGTAATCCGCCTGTGACGGCTGGATACCGCCAAGACCGGGACCGCCTCTTTGTACGTCAATGATAACGCAGGGTAAATCAGAGCCTGCAATGTAGCTTATTCCCTCTGTTTTAAGCGAAATTCCGGGAGAAGAAGATGATGTCATACATCTGATACCGGAGCCTGCACAGCCGTAAACCATATTTATAGCCGCAACCTCCGACTCAGCCTGTAAGAATACACCGCCTACCTTGGGCATTCTCTTTGACAGATATGCCGAAATTTCCGTCTGAGGTGTTATCGGGTAACCGAAAAAGCATTTACAGCCGGCTCTAATAGCGGCTTCCGCAAGTGCCTCGTTACCTTTCATAAGACTCTTTTCAGCCATTGTCGTCACCTCCTACAGTGATAGCGCAGTCAGGGCACATCATAGCGCACAGCGCACAGGCGATGCAAGCATCGTCATCTGTACATACGGCTGTGTAGTAGCCCTTCTTGTTGAGCTTTTCCGTCTGTAAAGCGACTATTTTCTTCGGACAGGCTGTTGTGCACAGTCCGCAGCCTTTACAGCGGTCAAAATCCACTTTCATTTTTGCCATATTTCTTGACCTTTCCTTTCGCCTAAAGTTTTATTCGGCTTACCATTCAGTTTTAATCAGATTACGGTAAGGAAACAGCTTTATTGTCCGGCTTCATCGCCGAATTCTTCCCACAGCTTTTTTACATATACCTTTATAGGGTATGCCTTATCAATACCGTCAAGGTATTCGTATTTTGCGGTTACAGCCACAAGCGGCAGTCCCGCCGCTTGACACACCTTGTCCGCATAGTCAACAGAGCGGTGAATTATTTCGCTGTCGGTTTCGCTGCCAAGGTTGGTGTTGTTTATTATACCTGTGCATTTCATACCCGATGCGTTTTCAATCTCATACATCAGCTGTAAAGCTTCTTCCGGCTCTTTTGTAAGATATCTGCAACGGTTGATAACATACAGCATCTGTGTGTCATATCTGTCGAATATGGGCTTGTACCGACCGAGAGCTTTGGCACCCTCATCGTCACCGCCTACATCTATAATTATATACCCGTCCCTGTCGGCGATACCGTTCATATCAAAGCCGAGAGCGGGTATGTCGAGATTTGAATTTGCATAGGTCGGAACGGTAAGGCTGATATCGTGTTTTCCGAACAGCTCCTTGAAATCGGCTGTCCTGAAATAAGGATTTACTATATCAAGGTCGACCACTGTGACCTTTTCGCCTTTTGCGGCAAGATCAAGCGCCATATTGACCGACACGTTGGTTTTGCCTGAGCCGTAATGACCTGTTATTATATTTATCTTTTTGAAGTTCATTTTTATCCTTTTCAATACACCGCTTTTTTACGGATGGTTCTATAAAAGTAATTATAACACTTTGAATCCGGTTTGTAAATAGGCAAATTTGGTAAGGTGCATAAAGCCGGGGCAGAGTATGACACCTGTATTAGGCAAAATACAGATTTCAGACATAGGACTAAACGGATTTGAGGACGAAATAATCAGCTTATTAAAATGTATGATTTGTTTGCGACAGTACTAAACCGACCGTCAACACTGTATGTGCACGTCTGCTCGGGCAAATTTCCGACGATCTTAATTTATCGGCGGTTTGCGTTGGATTATGATGTAAATAGGCAAAAATGAAAAATTGCACAAAATAATTTTAAAGTAGTTTTAGTAATTCGTTAAAAAATTTATATAAAACTCTTGACAAGTTATGAAAAGTGTGATACAATGTATTCACAGTCAGAAAAAGGCTGTTGAGATAGATAGTTTAGATGAAAGGAATGATCGTCAAAAATGAGCAAAAGCGTATACAGTCTGGTGTTGTCGGATGAGATAGTACGGGCGATTGACTCTCTGGCATACAGAATGAATACAAGCCGTTCGGCACTTATCGACAGGATACTTGCCGAGAAACTCTCAATGCAGACGCCCGAAATACGAATGCGTAACATAATGGAGAATATCAGCAGTTTTTTTGACGAAGAGATATTCCGCTTGCAGACTGCGGCAGGCGATGGGGGAATGCTTATCAAAAGCCCGCTGCCTTATAAATACAAGCCGACAATACGTTACGCCGTAGAACTTATGCGCGAGGGCAAATATCTCGGCAGACTGAAGGTAAGCTTCAGAACGCAGAACGTGACGTTGATGACGCTGATGAATGATTTCCTTACCTGCTTTGCAAGTATAGAACACCGTAATCTGGCACAGTTTGATGATATTGATGTAGTAATGCAGATAGATAAAGACAAGATGACGAGGATGTTAAACAAGCCTATTCTCAAGGATATGAGAAAGATCACCGATCCTAATCTCACAGCAGAGGCTATTGCGGACTATGTCAATTTTCTTGACAGAACGATCAAACTTTATTTTGAAAACGCAGACAACAGAAAGCAGGCGATAGCGCTTGTCGACGCCGCATACAAAGAGCATATGAAAGCTGTTAAAATAATCGTATAACAGCCCGTTATGCCGCAGAATATAAGCATGGGCGTAAGCCCGAAGGAAAGGAAGATTTGATATGCTTAACACTAATAATCTGACACAGAAATCAATGGAAGCCATAAGCACAGCTCAGAGTATTGCTGTTTCGTATCAGAATATGAATATAGAACAACAGCACATTTTGCTTGCGTTGCTTCAGGCTGAGGACGGACTTATCCCTCAACTTATAAAAAAGATGGGTGCTGACGCTTCACAGCTGACAAGGCTTACCGAACAGAGCGCCGCAGGAATTCCGAAGGTAACGGGCAGCGGCAGAGATCCCGAAAAGGTATATGTATCTCCCGATGTTGATAAGGCATTTACAGCCGCTGAAGAAAAAGCAAAGCAGATGAAGGACGAGTATATCTCGGTAGAGCATCTGTTCATAGGTCTTCTTGAAAAGCCGAACTCACAGCTTAAGGACATTTTCGCAAAGTGCGGTATTACCGAAAAGGCATTCTTACAGGCACTTGAGCAGGTAAGGGGCAGTGTGCGTGTTACCGGACAGAATCCGGAGGAAACCTACGACGTGCTTAAAAAGTACGGTCAGGATTTAACAGAACTGGCACGGCAGAACAAGCTCGACCCCGTTATCGGCAGAGATACTGAGATAAGGAACGTTATCCGTATTCTTTCCCGTAAGACAAAGAACAACCCTGTGCTGATAGGCGAACCCGGTGTAGGTAAAACGGCTATCGCCGAGGGTCTTGCACTGCGTATAGTGCGTGGAGATGTTCCCGAAAACTTAAAGGAACGTCAGATATTCTCGCTTGATATGGGTGCGCTTGTTGCAGGCGCAAAGTACAGAGGCGAATTCGAGGAAAGACTTAAAGCGGTATTGCAGACCATAAAGAAATCCGAAGGTCAGATAATACTGTTCATAGATGAGCTTCATACCATAGTAGGCGCAGGCAAGACGGACGGCGCAATGGACGCAGGAAATCTGCTGAAGCCGCTTCTTGCAAGAGGTGAGCTTCACTGCATAGGTGCGACAACGCTCAACGAGTACAGACAGTACATTGAAAAGGACGCCGCCCTCGAAAGACGTTTCCAGCCGGTAATGGTAAACGAGCCTACGGTAGAGGATACTATTTCTATATTGCGTGGCTTAAAGGAACGTTACGAGGTGTTCCACGGCGTAAAGATTCACGACTCGGCGCTTATCGCCGCCGCAACGCTGTCTGACAGATACATTTCGGACAGATTCCTGCCCGATAAGGCGATAGACCTTGTAGATGAAGCGTGTGCGCTCATCAAGACAGAAATGGAATCTATGCCGTCAGAGCTTGACGACATCCGCAGAAAGATAATGCAGCACGAGATAGAAGAAGCCGCTCTCAAAAAGGAAACCGACCGTATCTCCGTTGAGCATCTTGCCGAGGTACAGCAGGAGCTTGCCGAAATGCGTTCAAAGTTCAACGAGATGAAGGCAAAGTGGGAGAACGAGCGTAACGCCATCTCAAAGGTACAGAAACTGCGTGAGGAGATTGAAAGCACCAACAGCCTTATTGAGCAGGCTGAAAGAAGCTATGATCTGAATAAGGCGGCAGAGCTTAAATACGGTAAGCTCCCTCAGTTACAAAAAGAGCTGGAGGAAGAAGAAAAGCTGGCAGAGCAGTCAAAGTCTGCCTCTATGCTGCACGATAAGGTTACAGAGGAAGAAATTGCTAAGATTATCTGCCGCTGGACAGGTATCCCTGTTTCAAAGCTGATGGAGGGAGAGCGTGAAAAACTGCTCCATATGGAAGATATACTTCATAAGCGTGTAATAGGTCAGGACGAGGCTGTTGAAAAGGTAAGCGAGGCTATACTGCGTTCAAGGGCAGGCATCGCAAATCCCGATCAGCCTATAGGCTCGTTCCTGTTCTTAGGTCCTACCGGTGTTGGTAAGACGGAGCTTGCAAAGGCTCTTGCCGAGGCTCTGTTTGACGATGAACACAGCATGGTTCGTATTGATATGTCGGAATATATGGAGAAATTCAGCGTGAGCCGTCTTATCGGTGCGCCTCCGGGATATGTCGGATATGAGGAGGGCGGTCAGCTGACCGAGGCGGTAAGAAGAAAACCTTACTCGGTTGTACTTCTTGACGAGGTAGAAAAGGCTCACCCCGATGTATTCAATATCCTGTTACAGATTCTCGATGACGGCAGAATCACCGATTCTCAGGGCAGAACGGTAGACTTCAAGAATACTATTATCATTCTGACAAGTAACCTCGGCTCATCGTATATCCTTGACGGTATCAACGATAAAGGCGAGATTTCCGAAGAAGCTAAAAATGAGGTCAATAAATTGCTTAAAACACAGTTCAGACCCGAATTCCTCAACCGTCTTGATGAGATCGTATTCTACAAGCCGCTCCGTAAGGACGAGATTTCCGGTATTGTCGATCTTATGCTCGGCGAGCTTAAGAAACGTCTTGCCGATAAGGAAGTAGGCTTTGCTATTACAGATGCTGCAAAGGACTATGTAATCGACAACGGCTTTGATCCGAACTACGGCGCAAGACCGCTCAAGAGATTCATACAGCGTAAGATAGAAACGCTTATCGCAAGAAAGCTGATAGCCGATGATGTAGCACCCGGCAGTACGCTGACGGTAGACTATGACGGCGAAAAGCTGATTTGCAGTGAGAGCTGATAAATAAATTACGGTCACGGGCAACAGTCCGTGACCGTATTTTTTGTACTATAAATAGTACAACCTCCGTCAGAAACATAGACAAGCGGTTATCGGTGTGCTAAAATATATAGTGTAAGGAGTGATATTTTGAGAAAGAAAATAACGGCGATAGTGCTGGCTCTTGCTATGCTTTCAGGCTGTTCGGTAAATGCTCCGGTTTCATCGGAAAATGCTTCATCTTCATCCGGCTTTTCGTCGGAAAACGCTTCATCCTCATCCGGTTTTTCGTCGGAAAATGCTTCATCCTCATCCGGTTTTTCGTCGGAAGTATCAGCTGAAGGCTCATCATACAGTGAAACGCAGAGCGTTACCCAAGAAAACGACAATGTAAATAACCTTGATAGCGATGAGATGAAGGTGCATTTTATTGATGTCGGACAGGGCGACAGCATTTTCATCGAACTGCCGAATACAAAGACGATGCTGATAGATGCGGCTGAAAAGGAATATGCGGACAGGATAACCAACTATATTTATTCCTGCGGATACAATACGCTTGATTATGTTGTCGCCACTCATCCGCACAGCGACCATATCGGCGGTATGGCTGACGTTATCGGTGCGTTTAATGTAGAAAACGTTATATTGAGTCCCGCAACGCACACGACAAAGACGTATACGAATATGCTTAAGGCGATAGACGACAGCGGTGCTAAGGTAAAAATCGGAGTAGCGGGAACGGAGATTTTCTCTGACGGCGATTTGTCGGCGGTTGTGATAGCACCTGTTACGGAGGACTACAGCGACCTTAACAACTCGTCCGTTATGGTTATGCTGACATATGGAAATAACAAGTTTTTATTTACCGGCGACGCTGAAGAAGAGGAAGAATGTACGGTAACAGCCGATATTAAGTGTGATGTACTGAAGGTCGGTCATCACGGAAGCAGTACCTCGACAAGCAGAGCTTTTCTGACAGCGGCAAGCCCCGAATATGCGGTCATATCCTGCGGAATGGGCAATTCATACGGACATCCGCATACTGAAACGATTGATAAGCTGAAAAAGGCGGGAATTAATATCTACCGCACCGATCTGCAGGGCAATATAATAACGACCTGTGACGGCGAAAAAATAACCGTGAATGCAGAGCCGAGTGCGGCAGGCGGTGCATCGTCCGGGGAGAGCAAATCCGAAACGACTAAATCGTCAACCACAACAAAAGTAACTACTACAACAGTAACAGAGAAACCTGCGGAAGAAAATCCCGTAAGCTATTCGTATGTGCTGAATACTAACACTATGAAGATACACCGTGCAGGCTGCTCATCGGTAAGTCAGATAAGCGAAGAGAATAAAGGCTATACAAATGATTATGACGGGGCGATAGCGCAAGGGTATGAGCCGTGTAAGAGGTGTATGCCGTGAGAGAAATCATATTAAAAGCCGCTTGACTTTTCATAGAAATATGCTATAATAACCTCGGACATAAAATCCGCCGATAGCGGATTTTGCCGTGCAAAAGCACGGCTTACGGCACACCGCTTGTCTGAGAACGTTTTAACATAAAAACTTTTGCCGATGGGCAAAAGACGACGTACCGCCGTGTCGGTTGACACCGACTTGATTTTATGTTATAACAACCTCAGACATAAAATCCGCTCATAGCGGATTTCGCCGTGCAAAAGCACGGCTTGCGGCACACCGCTTGTCTGAGAACGTTGAAACACGATTTTGTTTTGCCTGATTGGCAAAATTTGCGGCATTTGCCGCTATGTGCCTTGACGGCACATTAAAATCGTGTTATAATATAAATAAAGAGGGAAACGACAGACGGTCATTCCCTGAGATAAGTTTAATAACCGCTCACAGTTTGCGACATGGGGCGGTTATTTCTTTTTGTTTATAAAGTTTATAACAAAAGAAATGATACTGAATATCATAACGGTAAATCCCGTTAGGAAGATACCGATCTGAATCAAGTTGTCCAGAGTTATGTACACAGCTTCACCTCCTTTCCAAGTGCTTAACGCACTTTCGGGAGATGAATTTGACCGCCTGACGTCCAAGGTTTCCCTCAACTGATATTTTAGCATAATATAGCAAAAAGTGCAATCCCCGACGATTTGAAAAGTTCGTCGGGGATTGAATTGCTATATGATCAGATCGGTATCTTCAAGACGTTTATTGAAGAACTTCATTATCATTATACACGGTTTTCTCAGCACTATTCCGATAAAGAGGGCTATCGCAACATAAATCAGCAGGTAGAGCAGGTCTTCTATATAGCTTTGCGCATATACGCCTGCGACCGCTTCACGCATTGCGTTTATGCTGTATCTGAAGGGCAGATAGGGAAGAATGTTGCGGAAAAATTCGGGGAGAACTTCGGGAGGGAATGTACCGCCCGAGCCTGCAACCTGAAGTACAAGGATAATTACCGCAAGAGCTTTTCCTATTACGCTGAATGTGATCGTCAGCGAGTAGATGAGCAGTGAGAATACAATAGAAGATACAACGGCGGCGATGATGAACAACAGCGGGTCTTCACACTGTACTTTCAGGAATAAAAGGTCGCCGAGTGCGATTATTATCGCCTGAATTATTGATACCATAAGGTAGATCATATATCTGCCGAAATAAGCCTGTATCGGTCTTACATTACTGCCGAGCTTTTCGATGTCACGGCGGCTGATCTCTGCTTTCAGTACGGCGACAAGTACGATCGAGCCTACCCAGATAGCGAGTATTGTGTAGAACGGCGTCATGGCTGAGCCGTAATTTTCTACAGGATAAACCTTGACGGTGTTAATTTCAACGGGTGAGCTCATAAATTCGCCGAGAGATGACGGGTCACTTGAAACCTCTTCGATAAAAGCTATAAGCGCCTGATCGTTGCTTATATCATCGACCTTTTTTTGCATATCGGTGAGCTTATCCTTTGCGTTGCCGATTATTTTATCGAGGTCGGTAAGGCAGGATTTAAGGCTTGCAAGCGAGTTCTGAGCATCGGTGAGAGCCGTTTCGATATTCGGAACAGATGTTCCTGCGTCAGAAAGCAGTGCGGAAATTCCGTCAAGCGTCTTGAACACTTCATTTACGGCGGTATCCATAGCAGTTTTGACAGAAGTGTTCCAAGTGGTTTTTATGCCGTCAAATTCGTCTGCCGCTTCTTTATTCAGCGCGTTTACGTCCTTTTCAAAGTTGTCGGGAGCGTGACCTGTACTGCTTATAGTATCAGCCCCGTTGTTCAGCTTGTCGATTATAGCGTTCTGCTTTTCTATATTGCGGTCTATCTTGTCGGTAAGAAGCGTTACTTTTACGCCGAGCTTATTGCCGACTGTTACTATATGCTCTCTGAGGTCTGTCAGCAGGTCGATCTTCTTCTGATTTATCTTGGAGATATTCCTTACCTTTTCCGCGGCGTTATCGGCGTTATCGGCTATTTCTTCCGTAATGCCGGATATGTTGCTTTCAACCTCTGTGTAAAGAGCATCTATTGAGCTTAAGACCATATCGGTGCTTGCGGTTATCTGCTGTGAAACCGCCTGAACCGCTGTTATGCTGTCCTTTGCCGATGTGGTAAGCGTTCCTGACTGAGCAAGAAGCTGTTCAAGATCCGGGATAGACTTTTTGGTGTTTGCAATCATTGTATCTGCACTGTCAAGCGTTGTGCTTATCAGCAAAATTGAGCTTTGGAAAGCGGAAAGATTGTCGATAACGTCGCCTATGGCTGATTTTATATTGTCTGTTATCTCGGTGAATTTCTTGTTGCCCTGCTCGGAGGTGTAGTTCAATATTCCTGCAAGCTCGGTGGTAATCGTGTCGATAAAGCTCTCGTTTACCTGGTTTTTTATCGCCTCTGCGCCTTTGTCGGTGATTTTCGGAGCGATAGCGTTTTTCTTTTCGTTGAGCGTGTAGGTTATCTGCGGACGTGTCAGCTTGCCCGAAAGTATGCTTGTGAAGCTCTCGCTGAAATTTTCGGGGATAACAACGCTGGCATAATATTCGCCTGTTACTACTCCGTTTTCCGCCTGCTCCTTATCTACGAACGTCCAGCACATCTGCGTGTTCTTTTTAAGATTATCCACTATCTGATTGCCGATGTTGATTTCCTTTGAAGCAAGCTTAGTGCCTTTATCGCAGTTTGCGACCGCAATCTTGATATTGCCTGTATTTGAGTACGGATCCCAGTTTGCCGCAATGTTGAACCACGCATACAGCGCCGGCAGTATACAAATACCTATCATTACCGCAAATGCCATAAGATTTGTGCGTATCTTTTTTATATCGCTTAAAAATATCCTGAATATTGTCTTCATTTGTTTTCCTGCTCCCTCGTTTTCATTCCGGAAAGACGGCTGATGTCCTTTTTAGCCGATTCTATCGTGGTTTCTATGTTAGCCTTTGCGTTTTCAAGCTCAGTTTTTGCGTTGCTTATCGTCTTGTCGATATCGTTCTTCATCTTTTCAAGGTCGTCTTCCTTGTCGGTGTTTTTAATGCCGAGTATCTTTTCGTACTTGTAGCAACGGTAATCTATCCGTGTCATTACCGCAATACCCGAAATAATGAAGATTATCCACAGCGTCAAGAAGAATGTTTTGCTGTCAAGGCTGAACATCAGGGCGAGAAATACAACTGCACTGATGATAATGAGCAGTATCCCGACCTTGATACATTTTTCACGTTTTGCGTATTCTGCCTTGTATTCGTGCATAAGGCGCAGATATGCGTTATGCTCCTTGTCCTGCGTTGTGGCAGGATCTTTTATAAGCCCGTCTATAAGATCAAGCTCGTCCGGCTCTTCCTCATGTCCCTCTTCAAAAAGGTCTATATCGGAAAACTTCGTTTTCTTTATCTGCTCTTTTTCCTTTTTATCTTTATTCTTCAAACCGACACCCCGCTTTTTAAGTGTATTTTTTCTTGCCATAATAACCTCAGCCTGAAATCGTCATAAGACGATTTCGCCGCATAAAAATGCGGCTTTGCTACGCAATGGCTGAGAACGTTTTAACATAAAAACTTTTGCCAACAGGCAAAAGACGGCGTACCGCCGTGTCAGTTGACACCGACTTGTTTTATGTTATAATAACCTCGGACATAAAATCCGCCAATAGCGGATTTTGCCATGCAAAAGCACGGCTTGCGGCTCACCGCTTGTCCGAGAACATTTTAACATAAAAACTTTTGCCAACAGGCAAAAGACGGCGTACCGCCGTGTCGGTTTACACCGACTTGTTTTATGTTATAATATGATTATACTATTAAAAAAGCGGTTTGTCTATTGACATTCTGACAAAAGCGGTACACTTAAATATGCGGAAATTGGGAGAAATAAGAGATTTCAGAGCGGAAAAGAAAAATTCTGAAATGAGAATTTATTTTGAGAAATTTGAGAAAAGTGCTGAAATTAGAATTTTTCTTGACATTTTGAGCATTTTGTGCTAATATGAGCATATAATATAATAGTACAGAACGATAAGAGGGTGATTTTTTTGGTTGAAAGAAAAGAATATCTTGAAAAGCTGAAGCTCTGGAAGGACGAACAGGTCATAAAGGTAGTGACGGGAATACGCAGGTGCGGAAAATCAACATTGCTTATGCAGTATCAGGACGATCTTAAACAGAGCGGAGTAGAAGCTGACAGAATAATTGCGATAAACTTTGAAGAACTGGAATACGAAGAACTGTGCGACTATAAAAAGCTGTATGAATATATAAAGGCACGGCTAAGCAGTGATAAAACGACTTACATTTTTCTTGACGAGATACAGAAAGTGCCGTATTTTGAAAAGGTGGTAGACAGTCTTTATGTAAAACAGGGAACTGATATTTATATCACCGGCTCAAACGCATATATGCTGTCGGGCGACCTTGCAACGCTTCTCAGCGGTCGTTATGTGGAAATATCAATGCTTCCGCTGTCGTTTGCAGAGTATTTGCAGGTAAACAGCAAGGACAAGGACAGTGCTTTTGCTGATTATATGAGATACGGCGGTATGCCTTTCATTGCTACGGCAGAAAAGACGGAAGAGAAGATAACTACCTATCTTGAGGGCATCTACAATACGGTTATCGTAAAGGATATTGAGGACAGGCAGAAGCGTAAGGAATGGGATAACAGCGATACAGGCAGGATAACGGATATATCGCTTCTTAAAACTATCGCAAAGTACCTTTCAAGCGTTATCGGAAGTCTTGTGACGGTAAGGAGCATTGCAAATTATCTTGTTTCATCGGGACGGAAAATTTCTCCGAATACGGTGAGCGATTATGTTAATGCACTGACCGAATCATTCATATTCTACCCGGCGGAACGCTTTGACATTGTGGGAAAGCAATTGCTTAAAACCAACACGAAGTATTATATGGTTGACCTCGGCATACGAAATCTTATACTGCCTAAGAAAAGCTATGATCTTGGCTTTTCGGTTGAGAATGTAGTGTATTTTGAACTGCTCAGACGTGGGTACAAGGTGAGCGTGGGCAAGTACGGAAATACCGAGATAGACTTTGTGGCAGAGAGAAACGGAGAACTTGAGTATATTCAGGTAACTGCCGATATGACCGCTAAGGAAACCTTCGACAGGGAAATGGCACCGCTTACAGCAGTAAATGATAACTACCGCAAGAGAGTTCTGACACTTGATAAATTCACTGTCGGAAATTATGACGGCATTGAGGTGAAGAATGTTGTCGAGTGGTTGACGGATAAATGATAATTGAATAGGGAGAATAAAGCCGCCCGTTTGCATAGTCAGACGGGCGGCGTTTTATATTCAGTTGCTTTCGATTTCGGTGATAAGCTGTATCATACCGCTGATAAGCCTTTTGTGTTCATCTACCATGGAGAAAAATTAAAACTTTAAATAAAATTGCGAAATATGCGAAACTATATTGAATTGTTCATGATAAAGTGATATAATTTAATAAAAAGCAAAGGATTATTTTGGAAGTATGTAAGCAAATATAAATACGAAATTTGTAGGAGGTGATTTTTAATGAACTCTGATTATCTTACAGAAGCCATAAGCAAAGGAGATTGGTTTTGGTTGTGGCTATATTTGTCTGAAAAATACGGTTTAAGAGTATCGAAAAATTTCTATCATTATACTGATATTAATGGTTTTATAGGTATAATTGGTCGATGTGAATTCTGGCTTTCGCATTTGAGATATATGAACGATACTTCAGAATATATTGAAGGAGAAAATATTTGTAAAAATTCAATTGAAAAACTTTTGCCAAAAGTTTGTGATGAGCAGAAAAAAATTTTATTGGAATTACAATCTTTATTAAGCAAAGATAAATCAGCAGGTTTATTCCCATTTTCAAGAACAGATGTGTTTTCACTTAGCTTTACAAGAGATAGGGATTCATTGGATATGTGGAGAGGATATGGGAAAAACAGTGGGATTTGTATAGGTTTTGACATAAATAAGTGTAATTCTCTGCCTGGAATAGCGTTGGTTTTGAAAGAGCAATACAAAAAAGACACTGAAAATAAGTCCCTAGAAGAAATTGCACCTAAAAACGAAAGGTTTTTTTCCGCATTTAATGTTATCTACGACAATAAACTAAAGGAAGCACTAATTGCAGATGTTTTAGATATAGGTCTAAAATTTTATAAGAAAAACGTAATAAAAGAACAAGCTTTACAATTTATGACAGATTCTTTGTTTTTTGCATTTCCTTTTTTAAAGAACAACGGATTTAAAAATGAAAAAGAGTGTCGTTTTATTGATAATATTCCAGCTGATTCTCATCTAAACAAATCTTCAAATATTCAATATCGAGAGAGAAATGGTATAATTTTGCCATATATAAAATATCAAATAGTTGACAGAAACTGCAAACCGATTTTAAAATGGCCTATTAGTGAAATAATAGTTGGACCTTGCTTGCGCCAAAATGATTTAGCAAATAGTATTAAGTATTTTTTATTAAAACAAGGATATAGCGAATTAGCAAATAAAGTAGTTTTATCTGATATTCCATATGCACCTTTTAGATGACCAATTATATTGTCGCTGTTCGTTCCTATATTGCCGCCTATACTTATGCAGAGCAAGCTGAATAGCGTAATAATGGCTGACAGTGTTTCTCCTGCTGTGGCAACAGCAATGCAATATGCAGCTGAACCTGTTGATAACGGTTATAATGACCTTGAAAAGCTGAAAGAGCTTTACGATAAAGGTGTAATCACCGAAGAAGAATTTACAGAGAAGAAAAAGCAGGTTCTGGGTATCTGACGGATAGTATTAAAACCGTATGGCGAGCAAACGCTCATACGGTTTTTGCTGTATTTATTCGCATAAGAACACAAAACTCCCCGCCAAAGTGCGGCGCTGATATAGCAGTATAATCCCAACTACTATATTAAGACCAAAACAGCGAGCTATGAAAATGAAAGACAGATACTTCCACAAGAGAGGTATCTGTCTTTTTACATAGAAGAAACGACTTCCGTTATTAGATTTAACTGGAACTAGTGGTCTGAACTAATTTATTCTTTATGATTTCCAGACTTTTAAAACCATTATGTTCAGATGAAAATCCTGATATAATTGCTTCCATCGTTTCGGAACTCCAGTAAATCGTTAGTTTTTTCTTTGTGCGAGTTATCGCTGTGTAAAATACACCTTTTGTTATTTTTTCGGTATTAACGCTCGGAATAACAACTTTTACAGAATCATATTCTAAGCCTTGTGCTTTATGAATCGAAACGGCATATGCTAACTGGAAAGGTATAATAGTCTTCTTAGCGTCTTCCTCGTCATCAATTTCATCTTCATCGAAAGCATATACAATAAGTTTAATCCGAGTTTTTTCATCAAGTGTGTCAATATACTCAATCTGGTCTGATTTACACTGTTGTTCAGTGATTATAGTTTCGACATCAATAATAAATGCTATTTGATCGTCTGTCTTTTCTATGTCTACAATAATTCCTTTAAGGTTATTATAGAGGTATGTGAAACGAGAGTTATCATTAAAAAGGATTTTGTCTCCCTTTTTAAACCTCCAGCTTTGCCATATTATAGCTTCTCCATTTGGATTTGCATTTTGGAAATAACTGTTTATATTATTTAACCCGAATTTCCCATCATAGTTTAAGCATAAAACAACTTCATCTTTAACATCAGAAGTAAAAATATCTGATCCTATTTCCTTTGAAAAGGGTCCGTCTATGACGAGTTTTTCGGTGATTCTAACATCATTGTTCCTTACTTCTTCCCATAGGCTCAGTAAGTTTTCTTCCTGAGTCCGCCAAGTATCAAGTAATTCAACGTTAGCTCCCTGTGTAGTTATGATATCTTTAGCATAATAAAACCAGTTACCAAAATCAATTGATTCGATTTGATTTACATCTCCCGCTAGCACAATTAATGAGTCTTCGCTAATCTTTTTCACAAATTTGAGCATTGTAAAATTATCAATTATACTACACTCATCAACAAATATAATATCGTAATCCGGCAGTTCAACTTTTCTTGTAAAGCTATCAAAACTTATGAATTCAGAACCATTACCAGGATTGTCAATGCGCCTTTTAAGATGTTGGATTGCGGTATGGGTTTTAGTGAGAAAGAGCTTCTTAGCCTTGGGCAAAAGACTTGAAATATAGTTAATGAGAGTTGTTTTACCTGTTCCGGCCGCACCATATATGAGAAGCAGCTTGGAATTCACAAAAGCATATTTTATTGCATTCTGTTTGGATACATCAACATTATCAAGAATAGACTTATTATCCTTGATGAACTTGGCGTTCAATTGCTTTTGTCCTTTAATTCCACTTTTTGAAAGGTCTAATAGTTTTTGCAGTATTTGTAATGTTGTGCTTTCATATGAAGCGATGGTAACATATTCTTGTTCATGCAGTATATTAAACCCTTGACGTGTTTCCCACGCATCTAAATACTCATTATATGTAGCTATATCCGTATCAGATGCGATTTCGCTAGAATTAAAATATATTTCACCAGAATTCTTGATTTTGTTCTTTAAAACCAGATATGGCGATATAGTTTTTAATTGTGCTGTCCCAGCTGCACTCATAATTTTTGCTATATTACCATTACTTGTCTTGCTTCCTGCATAATTAGCCAGATAAGGATTCTTTTCAAATGGGAAACACTTTTTGGCAAAATAAAATGGCGTTTTAGGCATAGGAGAATTAAATTGATTTGGTATAACATCAGACATTCGGTCTTCACGCATATTAATCAAAAGAAATCTTATGGTGTTCTTTCCGAACGTGACACATTCGCTAGAAAAATACATTCTTAATGTTTCAATTACCGTCTTGAAATAACAAGTTTTAGCATTTTTATAAATCCGATCAACTACGTCATTGAAGCTGATTTCTTTTAAATCGATAAGATCAAGCAAGGTTATGCCTGTGTTCGTTAAAAAAACCATCAGTTCAGAATATTCACCATAGTTCTTACTTATTTTTAAACTAATGTTTAGTATCCTTCCAAGTTTGTTTAAACAAGTAGGTGCAATGGATACTCTCCAGTTTGTGATGATTTTTATATTTGAAGCAATACCCCATAGATCAATCGGTGTGCCGGTATAGCCAATATTAATTGAATAACCAGTTGAAATATTCTGCTTTGAATAAACAGTTATTCTATTAAATTTAGTAGCATATTTATTGGCTAATTGCAAGGTGATTTCATAATAGCGTTCGGTGCCAACATAAAATGGTGTTTTCTTTTGAACATAAAAACGTGTGCTTTCCATAGAACGAGGTGATAAATCCGTAGATTCAATAGCTTTTGCAACTATGTTATAGTACTCGTTGTCAAGTTGATCTGTATTAAGTGGAAACTTTTCAAGATTTTGCAAGATTGAAATCTTGTAAATGTTTTTGAAAAATTCTCTGATCTGCCACATGAAGTTATAGTATTTTAGCATCAATCTTTCAGATTGACCATCTTCCGGAATACGGCAATCAATATACTTCAATCCTCTTAAGAAGTTTGCAAGATACTTAGTCCTCAAATCGAGTTGAGCTTGTTCATATGCTAATTGAAGATTTGGCTTTGAGCATCCAAGATTATAAGAGTTTAGTAAAAGAGCCGCTCTACAAAGATCATATAATCTCGGTAGTATATCTTGGGATACTTCATCTCTAGTTGCGCCAAGGCTTTCTATTGTATCAATACTTCTGACTATCGACCTATCACAAGCCATTACAATTCTTTTGATATCATCAAGATTAAGCTGAGTTGAACTAAGCTTATTTACAAATGAATGATGTTCAATTATACGATCAAGTTTTTTACAAAAATCAATAATACTTTCATCGGTATTAAAAATTTCCTCTTCTGCCTCAAAAGCAACAGTTGTACTACCTTTGGAAAAATCAATCGAATTAATATAGTCTACGGACATATATTTCCAGAAAACACGCTCAGAGCCTCTTTCATCAGGATAAAGTACAACAAAGAGTATTCCGGGGTCTAAGGTGACATCCATAGCCATCGTTGCAGGAAAACCAAGACTTTGCAGTGAATATTTGATTTTCCCATTATCCTCTCTGTATGAATGAGATCCTTTTATCTGAACAAAGAAATTTTGCTTAGGTCGCCTTGATACATCAGGATCTGCTACATATTCAAACGTTCCATCAGTATTAGGCCACTTATCATTAGATGCAAATAATGGGTTAATCCGCCCATTTGAACGAAAAAAGAATTCTAATGTAGAGACAGCAGCTTCGTCTTCTGCTGATCTTTCAGTATGCGTTTTTATGTGCTTTTCTATTAGTTCTTTGGGCTGATCTAACATTTTTTACTCCTTTCTCTGCCTAAGGCAAACAATCGCATCATTCAACCGTATTATAATAATCTAGTCTTAAATCATTAAGTTCTTTTCGTACAGCCCGCCAATCCTTCATGTACAAATCCATATATGAAATAAAAACTGAATTATGTGTACGTTCCTTTAAATGGAGAAGTTCATGCAATATTACATACTCTAAACACTCGATTGGTTTCTGTGCAAGTTGTAAATTAAACCATAGTTTTTTCTTCTCTGTATTACAAGTTCCCCAGCGAGTTAACATATATTTGGTTTGCCAAGAATCACAGTATAGTTCAGTAAGCCTTTCCCACTTCGGAAGTAATCTTTCGATTTCCGCTTTTAGTAAGATACGGTACTGCTCTCGCACATAGTTTTCTCTTTGCTTTACTGTGCTTTCTTCACGCATAGAGAGTATTACCTTATCGCCTTTAATGTCAAATCCGTTCCTTTGTGAATCAGGCTGAAAAGATAGATAATATTGTTTTCCCCATATGAATAATGTTTCTCCGCTTACATACTGACGTTTAGTGCTTCTTGCCTGATGTTGAAACTTTTCAATCTGTTTTTTGATCCAAATAAGATTTGTTCGGGCATATATTTCTATTGCCTTATCATCAATAGATGCCGGAGCAGAGATAACGACGTGTCCATCAGGAGGCTTGACCTGAAGATGCATATTCTTGATATTCTTTTTATGGATATCAATAGGTATGCCAGAAATCATAATTGTCATATATTAGTATTCCTCCTGCTTTTCAATGATTTTAAATAATCTTTCGACTTCAGAATCATCATTAAGAATAATGAATAAAGCTTTCTTTATTCTGTTTTCTTTTATAGGATCACCACGGAATCCGCTCATTTTACTGCTAAGAACAGCATTATGAAGTTTGATTGCTAATATTTCATTACCGTCAGTATTATCGTATATAGCTTGCAAAGCCTTACTTTTTCTTATGCTTTCAGGATAGTCTTCATTTTGTTCCGGATGTTCAACATTTTTAGCAAGTTTTATTTGTTCCTCAAGGAGTTCCTTATAAGAGATAACGCCTTGCTTTCTTTTTTGAATCAGCTCATCCAGTATTGCTGACATCTTTTCATAATACTTAGGGTTGACCGCAACTTTTTCTACCATTTTACGACGAATATTATTTTCAATTGCTTCAGCTGCTCCTTCTTTTTTATCTGAGGGGGCATCTTCTTCGGTCATGGTTTCTCCCTGTTCTGCTACGAAATCAAGTAGTGTTAGATCATCGAATTCACCGATTTTAACGCTATCTGAAGCTGTAATATAGTTGTCAATCAGTTTACGCATATCCGGCTCATAAGCTTTAAAATCCAAGAAGTCTCCGCTTTTATTTCCGATTGTCTGTTTCAGCTCAACATAGAATTTTACTTTTTCATCGTATGCAGATACTTCTTTGGCAGTATAAATATCAACCATGTATGGCTTGGCTTCTGCAAATGCACGAACTAAACCGCTTACAAGCTTATACAGCCTTTCTCTGAGACGAGAATAGATCTCATCAGTTTCTTCGCTCATGCCGGATTCTCCGCAGAAATAATGCATATACTGTAAATCGCCCTTTGGAGCTTCTACGCCTTCGCATAGTTCTTCCAACTGGTCATAGACTTCATTGAAATGCTTGATTGCTTCAGAACTTCTATCTTTGATAAGTCCATCAACATCTTCCGGATCATAGTTTTCAAATGCACCCGATGTATAGGTGTCCATCGCATTCTTTAAATCTCCGAAAAGTTGCTTATAATCAACAATATATCCAAATTCCTTTGTATCACCATCCAGTCTGTTAACACGGCAAATGGCTTGGAACAAACCGTGATCCTGCATACTTTTATCAATATACAGGTATGTACACGGCGGAGCATCAAATCCTGTGAGCAGCTTATCAACCACAATGAGCAGTTTCATGTTTGCAGGCTGGTTGATAAACTTATCTTTAACATCTTTTTCAAAGTCCTCGACTTTTTTCTGTATTGAAAGCTTTTCGGGAAGATTATCAGGATCAAGTCCTAACATACGGAGATATATCTCGTATTTTTCAAAAGTTTCAGTTTCATCATCAGCACTTACAGTATCAGTTCTCAGATCACCGGCTTGCGGAGTGTAAGAGGAGATAATCGCACACTTCTTGAAACCTCTCTGCTGGAAGATCTCATAATACTTACAAGCGGTATAGATCGAATCTGAAACGAGAATTGCATTTCCGTTTCCGTCCATTAGGCGGGGCTTCAAATCAAAATCCTGAATAATATCCCATGCCACACGTTCCAGTCTTGAACGTGAGCTATATATCTTTTGCATACTTGCCCATTTCTCTTTCAGCTTTGCTTTAGCTCTGCTTGAAAGAGAACGTGTTTTAACATCAAACCACTTGTCAACTCTGTCATGTGCACTGAGTTCCTGGGGGATATCCCTGTATTCATATCTCAGATCAAGTACAACACCGTCACGCACAGCTTCGTTATACTTATAGGTATGAATGTAAGTGCCAAACACTTCTATACTTGTTTTCTTATCCTTTTTCAGGAGCGGTGTTCCTGTAAATCCGATGAATATCGCATCCGGCATGATTGCCTGCATTGCTGCGTGGAGCTTGCCCGACTGCGTTCTGTGACACTCATCAACAAAGACGAATATCTTTCCTTTTGCTTTAAAGTCAGCAGGGAGCGACTTCTTCAACTCATCAATATACTTGTCATAATCGGATTCAGTAGCTTCTCCGCCACGACGACCAAATTTATGCACCAATGAACATAAGAGTGAACTGTCATAGGAATTCAGCTTACGGAGAAGATCATCACAGCTCTTGGTTCTGGTGATCTTTTCATCAACACCAATGTATGTCTTTTCAATCTGTTCATCCAGTTCATCACGGTCGGTGACGATAAGCACACGAGGGTTTTCTTCTTTACAATTGGCAAGGATCCATTTTGACAGCCATACCATTGTCAACGTTTTACCGCTGCCTTGAGTATGCCATAGAATACCGCCACGCTGTTTTGCTAATCTGTTCTGAGTACGTTTTATGCCGAAAAACTGATTATAGCGGCATACCTTCTTAATGCCCTTATCGAAAACTACAAAATTCTCAATGAGGTCTATAAAGCGTTTCTTATCGAACATCTGATACAGCTGCTGAAGCAGGAGGTTATCAATATGATCGCAGTATTCCATAATACGTGCATCTTCAGGATCACGCTCGTCTTCGTTTTCATGGAATCCGTCAGGCTTCCATTCCATATAGTATTTTTCGCCTGTCAGAATAGTGCCGTAACGCAGACCTTCTATTTCATTGGCTGCCATACAAAACTGCACTGTGGTAAAGAACGACGCAATAAAGCCGTCCTTCTGATTGGTAAGGTTCTGCCTGATACCATTTGATACGGACACGCTGCTCTTTTTCAGCTCTATAACTGCCATAGCGATGCCGTTGACATAAATAACAAGGTCAGGTCTTTTCTCCTGACGGTCAATAACCGTTACTTCCTCGGCTATTGCAAAATCATTATTTGCAGGGTTATTAACATCAATGAAGTAAACCGTCTTAGGGGAGCTTTCGGGAGTTTCCTTGACCTTGGCACCGTATTTCAGCAGCGTATAAACCTTATGGTTAGCATCATAAAGCCCATGTGTCATATCATCAGCAGCCTTTATAAGTTCGGAAACAGCACCGTCTATCAGCCTTTCACTATAACCGCTAAGGTGAAGGTACGCACGAAGTCGGTCTTCACGGATATTTTTATTTGCTGTGTCTTTCAGGTTGCCTATATATTTATAATCAAGGATATCTCTGTTCTTAAAGAAATCAATTACACGATTTTGCGTGGTTCTCTCGGTATCACCGATACTCATACGTACATTCCTCCTTAATGTGTTTGTTATTTCATGGGAAAAGTTTTCTGATCAATCCTGCTTTTATGCTTTTATATTTGTCACACTTACGCTGATGAAGGGTGATAAGGGAATCAAGGTTACGGAAATAGTCTCCGATTTTCTGCTGTTCTTCAATTGAAGGATACGGGATTTCAAGATTACTAACTTGCTCTAATGATAAATTCGGTTGTGCGCCGACAGTAGGATTTTTCTTTATAAAATCACTAACCGCACGACCGCTAAGCACTGTAACAAGGTATGAAATATCCCCCTCAGACACTCTAAGGATAGCAAGTGCCTGATTTGTATTAGCAGGCAAAATCCCCTTATTTACGACACTTGTACGTCCTAATGTACCAGCGATGGAGAACAATATGTCGTTCTCTTTTAGTTGGGATCGCTTTAGGTATCCTTCATGCTCCTCAAGGAAAATGCGAGAACAAGAACTGATTATTCCTGATGATGGATCAATGTTTTCTACCTTGATGAAATTCACTTCGCCATTACCTGATTTATCTTTTGGAGTAGTTCCTTTTGTGATAAGCGAAGTGATGTTTTCTAACTTACGCTGTTCCCAAGCGTCAGTAAATCCTTTGAATCTTATTTCAGGCTTATCAGCACCATTTTGCGGTAACATTTTTTGCAGCATCGCCGCTTTGAATTGAATCAACTTGTCATACTTACGCTGATGAAGGGTGATAAGGGAATCAAGCTGTGTGAAGAACTGCCCAATTTTACCTTGTTCACTTAGATTTGTTGGTGCTGAAATCATAGTGTCAGAGATAGCAGATTTTGAAATCGAGGTTACTTTTATTCCTTGCATAAGCGGTATCAGTTGGTCATGATACGATGCCGAATTAAGGTAGAATCCAAGATACGCAGGAGCAAACTTCACTTTCGGTCTACACGGTATTGTATGCAGACCTGATACAATACTCAAATCCCCGATATTGCCTATTTCTACGCACTTTCCGACTGCTTCATCTTCTGCGGTATCGGCAATAATTATATCTCCGTTCTGCAATTTTGATGATTCAAATTTCTTCGCTTTTTCATCATCGGCAATGTATGGAAGATCTGTACTCTGCGCATCAATATACTCACCAAATTTTATAAGAACATCACCGTAATGAACATTCTTATAAGTGCCTGTATCCTCGCTTAATTCTGCTCTTGATAGCGTGTTATTTGAGAGGAAATTCAGTGTATCGGACAGCTTACGCTGTTCCCAAGTGTCAGTAAATCCTTTGAATCTTATCGCCGGAGTTTTGTTATTATTCGACATTGTTTGAACCTCCGAGCGATTTTATTAACTCTGCAAAAGCTTTCAAATCATAATCATCGCCTGTTAATTCACCAAGCATATCTGACAGTGATGATTCTGCTTCGTTTATCTGACTGTCAAGGTCTGTAAGTGTAAGCTCATATCTTTTTGAAAGCTCGGTGATATGCTCGGCAAGCTTATGAGAGATTGCTGTGTACAGATCAATAATTCCCTTGCCTATGGCATAGTACCACTTCTTGTTGACAAGCAGTTCCATGATCTCTTCGTCGGTAAGTGACGCATATCTCTCACGAGCCTTTTCATCAAGTGCCTTATCCATTTCTTTTATAAGCTTAGTCGATTCCTCAGACCTTTGTGCAAGCTCAAACGCTTTCTTTAACTCTTCATAGTCATCGGCGTATGCAGCAGGGACAGGGGCTTCTGCACGGGCAGCACTCAAAGCATTATTTATGGATGCTTTTGTTACAGTTCCTTTATCGGCATACGCAACTTTCAGCTCAGTGTGCTTGTCGATATACTGTGTATATTCCTTCTTTTTCATTGACGGAAGAAGATTCAGAAGCGTTACAAGGCTGTCAATAAGCGGAGTATGGACATTTTCCATGATCTTGTCGATTTTCTCCTGAATGTCCTTGCTCTTGACTTTTCCACCCTCTGCAAGTTCTGATAATGCCGAGTCTTCTGCCGATTCCTCGATCATTGCCATGAGTCTTGAATCGGTCTCTGCGACAATATCCATAAGGTCATCTATCGCCTTTTTCTCCTCAGGGAATAGCTCTGAGATAACTATTTCCTTCGGAATAAGCTTGCCTTCCCAGCCTACCGCCTTTAATTCAGGGTTGCCGTCAGCATCGGTTTTCTTTGTCTCCTTCATGATGTTCTCGGTCTCTCTTGCAATTTCATAGCCCTTATCATCCGAGATTATCAAAGAAACATCATCGTTAAGCACTTCGTTCCAGTATGCAAGAAGTATCTGGTAAATATCATACTTGTTGATAAGCAAGATATCTTCAAATGCTTTCATTATATTCTCTGCCAACTCGGATATGAGAGTTTTGGCAGAAACGGAGCTATCAAGTTTTTTCAGCTTTGTATCTGCAAAAGCTTTCCAGTCTGTAAATGCCTTGTCGATAAGATCCCCATATGCCGAGAATTCACCATTAGCATATATCGTTCTGCGAATATCGCTTTCTTCCACATTCAGCTTATAATAGCTATCACTAAGCGAACTGAGCAACTCATCTTTCAGCGTCGGGAATGCATCCCAGTATTTGCTCAGTGCATCTATATTCACAGCAGGGATACCGCCGTGAATATGAGCATAAATATCCTGAATATCCTCAGGCTCGGAAGAATCTATGTAACGGGAAATATTCAGGTTATAGCCATTCTTCTCTTTGATCTCCTTATTGGGAACAAAGCGAGCATATTTAGGATCATCTGTAATCTGTTCATTGAATGTAGTGACAATGCGATAGATATCCTGTTCACGCAGTCTGTTCTTGTTTCCGTCCTTTACAAATCCCTTGCCTGCGTCTATCATAAAGATACCGGAGCGATTTTCGGCACCCTCTTTATCAATTATTATAATGCAGGCAGGTATTCCTGTACCGTAAAACAGGTTAGGCGGCAGACTGATTATGCCTTTGATCCAGCCCTTATCAACGATAGCCTGACGAATAGTACCTTCGGCATTTCCACGGAACAGAACACCATGAGGGAGAATGACAGCAGCTTTACCCGTAGATTTCAGTGTTTTTAATATGTGCATCAACCAGGCATAGTCGCCGTTTTTCTCAGGTGGTCTATCTCCATATCCGGAGAATCTGCCGAACTCTTTCAAGCCATCAGACCAGTTTTTGAGAGAAAAAGGCGGATTGGCAACAATATAATCAAATCGTTCCAGTTCGGAAGCATCTTCATTTTTTATAAACTGAGGATCAGAGAATGTATTACCTGCCATAATCTTGATAGTAGCTTTATTATGGAGAACGGCATTCATTTTAGCAAGACCTGCCGTCGAGCTCTCTTTTTCCTGTCCATAACCCGATATCTCAAACGGAACTTCCGCAAGTGCTCTGATAAGTAATGAACCACTGCCGCAAGCCGGATCCGTTGCCACTCTGAAATTGATACAATGTAACAATGCACCGGATACCCCATTAACGATGAACACGCCACCCTGTTAACGATAGTGAACCGGTGCAGGGGGCGTGTTTGTTTTTATCTAAGGTATTCGCATATTTTGTTGCAGTTAAGCTCCTTTTCTTCCATATCATTCAACAGTACATCAACTTGTTTGCGGCGATTGTTGTCGCCATCTTCATTGCATGGAAAAAAGAACTGGTCTACAGAGATGTCAAGCAAGGTAGTAATGAGATAAAATTTGTTAAGCCTTGGGTGCTGCCCCCTGTTCTCTATATACATAATAGAGCGTGGCGTAAGGTCTACCAGTTGGGCAAGATATTCCTGTGTCCACCCTTTTGCTTCCCGAGCTTTTTTTATCGCTATACCTAACGGCTTAAAATCAAGTTTTCTTTCATCTTGGTACATTTTAATATCATCCTATATCATTGTACATTTCGGGTGATGATATTTGAACGAAGTATGATTTTATGTTTAGTAGTGTATAATTTCGTATTAGTGGAGAGAAACTTGCTATTATTCGTCATTCCGTATATAATAATTATATACTCTTTGCGAAAGGAAGTTGATATTATGAATTACATTTCTGTGAAAGCCGCTTCTGAAAAATGGGGCATATCGGAAAGACGGATACAAAAATTATGTGAGGAAAATCGCATTGACGGAACTGAAAAATTTGGTCGTGCATGGATGATACCAAAAGATGCAGAAAAACCCGTTGATGGACGTATGAAAACAAGGAACAAACAGGAGGAGAATCATGGAATTTAATGAAAAGCTACAACAGCTTAGGACTGGAAAGAACTTAACGCAGGAACAACTTGCGGAGCAATTATATGTATCAAGAACAGCCATTTCAAAATGGGAAAGCGGCAAGGGTTACCCTAACATTGAGTCGCTCAAGTGTATTTCTAAATTCTTTTCTGTGACCATAGATGAACTGCTATCGGGCGAAGAACTGATTACACTTGCCGAAACTGAAAATCGTTCCAACTTGAAAAAAATTTACAGTTTCATTTATGGAATATTAGATATGATGGCGGTTACTTTTATACTTTTGCCGTTGTATGGTAACCTTGTTGACGGATATATTTATTCTGTCAATCTACTTTCATTTACAGACACTACCCCAATATATCTTGCAATCTATTGGATTGTTTTTATTGTTTTGATTGCACTTGGGATAGCGAAACTGATGTGTGTTTGTTTTGAAAAGGAATCATGGAGCAACATAATCACAAAATGCTCTCTCGTGCTGAGTACGCTTGTTATCTGCTTCTTCGCTGCGGCAAGACAACCCTATGTAACCGCCCTTATGTTTCTGCTATTTGTTGCTAAAATATTTGTCTGGATAAAGCAAACCCAAACAAAGTAAAATGCCATAAACCCTTTAAAATAGGCTCTGACACGATAAGTGTCGGAGCTTTTTTCGTGCTGACATCTATTGTGTCGGCATTGTGACGGTAGATTTCTTGGCTTCTATGCAATACTCGTGGATAATAAGATTGTGGTCAGCGAAAACAAGAACAGCAACCCACGGAAAGGAGAATCAAATATGGATTATATCATTGAAACAGAAAATCTTACGAAGCGATACGGAACAGCCACCGTTGTCGATAAGGTAAATCTTCATGTGCCAAAGGGCAAAATTTATGGTTTGCTCGGCAGAAACGGAGCAGGCAAAACCACAGCAATGAAAATGATGTTGCAGCTTGCTTTCCCAACGGAGGGAACGGTACGCTTGTTTGGCACAAACTATAAGGAAAATATCCATACCCTTTATAGCAAAGTAGGCTCTATTATCGAAACACCGGGATTTTACAGTAATTTAACAGGGTATGAGAATTTGCAAATTCTCGCTAAACTGCGAGGGGGAGTATCTAAAAGTGGAGTAGAAAAAGCTCTTGAAGTTGTGGGGCTGCATAAGGAGAAAAGAAAAGTCTTTTCCGATTATTCCCTCGGAATGAAGCAACGGCTTGGTATTGCCGCCGCCATTATGCACGAGCCGGAGCTTTTAATACTTGACGAACCGATTAACGGACTTGACCCCATTGGAATAGTTGAAATACGCTCATTTTTATCTGAACTTAGTCACAATCATGGCATTACCATTTTTATCTCAAGCCATGTTTTAAGCGAGATTGAACAGATAGCAGATATTATCGGCGTTATGCACGAGGGGCATTTAGTAGAGGAAGTGAATATATCCGAGCTTCACAAAAGGAATCGAAAATACATTCAATTTGATTTATCTGACAGTGAGATAGCCGGAAAGATTTTAGAAAACCACTACCACATGACGGATTTTACAGTGCAGGACGGTACGGTGAGAATTTATGACTTTAGCCAAAGTGTTGGAGAAATCAATCGAGAATTTGCACGAAATGGACTGCTCGTGACAAGGATAAATGATAGTGAGGAAAACTTAGAGGACTACTTTTCTAAACTGATTGGAGGTGGCGGTATTGCTTAATCTTATTTCTTGTGAATTATTAAAACTAAAGCGTTCAAAAATGGTGCTAATTAGTGTGGCAGGGGTATTATCTACCCCACTTTTGATGTTAATAGAAGCCTTGCAAACACATTTTGATAAGCCGGAGATTATCTTTACCTTGTCTGACATATACAGCGACAGTGTACTGTATATCATGCTGCTGGTAAACATTATGATATATGTGGCAATTGCAGCTTACTTGTTTAGCAGAGAGTACACAGAAAGCACCCTCAAAACCATATTGCCCATACCCATTTCAAGGACAAAACTATTAATTGGAAAATTTTGCACCCTGCTTCTTTGGATTGTTATGCTAACCCTTGTAACATGGGCAGGTATATTTATCGTTTGTGGGCTATATGACGCTGTCTTTACATTGGAGGGATATAGCTTACTAGTGGCAATAGTATGGCTCCCCAAGTTTTTGTTTGGCAGTATCCTGATGTTTTTAACAGTTTCTCCTTTTGTGTTTGTTGCTATGAAAACAAAAGGATTTGTCGCCCCGATGATTGGCTCTGCCGTGATTGTCATGGGAAGTGCCGCACTTTCAAATCAAGAATGGGGAGCGTTGTATCCGTGGACAGCCACCTATTTCTTGGTGCAGGGTAAACTTCAGAGTACCGGCTATCCTACACTGCTGTCTGTATCTATTATTATTCTTGTATCAGCAGTTGGTTTTCTTATGACCTTTCATCATTTTAAAAAGGAGGATTTGAAATAATGGTACTTGATTTTATAGAAATTTTAAAAGTTATTTTTCTTGGAATTGTTGAGGGTATTACTGAGTGGCTACCTATCAGCAGCACAGGACATATGATTCTTGTGGACGAATTTATCACACTTAATATGAGCGAAGCATTTAAAGAAATGTTTTTTGTTGTTATTCAACTTGGAGCTATACTCGCAGTGGTTGTAATGTTTTGGAACAAGATGTTTCCCTTTCAATTTAAGAACAAAGCACAGTCAATTGTTAAAAAGGATACTTTCTCGTTGTGGTTCAAGGTTGCGGTAGCTTGTGTACCGTCAGCTATTATGGGGATTCTATTTGATGATTATTTGGATGCTTACCTCCAAACCCCCATTGTGATTTCAATCATGTTAATCTTTTATGGTTTGTTATTCATTCTCATAGAAAATTGGAATAAAAAGCGTACTCCTACTACTATGGCACTTTCTGACATCAGCTATAAAACAGCAATCTTGATAGGGGCATTTCAAGTGTTATCACTTATACCCGGCACATCACGGTCGGGAGCAACGATTATAGGTGCTTTACTCATAGGAGTTTCACGAGTGGCAGCAGCAGAGTTTACTTTTTTCCTCGCAGTACCTACTATGCTTGGAGCAAGTGCTTTTAAGCTGTTAAAATTCGGGTTTGAATTTACAAGTGCAGAACTGCTCGCTCTTGTTCTCGGTATGGCTGTGGCATTTGCGGTATCTGTCTTAGTAATTAAATTCCTAATGAACTTTATCAAAAAACATGATTTTAAGGTGTTTGGTTGGTATCGAATTGTGCTTGGTATACTTGTTGTACTTATAAAATCTTAATAATGCGTTTTCTTTGTGCGCGAATAAAAATGCCAGCTGGTCCTTAAGATCAGCTGGCATTTTTGTTTCTGGGGATGGAAAACAACCCAGAGATTCTCGTTGTCGATCTCCTCCTGATTTTAGTTTGCATGGTGAATTTTGCAAATTGAATCTACAGGAGGTTAATAATGGGATTTAATTATGGATATGAGAAAAAGAAGTTTGATAGTAGATGGAAGCGTTTAGAAGTTGAGTATTGTGATGCAGGGATGAGCGAAGAACAGATTGCTGCCATGAAAGAATATGACTGGGCATGGTTTTGCAGTCAAAGGGTTTTTCAAAACCATACGCAACCAATACCTTGTGAACAATATGATGAAGTATGTGGTCAATCACAGCTGTTCCGAAAGTTTGCATCGTTATCTTATCAATGGGATGTTGATAAGATTGATCAAACGCGATATCGTCCAAGTTTTTCTTCTCGTTACATGCCTTTGAAAGTTTCCTGACAGTTGATTCTAACGAGAAAAGTGAAACACGTCTCCGTTGTATCGGGGTCCCTCTTTCGGTATAATAAGGCTACTGGGAGGTGAACAGGATGAAAGAAATGAATCTTGGCCGGATTCTGATTGAAAACCGCCATAAACGGGGAATTACTCAGGAAGAACTGGCGACCCATATTGGCGTTTCAAAAGGCGCGGTTTCTAAATGGGAGACAAACTCTTCCTTACCAGATATTTCGTTGTTGCCGCAGCTGGCTTCCTATTTTGATATCACCATTGATGAACTGATCGGATATGAGCCGCAGATGGAAAAAGAGGAGATTAAGAAACTCTATCTCCGCCTTTCCAAGGACTTTTCCGTGTTGCCTTTTGACGATGTTCTGGCTGAATGCCTGGAAACGGCAAAGAAGTATTACTCCTGCTATCCTCTGCTGTTTCAGTTGGGTACACTTTTAATCAATCACGCAGCGCAGGCTTCCAATTCGGAGCAGGTGACACAAATCATGGAAAAGGCCCTGGAATGGTGTCACCGCGTCAGGACCGAGGCGGACGAACCGAATCTCCAAAAAGAAGCGTTGTTAATGGAATCATTTTGCCTTCTTCAGCTCCAGCGTCCAGCGGAAGCCATCGATATTCTGGAGCCAGTTGAAATGCAGGCCGGTTCTCCGGAACCACTGCTGGCATCCGCATATCGAATGACCGGCAATGACCAGGAGGCAAAAAAGATCCTTCAGGCCGGAATATACAAAGAGATTATGGTCCTATTAGATTTGTTCCCTTCCTATCTAAACTTATGCCTGAATGATACGGAGCAGTTTGCAGAAGCCTGTGAACGGTTTTATCGCATAGCAGATATTTTTCAAATGAAAACGCTGCACCCCAGCATCCTTTTTGGAGTTTATATCACGATTGCGCAGGACTGGATGGCACTTGGAAATACCGAACAGGCGCTGGATGTTCTCATGCAGTATACAGAGCTTGCCGTCAGCGATATTTACCCATTGCATTTGCATGGGGACAAATTTTTTAATCTTCTGGATGAGTGGCTGGAAGGCGAGCTTGTTTTAGGATCGTTTCCGCCAAGAGATGAAACGCTGATCCGGCACAGTATCACACAGGCTCTCAGTGAAAACCCCGCCTTTCTGCCCTTGGCAAATAACCCACGGTTTCAGGCGATGGTTGACCGATTGAGGGCAAATGAGGAGGGAAAATAAATGGAGACTGTTACCATACAATCACTGTCTAAGACATATACCGGCGGGAAAGAAGCGTTAAAGCAGCTCTCCTTGTCGCTGAGTGCAGGGGAAGTATTCGGTTTTCTGGGTCCTAACGGCGCAGGGAAAACAACAACTGTAAAACTTCTTACCGGAGTCCTTACCCCTTCTGGAGGTTCTTGTGAGATCTTGGGAGTCAATCCCCATACCCAGCCGGAGAAAGCACATTTGCTTTCAGGAATTGTGACAGAACACGCACAGATGTATAACAACTTGACCGGTATCGAAAACCTGTTGTTCTATGCGACAGCCTTCGGATTAAAGCAAAAAGAAGGAGAGCAGCGGGGAGAATTGCTGCTGAGGGAATTAGATCTGATGGAGGCGAAGGATCGGAAACTGGCTACCTATTCTACCGGTATGAGACAGAGACTCTCTCTGGCACGGGCATTGCTGCATCGGCCCAAAGTTCTTTTTCTTGACGAGCCGACTTCCGGCCTTGATCCGGAAAGTGCGCAGAATGTCAACCAGATGATTCAAAATCTGGCCCGCAAAGAGGGAGTCACCATTTTCCTCTGTACCCATCAGCTCAGGTATGCACAGGAGATTTGCACCCGTTACGGGTTGATCGAACAGGGATCACTTCTGGCTTCGGGCACCATGGAAGAATTACGCGCTCAGGTTTTTACGACGAAAACGCTTTGTGTCTGCGCGTCGGCTGTTCCGGACGGTTTGAACTTTATTAAGCGCGGAGCCAATGAATTTGAAGTCAATATACGGGATAAAAAAGAAATTCCGGGTTTGGTGCGAAAGATCGTGGAGGCTGGTGAAGATATCTATTCTGTCAATCTCATGGAACCCAGTCTGGAAGATATCTATTTTGCGCTGACTACCGGCAGAAAGGAGGACCGAGGGATATGAAAACTACAATGTATGCGATCATCAAAAAGGATTTTCGTGGTCTCGCGGCCAACCGCAGATTATTTATCGCTCTTTTAATCGTCCCTCTGATTCTGACCATTGTGCTACCCTCAATTTTTTTGATTACCATCCATTTCATACCGGATGATCCGGATATTATGAGGCTGCTGGACCTGCTCCCCGAAACATCCCGCATGGACAGTTTGGAGCTTACGCTCTCCAGCATGATTCTGAATTATATCCTGCCGGTATTCTTTTTGGTCATTCCCATTATGACCGCTTCCATTATGGCGGCCAGTGCCTTTGTGGGAGAAAAAGAACGTCATACCCTTGAAACATTGCTCTACTGCCCGCTTACTCTCAAGCAGATTTTTCGGGCAAAGGTATGGGCTTCTTTCCTTTTGAGTATGCTTGTCTCGCTGATCACATTCGTGGCTATGTTCCTGGTCATCGAAACAGAACTGTTTTTCCTTATGGGCAGATTATTACTTCCCAGTATCAGCTGGCTGGTGGTGTTGTTGCTGGTGTCTCCTGCGATCTCCCTGATTGCCGTTACCCTTATCGTTCGGGGCTCTGCCAAGGCGCAAAGTGTGGAGGAATCTCAGCAGGTTGCCGTTTTCCTGCTCCTTCCGCTGCTTCTGCTGATCGTGGGACAGTTTACCGGTGTTCTTCTTATGAATGTCTGGATTCTGCTGGGCCTTGGCGTGGTTTGTGCGGTACTCGCCTGGATTTTGCTGCAAAAATCTATGGGGCGGTTCACTTATGAAAAACTTCTACAATAAAGAAAGGCTCGATAAGGCTCGATACAGCGATGTATCGAGCCTTCCTTTTATTCAACTTGTATCACCTATTATACTTACGCAACCAAACATAACATTTTTTGCTTGCCATAGTTGGTAGAACTTTTGAAAAGTCAAGCGTATAATGAGAGTAGGAGGTGTGAAAAGTATGAAAATGCAGAAAAGTAATATCGCCTATAATTTGACTACACTGCGTCAACTTAATAAATTTTCCCAAGAAGAAGTAGCCGAGCGAATTGGTGTTTCCCGGCAGGCTGTTGCAAAATGGGAAGCAGGCCAATCAGTACCCGATATCCTGAATTGTGACGCGCTGGCAAAACTATATGATGTGGAACTCGACGACCTGATCCATTACGACCAAGGGCAGACTGGCGAAAGCATACCGCCTAAGGGTAAGCACATATTCGGAACTGTTCGTGTGGGGGAACGCGGTCAGATTGTACTTCCCAAGCAGGCCAGAGACGTATTCAAAATTAAGCCCGGAGATATGTTAGTTGTTTTAGGGGATGAAGAACCGGAACATCCGGGAATTGCACTGATGAAAGAAGATTTTTTTCTGGGTATTGCTCAATTATTCAAAACTGCTTTGAATATGGCAGATACACAAGACGGAAAGGAGAAAAAATAATGGAAGCTGTATTGAGCGTCCAGAGTATCAATAAGCACTACCCCGGATTTGCTCTGGAAAATGTCAGCTTTTCTCTTGCGCCTAACCGTATTATGGGGCTGATTGGTAAAAACGGAGCGGGGAAAAGTACAACCTTAAAGGCTATTCTCAACATGGTGTCGCCAGAAAGTGGGAATGTCACCATGTTCCAAAAGAATTTCTATCAGTATGAAAAAGAGTGCAAGCAACGCATAGGCGTTGTGTTTGGTGGGATTGACTTTTATCCGTTGAAGAAGCTCTCTACTATTACGGCTGTTACTCAAAAATTTTACACGGACTGGGATGAGGAGCAGTATCAAAAATATATCAAGCGTTTTGCTTTGAATGAAAGTAAAAAATTCAAAGAACTTTCAAACGGAATGAAAGTAAAATACCTGCTTGCACTGGCATTGTCCCATCATGCCGAGTTACTGATTTTGGATGAACCGACTTCTGGTCTGGACCCGGTATCCCGTGAGGAATTGCTTCATATTTTTCGGCAAATTGTGAAAAACGAAAAATGTTCTATTCTGTTTTCTACACATATTACTTCTGATTTGGATAGATGTACAGATGATATTACCTATATTCAGAATGGGCGGGTATTGCAAAGCGCAGATAAAGATACATTTTTGCGTTCCTTTGAGCATTTGAAAACCCCAGATGATTCGGGGCCGCTCACTTTGGAAGAAATTATGCTGCGTACAGAAAGGAGTGAATGGGACGATGACATTACTGTATAAGGAAATGAGGCTTGTAGCCCATCCAACCTCAATTGTTTTTGCCTTTTTAGGCTGTCTTGTTCTGGTGCCATCCTATCCTTACAGTGTAATTTTTATGTTTGGCTGTTTAGCACCTTACATCACTTTTTTGAATGCGCGAGAAACAAATGATGTCTGGTACACAGCCGTTTTACCAGTAACAAAACGGGAAAGTGTTCTGGGGAAATGCCTGCTTGTCGTTTTCTTTCAGCTATTTCAACTGCTTTTCTCTATCCCGTTTGCACTTTTGCGAAATACCATGAATATAGCAAATAACCCCGTAGGTTTAGACGCAACCGTTGCATGGTATGGTTTTGGATTTATCTTATATGCGGTGTTCGACTTGGTATTTCTCACGGCATTTTATAAAAGCGGCTACAAAGTCGGAAAATCATTTATCCTTGCAGCAATTCCTATGGTTTTTCTCATGGTAGCGATAGAAGCCACTTCCTACATCCCCGCGCTTGTTTGGATGGATAGCTACCAGCCAGAGCATTTGCTGATACAGTTGCCGATTTTAATAGTCGGGATTGTCTGCTATGGCGTATTTGTTCCATTAGCGTATCGAATTTCCGCAAAACGTTTTGAAAAAGTTGATTTGTAAAATCGAAATATTAGCAAAGCCAGCCGAGCCAGTCAACGGTCAAGATGAACGGCGCATATGCACCCGCCGTTGACAGCCCCGCCCGCCTTTGATGGCAGGCGATCAAAGGACGACAGCAATGAGTGCTGCTACAACATATAAAATTTATGAAAAGTGCAATAAGATTCTGCAAAATCAAAATATGCAATTTAAATCGTTAAGCGGCGGCTTTGCAGAACACCTCAAAGTCGCCGCTTCTATATATCATATTCTTTTATACCTGTATCTCCGTTCCATCCTTGAATGTCACTCGGATATCCTTCTCACTGTAAACCGTCACGAAATCCACCAGGCTTGACCACAGCCGCTCATCAAACTGTGTAACCGGCTCCTGTGTCTCCACCGTGTGCAGAAACTGCTCCAGCAGCTTCTTTCGGTCGGCTTTGTCGGCAATCGCCTGAGTCACTTCATCGAACCGCGTCTTGACCGTTTCATAACGGCTGACCAGCCCATTGTATCGCTCGGTATATTCATCCTGGTCGAGAGCCGTCCGGGCGTTCTCTGCCACGCACCGTTCCACCAGCCCCACCACAACCTCCAGTTCTTCCTTCAGTTCTGCCTGACGCTTTTCCAGTTCTGTGCTGTCGCACAGCATGACAATGACCATCCGCGTATTGGCGGTCAGCTCATCTCTCTCTGACAGCAGGATATTGGTCGCCCGGACAAAAGCACCCTTGACCTGTTTCTCTGTGACGTGGGGCGTGCCGCAGGTCTTGCCGCCCTTATACTTATGGTTGCACTGATAGATAACTCGGCGGTATTTATCTGTGGAGTGCCATACCTTCGAGCCGTACCAACATCCGCATTCGCCGCATTTGATCTTGGAGGAAAACATACTCACGCCGCTGTAGCGGTGCTTATCCTTCATCCGCCGCGCCATCTCCGCCTGGACATAGTCGAAGGTGGCAGGATCGATGATGGCTTCGTGGTTGCCCTCCACATAGTACTGCGGGACCTCGCCCTCGTTCTTTTTTGTTTTCTTCTGGAGGAAGTCCACCGTGAACTCCTTCTGCAGGAGCGCATCGCCTTTGTACTTTTCATTAGTAAGGATGCTGCGGACGGTGCTTTGGCTCCAGACTGCCTTGCCGCCCGGAGTCGGCAGTTTCCGCTCCGTCAGCTCCTTTGCGATGGCGTGGCAGGTCAGGCCATCCAGAAATAACTTGTAAATCAGCTTGACGGTCTTTGCCTGTTCCTGATTGACCACAAAGCCGCCGTTGGGACCCCGGTCGTACCCCAGGAACCGCTTGTAAGCCACGCTTGCCTTGCCATCGGCGAACCGCTTCCGCTGACCCCAGGTGGTGTTCTCCGAAATGCTCCGGCTCTCCTCCTGGGCAAGGCTGGACATGATTGTGATGAGCAGTTCTCCCTTGGCATCCAGCGTCCAGATGTTTTCCTTCTCAAAGTAGATTTCCACACCCTTTTCCTTCAGCGTCCGCACGGTGGTCAGGCTGTCCACTGTATTTCTGGCAAATCGGCTGACACTTTTTGTTACTATGAGGTCGATCTTCCCGGCAAGGGCATCCGCCACCATCGCCTTGAAGCCCTCGCGCCGCTTGGTATTGGTCGCAGAAATCCCTTCGTCCGTGTAGATAGCAACAAACTCCCAATCGTCCCGCCCCTTGATGTAATTCGTGTAATAGTCCACCTGCGCTTCGTAGCTGGTGACCTGGTCTTCGTGGTCGGTGGAGACGCGGGCATAACCGGCGACACGGCGTTTCCGCTTGCTGCCAATAGGAACGGCAGTATATTTGGTGATGGTCGCCGGAATCGCCGTTACTTTTCTCTGCGCCATTTGTCTCCACGCTCCTTCCGTAATTGCTTCATGTGTTCGCTCATCTGCCGGCGCCGCTCTGGCGTATAGGCGCCCTTAATGGATTCCTTAAATTTTGCCCTCTGCTCCTCAGTCCAAGGCCGCCCCACGCGTTCCGGCGGCTGCCAGTTGCGGCTTACGGTTCTGCCATCCTTAAAACAGAAGCGGAGTTCTGAAGAGGAAAGCACCTCAACTCGGTCGATCTTCTCACGAAAAGCGGCGGCGTCAAACGCATCCAGCCCAAGTACCTCTGCGGCCATCTGTTCCAGCAAATCCTCCCGCAGGCTGGGGGAATCGCAACCGTTATGCTCTGCGCACCGCCAGTGGCTGACCTTGCTGCCATCTTTGCAGTTCCGTGTTGCCTTGCGGAAATTACAGCCGCAGGATACGCACTTTATCTTCCCCGTGAAGCAGGATGCACCGATGGGATTCGTGCCGTTCTTGCGCCGTTTCATGGACACTTCAGCACGCCGCTCCGGTGTCCAGCAGTCCCGATGCCCCGTGTTCAGGCAGTCCTTTGTTACCACATTGCCGTCCGCCATGTGAAACTCCAGCGTATAGCGTTCTGGCACATCGATATGGTCCACCTTTTCCAAAAAGATAGCTTCATCAAATTCATCAAGCCCCAGAACTTCCGTACAGACTTTAACCATGTTTTTGTGGTTGATGGTGCCGCCCACAGGACAGCCGGTTCCTTTCTTCTTTTTCTTCTTGCTGCCACAGTTCCAGAACTCCATATCGCCACGGTCTGTCCGCTTGTTGTGCATATAGCTCTGACCGCAGTATGGGCATTTGATTTTTCCTGTAAAGCAGGATGTGTTCAGACTCTTATTTGCCAGTGCGCCAAGTTCCCTGCGCCTTGCCATCTCCTCCTGCACAAAGTCAAAAGTGGCCTTGTCGATTATGGCAGGATGGGTGTCCTCCACATAGTACTGCGGAAGTTCCCCTCGGTTCTTTTTCCGCTGCTTGGAGATTGGGTCGGAGATAAACTCCTTTTGCAGGAGCAGGTTCCCCGTGTAGGTCACATTGGTCAGTACCACCTTGATGTTGGAATCTACCCAACGGCAGCCGTCCCTGGTTGTGATGCCCTCGGCAGCAAGCTCCCGCTCGGTTTCCAGCCTGGATTTCCCGTCCAGGAAGTTCCGGAAGATTCTCTTTACAACCTCCGCTTCCTCTGGCACGATGACCAGTTCATCGCCCTCCCATCGATAACCGTAGATGCGGAAGTGGCCGTTTGGGATGCCGTTTTGCATCCTTTTTCGGATGCCCCATTTCACATTGTCGGAAATGCTGCGGCTCTCCTCCTGGGCAAAGGACGCCAGGATGGTCAGCATCAGTTCGCCGTCCCCATCCATCGAGCGTATGCGTTCTTTCTCGAACTGCACCTCAACGCCTAAATCCTTCAAATGCCGCACCGTTTCCAGAAGATCCACCGTATTCCTGGCAAACCGTGAAATGCTCTTTGTCAGGATGATGTCTATCTTGCCTGCCTCGCAGTCGGCAAGCATCCGTTTGAACTCATCGCGCTTTACCGTGTTGGTACCGGAAATAAAATCATCTGCATAGACCCCGGCATACTCCCAGTCTGGGTTCTTCTGGATCAGCCCGCTGTAGTAGCTCACCTGTGCGGAAAGGGAGTGGAGCATCCGTTCCGACTGCATGGACACTCTGGCGTAAGCGGCTACCTTCTTCTTTTCCCGGATGGCGGGTACAGCCGCTTCGATTTTTCTTAAATTCGGCATGAAATCACGCTCCTTTCCGCTACTATACATCACTCTAAAAGGCTGTAAAGTCAACAGATTTCAGAGAATAATGTGCCGAAAAGAGGGCGGTATTTTGCCAGGAACATTGTATCAATCTGACGGTACTCTTCCTCGGTGATAAGCCCCTCCGCAAGCATCTTTCTGACCATGCTCATGGTCGCCTGGTAGAGCTTTTCCTGTCTCATCTGCTCCTTACTCATCCGCGCCACCTCCGAACCGGTGCCGGATGTAGCACGCATGGCTGCAGTACTTCCTCGCCGCCTGTCCATAGACAGAAAAAGTCTTACCGCAGCCGGCACAGGTGACCTCCCGAATCACCCTGCGGTCAACCTTATCCAGATGGGCGTTCCACCATTTGTTCCTGCACTTGTCAGAGCAGAACTTCTTTTCCTTCCGGCCGGCGTTCTGCGCCACAGGCGTTCCGCAGCAAAGGCACTGATGCTCGTCCGCTCCAGTGACCGGCTTATCCTCTTTCTGTGCGTTCCTGCGGCAGAAGGATTTTACTGTATTTTCTGAGATCCCGACTTTCCGGGCGATTGCTCCATAGCCCATGCCCTGCGCCCGGAGAGAGGACACGATCATTCTCTGTTCGTTCGTCACCGCTGTCCCTCCAATCTGTAACCTTCTATTTCTGAAAGGACAGAAACCGGGAATTTCAGCGGATAAAAAAAGACCCGTGCGCAGCCGACCATAGAGAGCCGATTGCACACGGGTTTTTTTGTTTCCTTATTCGGTTTTCACTGCATAGTCCAGAGAAATCCATCCCGCGCCGGACTTCAGCCGTCCCCAGCCAGCAGAGGACCCCTGGCCGGACTGAACCTCCACAATGGTAAACACGCCCTTGCCGGTAAACTTACCGGTCTTGGCATAGTCCGTCCCTGGCCCTTTGCGGATGTTCAAATCGGAGATACTGACCTTGACGGTAAACGGCACATCCGGTGCCGTCTGCGTTGATGTGTTCGGTGTGTAGATGTTTACACCGTTATTATCGAACACGCTATATCCCGGATTGGCATCAGCGCACTTCTTGGCATTAGAGAGGATTTTGTATGCGCCTTTCTGCGATTTGCTGTCAGACCATGCCTTACGGACACGGTAATAGCCCTCTGTCAGCTTTTCAGGATACTCAGTCTCGGTGCCCTCGGATGCCCCGCCGCCAAGCTGTGCTGTGACCTTTGCGGCAAGATCACCCATCCGGGCATACATCCAACTGCCCGGACAGGACTTGTTGGCAAACCAGCGATGAACAGTCAGCACCATCTCATCAGACTTCGGCTCATAACTGAGTGTCTTATCCTTATCACCCAGCCAGAGGAGCTTTTTCTTGCCGTTGCGCTTGCAGATATCCACGCAGAGCTTAATGAGCGTCTGGTAGACCACATCCTTAAAGGCATACGGCTCTGTGGTATCGGACGCGCACTCGATGGTGACCGCCCGCTGGTCGTTGGCGCTGGAGGAGGAACACCAGGAGCGGTTTTTCTCCTCCACATACATTCCCACACGACCGTCCACGCCGATGCCATAGTTGCAGCTTGCCTGTCTGGAAGTCGGCAAGAAGATATTGCCCAGCGTCTCCACCGAGCATTGCCCCACCACGCAGTGGGGCGTAATGCGGTCGATGCTGTGCGTCCGCTGCCCGGAGTGGTTTGGGCTGAGTTTCGTATAAGATACCAATGAACTGTTTGTGTAAGTCACTTAATTTTCCTCCTTTTCCGCTCTGTCATGGAGCTGTGCCAGGATGTCCTTCATCTTCTCCGGCACAGGAAGCCCCAGGTGCGCCGCGTTCTCCAAAAGGCTCACACCCTCGTTGGAGAGGTAAAAGAAGATGACCGCCGTGCGAAGGACGCTGCCTGTGCCAATCACCTGCACATCCAGGATGTTGGCGATCCCAACCAGCAGGAAGATCAGCACCTTCCGGCAGATGCCCTTAAAGCCCACCTCGCTGGACAGTTTCTTGTCCGAGATGGCGCACATCACGCCTGTGACGTAATCCACCGCCACGAATACCACCAGGGCGATGAGCAGCCCATCGCAGCCGCCCAGGAAATAGCCCAGCCACCCGCCGATGGCCGCAAAGATCACCTGCGCCGTGTTCCAAAGTTCCTTCATGTTGATACCTCCGTTTCTTGAAATGGTTTTGTGTATGAAAAAAGCGGCCGCCCCGCAGGGCAGTCGCCAGTTCCCGTAAGTTATTCTGTTTGCTTCGGCAGCCATTCCCACAGCCGCATATCCTCCTGACCCAAAGACCACATACACATCCCCCGGAGCTTCCAGCGGTACGCCGCCTGGTTTGCCCAGTAGACCAGGGAATCCACGTCCTGGTAGTAGAGGATGGAAAAGCCGTCCGCGTCTCCAAGGAACAGCCGGGATATCCAGATGTTGATGTCCTTCGGTATGACCTTTGCCGTGTAGTTCCCGCCGCAGGAAATCTCCAGCAGGTCGGAGTGAAAGAAATCATAATCCAGGGAGATGTCCTCGCTCCGGGTGGAGGTTTCCTCCACATCGGAGGTCAGCGTGAATACCTGGAACTCCTCATCCCAGGTGCAGTTCGTGCGGGATATCCTTCCGTAGCTTTTAAAGCTGCCGTCCGGCATCTCCACATCAAACCGCTCATACGGCTCGTAGGTCCAGGCGTCTCCCAGACGCAGAAGTTCGCAGACCGTGGTGTTGTCCGAGCGGTACCCAGCGTAGCCCCCGGAAAAGCCGCTGGCTGTCGCCGTGAAGCGCAGGGTGTAGGAAGAACCGGAATACACCCGCACCCGGTTCCCACGGACGCGCATCTCCACCGTGTACATGGTAGGATTGCCCCGCAGGTCCTCCGAGAAAGTCCTTGTGATCTCCTGGCTGTAGCTGCCAAGAAGCGTGGAGCCGTTGTATAGCTCCACCGCCTGGGTGTCGTAGTTTAAGCAGCAGAACAGGCTGCCGCAGAATACGCCGGCCCGTCCGCTCCCGTTTGCCGGGAAGGCCAGCCTTGCCCGCAGATGCAGCTCCGAAAAGCCGTCATACTGCCACGCAAGCTCCCCATGCCCTTCAAGCTGGGAGTAGACACGCTCCATCGAATATTCATCCGACCGCCACACCTCGAAGGAGCCGGAGCGCACCGTCCAGTAGTCCGTCTCCAGCACACCGTAATCTTGGAAGTCCTCATACCAGATGAGCGCCGAATCCGGCTTCCTGCGGAGCATTTCCAAAGTCAGCTTGAAACCTTTATCGGGTACGGCCATATTGCCGTCCACATCCTTAAAACTCCTGGGCGCAAGGGCGAAGGTGGCCTCCCCGGCGGTAGGTTCCTCGGAAAAGGCGGAGCAGACGCGGAAGCCGTAAAACTGGACGCCTTTGACGTCCAGAGAGATGGTGATGGTATGCGTCCCGACTGAGAGCGTTACACCGCTTGCGAGGGACGCCCAGAAGGTACTCCGCCAGTACGGCCACCACAGGCGGCTTTCCGTGAAGTGCTTTGTGCTGCCGTCCAGCGCCGCATAGATGCCGTTCTTGTCCCAGAAGGGATAGCAGAGCCGCACCGCCACATCGTAGGTTCCCGCCGACTCCACCTTAAAGCTGTAGGTCACCGAACCGTTATCGCCCAGGGTTGCGATGCCGTTTTCAATGGAGACAATGCCGGACGCGCTGGAGTAGCCGTCAGCGTCCCGGTCGATGAAAATAGTTCCGAACTCGGTTTTCTGCTCCTTGCCGTAGGCAGTCAGGTAGCGCCTGCGGTTGTATGTGTCCGCAAGCTGAGGGTACTCGCGGGAAACTGCGTCCGCGCCCTCCATGTAATCGTAGACATGGGGAAAGGCGTAAGGCACCTTGTCATAATCATCCCAATAGGCTACGATAGGGAGAAAGGGCTGGGGCGGCGCGTCACCTGTGAAGTTGTACGCTCCCGTCATCCAGTACCTCGCGGCGTAGTAGGTGTTGGAAACGCCCCGGTAGGTCTCGCCCAGGTTCTCCGGCGTGTCATAGATTTGCCAGTTCCAGCCGTAGGCCGGCATCCCCAGGAAAATCTTGTCCGGGTCCATGACCCGGGTGGCGTAATCGTAAATGCCCTCCAGCCAGCTTCTCGGAGAAACCGGCCCCGGCGCGGAGCCTGCCCAGGCCATGCCGTAGCTCATAATAGACGCCGTGTCACAGCAGGAGTCGAGGTCCCCATAGACACACCAGTTCTCGCCGCCCACCGAGCCGTTGACGCTGGTCATCCCTGGCAGGCAGATGTTCATGTGCTTCGTGGCATCGTAATTCTTTACCGTATTGTAGATGTTCTGGAACATGGCGGTTGACGCGGCATGGGTGGAGTAGCCGTCCCCTCGTTCCAGGTCAATGTCGATGCCGTCACACCAGGGATACTTCTCCATGATGCGGATGATCTCCGAAAGGAACATCTCCTGCGCCCCGTTTGTGTTGTCCCGCAGGGCGCGGAAGATGCTGTTCGCCCCGTCGTTTGCCACCGTCAGCAGCCACTTGATATGGGGCCATTTGTTGATGTAGGTGAGCATATCCGAAATCGCCACCCCGCTCTCGTAAATCTCCCCGGTGGCCCGCACCTTAAAGGAGAACAGCCCGATCTGGCTGATGCGGTCGCCGTAGTCCCGGAGGGCTTCATACATCCGGGCATTTCCCATGAACGTCCACACCATGATCTGCTTGCCTTTCAGTGTATCCATCAGATTGGCTCACCTCCATCCTGCATTTCCTGCATCTCAAACAGCACCCTCGCCGTTTTCCCTTCCGGGAGCGTCACCTTATGCTTGGAATCCCAGGCGGCGCTGTACTGGTAAAAGCCCTCTTTTTTCTCCGGGCTTCCGTTTTTGGTACACTGCCGTGTAGAAGCCAGCAGGGCGAGGTCCGCTTCCGCCGGGACAGCGTTAGGGAAGGATACCTTCTGGCCGCCCACCCCCTGTGCCAGCTCGATAGAACCCCCATCCATATCTGACTTCGGATAGATATGCACATCCAGCCCAGCGGAAGTCTCCCCAAGGTTAAAAAGGATGACCGTTTCCTCGCCCCGCACCACGCCGTTGAACCAGACAGGAGCCTTAACCTCGCCGTCCACACGCAGCTTTTGTAGGAAGGGTTCCGTATGGGGCGTGTATCCCGTCAGCGCCGGTCCCTCCTGGAGCATCAGGTCCGTAAAATAGATCGTGCCGGAGCAGTCCGCGATGGTAGGCTTTACGGTAACGCTCACGACACGCATATCCTGTTTCCGGTTGATGACCTCCGCCAGCCGGACAAAAGCAATCTCAGCCATCCAGCGTCCACTTCATCTCGCAGGGATGGCCTACCCATCCCGTCGCCACGGACCCAGCCTGCAGGAGGATGTCCGTGATAAAAAGCGTCCCGGTGCAGTTTGTGATGCACACCCGCACCGTGATGGACTTGACCCTGGAGGAGTAATTCTCCGGCGCGATCCTGGCGGAAGTTGAAGATAAATATGCCATGCCATCCTCCTTCCATCAGTACAAATCAATGAACCGGCTCTCCGTGCTGCCGTCCTCATACTCGATCACTACTTCAATGCCCACCTGGGAAGTTTCGCTTAACTTCTCCAAGTCTTCCGAACCGATCTGCGCCGACAGGGTGTAGCTGGAGCGGTTGGCGGGATAAACGGTCTGGGACAGGCTTTTCGTCATGCCGGCCACACCCTCCGCCTTAAAGGACGCCGTGCCGGACGCGCCGTTTTCGCTGTCCGCCTCAAAGCCGGAGCTGACCCAGTAGGCAAGCCCGTCATCGGCGCGGGAGTTTCTAAGCAGATTGAAAGGAACCATTTCCCGGATGTCGTTGTTCGACACCATGCTGGTGCCTTCCAGCGAGTCCGCCGCGTTGTCCCATTCGCTGGCGGAACTGCCCAGGTTCTTCAGCGTGGTGGAAAGCTCCAGCACCGTGTTCCACGGCTCCTGCAGGTTGTATTCCCGGCGGACAATTCTTGTGGTGACCGAAAGCCCCAACTCCTTATCCTCCACCCGGACGTAATCTCCCAGTTCCCAGGCTTCATGCTCGTAGCCCGTCAGCACGGATAAGTCCATCGCGTTTAACACATAGGAAATGGTGGGCTTGGCGTAATCCGCCAGCCGCATCTCGGTATATTCTTTCATCTGGTAGGGATTCGTGAAAGAGGAGCAGTCCAGGGTGGAGATTCTCACCTCGTCTGTGTAGGTGAAGTCCTCCACATAGGGCCTTCCGCCGTTGATGTCCGCGAAGGTCATCCCTTCCGCGCCCACGGCGTACAACCGGGTCACAAGCTCCCTGGTGTCCACCACCCGCTGGATGGATTTCATGTTCTTCTTGTAGGCAAAAAGGGCGCCGCTGTCCTTGCCGTTGACCGTCAGCAGATGCACCAGCCGGTTCGGACAGTCAAAGACCAGGTCGCCGCCGTGGAGGTCTGCGATATTCCGCAGGATGGACAAAGCGTTTTTCGACCTGCTGGTCCAGGTGCGCTGTGTCCGCATTGTCACCGTGCCGACGCTCCATTCCGTCCCCTCCAGGGCGTATGCCATCGCCGTTTCCGGGTACTCCGCTTCAAAGGTGCGCTCCTCCTTGCGGACAGAGAAGGTCAGATCATAGAACTCCGCCTCCGCGTACACCTCTGTGACGGCACTGCCGTCTGTGTCCCTGGTGTCCGTGACCGTCCTGACCTTATACACATCATCCACGATCTGGATCTTCTTCTCACTGTCGATATAGCCCCGCTTGCCATCCCGGTAGGGAATCTTAAAGGAAAGGGTGTCCTCGCCGTTGATCTCGCTGGTCACAATGATGTCATAGGCGTTTTCCAGCACCGCCTCCCATGCCCCATTACTGTCCAGCACCACCGGACGGGCATAGCCGATCTTCTCATAGGGCGCTTTCGGGATGTCATAGAGCCGGATATCAATAACCTTCGGTGTCCGGGAGGTGTCTGTGGTAGTCAGCGTTACCCGGAACCGGATATACGCCCGGTTGGGGGACGCCAGTTTCCCGTCCGAAGGGACTGCCGCCCAATCGCTCCATTCCTCCAGGTCATCGCTGGTGGAAGTCTCCACCAGGGAAACCGCCGTAGTGCCGGAGATGTACTCGCTGGTCACAGATACACGCCCCGTGCCGGAGAGATTGCAGTCTGCCGCCGCTGTGGTCAGCACACCCTCGGATGGATAAACGCCGTTTGATGCCCGGAGCGTGACTGCCCCCGGCTCCGTGATGCCGTCCACATCCCCGGAGGTATCGCCGCCGTTGGCCATAACTGAACACCGGAAATAGTCCACCAGGTCATCGGCTGTGAGATTCGTATCGCAGTCCAGAAACCAGTCGTCCAGACCGCCGGCGTACCAGTAGGAGTCGGCGTGCATCCCCAGGATCAGGTCCGCCGTGCAGGAGCGGTTCAGCTCCCCGGTAAAGGAAAGCACTTCCGATGCCCACACCGTGCCGCTGTCCCGGTCGCCCACCACATACTGCGCCGTCTTGTTGTCCGGCTCGATCAGGCAGGCGATAAAGTACCAGCCGCCGTTGACCAGAGAGAAGGGCGGGTCTACCGACTCGTCCAATATCAAAGAGCCGGTATCGTTGTAGAGCATGATCCTCGGATCGCCCCGGATGAGGGACAGATAGAAGATCGGCTGCCCCGGCCCATACCGGGTATTGAAGATTGGGCAGTAGGTATTCCCCACGGAATAGGTGGTGGGGTTCATCCAGCCGCCGCAGACAATCCTTGCCCCAAGGCTTGCGAAAATGCTGCCGTCATTGGTCACCTTCAGATAGTTCTGCTCGGAGGACGGGTTCACGATGTTCATGCGGAAGTAATTCCCCAGACGGTTTGCGGAAAGGGACGCGCTGGTGCCGCTCCAGTTGTTGATGTATGCCACCCGCCCCATGCCAGAGGAATCCAAAAGGCAGTCGTCCTCATCCGGGTCCGATTCATTGAACCGCCACAGGCCGCCCTTTGCCCATTCTTCCGGGAACTCCCCGGTAAAGTCCGTCTGCTTGTTCAGTATCGTTTTCAGTGCCATAACCGCTCACCTCCATCGGCTCCTTGCCTGGATTTCCAGCCCCGTAAACGTGGCGTTTTCCGCTGTTACGGAAACCGTGTTGCTCCCCACCGCCAGAGTGGGAAAGTTCAGTTCCTCCAGATACGGCAGGGCGTTCCGCAGGATCATCCCGTCCGCATCCTCCACATAGGCGGTCATCCGGTCAGTATCCACCACCAGCGTCTCGCCGGCCGCAAGGGTGGCATTGACGATCTTTAATTCCTGCCCGTTGGTGGTGATGCTGATGGAATTGCTTGCCCCGGAGGTGATCACGCCCTCGATGCGGTAGATGGGGTTGGACTCCATGTTTCCGATGAGCCGCGTGACCGTGCTGTTTCCTGCTTCCGTGATGGAAAAGGTCTCATCCTCGATGGCATAGCCGAAGGGGTCCGGGCAGAAGAAAGTCAGGTCAAAGCTGCCGGAAGAACGCAGCAGCCGTTCACACTCCACCGCTGCGTTCAGCCTTGCCATGAAGTACCGGTCCGGCACATCGTCCAAGACGAGCTGCTTTAAGCCGCCCACCGGATCGAGCCATGCGGCAATGTCATCCAGTGTGGAAACCAGGGCGGAAAAGCTGTGCCTGGGGAAGATATTGCAGGAGACTACAATCTCCCGGTAGTCGAAATCCGCCCCAAAGTCGGTCACGCCGTATTTGCCGGGGACCGTTGTAGTAAAGTTCCGCAGACTCCCGCTGACCTGCCAGGAGGTCAGCCTTGCCTTTAGGCCCATACTCTTGGATGTGATGTCGTTATAGGAAAAGCCCACAGGCTGCACCTCCTTTTATGCTGTGCTGAACCGTCCCTGGGCGCGGGAGCCGGTCTGGATCAGGTTGTAAAGTTCCTGGGAAATCCTGCGGATGTCGTCCTCGCTGCGGACGATCATCTGCTGGATGGTAATGAGGGTTCCAAAAGAGGAGCCGCCCGCTCCGCCCATGCCGCCGGCCACGGAACCCACCGTCGCGGCTGTGTCAAAGGCAAAGTTCGAGGGGACTGCGGACTGCATATCCGCCGCCAGCCCGTTCATCACGCCCAGGATGCCGTTGTTCAAATCCTCTGCGGCGCTGACCGCTTCACCGGCGCTGTCTTCAATGCCGCCGGCAAGACCCCTGCCAAGCATCTCGCCCACCCAGGCCATTTCCTTCGAGGGCGAATTGATGCCAAAGAAGCTGCAGATCCCGTCCCAGATGCCGGAAATCCAGCCGGATACTTTGTCCCAGATCCATCCGGCAAGGCTCTGGATACCCTGCCACAGCCCCTGCACGATGTTCTTGCCGATATTGACAATCTGCCCCATAGACGAGGTAAAGGCATTCACAATCCCCGCAATGATCTGCGGCACCGCCTTTACAATCTCCACAATAATGGTAGGCAGGTTCTGGATCAGCGAAACAAATAGCTGCACACCTGCCTGGATGATCTGGGGAATGCTGTTTAAGATGGCGTTTACCAGCGAGGAAATAATCTGCGGGATTGCCGCCACAATGGTGGTAATGACGGTCGGCAGGTTCTGAATCAGGGAAATCAGCAGGTTCACGCCCGCGTCAATGATCTGGGGGATGCTGCCGAGGATGGCGGTCACCAGCCCATCAATGATCTGCGGAATCGCCGCCACAATGGCCGTGATAATCTCCGGCAGTGCGGAGACCAGCGAGGTCAATAGCTGTATCCCGGCATTGATGATCTGTGGGATGGCCCCGACGATAAACTCCACAATCGCCGTAATGATGGCGGGCAGGGCCGCAATCAGGACCGGGATGGCATTCAGCAGCCCCTGGGCCAGCCCCATGATAAGCTGCAGCGCCGCGTCCAGAATCATCGGCAGGTTTTCGATCAGGGTCTGTACGATCTGGGTAACCACAAGGACAATCTGCGGAATCAGCGTGGGGACCGCAGCCGCAATGCCCTGGGCCAGCGTGACGATGATCTGCGCTGCGCCCTCCATCACAGCCGGAAGGCTCTGGATGATGCCGGAGAGCAGCGAGGTCAGCATCTGCATCCCGGTGTTTACAAACTGCGGCAGCATGGAAACCGCCGTGTTCACCAGTCCCGTAATGGCCCCGGCGAAGGCTTCATCCGCCCCGTCCACGCCGTTGACCATGTCGGTAAAGGCGGAGATGACTTCCGAGATCGCCGGGAGGAACTCCGCACGGAGGCTGTTCTTCACATTGGATATGGTCTCCCCAAGCCCCGCCAGGGTCTCGTCAAGCTGCGCCTGTCCTTCTCTGGAAGCCACCAGCGCCTCGTTGTTGCGGTAAAACGCGGCGCTCGCCTCGTCATAGGCCCCGGAAAGAGTCTCCATGATCAGGCGGTTTCTTTCGCTTTCACTGGAACAAGCCGCCAGTTTTTCATTGAAGGCATCCTCGCTGATGCCCACCCAGTTTAAGGCGTCCGCCAGGGAGCCGGTGACCTGTCCCACCTTGGCGGTCTCATTGGCGGACTCGATCATGCCCTCGATGGGAAGGGCGTCGCCAAAGGTACCGTAGACACCGGCCGCGATATTCGTCCACTTGGTAATGTCCTGCTCATTTTCCGCAAGCTGCGCCAGGAGCTGGGAGGCTTCCGTGGCCGTGTCCGTATCGCCCAGGATTTTATAGAACTCGGTGTAGGATTTTTGTGCCGCGTCCCCGCTGTATCCAGCCGCCTCAAAAGCGGTAGTCAGCTTGCCTTGGGCCGCCCGGTATTCCTCCGTGGCTTCGTCCAGGTTCCAGATGGCGCTGCCAAGCTCCTGGATGCCGCTTAACGCCGCCTGGATGCCGGAGGAGATGAGGTTTCCCATCGCCACCGTGGCGACCGAAAGGCCGGAGCCTAATTTATCCGCCCCGCTGGATGCGTCCTCCAGCGAATCGCCGAAATCCTCCGCCACATCCCCGGCGTCCTTCATCCGCTCCCGGTTTTCCCGCAGTTCCCCGGAAAGCTGGGAAATGCGCCCCTCCAGTTCCTTTGCCTCGCTGGAGCCTTTGCCGTACTCCAGCACCGCATTGGAATAGGCGCGTTTCATCCCGGAAAGTTCCTCTTCCTGGCGGGAAATCTCCTGAGAGAGCCGCTCTGTGGCGTCCGCCGCCTCCGTCTCCTGCCGGGAGAGGGACTCAATGGCCCGCTCATTGGCGGAAAGTTCCCGCTCCATGCCGTTTAAGGCGGCTTCGGCGTTGTTAAGCTGGATCTGCCAGTTCTGCGTCCGGCGGTCGTTCTCCCCAAAGGACTCGGAGGCGTTCTGGAGGGCAGCCCGCAGCGTTTCGATCTTCTGGCGCTGGGCGTCGATTTCCTTGTTCAGAACGGTATTCCTTGCGGAAAGCGCCTGGATGGATTTATCGTTGGAGTCAAACTGGGAGGAAACGAGCTTCATCTCGGAACCCAGCACCTTAAAGGACTGGTTGATCTCCGACAAAGCCTTTTTAAATTCCTTTTCGCCCTCAATGCCGATTTTCAGGCCAAAATTGTCCGCCACGGGCCGCACCTCCTTCCTTCGTCCTCATGGACTTCATATCCCTCGTTTTCGTGTAAACACGAAAACTCGCTCATTCCGTCATTCGTCCTCTCCCCACAAAGCCACTTGGCTTTGTGGGGTCCCCGTCATATTCCATAGGGAATGACATCATCTATCGTCAGTTCCCGTTTTGGCTTCGCAAGCCCCAAAAACTGCCTGTGGCATTCCCAGAGATCCATAAGCAAACCAAACGGCATGAGCCACACCTCATCCTGCGAGAGATTCAGATGGGCCATGCCGTAATACAAAAGCCGGGTAAACAACTCCTCGTCACTTACCCGGCCGCCGTGTTTTTTCCCTCCGGCTCACTTTCCACGTTCCGCTTGGTACCCCGGTACATTGCCTCCATGATGGCGTCCTTGTAGTCGGTCAGCTCCATCGGGGAGGTGAGAAGCTCCACCTCATCGGCGGTCAGTTCCGGCTTTTTGTCCTCCGGGTGTTTCAGGTTGTGGACGAGGATGAGCTGGTTGCAGAGAAGGGTAATCAGCCACACGATCTCGTCCAGAGCCATCTCAAAATTTTCCGCTTTCATCAGCTTCTCGCCCAGGTTCTCCAGCCCGCCGTAGCGTCCGGCGATGGCCTTGGTCGCCCTGGTGGTCAGGAGCATTTCGTATTCCTGCCCGCCGATATTGACAGTAGCTGTTCTTTCATCCATATCTCAAAACCTCCTATTACCCTTCGCCGCCTGTGTCAGATGTCTGATCCGCATAGGACGGCTCATAGACCTCATCGTACCAGCCCGTGATAACCGTGGGAGACACACCGGAGTCATCCTCGGACACCTCCGCTTTCCAGGGGTGTTTGCCCTGGCCGTCCACCTTATTGCGGCGGGTCACCGTCCCCTCGATGGAAGGGGTGGAAAACTCGATGCTCTCGCCCTTGGTGGTCAGGTTGGTGGCCGGGATACCAAAAATCACGCGGTACAGCCAGAAATAGCGGTATTTGCCGTTTGCTTTCTTGGCCCGGAAGCCGATGGCAACCGGAGCGCCGCCGTCCTCCGATGCGGAGATCAGGACGCCGTTTTCATCAATCACCGCCCCGGTCAGGTCTTCCGCCACGCTTTTCCCAATATCGTCCACACCCAGCGTCAGCGTCCCGCTCTGGAACTCCTTCACGACCTCCGCCGCGCCATCGTCTGCGTACAGCGTAGCTTCCGCCAGTTCCACGGAAAGCTCGGCGGTCATGGCTTTTGCCAAAGCCACCGGGGCGGCATAGGTCTCATCGCCGTTTTCACCCTCGGTAATCTTCGAGTAGAAAAGTTTATCAAGGCCAATGGTAGCCATAGTTCATTCCTCCAATCCATACAGTTTTGCCACATCAATGGCATAGTGGTGGTAGCCGGTATCGTCCTCATGGCCGATGTACCGCCTGTCCGTAATCACAAAATCAGCGGCAAGGAGCGCATTTGAAAGCTGCCCCTTCCGCATCAGATAGTTCCCTTTGGAGAACAGGGAGAGCCGCGCCTCCTGGGCTTCATACCCCGGCAGGTTATCTGCGTGAAGTTCATAGGTATCCGCCAAAGGCGTGACCACCACATATTCCTCCGGCGGCTCCCCGGAGAACACGCCCGTCTCCACAGGCAGTCCGCAGCCGGTGACCGCAGCCTTGATTTCCGAAAGCAGGCTCAAATCTTCTCCACCTCCTCGTCCAGCTTCGCCTTCATGGCGTTGATACAGGCATTCCGGGAAGAGGAACGGGCTGGTTTTAAGAAGGGTTTTGCGGGCTGGCCGCTTTTGCCGTATTCCAGGATGGTGGCGATCTTGGCGTTGCTGTCGCCGTCCGACCTCGGCTCGGAAAAGCCCACCTTCACATTGAAGTCCCCATTCTTATCCTGCAGGGCGGGAGATGTGCCAAGGGAGCGAAGAAGCTCCCCGGTGCTTCGGGACTCATACTTCGTCCCGCTGCCGATAACCGCCTGCAGGTTGGAACGCACCTTGTCCTCCACAACCTCCGCACCCGCCTCCAGCACCTTCGGGAGAATCTCATCGGTTTTATCCGCCAGCCGGGATACCTTCATCAGGAAATCATCCGGCATCCTCCATGTCGCTTTAGCCATCGTCCTCACAACCTCCATATCGTTCGCTTCCGTGCAAGCACGAAAGCTCATTCATTCCGGTGTTCGTCCTCTCCCCAAAAAGCCATGCGGCTTTCCGGGGACCCCTAACGCACCTCCTGTACCAGTACTTCCAGATACATCCCCCTGCCTTTGACATCCTCCACCGAAGTAATCTCAAAGGTATGCCCGTCACAGAGGATGCGCATATCGGTTGTGACCGTAACGCCGGGTATCACGCGGAATTGAAAAAGGTCGGTGGCAGTGGAAAAGGATGCCATGTTGGCCCATTTCTCACTGCCGTGCCGGCCTTCCCGGTAAGCGCGTACCTCTGCCACGGTCACATCCGTTTCCGTCTTAAAGCCCTCATCATCCTGCGTGAACTGTTTTTCCACAATGGAGATGAAGGTGTTCATCTTTCCAAAGCTCATGTCACACCTTCCATTCCCGGTCGAGCCGAAGCAGAAGGTTGACCGTGTTCCAGACCTGCTGTGCCGCGTTTGTGTTATCAGCAAAGAATCCGCCCGTGGAACCGTCCCTGGACTCATAGAAATGCGATGCCAGCATAATCACCGCCTGTTCAGTGGTGGCCGGCATTGCGTTCTCCGTATAATAGCCCTCCTGGATATGCTGGTAGCTCTCCGCGTAGGAAACAGCGGCGGTGATGTAGCTCTGCAAAAGCGCGTCATCCACCGAATGTTCCAGAATCAGGTTTGCTTTGACTTTTTCCAGCAGAGTGTCCATCACCGCCGCCCCCTTCCTTAACTGGATGCCATCAGGCCCGCTGCCTTCAGCTTGGCCAGCAGGCCGTTGAAATCAGAAACCAGAGTGGAAACATCCTCCGCAACACTGTCTGCCTGGTTTGCCGCCTGGGGAACCTCGGCGGCGGGCAAACCGGTAACAGAAGCCCCCTCCTTGATTTCGAGGGTGCCTCCGATCACCCACTTATCGCCACCCTGTTCCATGTAGTTCTTTCCGTTGTAGCTCATCTGCCAGCCCTCCCTTACGATGCTTTCTGTACCAGCACCTTGACAGCCTCCGGCAGGATTATCTTGCCGTCCACGCGCTGGGAAGCGAGGAAGCCCACCTGGCCGTTTGCCGCATACAGTTCGTTCAGGCGCTTGAAGGAGCGCCCCTGGCGGTCTGCGATCCAGTAGTAGCTGAAATCACCGAAGGCGATGGTCTTCGCGCTGGCGGCGATGGCGGGCATATAGGCCGAGGTGCGCACAGGTCTGCCCAGGATGGTATCCGGCGTTCCGGCAGTCAGGGAAGGCTGCCACAGGTACTGGCCGCTGCCATCTTTCAGTTTACGGACTGCCTTGATGGTGGAATCGTTCAGCACCCACACAGCGTTGCGGCGGTAGGGCGATTTCAGGGAGTAGAACAGGTCGATCAGTTCATCGGCGGTAATCGCGGTGGCAGATGCGGCAGTGATGCCGGTCTCTGCGCCGCCGCTGGCTGCCAGGATGCCCAGGGGCTTGCCGGAGCCATCCCCGGTAAAGAAGGCTTCCTCCTCCTTGGCGCCGATACGGCGGGCAAACTCACGGGAGATGTAGCTTTCCAGGTCAAAGACACTGTCGTTTAATAGTTCCTCGGAAACCTTGATCATCGTCCCCAGCTTGTACGCCCCGATGGATACCTGGCCGAAAGAATCATCGCTCTCGGTGTAAGCGCCCTCCTCGTCAATCCAGGAAGCGGTACCCTTGGTCGCCACCACGGGGATCTTCCGGTCGCCGCTGGAAGTCTGAATCACCCTGGCAAGCTGGCGGAATACATTCTCCTCTTCCAGGGCTTCCACCAGGGTGCGCTCATACTCGTCCGGCACCAGATAGCCGCCCTCGGAATCCGTACCAATCTGCAGCGCATTCACCACAGAGGGCATCGGAGCCTTGGAACGCATCATGTTCCAGAAGTTCTGGCGGTACTCATCGGTGGCGCGGCCAGTCTTAGTCTCCTCCTTGCCGCTCATGGGCTTACCCGTCAGGGGCTTGTTCACCGGGCGGTTCAGTTCCGCCTCCAGCGCCTCCTGGCGTTCCAGGCGGGCGATCTCCTTGCCCAGGTCGGTGATTTCCTGCTCCATGCGGGTATAGGCGGCATCATCCTCGGCGGACAGGACGCCTTTGTCGTTTCTGTGGGAATCCAAAAAGGCTTTCGTGGCTTCCCAAGCTTTGGCGCGTTTCTCGCGCAGTTCAAGAATCGTCATGATAGAAATCCTCCTTAATGTCTCAAAAGATTGAGCCGCTCGTAGAGACTGTCTACGGAGCGGCCCTTGGGTTCGGGTTTCGATTTTGTCATACATTTCGCTGCAATCTTATCCATGAGGGAGTTGACCACAGCGGCTTTGGAATACAGCATGGAAACCGCAGGCGGCTCCATGTCCTCCGGGATCTCCGCCCGTGCCAGGACATCATCGGCAAAGCCAAGTTCCACCGCCTTGTTCGCATCCATCCAGGTTTCCGCGTCCATCAGATGGGACAGCTTGGCGCGGGACAGCCCGGTCTTGATCTCATAGGCGTTGATGATGGAATCCTTCACGCTGCCAAGCATCTCGATGGCTTTCTGCATCTCTGCGGTATCGCCCATCGCTACGGTCATGGGATTGTGGATCATCATCATGGACACCGGCGATACCAGCACCTTCGTGCCGGCCATCGCAATAACCGAGGCGGCGCTGGCTGCGATACCATCGATCTTCACAATTACGTTGTGCGGATAATCCATCAGCATGTTATAGATCTGGGCCGCCGCCACACAGTCCCCGCCGGGACTGTTGATCCAGACCGTGATATCTCCGCTTCCGCCCATCAGTTCCTCTTTAAAAAGCTGGGGTGTGACGTCATCGTCAAACCAGCTTTCCTCGGCGATGGTGCCGTTGAGGAACAGCGTCCGTTCCGCCGGAGCTGTCTCCGTCTCCGCCTGGTTCTTCCACTTCCAGAACTTCTTCATCAGAATCTTCCTCCTTTCCGTCATCGCTAACTTCGGTATTTGCAAAAGCCCCGGCGTTTCCAAGCGGGAGCATATTGCCATTGATAAGGTACAGGTCTCCGCCTTCCTCGGCAGGGATGCGGTCCATGTTCTCCAGTTCCCGGATGTCATTGGCACTCATCCAGCCGTTCTGCCTTGCGGTAGCGTAGCCGGACATCCTGCTGGCATAATCGCCCCGGAGCAGCCCTTCCACGTTGAACTTGGCAAAATACCGTTTCTTTTCCTCCGGGGAAAATAGCGTCCTCTGGATGGACTGCTCCCAGCGCACCAGCCAGGGTTCCAGCGTGTATTTCACGAACTCCAGTGACTGCTGCTCAATGTTGGAAAAGCTCGACTTCTCCAGGTCGCCCACCATGTGGGGCGGCACCCGGAAAATCCGGGCGATCTCATTGATCTGGAACTTCCTCGTTTCCAGAAACTGCGCCTGTTCCGGGGAGATGCCGATGGGCGTGTACTTCATGCCCTCTTCCAGCACGGCAATCTTATTGCTGTTGCCGCTGCCGCCGAAGGTGGACTGCCAGCTTTCCCGGACACGCTGCGGGTCTTTGATGGTACCCGGATGCTCCAGGACGCCGCCAGGTGCCGCACCGTTGGCAAAGAACTTCGCCCCGTACTCCTCACAGGCAATCGCCATGCCGATGGCGTTCTTTGCCATAGCGATAGGGGAATACCCCACCAGCCCGTCAAAGCCAAGCCCTGGGATATGCAGCACATCGGAAGGATGCAGCCGGACAAGACTGCCTTTGACCGTAGGTGCGTCATCCATGCTGACGGTGTATTCGTAATAAAGCTGTCCCTTGCTGTCACGATCCACCGTCATCCGGTCCGGCATCAGGGGATAGAGGGCAATGACCTCGCCCTTGCCGTTGCGGATAATCTGGGCATAGGCGTTGCCCCACAGCAAAAGATGGGTCATGAGCGTTTCCCGGAACACAAAAGAACTCATCTCCGGGTTCGGCTCGTCATGCAGGAGCAGATACAACGGATGGTCAATGGCTTTCTCCTTGCCTCCGTCCTCCTTATAGCGGTAAAGGTGCAGAGGAAGACCTGCCACTGCTTCTGCCAGGATGCGGACGCAGGAATACACCGCCGTCATCTGCATGGCAGACCGTTCATTGACCCGCTTGCCCGCAGTGCTTCCTCCAAAGAAAAAGCTGTAGGCGCTGCCTGCGGTGCGGTTGCTCGGAGCGTCTCTTGATCGAAACAGCCCGCTTAAAAATCCCATACAATCACTCCTCTCCGATAAATGGACAGAGAAAAAGCACCGCCTCCGCGATGCCTTCCCTCAAAACTCTCTCTTTTTTCAGTTTCCTTTTCTCATGGCTTCGAATTCCTGACGCAGATTTTCTACACCGGCAAACTCATGGGTATAGACCGGACGGCCTAACGCCTCTTCCACAGCCTTATGGAATAAGGGGAACGGCATACAAAGCCGTTCCTCATATAACTGGAATGCCACGATTTCCTCCGCTGTTTGTGTCTCGTACCACTTGCTCTCTGCCAGCTTTACTGCTTCTTCTCTTGTCATAAACAAAACCTCCTGTTTTTGGTAGGTGCATATTCGCTCTGAATGGGGATATTAGCAAGCGGTTTCTGCGGAATATCTTACACAAACATTCATTGCCCGAATTGTGCATAGTAACTCAGATAAACAAAAGGCCCCGGCTGTCATAAACCGAAGCGCCTGTATCGTTGCCACAGCGGATCGCCCGGTCAAGCCCCATGATGGTGGCAATGGCCCCGTCAATCTTCTCTGTGGATTTTTCCTTGTCCGCCTTGATGTTGCCGGCCGGGTCGGTGCGGATGAAGATGTTGTCCATCATCCACCGCAGCACCGGGTGGCCGCCGTGGGCGATTTTTTCCTCCAGCACCAGCTTCATCAGTTCCTTGGTGGGCGGGGACATATCCTTAAATCCCTGCCCGAAGGGAACCACCGTAAATCCCATGCCCTCCAGGTTCTGCACCATCTGCACAGCACCCCAGCGGTCAAAGGCGATCTCGCGGATGTTGAACCGTTCGCCCAACTGCTCGATGAATTTCTCAATGTAGCCGTAATGAACCACATTTCCCTCTGTAGTCATCAGCGTCCCCTGGCGCTCCCACAGGTCGTAGGGGACATGGTCGCGCCGGACACGAAGATCCAGCGTTTCTTCCGGTATCCAGAAGTACGGCAGGATGTAGTATTTATCCTCCTCATCCAGCGGCGGGAACACCAGCACAAAGGCCGTGATGTCCGTAGTGGAGGAAAGATCCAGACCGCCGTAGCAGACGCGCCCCTCCAGATCGTCCTCAGAAACCGGGAAGGCGCAGGCGTCCCACTTGTCCAGCGGCATCCAGCGGACGGACTGCTTCACCCACTGGTTGAGCCTTAACTGCCGGAAAGCGTTCTCCTCGCCGGGATTCTGCTGGGCGGATTCACAAGCGGCTTTCACCTTATCAATGCCCACCGTGATGCCAAGGGAAGGATTGGCCTTTTTCCACACCTTGGGGTCTGTCCAATCCTCATCCTCGGCAGCCCCGTAGATAACAGAATAGAAGGTGGGGTCAACCTTCCTGCCCTCCGCGATGTCGATGGCTTTCTGGTGTACCTCGTAGCAGATGGAGTTAGTGTCGTTGCCCGCTGTGGTGATCAGGAAATACAGCGGCTGCATCCGGGCATCGCCGGAGCCCTGGAGCATGACGTCAAAGAGTTTCCGGTTGGGCTGGGTATGCAGCTCATCAAAGATCACGCCGTGGGTATTGAAACCGTGCTTGTTCGCTACATCCGCCGAAAGCACCTGGTAGGAAGAATTGGTGGGCAGATAGGTGATTTTCTTCTGGGATTCCAGGATCTTCACCCGCTTGGAAAGCGCCGGGCAGAACCGCACCATATCCACTGCCACATCAAACACGATTTTTGCCTGGTTGCGGTCAGCGGCGCAGCCGTACACCTCGGCCCGTTCCTCGCCGTCCCCACATAGGAGCAGGAGCGCCACAGCGGCGGCAAGCTCCGACTTGCCCTGTTTCTTGGGGATCTCAATGTACGCCGTGTTGAACTGACGGTAGCCGTTGGGCTTTAAGACACCGAACAGGTCGCGGATGATCTGCTCCTGCCAGTCGATCAGTTCAAAGGGCTTTCCCGCCCAGGTGCCCTTGGTATGACAGAGGGACTCAATGAACATCACCGCATAGTCGGCGGCGTCCTTATCGTAGTGCGAGGTCTTTGCCATAAACTTTGTAGGCTTGTATTTCTTCAGTTTCCGCATGGACATCACCTCCCGAATGGCATAAAAATAGCCGCATCTCTGCGACCTCCAAAATGGTTCTGTACGAGAGAAAGAGCCATGCGGCTCGATCTCAGGTTATTGTCTTTGCTGTTGTTACTGCTGCATCGCCCAGGCGATGGCGTGGCCACCATCCTCGAAAAGTTCTGCGCTCATGGAGATGAGGTTCAGGCGGCACTCAATGTAGCTGTACCCGGTTTCTTCCGGTGTCTCGATGAACTCGTACACCCCGGCGATGAATCCCTTCCAGGCATGGTCGGTGACCAGTACCTTGTCGCCCATCTTCAGCACCGCGCCCTCGCCGGCGGTGACCTTCATCGAAAGGTTCTCCATCGTGCTGGTGTTCGGCAGCCGGTAGCGGTTTACGCAGTTCTCGGTGTAGTCCTCGTATCTCTTAATCCCTCTTTCTTTCATCTTCGTGTCCTCCGTTTTCTTCGTTTTCCCTTTCGGTGTGTACATATTCGCTCTAAAAGCACATATTATCAAGTTAATTCTGAGCATAATCTGCACAAAGATCGGAGGAACAATTTGTGTATCTCACTCCTGCGTATGGCGGTGGATTGTCTCAATGATCTGCTCCTGCTCGGACGGCTCCACGCCGATGGACTGGAGCGCCTGCCGGGTACCACAGTCCGGGCAGATGAGCGTTTCGTTGTCCTCTCTGGAAAGTGCCGGGGCGCCGTGGTAGGACCTGCCGCACAGCGGGCAGACCGCCATCCGGATCACATTATCCTTCATATCCGCATGCCTCCCTGCATTTATCGTAGGCGTCGATCAGAATGTTCTTGTCGAAATAAAAGGTGTCGTACCCCTCCAGGCAGGTCCTCATGTAAAAGTTGGAGGGGATTCCGATGGGGCGCTCCTCATGCATGATGTAGGCAAAGGCCGTCACCGTTCTGCGCTTACCTGTACGGATGCCCTTGTATTGGAGCTTGATGTCTTTCTTGTAGTAGAAATTGGGGAATCCCTCATAGCGGTCGAGGGCGGCTTCGTCCGCAGCCGTCACCTCCCAGATCACCACGGGAACCGTGCCGCCTTTACGCTCCTCGATGGTCAGGTAGGAGCCGGTCTTGCTTCCCTTAAAAAACAGTTCCCAGCCTTTCAAGTTTGCCGTGCCAAGGATCGTGGCGTGGGGGCAGCGCATCCGCATCTGCGGGACATTGAGGTTGCTGCCGTAAGCGATGTAGTATCTTTTTTCTTTCATGGTATCCATCCTTTCCTGAAGGACTTAGGTTACTTGTCCTTCTACCACCCTAAGACCGCCGAAGCGGTCGAGGGCAGGGCATTTAACCTAAATCCTTCAAGCGGCTGCTCTGCCGTGCCGGAAGGCTGTGTCCCCGGTCAGGTTGCGGGTCAGGAAATCTCTGGCCGTTGCAAATTCCTCGCCGATGAAGCCCAGGCGGAGGAGCCAGGTGCGCATGGCGTATTTGGGGTTCTCGTTCTGCTGGGGCTTGGGGCTTGCCGTCCGCACATCCTTTGCCATCTGGCTTAAGGCCAGGCAAAGCTGGATGTAGCTCTTAAGCTGCCCTGCGTGGATGCCGCCCCTGCGCTCTGCGGTCGGCTCATCGAATTGGAAAAGCCGGAATTCGACCGTCCCCTTGGTAAAGGTGGCATGGAGGTTGAGCATATGGTAGCGGCTGTCGTTGTAGTGGTGACTCCTGCCGTAGCTTGCGCCGTTGCTGGTGTACCAGATATCCGCAAGGTGCGCCATCGAGCGGGGCTTCCTGCGGTTGACCTGCTCCAAAAACCGTGGGGCTACCGTGCGGCAGTAGCGGCTCATGCGGCCCCGGTCGAGCTTCAGCGCCTCAGCGATCAGGCTTTCATGGCTCGCCATGATGTTGGCAAGGTTGCGCAGGCTCTGCGGCGTGTGTCCCTGCGCCCCGATGTGGATGTGGACGCCGCATCCTCTGGAGGCGTCGCTCTTGGCGCCTGCGTGTCTGATCTGTCTGCAAAGCTCCTGCAGGGTTTCGATGTCGCCGTAGGTCAGGATCGGGGTGACCAGTTCGCATTTCTGCTCGTCCGGCCCTGCGATGGAAACATCCTTCTGGAATTTCCACTCGCGCCCATCCGCATCCCAAGCCGACCAGGTGCTGTACCCGTTGCGGCTGGCAGTGTTCTCGTATCTGCCTGTGCCGAAGTAGGCGGCGGCAACCTTCGCTGCCTTCTGGCGGGTGATGCTGTTCATCTCGACCTCGACACCGATGGTCTGGTTCTTCATCTCTGCAATCTGCCTTGCTGTTTTCTCGTTCATTCTGAAATCCTCCGTTTTTCTGCCTCGCGGCTGTGTGTTTTCCCTTTCGGTGTACACATATTCGCTCTAAAAGAGGATAATAGCAAGTTCATTCCGCGTTATATATTACACAAAGATGACCGCAGGATATTGTGTAGTTTATGGCTGTTTGCCGCCATCCGATATTGGCTTGAGAAGGCCGTTTTCCTCCTCATCAAGGATAGCAAGAGCCAGGCGGAATCCCGTCCGCAGCCCATCGATGAAGTACTCCTCAGCGGTCATGCCCGCAATGGCGGCTTGTAGACAAATCATCTTATCGAGAACTGTGGCTGCCTCCTGATCCAGCATGGATCGGAGCTTTTCTTCTTCATCGGCCAGACCGGCAGCAGCCTTTCCATACTCCGAATTGCGATCAAACTGCTTTTCATTCGGATTGATGTTCCCATAGAAGAAGTCCTTCAGAATGTTATTCGGCATGGCGGTCACCCACCTTTTTCACAACGTCCTCCCCATAGACCACGTTCAGGCCGCTGCCGTTGTCCCAGCGCATGAGGAGGGAGCCGGTATCATCCACGCCTTTGACGGTGCCTTTTGTGCCGGCGGGCGGAGCCTGCACATCATCCATCCGCACCAGTTCCACACGGGTGCCGGCAGGATATTCCCGGCGGATGCGCTCCACAATCTCTCTACTCGGAAACTTCATGGCTCACACCCCCGTTCTTGAAGGCCGAGGAACCGGTCAGGTTCTTCAGCAGAATTTTGCGTTCCATCTTGTACTCGCTGCCGATGAAGCCCAGGCGCAGGAGAAAGCAGCGGAAGGCGTATTTCTCGTTATCCACCGGTTTCTCAGTCGCTGTTACCCGCTTGGCATTCCTGCTCATCTCGCAAAGCGCGGAAATGAAGTGGGTATAGGCGGCTGCGGAATCTGTGTCCACCTGGGAGAACCAGGGAAATGCCACCCGGTCTTCCAAAACCTCGATGCGAAGGTCGGTGATGCCCAGGGCCTTCCGTATCAGATTCCCCTTGGCGTCCAGCAGCTTGGTAAGGTTGCCCACCGCCACCTTGTCGAGCGGGATTTCCACCGTAAGCCCCACGTTTGCCGCCTGTGGCGCAGTGTCGGCGGCTTCTGCCGCTTCCTTGGTTTCCTCCCCGAAGGGCTGCTCACCGCCGTCCTGCGGCTCACATTCAAAGCCGGCGGCGGAGATGGCTTCCAGCACCCGCTCGACTTCCTCGCTGTCGGCACGGTCGTCAAATAGGAGCGTCCCATCCTTGGTGACCGTGAAATAATCAATCTCATAATTGCAGGTGGGCATGAACTTGTATTCCGCCCTGGCGCCTGTGGCATTGGCGATAACTTTTACCAGTTCCTTGCGCTTGGCGCCCGTCACATTGTATCTGATTTCCATGTGCGAAAACCTCCTTTGTTTTTGGTAGGTACATATATCACTCTGAACCCCTGAAATAGCAAGCGATTTTCGCACATTTCTCTGTAGAATAGAAACCAATTTATCCTTCCGAAAACTGTGCATAGTACACGATCCCGGAAAGCACAAAATAGACGTTGGGGAGCGCCACGCCGTTGCCCCACATTTTATATTCCGCGCTGTCGGAATGGGGATTCTTCAGCCACTTGACGATCTGGTTCCGGCTCTTTGGCTTGGAGGACGTCCCCATGACGGAGCGGTGTATCTCAAACACCTCTGTCCAGAACTCGATCTCATCCTCGGTCGGCTCGTCTGTCCCAAGCCCGGCGCACCACCAGTCCGGGAATCCTTGCAGTCTGGCGCACTCGGTAGGCGTCAGTCTGCGGACGATGTACTCCGGCTCGGTCTCGTTCACCACAGGCGGGTCCTTATAGTCCCTTGCCATCAGGGTCGGGGACTGTTCCTCAAGCGTCTGGGTGTAAGTGCCGGTGGTCATACAGTAAGCCACCGCATGGCGGTCGACAACGTCCAGCGTAAAGGACACATCCTCATTCACGCCGCTGCCCTGGGGACCGTTCTTGTCCGCCCTGCCAATCATGGACCCCTGCAGGGCCACCACAGCCATGCCGCCCTGGTTGCAGGTAGGATTGCCACCGTTCGCATCCAGGCATCTGGAAGTTTCCGCTTCGTAGAATCCGCTCTTGGGATTCTCCGATTTCATGGCGTTGCTGTCCTTGGAGCAGATACCATAGACCTTCGGCACGAACAGTGTCTGGTCATTGTTGCAGCCCAGAGTGGCGGATTTATTATCCTGGATCAGCGCGCCCTTGCCGCCGCCCTCACAGCCGGAGCGGATCTTCAGCGTCTTAGGCGTCTCCACTACAAAGGGCTGGTTGTTCCCGCCCATACCATAAGTGGCATTGACCGTGGGCGCTGTCTCCAGAGGGCCGATGTATCTGGTGTCCTGGCTATGGTTCTCATAGACCGCCGCCGGCACCGTACCGGCACGGAGGGTGGGCGAGGTTTCCTCCCCATACCCGATGCCCCTGGCTTGTGCGGAATGCTCGGTACAGAAGCCGGCGGCACCCATCACGCAAGGCGGGTGCCCGTGGTTTTCCGCCCGGAGAGTTGCCGCGACATCCTCCGTCACATCTATGCGGCTGCCGCCCTGGTCATTTAGGCAGACGCAGCCTGACGCTCCAGCGCCTTCCGCAAAAGCTCCGGCAACTCCTTGCCACGGGCGGAAGCCCTGCGGAGTATACCCAGACACGCCTTCGGACTCAAATAGTATTTTTCCGGCACTCCCGCCTGCAAAATCTGCGACAAGGTAGATGCGTTTTCTGCGCTGGGGGACTCCCCAGTACTGCGCATCAAATACCCGCCATGCGAGACTGAAATCGTCTGCCACGATCTCCCCGGCGTTTGCCCATCTCTCAGGTCGAGCAGGATCAATTTCGTATCCTTTGACCGAGCAGATCTCTTCGAGGACGGACTGGAAGTCCGCGCCCTTGTTGGAACTGAACGCGCCGGGGACGTTCTCCCAGACAATGTACCTTGGATATCTGCCATCAGTTGCACACCTCATTTCCTTTACGATCCGGACGGCTTCATAGAACAGGCTGGAACGGGAGCCGTCCAATCCTTCCCGCCGACCCGCAATGCTCATATTTTGGCAAGGCGAGCCGAAGGTGATGATATCCACCGGTTCAATCTTCCTGCCGTCCATCCGGGAGACATCGCCATAGTGCTTCATAAAAGGCAGCCGCTTTGTGGTCACCCGGATGGGGAACGGCTCGATCTCCGAAGCCCACACGGGGGTAATGCCGGAGAGCAGGCCGCCCAAGGGGAAACCGCCGGAGCCGTCAAAGAGGCTGCCGAGAGTCAATTTATTCAACTGGTACCTCCACCTCTTTTACAAGGTCGGAGTACATCATCTTTTCTCCGTTTCTCTCCACAAAAATATCCTCCGGCGGGATGCCGTTCTCCACGGCCCTGCGGAGGATGACCGATGCGTACTTCTCGTCCAGTTCCATCATGCAGCAGACACGGTTCATCTGCTCACAGGCCATCATGGTGGAGCCGCTGCCGCCGAAGGTGTCAATCACCACGGCATTCTCTTGGGTGGAATTCCCGATGGGATATCCCAGCAGGTCCAGCGGCTTGGAGGTCGGGTGGTTTGCATTGCGCTTCGGTTTGTCGTAGTTCCAGATGGTGGTCTGCTTGCGGTCGGAATACCACGGGTGCTTGCCATTCTGCAGGAAGCCATACAGCACAGGCTCATGCTGCCACTGGTAATCCGAGCGTCCCAGCACCAGGGAGTTCTTCACCCAGATACACACGCCAGCCAGATGGAACCCGGCGTCAATGAACGCCTTTCGGAAGTTCAAGCCCTCAGTGTCCGCATGGAACACATAAGCTACGCCGCCTTTCTCCAGATGCTCCGCCATGCACTGAAAAGCGGAGAGGAGGAAGTTATAAAACTCCTCGTCTTTCATGGAATCGTTCTGGATGGTCAGACCACTGGAACTTTTGAAGGAAACGCCATAGGGTGGGTCCGTCACGATGAGATTGGCCTTCCTGCCGTCCATGAGCAGAGTCACATCCTCGGCGGAGGTGGCATCCCCGCATACAAGGCGGTGCCGGCCCACCGTCCAGATATCACCCCGCTCCACAAAGGAGGCTTTCTCAAGCGCGGCGGTCAGGTCAAAATCATCATCCCTGGCTTCGCTGCCGGAATCATCCGCAAACAGGTCGGCCAGTTCCTTCTCGTCAAAGCCGGTCAGCAGGGGATCAAAGTCCATGCCCTGCAGAGACTCGATCTCCACCCGCAGAAGCTCCTCATCCCATCCGGCGTCCATCGCCATGCGGTTGTCCGCAATGATATAGGCTTTCTTCTGAGCCTCGGTGAGATGGTCGACAAACACACACGGCACTTCCTTGATGCCTTCCTCCTTTGCCGCCAGGATTCTCCCGTGGCCGGCAATCACATTGAAGTCCCGGTCGATGATGACGGGATTGATAAAGCCGAACTCCCTGAGAGAAGAGCGGAGTTTTGTGATCTGCTCCGGGGAGTGGGTGCGGGCATTGTTCACATAGGGCACCAGCTTAGTAATGGGTACAAGCTGCATCTCGGTCGTTGTCTTCATCGCACCAGCCCCCATTCCGCAAATTTCTCAAAACCGCCAAGGCTCTGGATGTATCTCCGGGCAGTCTCCACGATCTCTCTATAGAGAATGCCGTCCACCGTATCATCCCCGATGGCGCAGCACAGTTCCACGGGCTTTCCCGTTTCCTGCGCCTTCAGCCATGCGTAGATATTGACAGACACATCTGCTTTGGAGAGGTCTTTCCCGTGAAGGCCGCCGCCCGTCACGGAATCGGCCATGTCGCTGCCCAGCTTCCGGTTGGCTGCGCCGGAGTCCACATCCGTGCCGCCCGTCCAGTCGCCCAGGGGATTGACCTCGGCGGAGGGATATAACCTTTTTAGTTCTTCCGTAGGCGCATTGCTCTGGCAGAGGATCAGCCTTGCCTCATCAATGATGTACTTCCCATCCGAGGGATATGTGTGATACACATTTTTGGCAATCTCGCAGAGGGCTTTCTGCTCCTCCGTGACCGGCATTCCTTTGAAGATACCGTTGTCGCCGCAGCGGATTCCTTCTGCCTGGTTGTTGGCAAGGCGTCCGTCCTGCGGCACTTCCACATAATCCGGGTGCAAATTCCCGCCGATACGCTTCACAATGGCGTCCACCTCATCCTGCGAAATGTGTACGGAACTCTCCGCGATGATGTGACAGACACCGTGGCCGATGAGGACTTCCACAGCAATCCTGGGATTTTCTTCTTTCCTGTACGCCGCATCCACCAGTGCGCCGGCGATTCGGTCGGCCACCTTATCCGGGTGGCACGGATTTACTTTCTCAAACATGGCTTCACCCCTTCCTTGCACGGAGCAGACGCTCCATCAAATCGTCCTGGGGAGATATCTCCCCATAATCGGTGCTGCAGTTTTCCTTCACGATCTGGAAGATTTCGTTCCAGAGCCGCACCGCCTGGTTCATGTAGTTAATGCCGATGTTAATGAACGGGGATGGGATCGGCTTCTGGGTGGTAGGATGCTTGGAGAGGAAACCCATGCGGTTGGTCATCTCCTCGCACTGAATCCAGCGGGCGCTGCACATGGCGTACCGCTCCAATAGCTGGGGAGACACCTTCGCCGCACAGCCCACCTTCTTTAACCACTCCCAGGTTTCCGTGTATATCTCCTCCGCCTGGAGCGTGCTTCCGTCACGCTGCTCGGCGGAGAGGAACTCATGGGGCTTTGGCATATCAACACCCTCGACTTCGGGAATATCCAGCACTTCCAATCTGCGCCCGCCCGGATTGCCGTTCTCGGCTTTCTCCTTGACCGCGGACTTTTTTCTTCCCGCACCGGGTCTCGCGCCGCCGCGTCCGCCTGTGTTATTGGATTTTGTCGGCATTTTCTCACCCCTTTCCTTGAAAAATAAAGCAGCCGCAGCCGGCCGCCCTTAATTACCCTTTTGATTTCGCCTTTTTCGCGCACGAGGCCCCAGGCCGCTGTCCGCTCATGCAGGTCCCGGAGATTTTGACCGCCCCACGGTCACCGGTCGCCAAGCTCGTGGTGAATCTTTGTGTGGCAGGACTGGCAGAGGGACATCAGATTGTCATTCCGATGCGTCCCGCCCTGCGAGAGGGGGACAATGTGATGGACTTCCTCCACAGGAGTCAGCCGTCCTTCTTTCAGACACATCTCACACAAAGGGTGCGCCGCAGCATAGCGGTCGCGGATTCTTTTCCAAGCCCGACCGTACTTCTTGTTGCTGTCAGCGGGGCGTCCGTACTTGTTGTACCGTTTCCGGGCAGCAGCTTCATGCTCCTCACAGTACTGCCCGCCCGTGAGGTTTGGACAGCCGGGGTAGGAGCAGGGGCGTTTTGGTTTCTTTGGCACGCTGCACCTCGCTTTCCGGGCAAAAGGAAAGCCCTGCAGGATTGCTCCCGCAAGGCTTGTTCCTTGTCCTGTTTTTCTGATTCTAACTATATCACAGGGACAAGGTGTATTGCAGTGGCTTTTAGTGGCTTATTTCGGAAACGGCGTCCAACGCCCTGTGGTGGAGCCGGTACAGCCACCGAAGCTCATAACCCATATCCACGGCGATCTGCTCCCAGGATTTGAAGCACAGATACCGCAGCTCCAGAAGGGTCTGGTACTCCGTGTTCTGGACAGCTTTGATCTTATGGACGATATCTTTTTTCATCTGCACCAGCTTGCAGATATCCTCGTTGATCTCTGCCTCCAGCTCAATGATGGAAAGGATGGCGTCCTCCATGCGGTGGAGATTTCTCGTCTCACTTCCGGGCATATCCGAATAAGTCGCGGTTGCCCGTGTGGCGAGGTCATTCAGTGACGCCACCTGCTCCATCTTGCTCTGTATCCGCTGGTCAATGCGGAACGCCTGGGAAAGGTACTCCTTTATTTCCGTCTGCTGCTTGTTCATAGGCGCTACCTCCGAAAAAGAAATTGCTTCCCTCGGATTTGCCTTGATTGACTCTCATTTTCTTAGGTTTGCCCGGACTGCATCGATCAGCGCCGACTGCGTCCTGTCCTTATACTGCAGGGCTTTCATAATGCGCTCATCAATGGTGCCGTCCGTGATGATGTGCTGTACGACCACGGTCTTGGACGCCTGACCCTGCCGGTAAAGCCGCGCCACCGTCTGTTGGTACAGTTCCAGGCTCCAGGTAATGCCAAACCAGCAGAGGGTGGCGCCGCCGCTCTGGAGATTCAGCCCGTGGCCGGCAGAAGCGGGATGGATCAGCGCCACGGGAATTTCGCCCCGGTTCCACTTTGCGATGCTGGCGTCAGAGTCCAGCCTTGCAAAGCCGATCTTCCGCAGCCGCAGCCGTTCCTCGATGCGGTCAAGGTCGTGCTGGTACCAGTAAGCCACCAGCAGGGGCTTTCCGTTCATGCTTTCGATGATGTCCTCCAGGGCGTCCAGTTTCTGATCGTGGATATGTTCCACATCCCCGTTATCCGTATAGACCGCCCCATTTGCCATCTGGGAGAGCTTGCCGGACAGCACTCCGGCATTTGCTGCCGTTACCTCGCCCTTGTCAAGCTGCGCTGCCAAATCCTCGCACATCTCATCATAAATGGCCTGTTCCGGCTCCTCCATATACACCCGGTACTCGCTGTTTACAAGTTCCGGCATTTTGAGGTGGTCGGCGGCTTTCATGGAAATGGTGATATCGGAGATCTTGTCATAGATCCGCTTCTCCGCTCCCGGCAGAGGCTTATAGGAATACACCATCTGCCCGTTCATCCGATCCGGCCGGAAATAGTCCTGGCGGTACTTGGTGATAAACCTCCCCAATCGCTGCCCCATATCCAGCACCTTGAACTCAGCGAACAGATCCATCAGCCCGTTCCCGGACGGGGTACCCGTAAGGCCGATGACGCGCTTTGCCCTGGGGCGCACCTTCATCAACGATTTGAACCGCTTGCTGTTCCAGTTTTTGAAGGATGAAAGCTCGTCCACCACGATGGCGTCAAATTCAAAGGGGACATTCTCCACCATCCATTGGACATTCTCCCGGTTGATGATGTAGATGTCCGCATCCCTTCGGAATGCATCCAGCCGTTCTTTTTCCGTACCAACCGCCACGGAATAGCGGATGTCTTTCAGATGGTCCCACTTTTCAATCTCCTGGGGCCAGGTATTCCTCGCCACCCGCAGCGGTGCGATCACCAGGACGCGGGTAATCTCGAAGTAGTCGAACAGCAGGTCGTACAATGCCGTCAGCGTGATTGCCGTCTTGCCAAGGCCCATGTCAAGCAGAATGGCGGCAATCTCGTGTGTTTCGATATACTCGATGGCGTACTGCTGATAATCGTGCGGTTTAAACTCCACAGCTGTCACCTCCGATCTCTGAAAGGATGTGCGGGATCTGGCTCTCGCCATCCAGGACAAATGCCAGGAACCCCAGCTGCCGCAAAAGCCGTATCCTTGACTCCTGCAGCGGCCGTGGTTTCCCGCCAGAGACCTTTACCTCCACGAAGCCGCATTTCCCATCCGGCAATAGGATAAGGCGGTCGGGAACCCCGGAAAATCCCGGCGACACGAACTTCGGCGCAATCCCGCCTTTGGCCTTAACCGCCTGAACCAGTTTTTGTTCGATGGTTTTCTCTCTCATGGTTTTATTCTCCTCGTTCTTTGTGTGACGGTCATGTACCTCTTCCCCCGATTCTCTCTTATATATTGTTTTTTTATCTCCTTAGAGCAACTCTGGCAGAGAGGTACATGACCTACACACCTACTAATCCTCAAACTCCGATTTGAGTTTCAGCCCGTAAATGATCACGCCTGTACGGGTACGCTTTCTCACCACACCCGTGGATTCCAGCGCGGAGTAGAAATCAGTCGTACTCCGGGTGTATTCGCCCATCTGCAGGCAGTAGCTCCTGTAGGCGTTATAAAACTCCCCGGATTTTGCTTCAAAATCGTCCCCTACCTCGCAGCAGTCATCCAGGAAGTGGGACAGCCAGTCATTGTTCTCCTTGTATTTCTGGATGGCGTCCCGCACCACTTTGGGCTGGACGATTTTGTAATCATTGCTGATGACGCGCTTTGCACCCTCGATAATCCACTGAAGGACTGCGCTACCCGCCGTTTTGAACAGGAAGTCCGCATAGTTCTTGATGTCGGCCTTGCCCTCGATCTTGGCGTTGAAGGGGATCACAATGAGCCGCCGCCAGGTACCCTGGTCAATAGCCCCGACCCTGGGCAGGTGGTTGGTATACAGCACCAGCGTGTGGGTGGGGACATAGGAGAACGGCGCCTTGTACTTTTTCTCCGCATAGATCTCGTCCGTGGAACAGAGCTGCTTGACGTTGGAGGTATTCAGGCGCATCCCTTCCTCCAGCTCGGCGGCGATGATCATCCGCTTGCCCTTGGCTTCCGCCAGTTCCGGCTTCACGTTGCGCTTGCAGCCCACAGTCAGGGTGTCTGCAGACATATTGCCGGAGTAGGTGCCAAGCACACGGGCAATGGTATTCCAGAAGGTGGACTTGCCGTTCCTGCCCTCGCCGTAGGCAATGACCAGTGCTTCAATGTAGACCTTGCCGATGGCGGCAAGCCCCACGATCTCCTGTACATAGCGGATCAGGTCGGCGTCCCCCTGGAAGAAGGTCCGGAGGGCGTCCTCCCAGACATCCATGCCGTCCCCGGACGGGTCTACCGCCGTCTGCTTCGTGATATAGTCCTGGGCATTGTGCTCCCGAACAGCCCCCGTCCTCAGATCGCAGGTTCCGGACGGCAGGTTCAGTAAAAACTCATCCGCATCCAGGACACGCTGCTCGATCTGGATCATTGGGCGGGCTTCCTTTAAAGCCGCCGAGATGTATTTGGTATCCCGGCGCTTGATGGCATACTTCCGGTAGGCTTCCGCCCGCTCATACTTTTCAAAGGAGCGCCGCTGGACTTCGCTGAACGCCGCCATCGCTTTCTTGGCGCCCATCGCGGCAAGCATGGCCCACGCGCCGTTTTCCGACATTTCCTTCATGCACCGCTGTATCTCTGTTTCCGCTTCCTCAAGCTGTCTCGCGGTCAGCTCCTGGGCAATGCCCTGGGCGTTGGGCTGGGATTCCTCCCAGAACGAGCCGTTGAACACGATGTAATCCGTAGCCGGGGAGAAGCGGAGCCGATCCATGTACTCCCGTGACAATACGATAGCCTGGCCTACATCCGAGAAATCCTCCGGCATCAGCAGGAAGTCCTGGTTGTACTGCTCCGGCGGGATATATCCCTCCTGGGCAGCCACCTTCGCACCGAACTTCACGGCGCTGGCCCAGATACCCGCAAGCTCCGCATCATCCAGCGGCGGGCTGCATTTTTCCGCTTCCTTCAGAAACTGCTTATGGGCCTCCTCCGTATTCCCCAGCCGCTTGATGATCCGGCCGGCGTAATGGGACATGGTCTTGTTCCGGGAACCCTCCGGAATCTGCCCCTGCGCTGCGTCCCACTCCGCAAAGCTGTCTGCCAGGAACTCATCAATGGTAATCTCGCCGTCATACACCTCGACCACCGCGTCCTTTACCCCAAACAGGAACCGGGCACTGTCTTTTGCCCCATCATCGAAATAGGGGTAATCGGCAATCAGCTTGTCCTTCCATGAACTGTAAAGAGCTGCATCCGTTGTCTCCGTGCAGATAAAATACACATGGAACCGTGGCCTGGGGCCGCGCTTTCCTTTCTGCTTCATGTGGCTCCTGCTGTAGACAAAAATCATCCCCACGCCCGGAAAGTCCATCGCCACATCAAAGGGCGTGAGCCAGTCGTCAGGGTCATCCGAGTGGTCGTTATCGCAGTCCATCGGCAGGCAGTCCGCTTTCAGGAAATTGTCCACGCTGCGGTAGTTCTGCTTATATGCCGCACACACATGGTCGAAGGCCGCCGCCTGCCGCATGGTGTCCGCATCCGTGACCGTCACGGGATTCGGATACACGCAGTTTGACCGGCTCCCCACCGTCGCGGCATCATAAATCGTCATCTGCATTCCGTTTCCTCCATATCCTCCGTAAAATAACGGATCGTCATATTTTTCTGCTTTGCCTTTCCAATCTCCCGGCGCATCCCGTCGGACACCTCGCCGCCGAACACCCAGAGCTGCTCACACTTGCCCAGCAGCACCAGATCCATAAAAATCGCCAGCTCCCGTTCCGTTTCTTCCGATAAGAACTGCGGGAACAGCAGATGCGGCGCAATGGGGATCGTGCCGGCGTCTGCGGCAAACCGGCTGTACCGCCTTGCTTTTTCGGTATTGCCCTCCGTATCCCCGGAGTACGGGGAGCAGATATACACCAGCGGCCGGTATCTCGCCGCCTTTTCCTCCTGGGTAATTTTCGCGAGGGCTTCATAGGCTGTCGGGTCGTAGTAGCCTTCGCTGTTATATTTACTGACTCCCATACACACCCCTCACTTGATACCGCTCGACCAGGTCGTCCCGTCCGATACTGACCAGCCGCTCGTAGCTTTTCTGCCTGTCCGCATCACACTGTGCCGTGGTCTTGAAAAACGGGCAGTCCTTCCCGTGGAAGTTATTGTCACCCAGGCAGACGCACACGCCGTCTTTATTGGCAAAGCAGTCCCGATGCGCCGTGCAGCGCGGCAGACCTTTTGATTTCGCTGTTCCCATAGCTTTTTCCGTCCTTTCTCTGAAAATTGAGCGGCTTACACCTCTCTAATTGTGAAAGGACAGAAATCCTCCGTTTCAGCGGTGGACGCCCGGACTTTTTTCGTTTCCTATAAAATGCGAACTGCCGCTGTCAGATTTTCCGCTAAAAAATGCCGTCCTTGTCCTTTCAGAAGTGAGAGACACAGGGACGGCAAATTTTTCTCCGCTGAAAAATCCCGGTTCTGTCCTTTCAGAAACAGAGGGGCAGGAAAGCCGCTCGGAAACGGAGGTGCTGCGGATGCAGAAAAACACGGAGACAACCAGAGACAGGCAGCTTGACGAGGAACTCGCCGATGTGCTGATTGCCATCAGCGTGATCGCGAAGCGTCTCGCCAGAAAGCTGCAGACGGCAAATCAGGAAGGAGGAACGCCGGATGGGGAAAATGAGCGACCTGGACTTACAGATTAAGGAGCTTCGCTCCTGCGGAGAGGCCATCATCGGAATCGCCAATACGCTGGCGGAGATGTTTTCTTCCCCGGCGGCAGAGGATGCGCCGCCGAAGGAGAAGCCGAAAGCCCTCACCCTTGAGGAGGTGCGCCACCGCATGACGGTGATCGCCCAGGCAGGGTACTCGGCAGAGGTGAAAGCCCTCATCACAAAGTATGGAGCGAGGAAGCTGTCAGACATCGACCCTTCTCAATTTGAAGGGCTTCTGAAGGAAGCTGATGCGCTCGGAAAGCCGGAGGCGGGAACCAATGGGTAAACATTCCTTCCTTTCCGCTTCCGCAAGCCACAGGTGGATCAACTGCCCGCCGTCGGCCCGGCTCTGCGAGGAGTATGCGGACAGGCCCAGCGAATACGCCCAGGAGGGAACCGACTGCCATGAGCTGTGCGCCTATAAGGTGGAAAAAGCCCTCGGCCGCAGGGTGAAGGACCCTACGGAGAACCTGACCTACTACTCCCAGGAGATGGAGGACTGTGCCGACGGCTACTGCGCCTTCGTGATGGAGGAAGTGGCAAAGGCCAGAGAACGCTGCGCCGACCCGCTGGTGCTTGTGGAGCAGAGGCTCGACTATTCCCGCTATGTAGGGATCGAGGGCAGCTTCGGCACCGGGGACTGCGTCATCGTATCGGACGGGCTTCTCCACATCATTGACTACAAGCACGGGCTTGGCGTCCTGGTGTCGGCGGAGAAGAACAGCCAGCTTTCCTGCTATGCGCTGGGCGCCCTCGACCTGTTCGATGGTATTTACGACATCGCGCAGGTCAGCCTTACCATCTACCAGCCCCGCCGGGAGAACGTCAGCACATACACCATGAGCCGGGAAGAACTCCTGGCCTGGGCTAAGACCGTGCTTGCCCCTGCAGCCAAGCTGGCATACGAGGGCAAGGGCGAGTTCAAAGCTGGCGACCACTGCCAGTTCTGCAAGGCAAAGGCCAACTGCCGCAAGCGGGCGGAATACAACCTGGAACTGGCACGGTATGACTTCGAGATGCCCGCGCTCCTGGGGGATGAGGAGATTGCCGCTATTCTTACCAAGGCGGACGAGCTGGTCTCCTGGGCTGGAGACGTTAAGGATTACGCCCTGCAGAAAGCCCTGTCCGGGACGAAGTTTACAGGATTCAAAGTGGTGGAGGGCCGCTCCAACCGGAAGTACACCGATGAGGGTGCAGTCGCAAAAGCAGTCGAGGCTGCCGGTTATGAACCCTATGAGAAGAAACTGCTGGGCATCACGGCCATGAGCCAGGCCCTTGGCCGGAAAAAGTTTGAAGAGCTGCTCGGCGGCCTTGTCTACAAACCACCCGGCAAACCCGTACTTGTGCCGGAGAGCGATAAGCGCCCGGCCATGAACACAGCCATTAACGATTTCAAAGAAAATGAGGAGGACAACAACTATGGCAAAGATCGTAAATAAGACGAAGGTAATTACCGGCCCCAGAACCCGCTGGAGCTATGCGAATGTCTGGGACCCCAAGAGCATCAACGGCGGCACGCCCAAGTACAGCGTCAGCCTGATCATCCCGAAGTCCGACAAGAAAACCGTGGAAGCCATCAAGGCGGCGATCCAGGCAGCCTATGAGGAAGGCGAGTCCAAGCTGAAGGGAAACGGCAAGACCGTCCCCGCCCTCTCGGTCATCAAGACCCCGCTGCGTGACGGCGATGTGGAACGCCCCGATGATCCGGTCTATGCGGATGCGTACTTCATCAACGCCAATTCCGCCACCGCACCCGGCATCGTGGATGCGGACCTGAACCCCATTCTGGAGCGTTCCGAGGTGTACTCCGGCGTGTACGGCAGGGCCAGCATCAACCTGTATGCCTTTAACTCCAACGGCAACCGGGGCATCGCCTGCGGGCTGAACAACCTGCAGAAGATCTCCGATGGGGAGCCGCTGGGCGGCAAGAGCCGTGCCGAGGATGATTTCTCCACCGAGGATGACGACGATTATCTTTCCTGAGACAACACAGGGCGGCAGTCGCCGCTGCCGCCCGCCAATTCAAAGAAAATGCGAGGTAAATGGATATGACAGAGCTTTATGAGTTTGCAAAGCAAGTGGACGTGATCGCGATCTTCTTTATCCTGTACGGGCTTGCCATCGGCAGCATCGCGTACTGGATCACCGACTTCCTGCACTGGTGCTGGACAAAGTTCAAGAAACACAGGGAGAAGAAGCGCCAGACGGCAAAACAGCCGGAGGAATAAGCAATGCGCACCGGGCGGCAGGCACAGCACTCCTGCCGCCTGTTTCTTATGGAGGTAACAGCACTATGGCAATCCACACCCTATCCATCGACTTGGAAACCTTTTCCGATGTCGATCTGAAAAAATGCGGCGTGTATAAATACGCTTCATCCCCTAATTTTGAAATCCTGCTCTTTGGCGTGTCCGTGGACGGCGGCGAGGTTACCGTATATGACCTGGCGTCCGGCGACACCGTGCCGGAGGAGATCATCCGGGCGCTCTCGGACGATTCCGTCATCAAGTGGGCATACAATGCGTCCTTCGAGCGGGTCTGCCTTTCCGTCTGGCTGCGCCGGAACTATCCGCAGTATTTTTCTTCCTACAGCATAGAGGAGGACACCGTCCGGAATTACCTTGACCCATCCTCCTGGCGCTGCTCCCTGGTATGGGGCGCGTACATGGGGCTGCCCCTCTCTCTGGAGGGTATCGGCAAAGTCCTCAAGCTGGAAAACCAGAAGATGGCTGAGGGCAAGGCGCTCATCCGCTATTTCTGCGTCCCCTGCAAGCCTACCAAGGCCAATGGCGGCAGGACGCGCAACCTCCCAGAGCATGACCCGGTGAAGTGGTCAACCTTCATCGCGTATAACAAGCGGGATGTGGAAACCGAGATGGCGATCCAGCAGAAGCTGTCGAAGTTCCCCGTGCCGGAGTTCCTATGGGAGGAATACCATCTCGACCAGGAGATCAACGACCGGGGCATACAGCTTGACATGGTGCTGGTAGAACAGGCCATCGCCATCGATGAGCGTTCCAGGGAGGAACTTTCCGCAAAGATGCGGCAGCTTACCGCCCTGGAAAACCCGAACTCCGTCCAGCAGATGAAGGAGTGGCTCACAAAGCACGGTCTTGAGGTGGACTGCCTGGATAAGAAAGCTGTGAAGGAACTTCTGAAAACCGCACCGCCGGAGCTTGCCGAGGTGCTGGAGCTGCGCCGGCAGCTTGCCAAGTCCTCCGTGAAGAAGTACCAGGCCATGCAGAACGCCGTATGCGCGGATGGCAGGGCAAGAGGGATGTTTCAGTTTTATGGTGCGAACAGAAGCGGCCGCTGGGCGGGCAGACTGATTCAATTGCAGAACCTGCCGCAGAACCACATGACACATCTGGAAGACGCGAGAAGACTTGTCCGTGCCGGCGATTACGCCCTGCTCTCGGCACTGTATGACTCCGTGCCGGAAGTCCTGTCTGAACTCATCCGCACAGCGTTTGTGCCGAGGGACGGGTACAAATTCATTGTTTCTGACTTCTCCGCCATCGAAGCCCGTGTGCTTTCATTTTTGGCCGGCGAGTCCTGGCGGCTGAAGGTCTTTGCGGAAAACGGCGACATCTACTGTGCCAGTGCCTCCGCCATGTTCCATGTACCGGTGGAAAAACACGGGCAGAACGCCCATCTTCGGCAAAAAGGCAAGATTGCCGAACTGGCCCTGGGATACGGCGGATCGGTAGGCGCCCTCAAGTCGATGGGCGCTTTGGAGATGGGTCTTGCCGAGGAGGAACTCCAGCCCCTTGTGGATGCGTGGCGCACCTCCAATCCGAACATCGTACAGCTTTGGTGGGATGTGGACAATGCCGTAAAAACCACCGTCCGCCAGCGGCTGGACACGGAAACGCACGGTATCCGGTTCCGCTACCGCAGTGGGATGCTGTTCATCATTCTGCCTTCCGGCCGCCAGCTCTGCTATGTGAAGCCGAAGATGGGGACAAATAAGTTCGGTGGTGAATCCGTCACCTATGAGGGCGTCGGCAGCACAAAGAAGTGGGAGCGCATCGAATCCTACGGCCCGAAATTCACGGAGAATGTCGTTCAGGCGATTTCAAGAGACATCCTCATGTATGCCATGCGGACGCTGTCCCACTGTTTTATCGTCGGCCATGTCCACGATGAGCTGATCGTTGAGTGCGGCATGGATGTCTCCCTGGACGCCGTATGCGATCAGATGGGAAGGACGCCGCCGTGGATAGAGGGGCTGAATCTCCGGGCAGACGGCTATGAAACCATGTTTTACAAGAAAGACTGAAAAAGGCGGTGCCTATCGTGATGATAAGCACCGCCCACTTTTATTTCTGAGACAGTTTTCGTTCCCTTGAGCGTCTTTGCGCTGCCGCATTCGCACACTTCGGACAACAATATTCTTTATTTGTAGCCGTGGCATTCACAAGAAAATACACATCCCTTTTGCAGGTTGGATTTTTGCATCTCTTGTAGATCTCCACACCAGGTTTCATATAAAAAATGGAAAAATATAATGCTTGAATAAGATTGTCCAGTTTCCATGTGGGCTTCAAATCAAACGAGGAATAGCGTGGATGAATGCCTGCTATATTGTAGTTGATTTCCTCGCTTAAAACAATGTTGGCAATCTTTAATAACGCCGTTTTCATCTCATCAGAAAAATTGTCTGGCTGTTTTCCGTTCAAGTAGCGGATTTTCTTGTACTCAATAGTGCTAAAGACTCCCACCTCTTTTTGGTAATGGAAAAAGAAATCAATGATTGTACGCAATTCCTTACTTACGTCGGGCAAACCCGTGTACATTGCAAACAGATTCTTAAACCATTGCAATTCTCCTGCCCCTGTCGAACTCCTAACTTGGTTGAAATACCCGATATCAACCTGATAAGAAGGTGGAAACAGCGTATCCTCCACAGAAAATTTATTTGTATCAAACACCTCCTGATTTCTTTGCATATCAGGAAACTGTGAGTAGTTATGAACGAGATTCGTAAATTCGTGAACACAGGTACTGTACTCGCCCGTAGATAAATGCATGGTAATTGGCTCCGCATATAAGAGATATGCGGTGCCAATCAGAATATTTGTGTAGTTTTTCTTTGCTGCAATAGAGTTCACTAGCGTAACCGTGGCTTTTATCCGGTTCACAAATTCCATTAGGGCATCGGCTTCTACTGCTTCATATTCAGTTTCGCTCACTGGATACAAAAACCCGTAATCCGTAAAAAACGCAATATGAGCATCAATATCACCGTCTGGGATAGCTAAGAGCTTTCCAAGGATGTTTTCTGAAAGAATTCCGCCTGCAGTGCCGGAAAGATTTAACCCCTTTTGTGGTGCATATGAAAAATGGATAGGTTGGTTATGCTGCGCAATCAGCTTTAATGTGGTTCTCGGCGGTTGGTCGGGAGCCACATTTTCAATATCTTTCTCAAATTTACATGTATAGCTGTCATATTCAAACAGGCTATTCATAAAAAGTTCAGAAATTTTTTTAGCCATTTCTTATCACACTCCTTCCAAACTGTCTCTCCAAAATCATCTATAACATTACGCGACCCATTACTCCATGCTGCTATAGAGCATCGTTATTGTCGCTTCCCTTCAAATTATAACACAAAAATAATGGTAAAACAAGAATTTAGCCTTTACTTCTATGTGTCAGGTCACATCGGTTTTTATGGAAATTACATTATTATTTCTTTTGCTGTAATATATAGGCAACGAGGAAAACCTCGTAGCCATCAAGGTGTTCATCCACTGATCAAGGATGATTCCAGAACATTTTGAGGGGCAACTAAACACTACAGCCGACCACTGGAATGGTTGGCCAGGACTGAAATGAGGATTCATTTTCAGATGGCCAGCTATGCCTATTTTGCAGTGGGTCCTCATTTCGACTTTCGGGTCGAAGGAGGGCCCACATTATGGACAAACAGAGTAAAAAACAGGACAAGCAGTATCAGATCCCGATGGTGGTATCCGATGAGGTCATCCGCGATTTTGGCATCAAGCAGGAGGATGTCACCTGGCGCCGCATCGGAAACCGCAAGTGCCGGGTAGTGATGGTGGACGCAACCGAGGAAGAGTACAAGGCGTATATGGCGCCGATTTGGGCAGAAATCAAGCGCGAGGACCGGGATGGCCGCTGCATGGTCAAGGGCAAAAACGGCAAGCTGATCCGCTGCCCAGAGAGTAACCATTGCGAGGAATGCAAGCACTTCTCAGAGACCAGCCGTGAGCGGAATAAGCCTGCCTCCCTCTCCGTACTGATGGATGAGGGAGCGGAGCCGGCCGCAGAAGGGTCGTTTGAGGAAGATGTTATCTACGAAACGATTCTGGAAGATCTCATAACCATGCTCGGCGAAATAAAACCGAAGTATGCCCAAATTTTCCGTCTGCTCTACGATGGAGCCACCCAGCAGGAGATGGCGGACGAGCTGGGCATCAAGCAGCGCACGGTGTCGGATGACATCAAGAAAATTCGCAGCCTGGTGCAACCGCTGGTAAAGGACATTTTCAATAAGTAATCTATAGTAAAAAAACGAGACTCTACCCGCTTAATTGTGAGTAGAGTCTTGTTTTTATTTATATTGTTGGTGCAGGAACAGCTCCCCGTGACAGGACTTTTTCAATGCTTTCGGCCAACTCTTTCTTTTGCTGTTCCGGCATCCCTATGTAGTTGTACATTAAAAACCGGGTATCAATGACAATCCCTTGGATTCTTTCATAGTTTTTCATATTTGTCCGCCAATCACCGATCGCTTCACCTATATTGCCGATTGGTGAGGTCAGCCTAAAAAGGTTATCTGCCATATTGTACGGCATTACAAACGCATTGAAAAGTTTGTCGTTGGGAACACTTCGAGTGCGTTCTATATACTCCCCGTAGGTAATCTGCTTGTTAATATCGGCTCCGTTCGGAAGATGGTCAGCATCACCAGTCCATCCATATCGATAGCACTTGGCATCCAAAACATAATACTTATCCCTAAAAATCATAATAGAATCTGGATAGAGCGGAGTTTTTACCTTGTTTGCGCCGTAATCCAACAACCATCTCGTTCTTGGGAAATACGAAGCCTTGTCCTCAATGCCAAACGCTTTGTCGATCATTCGTTCCCAAATACGATCAAAATAATCTGTACCAAAGAAGTATTGCTTGTCCGAACTCTTTTCATCCATATATTCAAGCATATTTTTCATTGCCCGGAACAGCTCCTGCTCATTGTCATTATGCGATGCCGCCAACTTTTTTGTAAGGATATAAATGGATTCCTTTATTGTTGGGTGCGGGCCAGGCTGTTCTGGCTTAAACGGAACATAGAGCCATCCAAGTTTATCAAAAGCCTCATAAACACAAAATTTGTGTATTTGCGTAATCTGCTTATCTGCGTTTGGCGTAACAGAGCGTACTGTCATATTAGTAAAAACAAGAGAGCCGTTCTTCTGAACTAAAGCTCGTTGTTCTCGAACTGTTCTGGGCCACGATGTATTTCCCTTAGTGCTTGTCTTGTATTCAGGATCACTTTCAATGTAATATCTGCCAGTACGCAAAAAAGACGTTATTACTTTTAAATAAGCATGGATTGGAAAATCGACAGTCTGCGGCGCTTCAAATTTCCGTGCTTCAATAACTTTATCTTCTTTCATGAAGACAGAAAGAACTCCGAATAGATTCTGCACATCAATTCTCAAATCAACATCGTTCTCAGGCAATTGATATCCTATCGGGAAATATATGATAGCGTCATCAGTGTCCGCTTTCACGCCAACAAAACTGTCCCCATCATCACCAGAAATAACCTTACACCTATCACGCAGATTTTTCTCCAAATCCATGAACCATCACCACCTTTATCCCGCATCGTCTACATTACGATGGAAAAAATGTATCTCGAACAGTCTGCTTGAAAATATCAAATCGACTCCTGCCATATGAAAAAACAAAATGCCGGATGATATCTTCCAAGTTGTCAAATCGAGTGGTGTCGAACAGATCCTGCGGGTTGAATTTAAAAGCATCATCCCACAAGTACTTAATAACTTTCTCTGGGAATTTACGAATTCTTTTAAGGGCTTCACGAATTTCATACAGCCGGGTCTTTTGTTCAGGAGTGAGATCTCCATCCCGTTCAGCCCTCAACAGAGCATTATATTCACTGCGAAGATTATTATCCGTCGAATTGGCATTTTCATCATATTTCAAATCATTTTCATGTACGAAATATACACCCAGACGTTTGTCTTCAGCAGATGCCATTTTGGCTTTATTGCCCACCACAATCTTGTTAATTGTTGTACAGAACATCTTCCAGGTTACATCCGTATCAAGAATCACCGCATCGGCCAGAGAGGAGCGTACATTCTCGAAAGTGTTTTCGATTAGCCGCATATTCCATCTACGTTGGAACGCAGTGTCCAATGTGAAAACATTTTGGTCTGATGTGTTCATGGTTCCGATTACAGACAAATTCGAGGGAATGCGCACTTTATGGCTGCCATCACCGTAAATGACTGTTGCCATATACCGATTAGTAATACCGTACTCACTTGTTCCTGTGGGATACACGACATCCTGCTCCCTCTTTGGTTCAACGGCTCTGTCGAGTAGTTGGAATACTTCACCGAAAATTGCTGGCGCATTCCCACGATTTATTTCCTCAATGATAAGGATATATTCCTGTGTCGGATTCCTGTAAGCATCCCGAAGAATCGTTGTAAAAGGCCCAGGCGTAAACTTGTATGTGACAAGTCCCTCTTCATCAACATCTGGCAGAATCTGTCCTACGAAATCCGAATATGTATAATCAGGATGGAATACGAGTCGCTCGACATGACTTTCTGCTCTGCAATATTCGTGTTCAATAGTCCAGCTCTTTCCGGAACCTGGAACGCCATACAGAAGAATATTAGTGCCACTACTGATACGAGACTCTTCTAAATCGTCAAGGCTGATGCCTTCTGTATCGGCCTCCAAATCATCCAATCCTATGACTTTTGTAGCATACAAGCGCAAAAGAGTATCAACACGCTTTTGATAATCCTCAAGTTTTTCGCTATTCGGTGTTGCAACGGTAACTTTACCATTAGAATACTGAAGGTAAGGATTCATACCCTCGGAAAGCATAGATTTCAAGATGCGAAGTGGTCCTTTGGCTTCTTTATCTCCGTTCACATCTACCGCATCCGCTGTTTCCAACAGTTTACGGTATATGCTGTTTTGATTGAAAATCACATCCCGATTTCCATCCGTCAACTTAAACACTGCGCCTTCAGAAAGCGCAGTCAGCAGATAGATAAGCGTTTTCTCGCACTCAGGATCCGTAGGAACATTAAATCCTGTCCAAGCTAAGAGAACTCTGCAATAAGCATTCTCGTTACCTCTAATCACACTGTGTATGATGTCAATATTGATAGAGTACATTAACTTCTTAGGAAAACGGACACCACCAGTCCTTTCTGCACTGGCCGCCTTTGTTGTGTCAACAAAGCTAACCTTCGCAAGTTTCCAAATCAACTCAAAAGCAACCATGAGCGCTTCCATCTGGGACTTGAAAAGTTGGTTCTGATTAAAGCCCGCTATTAAATCGTCTGGAGATATTTGTTCTTCATCGCAAATATCCGCCAGATAGTCAATAATCCACTGCTCAAGCTGCTCAGTCATAACCGTCTCATCGCCGTTCTGTGTTGAATAAATCAACTCTGACGGATGATCCGAACACTCCCACAGCAAGATAGCCAAGGCAAGTGTGCTTTTCACATGGGGTAGGGACGATTTAATTCCCAGCTTCAAATCCATCTCATCATAAACAAGTATGTTATCGGGCCTATTCATTCTTTCCATCCTCCTCGATATCATTCAGTATCACACTGGCTATTGCTTCAGCCAATAATGGCGGCACGGCATTACCGACTTGCTTCATCTGCGATCCCTTATTTCCTGTAAATTTAAAACTATCAGGAAATGATTGTATTCTCGCAGCTTCTCGGACAGTAATAGCTCGATTAAGAAACGGGTGAGTAAATTTACCGGAGGACGGAGTATCAAATCTTGTGGTGATGGTAACCGATATCTCGTCCTTCCTCATACGAGTCCATGTACCGCTATAGATCGACTTAGTTAGATGTTCCTTTGGTAAAACTTCCCTTCCTGCATTAGGCGGAATCATTGCCAATCTTTCTAACGCCAATTTAGAATGCTTGGTAGCCACATGATTGTACAGCACATTGCTTCCATTGCGAAGTTTTTTTTGATACTCACTTTGTGGCTCAAAGCGATATTCCTGTTCTTCACTGCCTTCCCCAGAATTTAAATAGGCAAGATCACTGATTGCATCCCAAATAGTTACTGTTGCATTATGGGGCTTTGGCAAAGCAGGTGCGTCTCCATTCCGTTTACCGATAATGACCGCCCTCCGCCTGTTTTGTGGAACACCATAATCTGATGCATTGAGGACACCCATTTTCAATTGATAGCCCATAGAATTAAAAAGTTCTTCAATTTCCTTACGGAAATATCCCCCTTCTGCAGTCAGCAGATTTGGCACATTTTCCATTACAAAGTATCGAGGTTTTACAAGTCCGACTACTCTCACGTAATATTTAAAGAGAAAATTTCTCTCATCATGAATTGTTTTTCGTTGTCCTTTTTGTGAAAAGCCTTGACAAGGAGGACCTCCAATAACGACATCCACCTTTCCCTCATAGCTGCCAAAGGTTTTTTCGAGATCCAGGGCGGTAATGTCACCGACAATCATTTTTGTACCTTTGTGATTCATCTCATATGCTGCAGCAATAGAAGGATCATATTCATTTGCCAGTATTACATCAAATCCGCATTTTTCAAAACCAAGGGACAATCCGCCGACCCCGGCAAACAAATCAATCACCTTTGGTCTCATCCTCGTGCCTCCTGAATCCTATCCTGAGCTATCTTAAAATACCCCTCGTCTAACTCGATACCTATAAAATTTCGATCCGTCCGTTTGGAGACCACTCCGGTTGTACCACTTCCCATAAAAGGATCAAGTACAGTGTCATTGGGATTCGACAAAATCTCAACAAAATGCTGAATGAGACTTTCTGGTTTTTGGGTAGGATGCTTGCCAAACCTACGTTCTCCGTTGGGCGTTACAGATGTTTCGATAAAATCGTGAAACATCGCACCACCATTATTAAATGTTCCTGTTTTCTTTTTATATGTAAAATAAATCCATGCTTCTGTCGAATTTACAAAATGAAGGTTCATATTCCTCGGCATTGGATTCGTTTTATGCCAGATTCCTGTGGTTTTATAGTAAAATCCGTGTTTTTCTGCCAACTGTATTACAGTTTCGACTTTGATGATGGCCATGAAAACTATCATGGTTCCACCTTTTTTTATTACTCTTGCAGAGGCCTTGAAAAATTCATCCATAGACTTTGACCATTCATCAAATTCCATGTCGTCCCATCCGGCAGATCCGAAAAAATTATCGCGCATTTTCTTGAGATTTGTATCTCTTTTCTTCATGAAATTGCCAAGATTGTATGGTGGATCAGTAACGATCAAATCGATAGATTCCGCATCAATTTGTTTCATGGCAGCAATGCAATCCTGATTATATAATGTTATTTCAGCCATATTAACAGCCCTTTCCTTTGCAGAATTTTACCTCATGGCGCTCTTCCCACTTTTTACCCATGCGTCCAGTTCGGAGCGTTTGAACTTCCATAAGCGCCCAATTTGATGCGCAGGGAGGTCTGTCTTTTGCTTAATCCACTTCCGTAAAGTTACTGGCTTGATGTTCAAGTATTCAGCTGCTTCTTCAAGGCTGATATAGTTGTCATCCATTCTCTCGCTCATAGCGTTCACCTCTCAAGCTACCAAAAGACATAGTAATACAGATAAAATTATAGCAGATCCCTTGCTGTTTTTCAAGCCCCTTTTTGAGTATCTTTTAATATTTACTGATATTAAGTGATATTTAAGCTGGCAGATTCTCACGCTCTCTACATCTTAACGATAGCCCTACTCTGTAACGATAGCTTTTCTATCGTTACAGAGTACCACTGAAGAGGGCGATTCACCCTGGCAAGGATGCCGTTCTGCCTATGCTGCCACAGTGCCGGAAAATAAAAAACCGCCCAGAAACGGCGGATTTACGGCATTTTTGAGGGTATGGAATTGTATCAATCTCGGCGTGGTTTTGTCACATACTGTGGCATCATGATCCGTACATTTATCTATGCCTATAACCTTAGCAAGAATACGAGAAACTTCCGCCGGTGTATAGAATTGCCCTTTACTTTTTCCACTTTCAGTAGCAAAATTTCTCATAAGGTATTCATATGCATCGCCTATGATATCATCGCCGTCTGCTTTATTATTTGAGAAATCCAATTCAGGACGTTGAAAAATAGCAATAAGTTTTGTGAGCTTATCAACCATTTCCTGTCCTTTACCTATTTTGGCTTCATCATTGAAATGAGCAATATCAATTACGCCTTTTAAGCTATCATTTACTTCAGAAAGGCGAGCTATGATTTTATCTATACCTTCGCCAATATTCTTCTTGTTCTTGAGTGCAATAAAGTCATCAAAAGAACAGCCTATTCTTTTTTCGGGATCAGGATTGGGATCATGTTCTTTATCGAAAACGGTCAAATCTCCGTATTTCTGTCCCTTATACTTATCCGTTACATACTTCATAAACAAAAGGGTTAGTATGTAATCCTTATACTGTGATGCATCCATTCCTCCGCGCAGTGCATCACAACTTGCCCATAGTGAACTATATAATTCCGTTTTCTTAACCGCCATAATACGAATCTCCTTACAATTAAGTTGCTATATTTCTTACTCAATAGCACTTTTGCCACTCTTTACCCATGCATCAAGCTCCGAGCGTTTGAATTTCCACTGCTTAACGATTTTGTGGGCAGGGATATCTTTATTATTGCGAATCCAACTTCGGATAGTAACAGGCTTGATTCCTAAGTGTTCAGCTGCCTCTTCAAGGCTTATCCATTTTTCATTAACAGCGCTATTTTCCATTTTATCACATCTTGTAGTAGATGAAACATATAATAATCCATTATAATTATACTATATCGGTTTGAAAATTTCAAGAGGTTTAGTGTTATTTCGTGATATTTATACTAAGTTTATGTATATGCATTGTGCATTTTTCTTGTCGTATAGAACGAGGCTCTCAGAATAACTCTGAGAGCCTCGTTTCGCATATTTAGATAAAAACGTAACATAAACCATATTCGGAAGCTACTATGAGCCATTTCCTTTCATCTGAGAGCCAACCGCCGTCATCATCAGAAAGGTTGATCTGAATCAACGTCCACCTTGACTGCAAACCTATTCTGGAAGTGTAGCTCCTCCACGATGATAACTACGGTATTATCGGGAGCCTTCCTGAGCGAGCTGACAAATGTTATCTGCCTACCTTTTGAGTAAAGGAAATTCACAGACTTAGCATTATCATCAAAGGCAATGCAGGTGAATGTATCCGTCTCGATGGTATCAATGCCATTTCGTTTTGGCTGATCTACGGCGATACTGAATTTGCAGTAGCTGTAATCTTCCTCAGTTACAAGGTTCAAATCAGTGGTTATTCGTCCTGTCATCATGATCTTGTTTAACATAGTCTACTCCTTTCAGTCTTCGTCAGAACACTAGTCATGTCCGTGCAGGAGCTGAATATATATACACTCAGCTCTGTCATGCTCCTTGCCCTCGGCGGTCATCATCATTTCAAGGAAATATGCCTTTGCTTGTTCGTAGTCCGTCCAGACTTCACGCTTGCCGTTGCAGACGGTTGTAATCTTTCGTGTTCTCGGCATTGCCAATTCAGGTGTTTTCAACATAGCTGTGTACCTCCATAAGTTTTATCGTGAATCCATTATATCCGATAAAACTACCGGAGTCCAGCTCTGTGGAAGGATTGTAATAATTCTTGTGAAAAGCGCAGCAAAAGTATGTTTTTCCCCAGTGCATTGCGCTGTGATGCTAATTGACTTTTTCGAGTATGTGTGCTATGATATTTGAAAAGAATTCTTGTAAATGCTAAATCAGCAGACATTTATGTATTGATTAGAAAGAATTATCGGAGGTTTTTATATGAGCAACACCGTTGATGTATATTTTTTATTTAAAATCATGCCAATTGAGTATATTGATAATTTTGCTAAAGGAAATTTCTATTTTTCGTGTTGTGGAAACTGGGTAGATATTGCTAAAAAAGGATTTGGAAAAGGACAAGGAGATAAATATGAAGGTGTATTTGCCAAATATAAAAGGAAGAACAGTAGAAAGCCAGTGAAGTATTATAAGACACTTTTTAAAAAAGATTTAAAAATCTAACAAGAAGGAGATTATGTATTATTAAGAAGAATATCTTCCTTATATATTCCAGCAATTTGTTTTTATAGTTTGGATAATAATACATCAATAGAGTTTTTCCCTGAAAAAGAAAAGGCTCGAATCGAGGAAATCATAAACAATTGTAGAGATGCAGAAGAAATAACTGTTGATAAATTCCCGTTTGGAATATCTGATAAATATTTGTCGGAGTTTTCTATCGACTCAGATAAAATAGATGCTGTAACGATACAGCCTCGAAAAGTATTGAACGAATTTAAAAATAAAGGATTATTCTATCAAAAAGTTACTTATATTGATATGGATACCGAATTCGACATATTTAAAGATAAGCTATATGAAAAATACGGTTTTAACTTTAATGATGCTATTGATAAACATATTGAGATATTTTTCAAGGATAAAGCAAATTATTCACATCAATGTGAATTAAGAGCGATTATTCTTGATGAACGATTAAAAAGTATAAAACGAGGAAAAACAATACATCTCGATAATCTTTCAAGTATCAGCGTAAGTGGAAAAGACGGAGCACCAGTCAATGCAACCGGTAAAGATTTCATATGCTATACCAAAAACGCAAGAGATTTATTTGGCAAAGTAGTTCTGAAAAAGCTGAATTAAACCATCCTAATATTGAAAAGATATTATTTGGATATTGTTCTTTTTAGCTTTGTTTATAAAGATTCTTTCTCCTCCCACTCCTCGATGTTTCTGCTGATGTTTTTATTATAAACCCGTGCGGAAGTCACGTCAATCCACGCTCCATAGAGTGGATTATTCGATGCATTTTTTCTGCTCAGATTCGGGGGATTGGGGGCATCCCTCAGCAAGCATTGTATGTCGTTTCTCACGAAACTTGTGGGAACGATATACCGTGCTTGCTGGATTGGTTTTTTCTCTCTTTTTTAGCATTCAGTTTTCAAGTTGTTTGTTTCATGATTCGGGGGCTTGGGGGATTATCCCTCAGCAAGCAATGCGAGGCGTTGTCACGGGTTTCCGTGGAAACGAATTGCCGTGCTTGCTGAGGTTGAATTTTGTCCCTTGGGGGCATCTCTGTTTCCGAGCCATCAGGCTCGGTATTTTTGCTCACTTGTGGTTCAAGGGATAGCATCAGTTCTTGTAAAAATCTCGGTCGGGGTCATAGGGGCAGAGCTCCTGTCAAGCTATGTATCGCAGCCTTCAATTTTCAAAATTGTAATGCGGGGATACCGAGCTTGCTGGTATAGACTCAGCTCATGCGGAGGTGGCTTTCACATTTTTATTCGACAACGCCTTTTTCTCTTCATAATATCAAATCTTAGTAATGCACAGTTAACATTTCATATATAAGCTTGTATAATAAAGGAAATAGACAAGCTGATAGCCACCCATGATATTCTAAGGAGGTAGTTTATGGCAAATCATACCGAGAGAAAAGGAGTCCACCATTGTGGAGAAATAGCAGAAGAATATCAATGGATGTTTAGGGAGCAACCAGTAAATGATATTGGCATTGATGCGCATATGGAATTTACAGATCCATCTGGTGCAGCAAAACAACTCCTTGCATTACAAATTAAAACTGGTTCGAGCTATTTTAAAGAAGAAAAAGACAACTGTATTGTTTTCAGAGATATTGATGAAAGACAATATAATTATTGGACAACAAATTCTTTGCCTTGTATTGTTGTTTTATATAATAATGACTCCGATAACAAAATTTGCATTTGGCAAAAGCTAACATCAGAAACGATCGAAAGAACTAAAGGCGGAAACGGAAAAGGCTTTTTTGTAAAAGTTCCATTAAATCAAGTCTTTTTGGATGACTCATCCAATCAACAGCTTCTTTCATTCTCTAATTTACCTGAGCACATTACAAATTATAACTTTCTTTTGTCACAGAAGCAGTTCATGAGCATTATAAAAGATGGAGGCACAGTTAAGCTTCATTCAACAGAATGGGTTAATAAGTGTAGCGGAAGAGGAGAAACAGAATTAATCGTGGATGATGGAAATGAAGAAAAAACATATTCATATCCATATTGGTTTCCCTTTACTCCATATACTGAGGTGTTTCCTAAACTGTTTCCTTGGGCACACTTTTCGATTGACGAAGAGTTTTATGAAGAAGACGATTTAACTCTTTGGCGTGATCTTCACTGTTATTATGATAAGGAGATAGATGACTGGGTAGTTGTTGGAAAATCTTTTGAAGAATTTCGTAAAAGTTTACCTGCAATACGAGGTGTTGACCATTCTGGAGAAGTTGCAGAGTATATGCTAATACTTAGCCTAAATGATTTAGGAGAATCATTTTTAACTGTTGACGGCTATGTATCACAAATCCGACCTTATGCTGAAGCAAGACCAGAAGGAGATTAAAAATATGAAACATATAAAACTCAATGATTTTTCGGATATAAGAAACACAATAGGTGAATATATTCTTGATCCGACTGAAAAGTATGTAATAACTCTCGAAAATGAAATAGAATTCCAAATGGCAACATTAAGTGCATTTCAAGTAATGGGAACGCCTCCTGCTCTGAAAAATTACCATGCTTGGCTATATGAAAATGGATTTAATATTGAAACTCCTAATCCAACAAATGAAGCAGTTGCACCATACTATGGCGTTAAACCACTTTGGAAAACCAATTATTCACAAGGAATAGTTGTAATGGCAGAGAATGAAAGCGATTATTACATTGTCATGGAATGCAGCGGTAAAAATGTAGGCTATAAGCATACAATGGTTATTCTTACAATAGGTGGTTGTATGTAAGAATAAATACTAAAGCGCCTACACTTATGTAAATATTTGTTAGATGCTGAAGGTTAAAAGCAGTCTCACTTGAGGCTGCTTTTCATATTTCCAGTATAAATTGCACTGGGGAAAACTGAAATACAACCTAAAGTTCGTGCGCAATGCGGCTGGACAATAGGCTTCATTACGCGCTATAATATTCATAGTCGCAAAATACTCGGTCGGCTGAAAGGATGACATACCGACCTTGCGGCTGCGTAGAGGGTAAGAGAAAGAAAGCGATGCCCTCACCAATGCGTAGAGATATATAAGCAAAGGAAAGATCGCTATGAACAAAGAAAACAACGTGTCCGAGTACAAGATCGGACGAACAACTTACATCGTGAAGTTAGTATTCAACCCTGCTTCAAAGGAACGCCTTACGGATATTCTGCAAAGACTGATAGACCGTGAATGTGAAGAAATGCTCGGTGAATCCGGACAAGAACCTGAGAAGTAGGCTGTGTAATATTGGCATTTCGGCGCATTGCCATTGACGGTATATTGCGCTATAATGATAACATAGCTCGCTTTATCTGTCGGAAAGGAAGGTTAATATGACAGACAAGATAACAGCGTTGTATTGTCGTCTTTCGCAGGACGATATGTTACAGGGTGAGAGTAATAGTATCACCAATCAGAAGGCTATCCTCAAAAAGTATGCGGAGGATAGCGGTTTCAGCAATCTCGTTTACTACGTTGATGACGGAGTTTCGGGTACGACGTTTGAACGTGATGGCTTCAAGGCTATGATGGCAGATGTTGAAGCAGGCAAAGTGGGAACGGTCATCACCAAAGATCTGAGCAGACTCGGCAGAGACTACCTGAAAACCGGTGAGTACATTGAGATCATATTCCCTGACTATGATGTCCGCTATATCGCTATCAATGATAACGTGGATACTCTCAAGAGCGAGAATGAGCTGATGGCTTTCAAGAACATTTTTAATGACTGGTACGCCAGGGATACATCGAAGAAGATTCGTGCTGTATTCAAGGCAAAGGGTCAGTCGGGCAAACCGCTTTCTCTGCCTATTTACGGGTACAAGGCATCTGAGGAAGATAAGCACAAGTGGATCATTGATGATGAGCCTGCAGCGGTTGTCCGCAAAATATACAAGCTCTGCATCAGCGGCTACGGTCCGACTCAGATAGCTCGTAAGCTGACTGAGGAAGGTATCCCAAATCCGACGGCTTACGCTATATCGCAGGGAAGAAACCCAGCCAACAAGAATTCAAGGCTTGACCGCTGGTGTACTGAAACTGTCATTGACATTTTAGAGCACCCTGAATACATCGGTCATACGGTAAATTTCCGTACACGCCGCAAGTCCTACAAGAACAAGTGTAAGATTGAAAATCCAAAAGAAGACTGGCTCATCTTTGGGAATACCCATGAGCCTATCGTCACACAGCAGGAGTTTGAGCTTGTTCAGGAGATGCGTAAGAATAAGCGCAGAAATCAGAAGCAGGAAACTGTAAATCCGTTTTCGGGCATCTGTTTCTGTGCTGACTGCGGTAAAAAGCTATACCTGTGCCGTTCAAGAAGTCTTAGCGAAGATCAGGAACATCTGAAATGCTCCACTCATTCAGCTGATAAGGATAGATGTTCAGCCCATTATATCAGGACTGTTGTGCTGAAAGAGTTGGTTTTGAATGCTCTGAACAAGCTCCTTGATAATGTCAAAGACAATGAAGCTGAGTTTGTGCAGACAGCCATGGACAACTCTGCGTCAAAGCATTCCTCTGATGTATTTAAGGCAAAGAAAGCTCTTAATCAAGCTGAAAAGCGTATCACTGAACTTGACAGGCTGTTTGTAAGGCTCTATGAGGACAATATTTCGGGTAAGATCTCTGACGAGCGTTTTGCTGTACTGTCCGCAGGATATGAGGACGAGCAGAAGAAGCTGAAAGCGAAAGCATCAGAACTTACTGCTTTTATTGAAACAGCAGAGCAGAAATGTGCTGATGTGAACTCATTTATAAAGGTAGTGCAGAAGTATGAGCATATCACGGAGCTTACTCCCGAGATCATGCATGAACTTATCGAGAAGATAGTTGTTTACGCTCCTGAAAAGAGCGATGGGCATCGTACTCAGCAGATAGAGATACACTTCCGCTTTGATGTTGCTGTCGCTACGGCAATAGCTGACAGCAGAGAATACGAAAAAAAGAAAAAGGCTGCGTAACTGCGATGTTACGCAACCTTATCTTCAAATCACATAAACTGCTTTATGTGCGCCGCCCTAACACGGCGGGGAGTTTGCATTTATTATATTACCTTGTAACCCTTAACCTAAAACAACCTCAACCTTGTGAGTGCCGTTTTCAAATACGGGGATAACATTGCTGTCAACAGCCTTGCCGTCAACTGTAACGGACTTAACGCCGTGGCAAACGTGATCGGGGTTCTTTACAGTGATCTCGTAGGTTGCACCTCTGAACAGTCTTGAAGCTGTGAAGCCGTCCCACTCGTGAGGAATTGAGGGATCAATCTTAAGACCGTTGTATTCGGGCTTGATACCTAAGATGTACTGAGATACTGCAACGAAGTTCCAAGCGGCTGTACCTGTGAGCCAGCTGTTCTTAGCTTCGCCGTGACGCTTAGCGTCCTTACCTGCAATCATCTGAGCGTATACATAAGGCTCTGTGCGGTGCAGATCGGAGATATCCTCTCTGAATGCGGGAGCGATCTTTGAATAATACTCGAATGCTTTGTCACCTCTGCCTACTGCGGCTTCTGCACAGATTATCCAAGCGTTGTTGTGGCAGAAGATACCTGCGTTTTCCTTGTAACCGCCGGGATATGTGGAGATCTCGCCGTACTGGATGTAGTAGTGTGTGAATGCAGGGTTGTTAAGAACAAGACCGTGCTTTGAGTTAAGATACTTGTCTACGCTGTCAAGGGTCTGAATATCGTAGCCCTTGTCCTTGCCAAGACCTGCGAGAACGCACCAACCCTGAGGTTCGATGAATATCTTGCCCTCTTCGCACTCGTGTGAGCCGACCTTCTTGCCGTAGTGGTCGTAAGCACGGAGGAACCATTCGCCGTCATAGCCGTATTCAAGGGTGTTCTTTCTCATCTTTTCGATCTCAGCCTGAGCCTTTTCAGCTTCTGCCGTGTCACCCTTCATCTTGCACATTTCAACGTACTCGGGAGCTATTGCACAGAACATACCTGCGATCATTACAGATTCTGCAACCTTGCTGTAGTAAGGAGGCTCCTTGAACATTTCCTTGTTGTTGTATGTCTGGAATGACTCGCCGGGCTTGTCTGAGAAGCAGGAGAGGTTAAGGCAGTCGTTCCAGTCGGCACGTCCGCTGAGAGGAAGTCCGTGAGGACCTACCTTCTTAACAACGTGGTAGAACGCTCTCTTCATGTGGTCGAGCATTGTGTCTGCAAGCTCATCACGGTTCTCATAAGGAACCTTCTCGTCAAGGATAGAAACATCGCCTGTTTCCTTTATGTAAGCCGCAACTGCGAGAATCATCCACAGCGGGTCATCGTTGAAGTTGGAGCCAAGCTCGTGGTTACCCATCTTTGTAAGGGGCTGATACTGGTGGTAAGCACCGCCGTCCTCAAGCATTGTAGCGGCAAGGTCGATAAGTCTTTCTCTTGCTCTTGCAGGGATCTGGTGTACGAAGCCGAGTAAGTCCTGGTTGGAGTCACGGAAGCCCATACCTCTGCCGATACCGCTCTCAAAGTAAGATGCGGAACGTGACATATTGAATGTAACCATGCACTGATACTGGTTCCAGATGTTTACCATTCTGTTGAGCTTTTCATCGGGAGAATCAACGCTGTACTGACCGAGCAGGCTGTTCCAGTGTTCCTTTAGTTCTGCGAGGAGCTTGTCAGCCTTTTCGGCTGTATCGCACATAGCCATCATAGCCTGTGCCTTAGCCTTGTTTACGATGTTCTTCTTTCTGTCGCCGCTTGTTATAATTGTGCTGTTCTCGTCAAGGTCGGGAGCAAACTTTTCTTCAACCTTGTTCTCAACATAGCCCAGGCAGAATACAAGATCCTTGCTTTCGCCGGGCTGGAGCTTGATTTCGATATAGTGAGAAGCAACGGGTGACCAGCCGTCTGCAACGGACATATTGGGTGCGCCTGCGAATACTGTCTGAGGAGCGTCAAAGCCGTTGTATAAGCCGAGGAAGCTCTCTCTGTCTGTATCGTAACCGTTGATAGGTGCATTTACAGAATAGAATGCGTAGTGATCGCGTCTTTCCTTATATTCGGTCTTGTGGTAGATAACAGAACCGTCAATTTCAACCTCACCTGTGTTGAAGTTTCTCTGGAAGTTTGTAGTATCATCGTTTGCGTCCCACAGACACCACTCAAGGAAGCTGAACAGCTTTAAGTTCTTTTCCTTATCGCTGTCGTTTTTGATTGTAACCTTCTGGATCTCTCCGTTGAAGTTCTGGGGAACGAAGAATGTAGCTGTGGCTGTAACGCCGTTTGATGAGCCTTTTATGATCGTGTAGCCCATACCGTGACGGCACTCATAGCTGTCAAGTGTTGTCTTAACGGGCGACCAGCCGGGGTTCCATACATGACCGCCGTCGTTTATGTAGAAGTAACGTCCGCCCATATCAACGGGAACGTTGTTATAGCGGTAACGTGTAATTCTTCTCAGTCTTGCGTCCTTGTAGAAGCAGTAACCGCCTGCTGTGTTAGAGATCAGCGAGAAAAAGCCCTGTGTGCCGAGATAGTTTATCCACGGATAAGGGGTCTTGGGAGATGTAATGACATACTCTCTGTTCTTATCGTCAAAATAACCGAATTTCATAGAATCCTCCTAATGTTTTTGTTCCTGTAGCGAAAAAATTACAACGTTACAGAAACGTCTATGCTAATTATATCTTAAATGAATTTTTTTAGCAAGGGCTGTAATCGTTTTTAAAATAAAAATTTTTGTGAAAAGCAAAAATCCGCAATCTGCACAAAAAAACGGGCTGTGTTAGTGCATTGTGACGATTAGTTGCACTATATTGATATTTTGTTTTGGAGTTACTTTACAATATGGTGTAAAAATGATATAATATTTGTATTATAGGGAGGATTTTAATGATTATTTTAACTTTATCCCGATTTTTGATATGACGATTTTGACAACTTAGCCAAAGGACGTAATATGAAATACATTGAATACCGAGAAAAACGTGAGCATGGCACAAGGGAATTTCCGTATGCCTGCTACAGAGTGACAGAGAATTTTCCCCGTTATAATATGATACCGCACTGGCATAACGAGTGCGAGATTATCTATGTCAGGAGCGGATATTTCGAGCTTTTTCTTGACGGTCATACACACAGGATAGACGCAGGCTGCTGTTCGCTGATAATAGGCGGAAGTATGCACGGCGGTACGCCGAAGGACAACTGCAGATATGACTGTCTTGTGTTTGATATGGCGGCTTTACTTAAATCAAGTCAGATATGCACATTGCATCTTCAGCCGATAATCAACCACGAAAGACGGTTTATCACCTTCTTTTCCGCCGACAGCAAGCCTGCAAAGGACGCAAAGGCGGTTATAGACGCAATGCTTGAAAAAGAGCCGGGATATGAATTTACCGTACCCGGACGGCTTTTGTGTATGCTCGGTCACATTGTGGCAAGGCAGGAGCATTATCAGAGCGGAGAAACAGCGGCGAGCGATATAAAGAAGGTACGCCGTTTCAAGAATGTTATAAGCTATATCGAGCAGAATTACCGTAAGAACATAACGCTTGAGGAACTTGCGAACGAGTGCGGAATGAACAGGAATTATTTCTGCCGTGCGTTCAAGGAATATACGGGCAAGACACCTGTTGAATATCTCAATTATTTCCGTATCGAATCTGCCTGTGAGCTTATCGCAAGTACCGATGAGAAGCTGATAGATATTGCGATGAAGTGCGGATTCAACGATTACAGCTATTTTATAAAGGTGTTCAAGAGTATGAAGGGCGTAACACCGAGAGATTATTGCAGGAGAAGCTTCTGATCTATGATGTATATACTTATAGCGTTGCTTTCCGCATTCTTTGCGGCTATAACAACGATACTGTGCAAGTGCGGACTGCGTGACGCCGACTCCGATGCGGCAACGGCACTGCGTACAACGATAGTGCTTGTGCTGTCGATAGCGGTCGTATGGATAACGGGAGAATGGCACGATCTACCTAATGTAACGGGAATGACACTGTTGTTTCTTATACTTTCGGGCTGTGCGACGGGCGGCTCGTGGCTGTGCTATTTCAAGGCTCTGAAAACAGGCGATGTGAACAGGGTTGCACCTATCGACAAATCCTCGACCGTACTTGCTATGCTGATGTCGTTTGTTTTTCTCGGCGAACAGCTAACGGCTTATAAGATCATTGCAATGGTGCTTATCGGCATCGGAACGCTGATGATGAGCATACATACCGGAAAAAGAGGGTCAAAGGCAGGCAGGTGGATGATATTTGCGTGGATGTCCGCAATATTCGCCGCACTGACCTCGATTCTCGCAAAGATAGGCGTACAGAATGTCAATTCAAATCTCGGCACTGCCATAAGAACGGCGGTCGTGCTTGTTATGGCATGGATAGTCGTAGCGGCAAAGGGCAAGAAGAATGTTTTTTCGGGGCTTGGCGGTAAGGCGTTTGTGTTTATCGCACTCAGCGCCGTATCTACTGCGGCATCGTGGCTATGCTACTATTACGCACTGAAAATCGGTGATGCATCGGTAGTTGTACCGATAGACAAGCTGAGCATACTTGCTGTCGTACTGTTCTCAAGGATATTCCTCAAGGAAAAACTCACGGCGATGTCTTCTGCGGGGCTTGTGCTTATTGTCGCAGGTACGGTGTTTACGATACTTTGATTTTAACAGAATATGAAGAAAAGCGGAGCGTGGGTTTCACGTTCCGCTTTTTATGTTGCATTTTATAGGGAATAGCCCCGTGCTTTTGCTTTTAGCGATTTTCTGTTTGCCGAAAGCGTTAAGAGGGTGTGCGTAAGCACTCGCCGGTAACGCAGGTTACGCAAAACGCAAACTGACAGAACGGTGAATTTGAAGCGGCACATTGCCGCACCGCCGGTAACGCAGGTTACGCAAATCGCTAACTCTTAGAACGGCGAATTGACTGTGTCATTATGACACTGCTTTGGTAACGTCTACCCACTTCTCATATCCGGAATACTTTTCTATTTCGGGAATTGTAAGTTCAATTGCACTGTTTGAGCTTCCGCAGGCAGGGAATACCGTTTCGTACTTGTTCAGCGACTCGTCAAGGTAAACAGCTACTCCGTCATTTACGGCAAAAGGGCATACGCCGCCGACAGCGTGACCGATAAGTTCTGCCGCCTGATCTGCGGTAAGCATTTTTGCCTTTGCGCCGAATGTATGGCGGTACTTGGCATTGTCGATTTTTACGTTGCCTGCCGTTACAACGAGTATCGGGCTGTCACCGAGCATAAACGATAAGGTCTTTGCTATTCTGCAAGGCTCGGTGTGAAGTGCGTGAGCGGCAAGTTCGACTGTTGCACTCGACTCGGACAGCTCAATTATTCTGTCCTCTATGCCGTAAGCCTTGAAATATTCCTTTACTTTTTCAAGCGACATTTTAGTTTCTCTTTTCTTCCTGTTCTTTTTCTTTAATTTTCTGCATAAGGAAGCAGTGCGTCAAGCAGCATATTTAAATTTGCGTATTGATGGGGGAATGCTCCGAAAGCCATTTTCGGCGCTATCTGCACTGCCGTCTTGTAATCCTTACCGTCCGTCATAAGCGTAAATTCAAGCTTGTACTGACCGATAAGCAGTTTCTTTATCTTAAGCCTCTTTATAGCGGTGAGCGGACACGAACCGCAGTTGCCGTCGCCTATAAAATCATAGCGTATCATCAGCAGTCTGCCCTTGTCGGTAACGGCTAAATAGCCGTATTCCATAGCACTTCCCATAAAGGATTTATCGTTATATACGCAGTATACGGGGAACATTGCGGTTTCATCGGGATACAGCACCTTTACAAGCTGTGCGTGCATATCCGCTTCATCATATTTCAGCTTCATATTACTTGTTGCGAAGGTCGATTACACGCTTTGCCTTGCCCTCAAAACGTTCAATTGTCTTGGGCTCAACAAGTGTGACCTTTGTATCAATGCCGAGAACCGTCTTAAGATTGTGGTGGATATTTTTCTGTAAGTTGGACAGCGATTCAAGGCTTTCAAGCACGCTTCCGTCAACAAGCTCGCACTTTACCTCCAGCCTGTCACTGCTTCCCTCACGGGTAACAACAAGCTGATAGTGGGGAGCAATCTGCGGAATTGTCATTATAACGCTTTCGATCTGTGAGGGGAATACGTTTACGCCTCTGATCTTCAGCATATCATCGCTTCTGCCGGAGGGCTTGCTCATACGGGCATGTGTTCTTCCGCATTCGCACTTTTCGTAAGTGATAGAAGTAATATCCTTTGTGCGATAACGCAGAACAGGGATTGCCTCCTTTGAAAGTGTTGTTATAACAAGCTCGCCCTTTGAGCCTTCGGGGAGAACCTCGCCTGTTTCGGAGTTGATGATTTCGGGGAGGAAGTGATCCTCGTTGAAGTGCATACCGCAACGCAGTGAACATTCGCCCGAAACGCCCGGTCCCATAAGTTCGCTCATACCGTAGTTGTCGGTTGCAAGCAGATGCAGATAATCTTCTATCTGCGCTCTCATTTCGGGAGTGCATCCCTCTGAGCCGAAAAGACCGAGCCTCAGCTTGAGCTCATCTCTGCCGATACCCATTTCTTCTGCGACCTCGCCTATTCTCATAGCGTATGAGGGGGTAGCGACAAGTGCCGTTGTGCCGAAGTCCTTCATCAGCATAACCTGCTTTTCGGTGTTGCCAGATGAGCAGGGAACTACTGTAGCACCTATCTTTTCAAGACCGTAATGCAGACCGAGCGCACCCGTGAAAAGTCCGTAGCCGAATGCAATCTGCACTATGTCTTCATCTGTAGCGCCTGCGGCTGTTACAAGTCTTGCAACGCAGTCAGACCACATATCAAGGTCATTCTTTGTGTAGCCTACAACGGTGGGCTTGCCGGTTGTACCCGACGAAGCGTGCAGACGTGTTACGTTTTTGAGCGGAGTTGCGAACATACCGAAAGGATAATTGTCACGGAAATCCGCCTTAGTGGTATATGGTATGTACTGTATGTCCGACAGTGCCTTTATCTTTGTACAATCAAAGCCTGCCTCGTCAAATTTTCTCTTGTACAGCGGAACATTGTCATAACAGTATTTTGTTATGTGCTTCAGTTTTTCAAGCTGGAGCTTTTCAAGCTCGGCTCTCGGCATAGTTTCAATATCTTTCTGGAAAAAACTCATATTATAACCCTCTTTTTTATTCTTCGCTCTCGGTGTATGCACAGCTGAAACCTGTGAACTGTGCCGTACCTCCTACAGCGTATAATCCTGTCATTGTACCCGTGAAACCGCCCGAAACCTCGCTTGTCAGATATTTCACCTGACCGCTTCCGAGATGTGTTTCGGTGTCGCCGCATTTCACGAAGAAATTGTAATTATAATGGTCGGCTCTGACGATAAGCGTTGCGTTGTCGGCATTTACCGCAACTCTGTTCTGCTCGTGCTTTATTCCGCCGATGTTGAGCTTCAGTATTGCAAAAGTGCCGTCCGCCGTCTTTTTAAGCGCAATATCGTAATGCTCGTTCTCGCACATATACATTGTGACACCGCCCTCGCCGTTGCCGCAAAGGTTTACGTTGACACAAAGCTCCATATCAAAGTCACGCTGACGCATTGCGATAAAAGTAGGCGAATCCATATCGTCAAGCGTCAGATCGGTGCCGCAAAGCTCGTACTTGTCCGCCGACAGCTTATAGTTTTCGGGGTGGTACTTACGCAGATAACACCAGTCAACCGAAGGATCTGTATTGCCAAATGTGAATACCGGTAATTCGTTCTGAACGAAATCGCCTTTTATTTCATACTGTGCGTCTGTTGTGCCGTCAAGGCCTGCGAACAGCCTGCCGTTTTCGTCAAAGTGTGCAGGGGAGAGGAAAACCTCTCTGCCGAGGCTGTGGAAGGGCATCCATATACCCATCTGTCTGAAGCCGAGACTTAATATATGCCAGTCGCCGTTCTTGTCCTGTATCAGATCTCCGTGACCGATACCCTGTATTATGTACGGCGCTTTGTTGCGGTTAGTAAGTATGGGGTTGTTGTCGCCTGTGACATACTCGCCCCATATATCGTCCGATACGGCATATGTAATCATATGACCGTATTCTGTGCCGCCCTCTGCCGCCATAAGATAATATCTTCCGTTTATCTTATAAACGTGGGGGCTTTCAAGATAACGTCCGCCCGAACCTTTCCAGATAGACTTGCTGTGGGAGAGCTTTTTGCCCGTAGCAATGTCAATCTCGCACTGTACAACGCCGCCCTCGCCGTAGTCGTCCTGTCCGTTGCTTATGAAGAATGTTCTGCCGTCCTCAAAGTACAGCGACGGGTCGATACCGCCCTGATCGACTTCGATAGGGTCTGACCATTCGCCGTAGATGTCATCGGTATAAACATAGAAGTTCCTGTGGGTGGTGTCATTTGTAGTCACCATATAGAACCTTCCGTTGTTATAGCGGATAGTGGGAGCGAATACGCCGCCTGACGCAGGTATCTTGTCAAGCATTACCTGTTCGGGACGTGTCAGTACATAGCCTATCTGCTTCCAGTTTACAAGATTGTCGCTCTCAAAGAGGGCAACACCGGGGAAATACTGAAAGGTGCTTGTTACAAGATAATATTTTCCGTTTGCAAAACAGACGGAGGGGTCGGGGTAGAAGCCTTTCAGCACGGGGTTTTTGTATATCATGCTCAAATTCCTTTTTAAAAAGCTAAAATAAATTTATGCGTACTTTAATAGTATACCGCTTAAAAGTGCGAATGTCAAGTAAAAAGCTAATAAAGCGGTCATGTATTAGCTTTCTAAGAACGTGGTATATGTAACTCGCCTGTGCATTTGAACAAAGGAGTATAAATACACAAAAAAGCATTTATTATTTGTTGATTATGTGCAAATTTATTAGAATACCGTTGACAAATTAAAACAATTTTGCTACGATATAAATAAAGGTACATTTTAATTAAATAAATGGTAACTATTGATTACATTAATCAGAATTCTGCCGATTTTCAAATTAGCTAATTCAAAAGGAGTGATTCTATGAAAAAAACAACTTTGATATGCACTTTAATTCTTGTTTCTCTGCTCAGCGGCTGTGCCGGCAATAACGCCTCCCAACCGGTTTCATCGCAGGATACCTCTGTTACATCATCTGCATCGGAATCAACAACCGAAAGCATCACAACTCCCGAAACCTCTGTGCCTGAAGAATCCACTTCCGCTTATGAAGACGAAAAATTTACTGCAATAGGCGTGGTGGACAGTTCTGCAGAGGAAAGCAAACGTGATATAGCGTCATTTATCTACGACTACGGCAGTGAATATAAGACGCCCGGCAAAACCACAATTGACAAAATGTTCAGTGAGGCGCTCGGTGATAAAATCATTGATGATGAGCAGGTGCAAAAAGAGGTTGCCGATATTCTTGAAAAGTGTGGTAAGCTTGAAACCGAGCTTTACAATGCAGGTAACAAGATAAAGGATATGCCGGATATAACCGCTGTCCCAAAAGACGATTACGATAAGTGGTTTGAAAGTTCGGCACAGCCGACTGCGTTTACGTCTATGAAGGAATTTTATGAATCGGAAAAGTCGGTATATTCCGATATTACGACATTTGAACAGTTTGAAAAGGACTTTGACACATTCACATATCAGGACGGTAAATTCTGCGTGAAAGGAATTTCAATCGGCAGGTGCAATGAGACGGGATTGCACGGTCCGGCTTTAGAAAGTTTATCACAGCGTGAATGCCTTTATGATTGTGCCAAAGCCTATAAAGACGGTGATAACGTAAAATTGGCTTATATGGTGCTTAATTCTCAGACACCCGGTACAAGCTGTTATATGGTTTTCTCCGCCGACCTTACTAAAACCGACAGCGGTTACAGAATCGCCCGTAACGTTGACTGGAGCAAGGCATTCGGTAAAGGCGGCAAATAACTGCGTATAACTATTATAAGCTATAAACAAACAGAAAGCCCGGTACGGAAAAATCCGTACCGGGCTGATCTTATTCTGTTGTGTTCGGAATTAATACATTCCGCCCATACCGCCCATACCGCCTGCGGGCATTGCGGGAGCAGGATTTTCTTCCTTCTTGTCGGCAACGAGGCTCTCTGTTGTAAGAACCATAGCTGCAACTGAAGCGGCGTTCTGTAAAGCTGAACGTGTTACCTTTGCGGGATCTACGATACCTGCGGCAATCATATCACCGTATACTTCGTTCTGAGCGTCAAAGCCGTAGCCTACCTTGCCTTCACGGCGGATAGTGTCGATAATAACAGAGCCTTCAAGACCTGCGTTAGCGGCAATCTGACGAACAGGCTCTTCAAGAGCACGGAGAACTATCTTAGCACCTGTCTTTTCGTCACCCTCAAGGGTTGCGATAAGAGCTTCTACTGCGGGCATAGCGTTGATAAGCGCTGTACCGCCGCCTGCTACGATACCTTCCTCTGCGCCTGCCTTAGCGGCTGCAAGAGCGTCTTCGATACGGAGCTTCTTTTCCTTCATTTCGATTTCTGTAGCGGCACCGACCTTGATAACAGCAACACCGCCTGCAAGCTTTGCAAGTCTTTCCTGGAGCTTTTCCTTGTCAAATTCGCTTGTTGTGTTTTCGATAGCGGCTCTTATCTGAGCGATTCTTGCCTGAATCTGCTCTGTTGAACCTGCGCCGTTTACAATCGTTGTGTTTTCCTTTGAAACTGTTACGCTCTTAGCACGGCCAAGCTGGTCGATAGTTGTATCCTTAAGTTCAAGACCGAGTTCGGATGTGATAACAGTACCGCCTGTAAGAATTGCGATATCCTGTAACATTTCCTTACGTCTGTCGCCGAAGCCGGGAGCCTTTACACCTACGCATACGAATGTACCACGCAGCTTGTTGAGGATAAGTGTTGTAAGAGCCTCGCCCTCGATGTCCTCAGCGATGATAAGCAGCTTCTTGCCTGCCTGTACGACCTGTTCGAGTAAGGGCAGAACGTCCTGAATGTTGCTTATCTTCTTGTCTGTGATAAGGATGTAAGCATCGTCAAGGTTAGCTGTCATCTTATCTGTATCTGTTGCAAAGTAAGGTGAAATGTAGCCTCTGTCGAACTGCATACCTTCAACGACTTCGCTGTATGTTTCTGCTGTCTTGCCTTCTTCAAGAGTAACAACACCGTCTGTTGTAACCTTTTCCATAGCCTCTGCAATCAGCTTACCTACTGTTTCGTCACCCGATGAAACTGTAGCTACACGGGCAATGCCATCGCTGTTCTCGATAGCTTTTGAATTCTTCTTTATCTCTGCTACTGCCGAGTCAACTGCCTTTGAGATACCACGCTTAACATCCATAGGGTTAGCGCCTGCGGCAATGTTCTTCATACCCTCTCTGATAAGAGCCTGAGCGAGCAGAGTAGCTGTTGTTGTACCGTCGCCTGCGGCGTCGTTTGTCTTTGTGGAAACTTCCTTAACGAGCTGTGCACCCATGTTCTCAAAGGGATCTTCAAGCTCAATCTCCTTAGCGATAGTAACACCGTCGTTTGTAATCAGCGGAGCGCCGAACTTCTTGTCAAGCACTACGTTTCTGCCCTTAGGGCCGAGTGTAATCTTTACTGTGTTTGCGAGCTGGTCGATACCTGCCTGTAAAGCCTTGCGGGCTTCTTCACCATATATAATCTGTTTAGCCATTGTGAATGTTCCTCACTTTCAATTATTCTACAACTGCGAGGATGTCTTCCTCACGGAGTATTGTGTATTCTTCGCCGTCAACCTTGACTTCTGTTCCTGAGTATTTGCTCATAAGAACCTTGTCGCCGACTTTAAGCTGTACGGGAACGAGCTTTCCGTCAACTGTCTTTCCGGGACCTACTGCTACTACTTCTGCTACCTGGGGCTTTTCCTGTGCGGCGCTTGTAAGAATTATGCCGCCCTTTGTTGTTTCTTCTGCTTCGAGCATCTTGATAACTACTCTGTCCGATAACGGTTTGATCGTCATTTTGAATGACCTCCTTGTTATATTTGCTGTCACTTTTTAACTGTGACGGTGCTTTTGATTTTCAAGTTGTTAGCACTCTTGCGTTATGAGTGCTAACCGCTGATTATTATTGTAATCACTTTACGCATAAAAATCAAGGGGTAAAATGTGAAAAGTGATAATTTTGTTACATTAATATAAAAGTCGTTCGGATAATTGATAATTATTTATGCAGATTTACACATAAAATTGACGGATTTTTTGAAAAAGGTGTTGAAAAAAGGCGTGTGGGGCTGTATAATATAAATAGAAACAGGGTGATAAGGATTTATCGCTTTAATATTTAATATTGTGTACTTTACGGAGGCACTGAAATGTCAAAGAAGATTATAATAGCCTGCGACAACGAGCATATATGTGATTTTATTGAGAACTATGCCGAAAAAGAGGGCTTTACGGTAAAAACGATATGCGATATAAGCGAGGATACACAGCACGTTGTGCGTGAATGCCTTGTTGCGCACCCTGATATTATAATACTCGGCGGTTGCTATCTTGATGCAGAGCAGGAATGCCGCCACACCTCTCTTATGGCTGATATATATACGCTGAAGAATGACGGCGGCGAGCACGCGCTGTCGCTTCCTCTTGACATAGCACAACTGTCAAAGATATTTGAAAAGTACAATAAAAAGAAGACCGGAGAGTATGGTACACTCGTCATTGACAATGAACATAACTGCGTCAGAGTAGGTGACAAGGAATATCAGATCGGGCTCAACGAGCTTGAGATACTCCGCTCGTTTATAGCAAATCCGAACCGTGTGTTCAGCAAGGAACAGCTTGCCTATGAAGTATTCGGTCCTGACGCAAAGGGCAGTGACGCACTGGTTGAAGAATCGGTCAGTCTGCTGAAATCCAAACTTGACGGTTTATCTTCAAAATGGAGCATAAGGCTTATATGGGGTGTAGGGTATAAGTTCGAGGTGAATGAATAAGAAAAACGGGGAGCGTTTCCAAGTGAAATGCTCCCCGTTTTATTATCGGTAAATTATTAAATTATTCAAACAGCTTTTCAAACTCTGCAACACATTCCTGATTGTATGCTTCATAGTCAACGTTTATCGGCTTGATTTCGTTGTTATAAAGCATCTCAAGTCCTTTGTAAACGCCGTCCTCAGAATTTTCTACCAGTGTTCCGCCGTACTTGTTCATGAATGTTCTGGGTCCTGTAATATCTGTTGAAACAATCGGCAGACCGAGAATGTCCGCTTCGGCAAGAACAAGTCCGAAGCCCTCATATAACGAGCTTAATACAAATCCGTCGCAAGCCTTGATTATAGGATAAGGGTTGCTTACCGCAAGCAGAAGAATTACATTTTCGGAAAGACCCATTTCGTTTACTTTTGCGATAAGTGCTTCGTACTTCTTTGCTCTTGAGTTGCCGCCCATAATTATAAGATATATGCTGTTATCCTTCTGCCAGAGCTTATAGAAAGCGTCAATAAGTCTGTCGTGACCCTTTTCGGGTGAATAACGACCGACATTTATAAATTTCTTTGCGTCCGACTGCATTATCTCATAGAACTTTTCGGGTTCTACAGAACATTTTGTAGTTGTGTCAAGGGCTATAGGCTGTTCGCCTTTTTCGCAGATTGTCTTGTAGTCGATAGTGTTTTTTACAATGTCTATCTTCTTGTCTGTTCCTGCAAGTTCCTGAGTAGGTGCAACTATATCGTCGGTTACGGCTACAACCTTATCGTAGTTGTGATAAGCATATTCAAGAAGGTCTTTTCTCTGATTGCTTCTTGTCTTGATTTCAGCCAGCATATCATTATGCACCCATATTATATTTTTACCTTTGAACTGGCTGTAAAGAAGAATAATTTCATCTTCATAACCGCAGAACTGGACAGCAGCGTCAAATTTAGCATTGCCGTAAGAACGCAGGAAATTCTGTTCTATACGCTTGCCAAGTGATTTTATATACTGTTTTGTTGAGATCATGTGTTCCTTATACAGCTTGTTTACTGTCTTGTTTGCGGCTGTCAGATTGAAATATTCCGCTACAGCGAAGAAGTTTACCTTATCGCTGAATGTAGCAAGCTGTTCGCCGTGTCTTTTCGCTTTTCCCTGACAGAATGAAACATAGTAGTTACGCTTGTCAAGGTCGATATTGTTCATAAGAGATCTGAGCGATGTTGTGATACCGTTCTTGTCAAGGTTTCCGGCATAGATCAGAACATTTTCCTTACCATTGTTCGGCACGGGCGCTACAGTAAGTCCCGTATCAATACCGAGGATAGTTCTGTCGCAAAGCTGTGCGGTTGCGTCAATGTTGTCCCATGTGCAGAAGGTCTTTACAAACTCTGTATCGTCATAGTTCTTTTCGCTCCTCAACTCGTTTACAAGAGCGTCAAGGTCAAATACCTGAGGGAAGGGCAGGTCGTCCATATCCATGTACATACCTCTGTCACAGAGATATTCGTCTTTATCATAAGGGAAAAGAACAACCTTTTTGCGTGTGCAGGCGTAATCAAAGAATACGCTTGAATAGTCGGTAACAAGAACGTCTGCAATGTTAAGGAAGTCGTATGTTTCATACTCTGCCGGGAAGTTCTTTATATGCCTTAGTTTGCTGACTTCAGCCGTGTTCTTGGCGTGCATTGCCATAGGGTGGATGTTGATATAGAATATCTCATCATCGGTAAGTCTTTTGTCAAGCTCGTAAAGGTAATACATAAGATATGCGTCGTTTTTGGATACGCCGACCTTGTCAACTGTACCTCTCCATGTAGGCATATATGCATATATCTTTTTATCCTTGAGTTCAAGTTCTTCTCTTATTGCGTTTTCGGCTTCTCTGTCAAAGAAAACGGTATTTCTCGGATAACCGCCCAGAATATAAGAATTTGAAGAAATATTCTCAAGCATATAGTCCCTTATCATTACGTCTTTTGTAAAGATGTTGGGATAAAGCAGATAGTCTGCATTGACAAGGTTTTTCTGAACATTTCCGAAGAATACATCGTTATGCACCTTACGACCCATAGCTTTTAGAGGTGTGCCGTGCCATGTGTTTATATATACCTGTCCCTCTTTCTTTATCCAGTAGTTAGGGAAGGTAGCGTCGTTTATCAGATATTTTGCGCTTGCAAGCAGACGCATATAATCATCGGAAGCATAAACAATAATGTTTACATTTTCAAATCCGTAGTGTTCAAGAATAGCCTTAATGCTTTTTACATATCTTCCCCATGATGAAAGGTAGACCGTATATCCGGCGTATTTTTCATCGGTCAGAAGATATTTCAGGATATAGAAAAGGTTACCGCTGATCTTTGTGGCGGTCTGCGATTCAAGCAGTATTACCTTCTCATCTATCGGTAACTGCTCATAATAGGTTATATACTTGTTTTTCGCTACCCAGTAAGGATCTTTGAATTTTTTGCGTACCTTATTGGCGTAGGTAAAGGGGTTGCTCATTTTAGTTCCTCCGTGAAATTATGCGACTGTCTGTTTATCTTTATATTACTTGTCGCTCAGGTCGTGCTTTATCTGCGTAGTTGAAATTTCGGGTGTTCTGGGCAGATAAACTACCTCGCAGTATTCCTTGAGAAAATCAAACTTTCCTTTCCAGTCGTCACCCATTACGAATGTGTCAACGTGGTATTCCTTTACGTCGCTTATCTTCTGATCCCAGCAGGTTTCGGGGATAACAAGATCGACGTAGCGGATAGCTTCAAGAAGCTGCTTTCTTATCTCATAGCTGAAATAGCACTTCTTCTGCTTTTCGTTCCAGTTGAATTCATCTGTTGAAAGCACTACTATAAGATAATCGCCGAGTGCCTTTGCTCTTTTGAGCAGTTCGATGTGTCCGTAGTGGAGCAGGTCAAATGTTCCGTAGGTAATTACTCTTTTCATTATTTTTGTCCTTTCATATAGATCCTTATTCTGATACTTATATGTCACTTTCAACGCTTGTGAAGTGACCGTTTTTTTCATCATCTTCCGGCGGTTTCATATAGTCGCCGTACATATTGGTAAGAAGTCCGTCATATCCTTTGGGTGCGGGATATTCGCCGCTCTCAAACGGGAGCATTATCTTCTCCTCAAACCATTCGCTTTTATATGTTTCTCTCGGAAAGCCGTGCGCACCGCTTACGGTACACAGCTTTTTGCCCGAACAGAATATATTGAAGATACCGACAACAAAGTCACGCATCGCAATAACAAAACCTCTCGGCATCTTTATCATAAAGTGATAAAGCATACGCGCCGATTTTTTTGTATAGTCAAAGTCGAAATCCTTGTCCTGCTTTGCTATAAGCGCATAAGAAGTTGTGCTTACCCATTTGAACATAAACTGTGCAAGCTTGTCGTTCGTTGGACACTTGTCCACAGGAAATACATCAATATATATGCCCTTGTGAATATTGACGCCCTTGAGGAACGGATCGACAACCTCTGTATTGTCAAGCCTTATCTTGTCAAAGTGGAACGGGTAACCCTTGTCATTCTTCTTGTCCTGCAGAAAAAGACCATTGGGCAATGCCTTCCTGCAGACACGGTTCAACCTGTTGAAATCCTTTCTGAGCATTACAACATCAATATCATCGTCCCACGGGATAAATCCTTTGTGTCTTACCGCACCGAGAAGCGTTCCCGCTGTAATAAAATAGCGTAAATTGTTTTCCTTGCACATCCCGTCGAATTTTACGAGTATGTCAAGTTCCTTTGCTTTAAGGTCGGCAAGCTCTTTTTCTGAAAGCTGTTCTTCCAAGTTTTCACCACCGTGATAATTATTAGCCATTAAAACGGCAAAAATGAATTTATGATTTTTTTGTACAGTTGATGTAAAATAAAGATAAATTTTTGTCAATAAAAAACTGTTTATTGTGTAAATCAAACTCATATTATTATACAATGAAAACCGCATTTTGTCAATAATCAGAGCCGTTTTGACATTAGTCGTAATGCACAATAATAACGGCAACGATGTGTATTTGTTTTATCTGTTTATTATACGCTTCGATATAATGAATAAACATTTGCATAAGAAAACAGCTGCCATAAAGACAGCTGTAATAATCCGATCATACGCCCATTTTCTTATTGTATGCGGCACATACTTCTTTTGCCGTACCCTGCATTACTGGTACTCCGTGGTCGAGCCACAGTGCCTTGTCGCAAAGCTGTTCGATAGACTTCATGTTGTGCGAAACATACAGCAGTGTAGTGCCGTTTGAAAGCATATTCTGCATACGTTCAGAACACTTTTTCTTGAAGCGGACATCGCCTACCGAGAGAATTTCGTCTGCGATAAGTATATCGGGCTGTACTGATGTAGCTATCGAGAAACCGAGCCTTGCTTTCATACCCGATGAGAAATTCTTTACGGGCGAATCAAGAAAATCCTGAAGCTCGGAGAACTCAACTATTTCATCGAACTTTTCCTGTATAAAATCCTTTTTGTAGCCGAGAAGCGTTCCGTTGAGGAAAATATTCTCCCTTGCGGTCATATTGGGATCAATACCTGCGCCAAGTTCAATAAGTGCGGCAACAGAACCCTTTACATCTACAGTTCCCTTGTAGGGTTTGAGAATACGGCTGATTACTTTAAGAAGTGTGGATTTTCCTGCACCGTTTGTGCCGACAAGCCCCCACGCCTCGCCTTTTTTTACCTGAAGGTTGATATCCTTCAGTGCAATGAATTCCTGAAACATCAGTTCACGGCGGAGTAATCTCACTACATATTCTTTTATATTGTCAACTTTCATGTTCGCTTTATTGAAGCGGACTGTTACGTTGTTAACGTCTATGATATAATCTTCCAAACCGATACCTCCGTCAGATATACAGAATAAACTTGTCCTGCTTATCTCTGAAGATAACAGTACCAAGTACAAAGAAGAGTGCGGCATATGCAACACCGAGGATAATTGTTTTCATATCAGAGATGCAGCCTGTATAAGCGATATCTCTGAACTGCTTGATGTAGATATAAAGCGGATTGAGATTCTCAACTATGAACTTCAGCCAGTTCGGAAGAATGTCAACCGGATAGAATATAGCCGATGCATACATCCACGCCGTCGTAAACGCGTTGTATATATATCTTGTGTCACGGAAGAAAACGTGCATCTGAGCGAGGAAGAAGCCCATTCCGCAAGCGAATATATACGCTTCGAGCGTTATAAGAGGAAATAAAAGCATCGTCCAGTAGAAAGGCGAGCCTGTGAAGATAAGGACTATCAGCAGTGCGCCGAGCGACAGGACATAATCGACCATACAGCTTGTGACCTTTGCAAGCGGGAACATATATTTTGAAACATATGTCTTTTTCAGCAGAGCGGCGTTCGAGGTTATACCGTCCATCGCCTTGTTTGTTGCGCCGACGACGAAATCGTACATAGTTCTGCCGACAAGCAGATAAACAGGAAAGTTGGGTATGTTTCTGTCGAACAGTTTAGAGAATACAACGTACATTACGAGCATTATAAGCAACGGATTCAGTACGCTCCAGACGTATCCCAGTACACTGCGTCTGTATTTCAGCTTCAGATCTCGTGAAACGAGCTGGATGAGCAGATCCTTGTAATGTCTTACCTCAAGAAATCCGCCTGTTTTATCCTTGCGAACAAGTGTCATTTTTACCTCCGTCATTCAAAACTCTTGTTGTGTCTTACTTTGTTGTAGAGCTTTGAATTAAGGATTCTGTTGTATCCGTTAAGCCCTATATGCAGTCGGTTGAGTGTTTTTAGTATCTTGCAGTGCTTTCTGCTCATTTCATAGACAATATGATATTCTTTATCCATAAAGTCCATCATTTCATCTGCTCTTTTCCTGCCTGCTTTTCTGTCTTTGTCGCAAAGCAGTGAAGTAACCAGAAAACTCAGCAGCAGAAGATGCGTTTTCTTTGCGCAATAAAGCGCCGCCGCACCCGTAAAGCTCTTGCCCTCTGCGGTCATACGCTTAAGCACGGTTTCGGTATGACCTATACGCTTAAGCTGATTTTCGGCAGAAACGCTTTGCGTCACATCGCCGATGCGGTATTCATATATGAAAAGATCGAGCGGCAGTATGCTTTTTGCCTTGCTGCAAGGGAATGTTGCATATTCGTGGTCTTCATAGAAAACCTTTTCGCTCATCTTAATGCCTTCGCTTTTGTAGAATGCCGTGCGGTAGGTTATACCGTGGAATGTCAGACTGCGGTCAAAGTTCTTCCACTGCGACATTACCTCGTCCATTGTGTATATTCTGTCAAACTGCGGCGGAAAGCAACGCCAGCTTTTTACTTCGCCGTTTGAAATGTTTATCGTATGATGTGGCGTCAGCACAACATCTGCGTCTGTATTTTCAAGCGCCTTTATAAACTGCGGAATATTCTCGGTAAGAAACCAGTCGTCTGCGTCCAGCACTTTCAGATATTTGCCGACAGCCTTTTCACTGCCGACATTTATACCGGAGCCGTGACCGCCGTTTTCCTTGTTTATAAGGCTTATCGAGGCGGGATATTTTTCAATATATTCTTCTGCGATTTTTTCGCATCCGTCTGTAGAGCCGTCATTTACAACTATTATATCAAGCTTGTCCGTACATTCGCACAGGAGCGAATCAAGGCATTTTGCCAGAAACGGCTTGCTGTTGTAAGACGGAATAATTATACTCAGTATCTTTTCCATTAATTGTTACCTTTTTTCAGTTTATTAAGTCTGTTTTCCTTTATTCCTGCGAGCGTATATGAAAATGCCTTGAACATACTTATGTCCGTCAGCTGTTTTCTTTTGGCAAAAGCGTAATATGCGGCATAGAGAACGGACAGGGGAAGCCCCATTATATATCTTGTCGTATTTCCTCGGTTTACAAAGAATTCCCTGTCGAAGCCCTTGAACCAAGTTGATTGCGTCTGAGCCACCGTTGCAAGCTCATAGGGGTAGTGATATATTTTCAGTCCTGCCTTACGGCACTGCGTCAGAAATCTGAATTCCTCCTCCGCACCGTTGCCTGAGCCTGCACCCATGTTTTCGTCAAACCGAATGCCTTTTGCGAGGAGTTTTTCACGTCTGAACGTTATCTGCCACGAGCTTACGCTCATAATATCCCTGTAGCCGAGTTTTTTTATGCTGTCACCCCATTTATGAGGTCTTTCTGCCATATCGAATATGATAATATCCGCTTGCGGAAGACTGCTGTAAGCCTTCTGTACCGCTTCTTCGTACCCTTGCGAGAACACCTCGTCATCATCACAGATAATGCACACATCGGCAACGGATTTTGATATGGCGAGGTTACGGCTTTTAGTCAGCCCTCTTTCCTTTACCGAAAAGGTACGGACAAAAGCATCGCCGATATGTTCCTCCTTATATCTTTCCTCATCGCACTGATTTATTATAATCGTGTCTGAGGTGATATGAGAACGCTTTATCATTTCTTCGCTGTCGTTCAGAAACATACACGACAGAAGTATTTCGGTCTTGTTCAAAAGTTCAGCTCCTTAATTTCAAAATGCCATATCATACTTTTGCTGTAAGCCACATTTATTTTATTATACAACCGTTGCATAAAAAAGTCAATCGACATAATTTGATAGTATTTTGTCGCATAAACGCTCGATTATATGCGTTTTACATAAAAAGACCGCCGGAAAGGCGGTCTTTCAGACAGTCGATAAACCTCTTGATTATAAAAAAATGGGGTGTCGAGTGTTGCTTGCTCTGCT
>OLSQ01000023.1_pt1 | contig 146978 bp, 150 predicted proteins | sample 1672561 | NCBI WGS metagenome assembly OLSQ01 (sample SAMEA3136699, study PRJEB25190) | human gut metagenome | biome: human gut; feature: human-associated habitat; material: faeces | place: Austria | collected 2013
CTATATATAATATAGCTAAATAATTTAATGAGGACGGATACAAAAGAAAAAAGGCAACAGAAAAGGCACAAGAACCCCCTGACAGAAAAGATAGGAGGAAGGTCTATGAGTATTTTAACATCGAAAAGGTTTCAAAAGTATTTTGTTCCCGGCATTGTATTTCAGTCTTGCGTAATTGCCGGCGGCTACGGAACAGGGCGTGAACTGGTAGAGTACTTTATGGGGTACGGCCCGAAGGGCGGCTTGCTCGGCATGTGCATCGTATCTCTGCTGGTGTGGTCCCTTATCTGTGCAATATCCTTCATGTTTGCACAAATTTTCAAAAAATATGATTATAAGAGCTTTATGAAGGAGCTGATGGGCCCCGGCTGGGTTGTTTTTGAAATTGCTTACATCTGCTTTATTGTTATTGTATTGGCGGTTGTATCTGCTTCAGCCGGTTCGATTCTGCATGAATTATTTGGGCTGAACAAATGGATCGGGATTATCGGGATGTCTGTAGCAGTATTTGCATTGGTTATGAATGGTTCTTCCTTGATTGAAAAGGTTTTATCCTTATGGTCCTTTGTATTATACGGTGTATACATTCTGTTCCTGATTCTGGTATTCGCAAATTTCAGCGGACAGATTGGTCACAATATTGCATCCGTTCCTGTCACGGGGAATTGGGCAATCGGTGGTTTCCAGTATTCCTTCTACAATCTTGCGATTATCATTGCGGTTTTGTATACCATTAAACATAGTGATACACCAAAGGATGCAGCGATTGCCGGTGTTCTTTCCGGCTTTATTGGTATTTTGCCCGGGATCATTCTCTTTATCGCAATGTGTGGATTCTATCCTACGATTATCGAGCAGGAGCTGCCGGTTGACTATATTCTGACACAGATGAATATGCCTTGGCTGCGTTATATTTTCCAGATTGTACTGTTTGGTACGCTGATTGAAACAGGCTCCGGTCTGATTTATTCCATCACTGACCGTATCGCGGAGGCGTTTAAAAACAAAGGGCAGGAGGTGCCGAAATGGTCCACACCTGTGGTAGCAGTTATTTTGCTGGTAGGCACAACAGCAATTTCTTCCTTTGGTCTGACGGGGCTGATTGCGAAGGGATACGGTACATTGGCTTGGGTAATGTTCATTGTATATGTAATTCCCATTCTGACATTGGGTATTTACAAAATTTCAAAAGCTAAAAAAAATTAACGTGAAATGCTGAAAAGCGGTTGACAAATTTTTTTGGAGTTATATAATTAGTTCATGTTGTTTCTGTAAAAAAACATGAACAAAAAACAAAAGAGAAAATTGGTGAATTGGCCTAAAGTAAGGAGTGGTATTTATGGCATTGAATACAGAGAAATGTAATGCGTGGGTGGAAAGAGATAAAAAGGTTTTTGCGCCTACCCAGCATTTGTCCTATTATCCTATGGTAATCAAAAAGGTTGATCAGGATGTTATTTACGATGAAGATGATAACCAGTATATCGATTTCCTTTCCAGTGCATCTTCCCTGAATCTGGGTAGCTGCAATCCCATCATTACGGCGGCTGTAAAGGAACAGCTGGACAATTATTCTCAATATACGATTGCTTATACCTACGGCAGAAAGAGCATTGAATATGCGGAACGGCTGACTTCTGTTTACCCCGGTGGTGTGCCTGCAAAAATCGTTTTTGGCAACTGCGGTTCCGATGCGAATGATGCGGCAGTGAAATTTGCAAGAGCTTACACCGGCAGAAGCAAGATTATCACATTTATCAACGCATATCATGGCAGCACATACGGTTCTATTTCCATGTCCATGGTAACAACGCGTATGCGTGCAAAGATGGGTCCTATGCTGCCTGATATTTACTGCTTCCCGTTTTATGATGTATCCTATGATGATGAAACCTGCGAGAAGGAATGTATCGCAGATATCGAAAGAGCATTTGCAACCTATCTGCCTGCGGAGGAGGTTGCGGCAGTCATCATTGAGCCTGTGCAGGGCGATGCAGGGCTGTTGGCAGGGCATCCTATCTTTATGAAAAAGCTGTATGACCTGTGCAAAAAGAACGGTATCCTGTTTATTTCCGAGGAGGTTCAGCAGGGCTTCTATCGTACCGGCAAATTCTTTGGCATTGAGCATTATGATATCATCCCCGACGGTATCATCATGGGCAAATCCATCGGTGCAGGCTTCCCTCTGGGCGGCTTTATGGCAAAAGCAGAAATCATGGATTGTCTGCCTGCGCCTGCACACCTGTTCACACTGGGCGGCAATGCGACTGCCTGTGCAGCCGGCGTAGCGGCATTTGATTATTTGCAGTCTGACGAATTTCAGAAAATTCTGGCAGATAATACAAAGCTGCTGGAGGAATGTGTTGCTGACCTGCGTGCGACATTCCCCGATGTTATCACGGGCAGAAGGGGCATTGATATGTCCTGCGCACTGGTTGTGACAAAGAAGGACGAAAACGGCAATGACGTACCCGATGGCGACGGGACATTCAAGATTCTGTACAGAGCGTATGAAAGAGGCTTGCTGATTATTTCTCTGTCCGAAAATATTCTGCGTGTACAGCCCCCTCTGAACATCAGACCCGAAAATCTGAAAAAGGGCTTTGCAATTCTGAAGGATTCCATTCGGGATTATGTAAATGGAGATATTCCCGATTCTGTAATGGAATTCCGTGCAGGCTGGTAATCTGAAATAAAATAAAATAAAAAATAAAGTCGAAAAAAGCATCCGTAAGAAGGAAATTCCTTCATTTCGGATGCTTCTTTTTTTGATATTATTCGGTTTCGATCCAGTAATCTGTGCCGCTTAGACCGATATCGGCGGCGTGGAACACGGGATTTTTGCCTTCGCTTTTCTGATTCCGATAATCCACCAGAGCCTTGCAGGCGGTTTTTCCCATGATGAGACAGGAGGGGACGTTAATCAGTGCCATGATGCCCATGAGAACATCGGCTAAGTCCCAAGCAAGCCCTGCGGAGAACTGCGCGCCCATGAAGATGATGACTGCTGCCAAGAGGCGATAAAACAGCATGAAGGGCTTATTTTTGGTTGCCTTGGGGTAAAGATAGCTGATATTCATTTCGGCATAGAAATAATTGCCGACCAGCGTGGTGAAGGCAAAAAGCGTGAGGGCAACGGTGATGAAAACGCTGCCGGCGGGGCCGAAATTTGCGACCAGAGAATCCTGAATATAGGCGGCATTCATGGTATTTCCTGCGGCATCCACATAGGCGGAGGCATCCAGATTCGTACAGAGAATCATGAAGGCGGTGGAGGAGCAGATGAGGATAGTGTCGATAAAGACGGAGAGCATCTGCACCAGACCCTGCTTGGCAGGGTGGGAAACATCGGCAGAAGCGGCGGCATTCGGGGCAGAGCCGATGCCGGCTTCATTGGAATACAGACCGCGCTTGATGCCGTTCATCATTGCCGCACCAAGAAGACCGCCGAAGACGGATTTCGCGCTGAAGGCTTCGCGGAAGATGCGGACAAAGACGAGGGGCAGAGTCTGAATATGCAGGAGCACGATAATGACTGCTGCAAGAATATAAATACCTGCCATGATGGGGACGAGCACCTCTGTTACCTGAGAGATGCGCTTGCCGCCGCCCAGAATGACGATGCCTGCCAGAACGGCAACGATGGCACCGATATAGAGGGACGACCGCTCGCCCGGTACATAGACCTTGATGAAATCGGTCATATTGAAGGAAGCAAGGGCATTAAAGCCGCCCATATAGGTGAGGATGAGGGCAACGGCAAAGGCACCGCCCAGAAGCGGAGAGCCAAGCCCCTGTTTGATATAATAGGCCGGGCCGCCATAGGAGCCATGCTCGCCCTTTTTCTTATAAATCTGTGCGAGGGTGGATTCGATAAAGGCGGAGGCACTGCCGATGATGGCGATGAGCCACATCCAGAACACGGCACCTGCGCCGCCTGCAATGATAGCACCCGTTACGCCGACCACGTTGCCGGTTCCGACACGGGAGGCGGTGGAGACCATAAGCGCTTGAAAAGAGGAAATGGATTCTCTGTCCTCCCTTTTTTCCGCGATGACGCGAATCGATTCTCCAAACAGGCGGAACTGGATAAAGCCTGTTTTTATGGTGAAATAAAGACCTGCTGCGATGAGCAGGGCAATCAAAATATAGCTATACAAAAAGCTGCTGATTAAGCTGATAATATTTGCAAATGCTTCCATAGAATACTCCTTTCAAAAAAATACTCCTACTATATTAAAGGAAAGAAGGCGTTTCGTCAAATAAGTATGAAAAAAAGAACAGAGCCGGAGAGGAGGTGGGGTTAATATCTCTGAAAGCGGGTGATTTTATTCATTTGCATACGAAATGTTTTTGTGATACGGAAAAATGTTTGCAGAAAAAAGACAAAAACTATTGACAAGCAAAATTTTCCTGTTAAAATCTTTATTATCACGAAAAAATAGTGACGAAGGTTTTAAAGGTAAATTGTGTACGGAGGATACAAAATATGGAGCAAGCAGTTAGAAAAATCGCCTTACTGGGCATGGGCACTGTTGGCGGTGGCGTATATGAAATTATTGAAAGACAGAAAGAGGAAATGCCCTTTAAAATTGGGGCGGCACTGGAGGTTGTGAAGGTTCTGGTGCGGAATAAGGCAAAATATGCGGACAGGATACCTGCCGAAAAGCTGACGGATGTCTGGGAGGATGTTATCGGCGATGACAGCATTGACATTGTGGTTGAGGTGATGGGCGGTATTGAGCCTGCGCGTACATACATTAAGGCGGCATTGGAAAAGGGCAAGCATGTTGTGACAGCCAATAAGGACCTGATGGCAATGCACGGACATGAGCTGCTGGAGCTGGCAGGAGAGCACCACTGCGATTTGCTGTTTGAAGCGGCAGTGGCAGGCGGAATTCCCATTATTCGCCCGCTGAAGCAGTGCCTGGCAGGCAATAATATTACAGAAATCATGGGTATTATCAACGGGACAACAAACTTCATTCTGACAAAGATGAAGGAGGATGGCATGGACTTCGGCGAGGCTTTGCAGCTGGCAACGGATTTAGGCTATGCCGAGGCAGACCCTACGGCGGATATTGAGGGCTACGATGCCGGCAGAAAGCTTGCTATTATGGCCTCTATCGCGTTCCATACATCGGTTACCTTTGATGATGTTTTTACGGAAGGGATTACGAAAATTACAGCGAAGGATATGCGCTATGCAAAGGAAATGGGCTGCAGCATCAAGCTTCTGGGGATTGCGAAGAATACGGAAACGGGCATTGAGGTAAAGGTACATCCGACCATGATTCCTGAGAACCACCCCTTGGCAGCGGTCAATGATTCCTTTAATGCCGTATTTGTACATGGGGATGCGGTGGATGATGCGATGTTTTACGGACGCGGTGCAGGAGCCTTGCCGACCGGCAGTGCTGTTGTGGGCGATATTATGGATGTGGCGCGCAACATGCTGTTCCACTGCAACGGACGCATTGGGTGCAGCTGCTACAAGAACCTGCCAATCAAGCAGATTGGCGATACAACCAGCAGATATTACATCCGCATGAGACTGGAGGACAGAGCAGGTACATTGGCGGCAATGGCAGGTGTTTTTGCGGAAAATGATGCGAGCATTGCGATTCTTTTGCAGAAGGAAACGATTGAAAACGATGCGGAAATCGTTGTGGTAACACATGAGGTGGCGGAAAAGAAATTTATGGATGCCATCAAAAAATTCTCCTCTATGGAAATGGTAAAGGAAATTTCTTCCATTATTCGCGTGTATGCACTTGGAAACGTATAATTTTTAGAAAAGACAGACAAATAGTCTGTCTTTTTCTGTCTGAATTTGTTAAGAATGATGAATGGCATTTCTTTTCTTGGGATGTTATGATATAACCTGTGAAGAAAAGAGGGGGAAAAAGAAACATGAAGTATTTTACAAAAGAATGGTACGAAGCGTGTCAGGCTGCCGATTGGTGTTTGAATATGGCAGTTTCCAAGAATGCGGAGGAATTTTCCGAGGAATACTATAAGGATTTGTATACACGCCGCCGCCGTGCCTTTGTGAAACAGATGAAGGAAGAAGAAGGAGAAGCCTTTGACAAAATTGCGGCTGAGGTTGCATTTATGAAGCATCATGAGGAAACCGTAAAGCGCATGGAGAGGATTCTGCCCATCGAAATTAAGGCTGCGGTTGCGGATATGCGCGTGCTGGCACTGGACATTGCGACAAAAGAGGTGCGCCATCAGCTGAAAGCATGGTGCGAGGAGCAGAAAAAGCTTGCAGACGCAAAGGAGGCAGAATATGCCGCAGACAGCACGAAGGAGAGCAGTGAGACCTTCGCAGGCTGCGAGCTGACGGGGGTGGAAATGAAGGAAACGACATTGACGCTGACGCTGAAGGGCAATGTGAAAAAGGCTGTTTTTAAAAATTATAAAATTCTGAAGCAGGAAGGCTATCTTCTGGGGGCAAAATGGCTGAAAGAGGAGGCTTATACTGTGGAGGGCGGCAAGGAATACCATATCTTGCTCAGAAAAAGCAACGGTACACTTGGGTATCTGACGATTTTTGCGGAGCAGCTTACAATTTTAAAATAAAGACAGAAAAAGGCGGACAAACTGTCCGCCTTATTTTTATTCGTTCATAACGAATGCAATCATTTCCATATCTTCATCGGTATTGTTTTCCATGGCATGCCATTGACCAACCTTGATGGAGCAGACATCGCCGGGATGTACCTCTGTTTTTGTGCCGTCGTTATCCACGAAGGTACCAACACCCTTGAGGATGTAATAGGGCTCTGTATTGCCGACATGCTGATGCCAGCCAATGGAGCTATGAGGCTTTACGATGACGCGGGCGAACATGGTGCCATGCCCCATCAGATCCTCGCCTTCCAGAATGTGATGGATTTCTACACTGCCCTTGCCATCTCTCAGACCTTCTACGGTAACAACTCTCTCTTTTTTAATCATGATGATTCTCCTCTCTTTTCATAAAGCTTTCGGCGGCGGCAACGCCCGATAAATCAAAGGTTGGGGTATATTCCCCGGTTGCCGAAGAGCGTTTTTGCATAAAACCGTTTTTTAAGCCGATTTCAAAAAAATAATCAATTACCTTTTCATATTCAAAGGTAGTCAGTTTGCGGGAAAGTGCCTTGATTTCCTTTGCACGATACAGGGGCGTATACTGGCTCATGAGAGAAACAAGAGTTTCTTCGCCGAGGGATGCCCTCACCCAGTCGAGAATCCGCATGCTGTCGCGATATTGCCCGGGCAATATCAGATGGCGCAGAAGCAGCCCCTTTTGCAGGAGACCCTCTGCATCAAAAACATCCTGCGGCACCTGCCTGCGCATTTCCAAAATGGCAGCTGCGGCGGTTTCTCTGTAGTGCGGCGCATGGGAATAGGAAACGCCGAGGTCATTGTTCCAATATTTAAAATCGGGCAGATAGATATCCACCAAGCCATCCAGCATGCGTAAGCCTGTCAGGGATTCGTAGCCGTTGGAATTATAGACAACGGGAATCCGCAGACCCTGCGCTCTTGCCGATTCCAAAGCCTTTGCCACCTGCGGAATAAACTGCACCGCGGAAACCAGATTGATATTATGAAAGCCTCTTTCCTGCTGTTCCAGAAAAATTTCCGCCAGACGGAGGATGCTGACTTCTTGCCCGAAGCCCTCCTGACTGATGGTATGATTCTGGCAGAAGACACAGCCTAGATTGCAATGGCTGAAAAAGATTGTGCCGGAGCCTTTTGTGCCGCTGATGGGCGGTTCTTCCCACAGATGTCCGCTGACAAGAGCAACCTTCGGCAGGAGGGGGGCATGACACCACCCTGCTTTGCCTGCGGTGCGGTTAATGCCGCAGCCTCTGGGGCAGATTTCGCAATGGGATAACGCGGTTTTCATTTTTTCCATAGCAAGTACACCTCTGTCTTTCTTATTGTGATTGTATCATAGGGGAACGGAAAAAGACAACTGTTTTTCGACAGAAGAACGAAAGAGATGTTTTTTGAGAACGACATTGCCAGAGATTCCCCTTTGCTTTTTCGACAAAAAGATGCTATTCTATGGTCTGTAACAGGTGATAGGAGATAAGCAGAAGCGAAGGAGCATGGGGAGGAAACGAGCATGAGAGAATATCAGACAGGCATGAGAGAAGAACGGGTTCTTTCTAAGGTTGTTTGCAATGGCTGCGGCAGGGAAATCCCCTTGAGGGGGGCGGACTATTTCCATGCGGAAAAAACATGGGGATATTTTTCCGAGCAGGATGGCAGACGGGATGCCTTTGACCTTTGCGAGGAATGTTATCGGAAAATGACGGAAGGGTTTCGGATTAAAATAGAAGAAAAATAACGACAGCGGATTTTGGCGTTCATCGGAGGGATGGACGCTTTTTTGTTTGGAGAAAACAGGGAAATTTTCAGATTGACAAAGTGTTACAGTGTGTAATAAAATAAAATTACAAAATGTAACAGAAAGGGGAAGGAACGATGGACGAAAATATGCGTATTTCCAATGCGGAAATGAAGGTTATGAATCAAATCTGGAAAGCGGAGGAGATGGTAACGGTGCCGGAGGTGCTGGAAATTCTGAAGAAGGAGGGCGAGGAATGGACCTATCCGACCGTAGCAACCTTTTTAAGACGGCTGACGGCGAAGGAGATTTTAGGGGTAACGAAGAAGGGAAACAAGCTTTGTTATTTCCCTTTAGTAAGCAAAGAACAGTATGAAAAAAAAGAAGCGGAGGGGTTTGTGGAGAGTAAATTCGGCGGCTCTCTGAAGAATTTTCTGGTTGCCTTTCGGGGCAGTGATAAAATCGGAAAGAATGACATGAAGGATTTGAGGGCGTGGTTGGATGAACTTGATGATTGAGCGTGCATTTATGATAGCTTTACTGCTGTCCGTCAGTGGGTTTGTATTCTGTGCGATATTCCTGCCCTTTGAGAGGCTGGCATATCGATGGACTTCCGCAAGGACGATGGCGGCAATCAACACAATCGCATTGCTTTCGTTTGTGATACCGCTGTATTTTGTGGTTTCTATCAAGGATGGCAGTGAGAAGGCGTTTCGTGAGATGCATTTACTGGTGTATCCGGAGAGCAGTGGCTTTGACAGCTTTGTATTCGGTGTGCGCGAACGCATACACATGGAATACTTTGCGACAATCTGGCTGATTGGGGGAATTATTTTCTTCCTTTATTATGCGTGGAGCTATATTCGTCTGCTGCGGGCAGTTAGAAAATCCATGTTTGCGGTGCAGGAGGATATATGGCATGGCATATTCTGCGAGATAAAAGGGGAAAGGCGTATTGCAGATGTGCGCCTTGTCGGGTGCTGCAATATTGCTACGCCATGCACGATTGGCGTAAGAAAGAAATATATCGCGATTCCTGCCTATATGCTTACCGGTTTTGATGCAGAGGAAATCAGATTTATCCTTGCACATGAATGGTATCATGTGGTGCATCGGGATTTGCTGCGTAAGCTGCTGGTATTGTTTTTGAATTGCCTGAACTGGTTTAACCCGTTGTATTATCTGCTGCGGAAGAATCTTTCAGAATGGACGGAGGCAGCCTGTGACGAGGAGGTCACAAGGAATTTTACGAAGGGACAAAGGCGGAAATACTGCGAACTGATGATTAAGATACTGGAGCTGGAGCAGAGCAGATACGGGGAGGAACTCTGTAGCGTTGGGTTTATGGGGGCAAGCATCAACAGCTATAAAAGCAGAATGATAAAAATTATGAAAAGAAATAGCAGGAACAGCAGGGCAGGAAGAACGGCAGTGCTTGCCGTGGCACTGGGGATACTGCTTTTCAGCAACGCGGTTGCGAAGGAGGCGGATGTACCGGTGAATATGCTGTTTTCGAGGAATGTCAAATTTGCAGAGAGGGGACAGTTTGAAGTAGTGAAAGTAGACAAAATATCATGATATGTGAACATTTTTAAAATAATAAATATGTATTGTGATGCAAAATAAGAGGAAGCGAAAAAATTTATCAGATTACCGAAAAACGATGTCAAACAAGCGTCGAAATCGAGAAAGAATTGTGAAGGATTGCAGATTGACACGGAAAAACGCAGATTATATAATGTAAAAAAATACAGTAGAAAAAAATATAGTCGAAAAAGACGAAAAAGGGTGAAGCGAAGTGAAGGTACAAAAGAATTATTTATCTCCAAAGGAATATGAAATTATGACGATTTTCTGGAGCATGGACAAACCGCTGACGGCATCGGAAATCCTACAGCACAGAAAAGAGGGCACATGGGCGGCGAATTCCATTCATCCTCTGCTGAATAAGCTGTTGGAGAACGGGTATATTGCGGTCTGCGGTTCGCAGAGGGTGGCGAAGGTGAACAGCCGTTTATATGAGGCGAAGGTGAGCCTTTCCGATTACATCACGAATCAGGTTTCGGAGGTTTTTGAAAATGAGACGAACAAGTTCAATGTTTCCTCCTTTTTATCCGGACTGATGGGCGGCGATCAGGAAAAAGATGAGGAAATTATTTCCGAATTGGAAAACTGGTTGGACGATTACAGCAAAAAGAGTGTATAAATAGGGGAGACGTATGATTTTCGTTACGAGATATTCATTTATTACGGCAATCCTGCTCAGCAATCTGTTTTTTCTGTTTTTTATAGGCTTATCCAGAAGCAACAGGGTGTTGCTGCGGATTCCGTTACGGGTATTTGCGTTGCTGGGGGCGGCGTTGCTGGTGAAGCTTCTATTCCCGATAGAGGTGGAAAGCACAATAGAAATCAGTTCCTTTCAGATTTATCCTGCGATTATCGCGTTTCTGGGAAAAAAGCTGTTTACGATTGGCGGCTTTGTGGTGCAGGTGCGGTGGCTGCTGCTTGCGGTCTGGATGACGGGGACGGTCTGCATTGCGTGGAGCAGGATTCGTTTTTACAGACAGCTGGTTCGCAGGTTTGGACATCTGCCGAGCATCTGCGACGAAAGCTATCTGAAAATTCTGGAGGAGGTCAAGCGGGAGAACGGGTATGCATTTGAAACAACGGTGATTGTGGATAAAAATATCCGAACGATACTGGAATTCGGCTATTTCAGGCAGATTATCTTCCTGCCGAAGGCGGCATATACCGAGGGTGAGCTGCGGTACATTTTCCTGCACGAACTGGAGCATTTCGCAAATAAGACAAACTGGATGAAGCTGATTGTTATGGTATTGGAGTGCATTTTCTGGTGGAATCCGCTGGTGTATCTGTTCAGAAATGCCTGCGCGCAGCTGCTTGAGGTATACTGCGACTCCTGCGTGAGCAGAAAGCTGAACAAACAGGAGAAGGTCGATTATCTGGGGTGTCTGCTGCAGGAAATGAAACGGGAGCGCGCTGTCTGCCGTAGCTACCCGTTCGGCAGTCAGTTTTTCCGACAGGCGAATCTGAAACAGCGGTTTGCGGTGATGATGCAGTTTGAAAGGGACAGAAAAATTGAAAAATGTATTTATTTTATGATTTTTGCACTGCTTTTCCTTTCTTATAGTATCGTGCTGCAGCCGGAATATAGACCGCCGGGGCTGAATCTTGATTATATCTATACAACAGATTATATCATAAAGCATGGAGAAGATGGCGTATACACGCTTTATATAGAGGATGAACCGGAAATGATATTTATGTCTGTGGAGGAAATCGAACATCTGGGATTGCATTACGATGCGCAGAATGACGAGAAATGAGAAACGATGACGGAGGTGGAATCACATGAACAGGAATCGAATCATCAAGGTTATTTTAGGTGTTCTGACGGTGCTTCTGGTTGTATGGTTTTGCGTATTATTTTATCAGGACGGCTATGCGCGTGACTACGGCATTTATCGGAGCCGGACATTGCTGCTTATGGCGGTGGTTTTGCTGCTTTGCTGTGTGGTTTTGTTTTTCTATGGCAGCTTTTTCTGCAAAAAGGGAATCGGAAAGGTGCAAATCTGCAATTTCGTTTTTCTGATTCCGGCGGTTGCGAGTCTGGGACTGTGGGGGAACAGTGCCGCGACAAAGGATGAGGATGCCGAAGCGAAGGCGGTTCTGGAAGAGTATATCAAAGAGGAAATGGACGGCAAGGTGCTATTTCTGAATCTGACGGAAGTGCCGCGGTCATTTTATCAGAATCCTTCTGCGGATGCGCCTTATTATGATGCGCAGGATTATGACTGGCGTTACTATAATGTGAGCTTCTATTATGAGGATCAGCAGGATAAAGAGGCTTCGGGGGATTATCATTGGAATGCTTATATGGTGAAGGAGGATGCAGAAGCGGCATGGAAGGTGGTGTCACTGGGGGAATCGTAAGCGTGGACAGGTGAGAAATGCTATATAAAAATGGAGGGAATGCAGATGAAAAAACAGATTGGTTTGTTTCTTGGAGTTTTACTGCTGATTGGTGCAACGGGGTGCGGAAAGGAACCGCAGAAGCAGGACATGACCGGGGCATACAATGTATATGAAGGCTATCTGACGGTTAAGGATAATCAGCTGATTGTTGATGAGATTAAGTATATTGATTTAGCAGATAAGTATTGGATAGATTCTTTAAACTTAACAGAGGAAGATATGACGAATGGATACTATATCTATAATCCTTCGGATGAGAAACTCACATTCACATTAAATGACGAAACAAGATACGATTTTTATGATACAGGTGCTTTATTTATTTCGGAAGATAATGAAACCCGTATGTATACAACACAAGAGGTATCTGAGCTTCTGAAGAAATTTGATGCGGGAAATGGAGAGCTTGGGAAAACACCTTTTGAAATACAGGTGCTTGAAGATGGCAGGGTGATTTCTATCAGAGAGATTTTTATCAATTAAAACGATGATCGAAATTGCATGAGGTAAATTTTGATAAAGAAAAAGGGGACAGGGATATGAAGAAAAGAAAAATGATTCTGAGTGTGATGCTTCTATTATCTATCACAACGGGATGTGCGGCGGGAGAGGCGAAGGCACTTTCCGACAGCAAAGGCCGTATGAGCCTTTCCCAGCAGATTGCGAAATGCAACAGCAAGGAAAGCGCAATTTCCATTGCGGAGAACGGCATAGAGAAGATATTCGGGGCGAATAAATACGCTCTGGCAGGGGACGCATCCTATAATCAGGACAGCAGTATTCAGCCGGATGGCTGGTTTGTGCAGCTTTATGACGGGGCTTGGGATTATGCCGTCTGGATTACGGAGGACAAGAACCGCATCCACTTTGTCAGAGGCGGCGAAGCGCATCCGTTGGAGTTTATTTCCGCGCAGGAGATGAAGGAAATCATCGCGAGCGAGGAAATACTGGATTCTGCCAAGGCACTGATTACAGAGCAGCTGGGGGATGACAGGGAAATCAGAGATGCGTATTTTGATAATACGGAGGAAGGCGTACCGCATAATTCTGTGGGTGTGACGCTTGTGATGGAGGATGGGCATATTTACATGCTGACGTTCTATAAGGATGGCACACTACGGTCTCTATTATATCTAGAATAAAAAAAGGTGTTGGATTTATCCAACACCTTTTTTTATGTACTTTAACGCCAGTTGAAGGTAGCCATGCCATAGATATAGATGAAGGCAATCAGCCCCGGCAGGACGAAGCGGAAAATCGGCTTCATCCAAGGGCGCACCTTCAGGCCCTTACCGCTATTTGCTTCTGCAAGGAAGTTATCCCAGCCCCAGCCGAACTTATTACAGCAGAAGAGAGCAAGCACCAGAGAGCCAAGCGGCAGAATATTATTGGAAACAAAGAAGTCCCAGAAATCCAGCCATGTTGTACCTTCTGCGAAGGGTTGAAAATGAACGATGCTGAAGCCCAGTGCCGTTGTCAGCGCGAGCAGGAAGATGCCGATGCCGCAGATGACACTGCCCTTCGGGCGAGACCAGCCTGTCAGCTCACGAATCATGGCGAGGATATTTTCGCATACGCCGAGTACCGTGGACAATGCCGCGAATACCATGAACAGGAAGAACAGGGAGCCCCAGACACGACCGCCGGGCATGTTATTGAAAACAGCCGCCATGGTATCAAACAGCAGACTGGGCCCTGCGGTTACTTCAAGGTTATAGGTGAAGCAGGCAGGGAAGATGATTACGCCTGCGAGGAAGGCAACCAGAGAATCCAGAATGATGACATGAATTGCTTCGCCCATCAGGGAGCGTTCCTTGCCGATATAGCTACCGAAAATTGCCATGCCGCCCATACCTGTGGACAGGGTGAAGAATGCCTGATTCATTGCACCAACCACAACGGAGCCTTTGATTTTGGAAAAATCGGGCTTGAGGTAGAAGCTCATCCCTTTGCCGGCACCGCCCAGAAGCAGGCTATGTACTGCCAGCGCGAGCATCAGCACCAGAAGGGCAGACATCATATATTTTGTGACACGTTCCAGACCGCCCTGCAAATTGAAGGAAAGAATAAAGAACGCAACAACCAATGTAATCAGCAGGAACAGCACATTGACCGATGGTGAGGATATCATGGCACCGAAGCCGAGGCTCGCATGGTTCCCGGTGAGGAATCGGAAGAAATAATAGATAATCCAACCGCTGACAACGGTGTAAAATGCCATCAGAGCGATATTCCCTGCCAGACAGAACCAGCCGAAGATGCCCCATTTCTGTCCGGGCTTTTCCAGTTTTTTATACATGAAAAGAGGGCTTGCCTGCGCTGCTCTCCCGATGGAAAATTCCAGAACAAGCGCGGGAATCCCCAGAAGAATCAGACAGAGAATATAGACCAGCATGAAGCTGCCGCCACCATTTTGCCCACACATCCATGGAAATTTCCAGACATTCCCGCAGCCAATGGCACAGCCTGCGGAAAGCATGATGAAGCCCAAACGGCTTCCGAGTTGTTCACGTTTCACGAGAGAATACCCCTTTCCTTTACACGATCCTGTCTGCATTGCAAAGAACAGGACATTTTTTGTTCTTGTTTTCATGAAAAATTGATAATACATCCATACGGAATATTATATAAAAAAACATAATATTTGTAAAATTGATTGTTTTGCTGTATACTAACGAAAAAATCGTTTGTATCAAAAGGGGTGTTACAATGAATACCAACAGCTTGAAAACGTTCATTGCCGTTTGCGAGCATGCGGGCTTTTCTGCGGCAGCAAAGGAATTGGGCTATACGCAGTCTACGGTTTCCTCGCAGATTAAGCAGCTGGAGGCAGAATTGCAGGTGCGGCTGTTTGACCGCTATTATCACAGAGTCAGCCTGACAGAGGAGGGGATTCTGGTCTTACAACAGGCGCGAAATATTCTCAATGCGCAGGAAAAAATGCTGGCATCCCTGAAATTCGGGGAACGGATTGAGGGGGAGATTCGCCTTGCGATGTCAAGCTCCATCTGCAATCGCTATTTTAAAGAGGATTTTTTGCAGTTTCGCCGTAAATATCCGGGGATACGGGCGGAAATCAAGGAGGGCGGCACGGAGCAGATGTTTGATATGCTGCGGAGAAATGAGGCGGATATTGTATTCACATTGGACAGGCATATTTATGATTCCGATTTTATCATCTGCGCGGAGCAGGAGGAGCAGGCGCATTTCATTGCGGCGACAGATCATCTCCTTGCGAAGCGGCGGCTGACGTTGCAGGAATTATGCGGAAATGAATTTGTGCTGACGGAGCGAAAAATGAGCTATCGTGCCATTCTGGATGAAGCACTTGCGTCCAAATCCATGGAAATTCGTCCGATTCTGGAAATTGGGAATCCGATTCAGATTTGCGAGTTGGTGAAAAAAAGCAATCTGCTCTCCTTTCTGCCGGATTTCGTTACGGAGGACTATGTGCGGACGGGGCAGGTGACACGATTGCCGGTGGAGGACTCCATGGAGACAGTCTGGACACAGCTTCTGATTCATAAAAATAAGTGGCGTTCCCCTGCCATTCACGCATTTCTTGATTTTTATAAGGATGTCATGCAAAAGAACAGCATTTTGACTGAAAAATAGCAGAATAGCGGAGAAATAAAGGTAGGAAAATCGAATTATCTGTGATATAATGGCAAGAAAACTTTTGAAATGCTTTAAAATAAGAACAATACAAAAGAAAAAAGGGGGAAAAACATGGCAGACAAAATTAAGGAATTATTGGAAAAAAACGGACAGATGATTATTGACGGATCGATGTCCACGGCGCTGGAGCAAATGGGCGCAAATTTAAACTGTAACCTTTGGACGGCACGCGCATTGGTGGATACACCTGAGCTGGTCAAAAAGGTACATACGGACTATTTCAAGGCGGGCGCGGATTGTGGAATTACCTGCAGCTATCAGGCAACGATTCCCGGCTTGATGGAAAACGGCTTTACCCATGACGAAGCGGCAGAAATTGTTGCGAACAGCGTAAAGCTGTTTTTAGAAGCAAGAGAGGAATGGTGGAATGCGGAGGGCAAGGCGCAGGGGCGCGTGTATCCTCTTTGTCTGGCAGGCATCGGACCTTACGGCGCATATCTTGCGGATGGTTCGGAATACCGCGGGAATTACGGCGTATCCGATGAAGCCCTGCGTACATTTCATAAGGAAAGAATGGAGATTCTCTGGAACGCAGGCGCAGATATTCTCTTGATTGAAACACAGCCCTCTCTGCAGGAGGCTCTGATTGAAGCGGAAATTGCAGAGGAGATGGGAGCGGATTACTGGATTAGCTTTTCCTGCAAGGACGGGCATCATATTCATGAGGGCAACACCATTGCGGAATGTGCAAGGGTGCTTTCCGAGAACCATCCCGGACTGAAAATGGTTGGCGTGAACTGCTCCAAGCCGGAGCATATCGTAAGCCTGGTTCGGGATATCAAGCAGGAAACGAATTTGCCTGTCGGCGTATATCCCAACAGCGGCGACATTTATGATCCCACCACAAAAACATGGGAAAAGGTCGGCGGTGGTGCGAGCTTTGAGGGAAATGCACTTTCCTATTTTGAAGCAGGCGCAGATGCGGTCGGCGGCTGCTGTACCACAACCTGCACCCACATCGAACAGGTTGTGAAGGCGCGGGATGCGTTTCGCACGAAGGTAGTATCAACAAAAGATAAAAACGAAAGATAACGGAAAGGAATTATAAATATGCAGTCAATTGTAGATTTTCTTTATATGGTGGATGACATGCTCTGGGGGACACCCATGGTTGTCATCGTTCTGGGTACGGGCATTTTCCTGTCCCTTCGGTTTGGCTTCAGCTATCAGCGGAAGCTGAAATTTAACATAAAAAATACCTTCGGCAATATGACCGCCGCAGGCGAGGGCGTGGGCACGGTATCCAGCTTCCGCGCGGCTTGTACGGGGCTTGCGAATACGGTCGGCACGGGGAATATCAGCGGCGTTGCAACGGCAATCGTAAGCGGCGGCCCGGGCGCACTTGTCTGGATGTGGGTTTCCGCATTTTTCGGGATGTCTACAAAGGCATGCGAAATCATTCTTGGTCAGCGCTATAGAGAGCATTACAAAAACTCTATGGATGAATATGTCTGCGACCGTTCCTTCGTCATGAAAAACGCGTTTGGCTGGAAAAGGGGTGCCATTGTGCTTGCGGTTTTTGCCTTCGTGCTTGGCCCCTGGACCTGTTGCGTACAGACAGAGGCAGTAACCAGCTCCATGCAGCAGGCCTTCGGCGTGACACCCCTCATCAGCGTGACAATCATCGGTGTTACCTGTATTGTTACGATTTTCGGCGGTCTGAAAAGAATTTCTGAGGTTATGAGCAAGGCGGTTCCTATTATGGCGGTGCTTTATATTCTGATGGGGCTTGGCGTAATCATTCTGAATATCAAGCAGGTTCCTGCGGCGGTTGCGCTTGTGTTTGAATCTGCATTTTCTCCTACGGCGGCTGTGGGCGGCTTTGCCGGCGCAACGGTAAGAGATGCGGTGAAATACGGCGTGGCGCGTGGGATTTATTCCAATGATGCAGGTACCGGTTACGGTATCATTGCGCATGCACCGGCAATCACAGACCATCCTGTGCGCCAGTCTGTATGGGGCTGGGGTGAAATTACACTGGATACGCTCATCATCTGCTCCATTACAGCGTTTACCATCATTATCACAGGCTCTTATTTCCAGAGTGATGCGACATCCGGCGCGCTGACAACGATTGCCTTCGGCATGGCGTATGGGCATGTCGGCGCGAAGCTGACCGCGATTGCAATCGCTGTTTTCGCATGGACAACCATCATCGGGATGTACTATACCTGTGAAAAATCTGTAAACTATGCCTTTGGCGATACCGAAAGAAATAAAAAAGCAATACCGATTTATATTATTTACTATATGCTGCCCTGTGTGATTTTCTATAACATTGAGGCGGATGTGCTCTGGGCACTGACAGATATCCTTTCTGCCTGCTATGTAGCACTTACCATCTTCTTTATTTATGCAAAGCACAAGGTTATTTTTGCACTCTTTGATGATTTCTGGAAGAGGTTCCTGCCGGCGAAGGAAAGAGGGGAAAATCCTCCGGTTGTTTCCTTCGACTGCGCACTGGAAGGAGAAGGTACAAAAGCAACAAAATAACAGGATGGAATTTGGCGTGTTTGATACACGCCTTTTTTATGCAAAAAAAGTCCCTGCCATGGCAGGGACAAAAATGTGTGGAATGGATGCTTTTTATGCGTCGCAGTCCTCTCTGCTTCTGCGTGTATCGCAGTCATCCCCGAAAACCGTGCCGAAGCCGCAGCAGGAACGGGGCTTTGCGGTGGGAGAAAAGAGGTCTAAGGGGAAACGGATATCCTCAAAGCCGTTGCAGGGGTCACTGTTTGTGGCATTTGTAGTACAGCGTTCGGGGACACATCTGCCCAAAGAATTTACCATGATATTGACTGTACGGAACAGCTTTACAATCGTAAACAGCCCGATGGTTACATTAACTGCAATGGGTGCGCCGAGAGCAGCATCGCCGCTGCTTTGGGAGGAATCGCAGTCGCAGCCGCAGGAATGGCAGGGATTGCAGGAATGGCAGGGATTGCAGGTGTTACAGCCGGGGAAACGTAGCTCTGCATTCAGCGCAACTGCTTTCCCCTCCGCAATGATGAACGGTCCGCCCTTGGATGCGGCATTCTCGAACTGATCGGTTACGGTGGTCACATCTGCCTCGGTAGAGCCGAAGAGCGTTACGCGCAAATGATGGCTGTTGGTGGCATCAATCGTCCCGATAAAACAGCCGTCGGCGCGGCGAAACTCCAGTGTATAATTGAATACATATTTCAGCTCGATATCCCAGCAGCCCTTTTGCAGCGGATTTGGCCGTTTCCGCAGAATTTCAATGCGGGTCAGGTCTAAATCGCGGATGGTTACATCAGCGGCGTTGCAGGGAGGAATGATGATATCACCCTCGCAGAGCATATCGTTGCAGCTGGGGGTTTCGCTCCTTGCGGCACGGGCGGGGCCCAGAATACTGCTGCCCAAGCATTTCTGGATGCGGCACTGGTCGAAAATCTTCTGCACAATGATACAGGTTTCCTCGTTCCGCCCGTTGCTTTCGTTGCTGCCGTTTCCGCAGAAATTGCAGCTTCTTGCACTTAAATCAGCCTTGGAATCAAATTCAAAAGCGCCCATAAGACAGCCTCCTTTAAAGTTGTGGTTTCTTTTAACATAGTATGAAAGACGAAGGAAAGCGTGACCGCATGCAGGAAAGAAGGATTGTTTTCTTGTGGAAACAATGCTATAATGAAATTTAATGAATCATATAAATTTCACTTAGAAGTGTGAGGAATCGAAATGAAACGATTGATGGATATTCATACCCACGCCGTTGCAAGCGGGCATGCCTACAGCACAGTGGATGAAAACTTGAGATGGGCGGCAGAGCAGGGCTTGCAGCTGGTCGCTTTGACAGACCATGCGCCTGCTATGAAGGATACCACCTGTCATGCCTATTTTGCAAATCTGCACGTTTTGCCCGAAATGCTGCATGGGGTGCGGCTGCTGAAGGGTATTGAACTGAATATTCTGGATTTTGACGGCACGATAGATATGGATGAAGCGGTTTTGCAGAGATTGGATCTTGCGATTGCAAGCCTGCACATGCCCTGCATTAAGCCCGGCACGAAAAAGGAGAATACACAGGCGTTTTTAAAGGTGATGGAAAATCCCTATGTGGACATCATCGGACACCCCGGAGACCCTCGCTATGCGGTGGATTATCGGGAGCTGTTCCGCGTGGCGAAAGAAACGGGCACGCTTCTGGAAATCAATAATGCTTCTTTAACACCGGGCGGCTTTCGGGAGGGCAGCAGGGAGAATATTAAGAAAATCCTTCTGATGAGCATGGAGGAGGGTCAGCCTGTGGTTCTGGGCAGCGATGCGCATTTTTACCGGAATGTGGGGGATTTTTCCTATGCGGAGGATTTGCTGAAGGAGCTGCAATTTCCGGAGGAGCTGATTCTCAATAATACGCCGGAAAAATTTCTTGCAGGACTCAGACATGGCAGAAAATAAAAAATGTATGCGGAAAAGAACGTGGAAAATCTCTTTACTTTAATGCTTGAAAGTGTTACAATATTTTTAATAGAAATATGAAAAATAACAGGAGAAGGTGGCGTTCCGAATGAATAAAAAGATCAAAAATGAATTGACCGATAAATTGTTTGAGTGCATTCTCAGCATGGAAACCGTGGAAGAGTGCTATCAGCTCTTTGAAGACCTTTGTACCATCAACGAAATTCAGGCAATCGCGCAGAGAATGGAAGTGGCGGCAATGCTGGATGCCAAGCGGACCTATGTGGAAATTGCGGAAAAAACAGGCGCTTCCACAGCAACCATCAGCCGTGTCAATCGTTGCCTGCATTACGGCACGGATGGCTATAAGCTGGCGATTGACCGTGTGAAGGCAAAAAAAGAAAAAGAAGATAGCGAATAATCTTTTTGAATCGATTTATTTGAGAGAGATTATAGGGCTGGTTTGACAAGATGATTTTGCCAAATCAGCCTTTCTTATGTTGGCATCCTGCGGAAAAAGCGGAAACAGAAAAGAAATGGGAGAGAATGACATGATTGGATTTGATAAACTGAACGATATGCAGAAAAAAGCAGTTTTGCAGACAGAAGGACCTGTGCTGATTCTGGCGGGGGCAGGCAGCGGCAAGACCGGTGCCTTGACGGTGCGGATTGCACATCTGCTGGAAACGGGTGTAAAGCCTTGGAATATTCTTGCGATTACCTTTACGAATAAGGCGGCGAAGGAAATGCGCGAGCGTGTGGAAAAGCTTGTGGGGGATACAGCAAGAGATATGTGGATCAGCACCTTCCATTCCACCTGTGTGCGGATTCTGCGCAGAGAAATTCAGCATCTGGATTATGAAAATCAGTTTTCCATCTATGACAGCGATGATCAGGAAAAAATCATGCGCGAAGCCTTCAAGCGGCTGAATATGAGCACAACGGATAAGTCCTTTTCCGTTAAGGGGGCAATGAGCATCATCAGCCATCTGAAGGAGGAAATGACAAGCTGGGAGGACTATGCACAGCATGTGGATAAAAATGACCTGAAGGCAGTGCGTATCGCAAAGGTATATCAGACCTATCAGAAAATGCTCAAGGAAAACAACGCGCTGGATTTTGACGATCTGATTTATAAAACCGTTCTGCTGTTCCGTCAATTTCCCGATGTTCTGGAAAAATATCAGGAAAGATTCCGCTATATCATGGTGGATGAATATCAGGATACGAATACAAGCCAGTATGAGCTGGTGGCAATGCTTGCGGCAAAATATAAAAATCTCTGTGTGGTCGGGGATGATGACCAAAGCATCTACGGTTGGCGTGGGGCAAATATCCGCAATATTCTGGATTTTGAAAAGGATTTTCCCGATACAACCGTAATTAAGCTGGAGCAGAATTACCGTTCCACAAAGAAAATTCTGGAGGCGGCGAATGCTGTCATCCATCATAACCAGACCAGAAAGGATAAGACACTCTGGACAGAAAACGACAGCGGCAGTATCCTGCATATCTATAAGGCGGATAACGAATATGATGAGTGCCGCTTTGTGGCAGAAAAAATTCTGGAGCTGGAAAAGCAGGGAAAGACCAGAAACCAGATGGCTGTTTTGTATCGCACCAATGCACAGAGCCGTGCGGTGGAGGATCAGATGGTGAAGCGCGGGATTCCCTATCGCCTGTTCGGCGGCGTGCGCTTCTATGAACGAAAGGAAATCCGAGATATTCTTTCTTATTTAAAGGTGCTTGCGAACCCTGCGGATACGATTGCTCTCAGAAGAATCATCAATGTACCTAAGCGCGGCATTGGCGAAACCTCTCTGGATAAGCTGGCTGCTTTTGCGGAGGAAAACGGGCTTTCTCTTTACGGCGCACTGAGCCGTCTGGATGAAATCACTACGCTGAAAACAAGAGTGGCAAAATTCAAGGATTTCTATGGTCTGTTTGAACAGCTGCGCGAAGATGCGGATGGACTTTCCGTTTCCGAGCTGATTGATGCCATTGTGAAGCGGACGGGCTATTTGCAGCTTCTGATGGCAGAGGGGACGGATGACGCGCTGAACCGTATCCAGAATATTGATGAATTTGTGAATAAAGCGGCGGAATATGATAAAGCTAACCCCGAAGGCAAGCTGGAAGGCTTTCTGGAGGAGGTTGCTCTCGTTGCGGATATTGACAGCTATGAGGAGGGAGAAGAAACCGTTGCCCTCATGACACTGCACAGCGCGAAGGGTCTGGAATTCCCCTATGTTTTCATCATCGGTATGGAGGAGGGAATTTTCCCCGGCTTCCGCGCGGTAATGTATGGCGGTGAAAAGGAAATTGAGGAGGAACGCAGACTTTGCTATGTGGGCATTACCCGTGCGAAGGAGGAGCTTTACCTGACGCACGCAAAAAGCCGCATGCAGCATGGGATTACGCAGTATAATCCGCCTTCTCGCTTCCTGAAGGAAATTCCTGCGGATTTGGTAGATATGCCGACCAGACAGATTTCCGATATGGCGAAAAAATATGATGCCATGACGCAGAATAAGCCTGCCCTCGGCAGAAAGAATGTGCTGCCCCCGACAGCAAAATTCGGCGGGGTCGGCATGAAAAAGGAAATGCCTGCGCCCAAGGATTTCAAGCTGAGCTACGGCGTGGGGGATAAGGTGCGTGCGCCGAAATACGGCATTGGCACAGTGGTTTCCATCAATAACGGCGGCGCAGATTTCGAGGTTACCGTTTCCTTTGGCGCAAAGGGGACGAAGAAATTCATGGCGCGCTTGTCGAAGCTGATTAAGGTAAGCGAATAAGCAGAGACGGTGAGGGATGCGATATGACAGAGAGAATAAAGCAACTGGTGGAGCAGTTGAACCGGGCGGCGAAGGCATATTATCAGGAGGACAGGGAAATTCTTTCCAATCAGGAATATGATGCGCTGTATGACGAATTGGCTGCACTGGAACAGAAAACAGGCACGATTCTTGCGAACAGCCCCACGCAGAAGGTTGGCTATACGGTGCTGAGCAATCTGGTGAAGGTGGCGCACGAAAGCCCGATTCTTTCCTTGGATAAAACGAAGGAAACGGCGAAGCTTGTCAGCTTTCTGGGGGATAAAGCAGGGATTTTATCATGGAAGCTGGATGGACTGACGATTGTGCTGAAATATAATCATGGGAAGCTGGAGCAGGCAGTCACGCGCGGAAACGGCGAAATTGGCGAGGATGTGACGCATAACGCCCGTGTGTTCCGCAATGTGCCGCTTTCCATTCCCTTTCAGGGGGAGCTGGTGCTGCGCGGCGAGGGGGTCATTCCTTACAGTGAATTTTACCGCATCAATGAGGAGCTAGGCGAGGAGGAGCAGTATAAAAATCCCCGTAACCTTTGCAGTGGCACGGTGCGGCAGCTAAACAGCGAGATTGCCGCGAAGCGAAATGTGAAATTCATTGCCTTTACCTTGGTGCGTGCCGCAGGCAGAACCCTTTCGGACAGCAAGGCGGAAAATATGGCTTGGCTTGCCGAAATGGGCTTTGATGTGGTGGAGCACTGCATGGTGACGGCGGAAACGGTTGCCGCTGCGGTAGAGAAATTCCGCGATAAAATCGAGCAGAATGACATTGCCTCCGATGGACTGGTGCTGACCTTTGACAGCATTGCCTATAGCCAAAGCCTTGGCAGAACGGCGAAATTCCCGAAGGATTCTATTGCCTTCAAATGGGCGGACGAAATGGCGGAAACCACTCTGCGGCAGATTGAATGGAACACCTCTCGTACGGGGCTGATGAACCCTGTTGCGGTGTTTGACCCCGTGGAGCTGGAGGGCTCAACGGTGAGCCGCGCAAGCCTGCATAATGTCAGCATTTTGAAGGAATTGAAGCTGAGTATCGGGGATACGATTAAGGTCTATAAGGCGAATATGATTATTCCCCAGATTGCGGAAAATCTGACGGGAACGGTTTCCACGGCGGAAATTCCCAAGCATTGCTTTGTCTGCGGCGAGGAAACGGAAATCCGTAAGCTGCGCGACGGCGAAGCGCTTTACTGCACTAACCCGAACTGTTCCGCACAGCGGATACAGGCACTTAGCCATTTTGTTTCCAGAGATGCCATGAATATCGAAGGGCTTTCGGAGGAAACGCTGAAGAAGTTTCTGGAAAAGGGCTTTGTGGAAAATTATCCTGATTTGTTCCGCTTGGAAAAGCATCAGGCGGAAATCACAGCCATGGAGGGCTTTGGGGAGAAATCCTATCAGAATCTGATTGCATCTGTGGAAAAGGCGAAAACCGCCGAGCTGCCGAATTTCATCTATGCGCTGGGCATCAATCATGTAGGGCTGCGAAATGCAAAGCTGCTCTGCAAGGAATTTGATTATGATTTGGAGAAAATCAAGGCGGCAACGGAGGAGGAGCTTGTGCAGGTGGAGGGCTTCGGCGAAATCATCGCACACAGCATTGCCTATTATTTCAGACAGGAAGCGCATCTGGCACTGCTTGCGGATGTTTTGCAGTATCTTTCCTTCCAAGTGGCAGAGCAGGCAGAGACCGGCGAAAGCCCTCTGGCAGGGCTGACCTTTGTTGTGACAGGGGATTTGGAGCAATTCGCCAACAGAAAGGAATTGCAGGCACTCATTGAAAAGGGTGGCGGCAAGGTGACGGGAAGTGTCACCAAAAAGACGAATTTCCTCATCAATAATGACATTCATTCTGCATCCTCGAAGAATAAAAAGGCGGCAGAGCTGGGGATTCCCATTCTCAGTGAGCAGGATTTTATAGATAAATTTTTAAAATAATGAGATAGGACAAAAAGCGGCTTCTGGAGAAAAAGTCGCTTTTTGTCGTCATTTGTCACGAAATCCGGCTGTTTTTTTGTTTATTAAATCTATAGATTTTTTCTATTTATTTTGCTATACTCATTAAAAATACATTAGGATTTTAATAGCAGCGATAAGGATTCCTGATTTGCTGCTTTCTTATGCGCTTTTTTGCATGAGAATGGGAGGGAAGGCAATGAATTTAAACCAGTTGTATTATTTTAAAACGCTGGCAGAATTGGAGCATTACACTAAGGCGGCGGAAAAGCTGAATATTTCTCAGCCGACGCTCAGCCACTCCATTTCTTCCATGGAAAAGGAACTGGGGGCAAATTTGTTTGAAAAGCAGGGCAGAAATGTTGTTCTGACAAAATATGGGCGGATTTATATGTTCTATGTGGAAAACGCCCTGACACAGCTGGAGTTGGGGAAAAATCAGATTGAACGTCTGGTTTCCGAGGGGGGCGGACACGTTGGACTGGCGTATATGACATCGGTCGGGACGAACTTTGTCCCCGGACTGATTGCGGGCTTTTTGGATGATCCACAGAATAAGAATATCTCTTTTTCCTGCTATGAGGGCAACACGAAAACGCTGCTGTATAATCTGAAACGAGAAAAATATGATCTGGTTTTCTGCTCCATGGTGGAGGCGGAGAGCGATGTGGAATTTATTCCTGTTTTCGAGCAGAGCCTTGTGGTTATTTTGCCAGAGGGGCATCCCTTGGAGGATAGAAAGAAGGTAACGATTCAGGATATTTGCCCGTATCCTCTCATCAGCTATACGAAGGAAAGCGGCATGCGCCGTATCATTGATGATATGTTTACAAAGGCGCAGATTATGCCGAATATTCTTTGTCAGTTTGAAGATGTCAATTCTATGGCAGGTCTGGTTGAGAAGAATCAGGGGATTGCCATTGTAACGGATAGCCAAGCACTGCGTAACTATAACGTCACCAAGCTGGAGTTGGATACGCCATATTCCCGCAGAATGGTTTATATGGCGTATGTGCTGAATCGGTATCTGCCGCCGGCGGTGGAAAAATTCAAGGATTACACCATTCAGCGGACAAAGACAAAGAAATAAGCAAACAGGATTTAAGGGAAGGAAATAGAAATGCTGCAGGATTTAGAATACGGAAGATTAGAAAACGAGTTTCGCCATACGGCACCTGTTGCCACGGCGAAGGTGGTCTGCGCACAGGGCAGCCGGCTATTGGTGAAACGTAAGGAAGATGATACATTGGTTTTGCCGACCTATGCGGAGGTAATGGCATGGGCGAAGGAAAAAGGCTGGACGCATTGGTATGAAAACGAGGTACAGTATGTGTTCCGCATGCAGGAGGAGGATTACTTCATTTGGATGGGCGAAGCAGGTGCGCCTGCGGATACGTCCTTCTGCTATGAGCCTGCCATGACACTGCGGCAGGTAAAATCCAAAAATATCTGCTATGCCATGATGACGGCGTGGCATTTATTTGACTGGTATCGCAGCAATCGTTTCTGCGGACGCTGCGGTGCGAAAACAAAGCATGACGAGAAGGAACGCATGATGCGCTGTCCGGAATGTAATAACATGATTTTTCCTAAAATTGCGCCCTCTGTCATTGTCGGCGTGACGCATGGGGATAGATTGCTTCTGAGCAAATATGCCAACCGCAGCTATACCCGATACGGCATGATTGCAGGCTTTACGGAGATTGGCGAAACGGTGGAAAAAACCGTGCAGAGGGAGGTTATGGAGGAAGTCGGTCTGAAGGTAAAAAATATTCGTTATTATAAAACACAGCCCTGGGGTGTAACGGGCGGCTTGCTGTTGGGGTATTTCTGCGATCTGGACGGAGAGGGTGAGGATATCACGCTAGACCGAGAGGAACTGGCGATGGCTGAATTTTTTCCGAGGAACAACCTCCCTGCACACGATGACGGCATCAGCCTTACAAGAGAAATGATGCGCATGTTTGAGGAAGGCAGAGAGCCGAAATAACGAGGAGAAGGCTGAATGAACGAGAGGCTTAGGCACAAATCTGTTCTCCGGAAAGAAAACATTGGTCGAGGAAATGGGCTATGATGCCTTTGAGGAGCAGCTTGCCATGTCCTCGCGATATTACAAAAAGCACTTCTTTGAAGGCGAATAGGCAATCAAAAAGAGACTCTAAAAGGTGCGCCCAGATAAGAAACCTTGCATTCTGAAATGCTGAAAGCTACGGCTACTGCGTCAGTTCCCCTTGACAGCCTAAGTCAAAGGATGCCTGCGGGAAACTTCCTTGTATCCGCAGTCTTTCAGCTATTTCATTTTCTTCATGTTTTCTTATTGGGACACACCTAATGGAGTCTCTTTTTTTCATGCTTTCGTTAATCTTCGTTATCGCCGTAGCGGGTATCCTCGTTAAAGTTAGGAATCATATCAATGCCGCGGTTTGCATCGCCGCCTGCGTTTTTGCCGAAGTGATAATCATTCCCCGGCAGGATGGCATTCAGCACAATGCCTGCGATTGCCGCGATGGCGAGGGAGGTCAGAGTGATATCTGTGTTGGCAACATTGAAGGTCAGCCCATCGGAGAAGCCCAGACCGCAGACAAAAATCACACCTGCGATAATCAGATTGCGGGATTTTGTGAAATCCACGCGGTTTTCTACTACGTTGCGCACGCCGATTGCGGAAATCATACCATACAGCATGAAGCTGACACCGCCGATAATCGCAGAGGGCATAGAACCAATCACCTCTGCCATTTTGGGGATAAAGCTCAGGATGATGGCATAAACCGCAGCAATGCGGATTACCTTGGGGTCATGCACCTTACTCAACTCCAGAACGCCTGTGTTTTCACCATAGGTGGTATTGGCAGGGCCGCCCACCAGTGCGGACAGGGAGGTCGCAAGCCCGTCCCCGATCAGGGTACGGTGCAGACCGGGGTCTTCAATCAGATTTTCGCCGACCGTTGCGGAAATGGCGGACATGTCACCGATATGCTCCATCATGGATGCAAGCGCGATGGGTGCCATTACCAGAATGGCGGAGATGTTGAATTTGCACAGAGAAAATTCGGGCACGCCTACCATGGGGGCAGCCGTGATATTTGTAAAATTCAGAATCGCAGAGCCGTCTGCATTTGTCATACCCATTGCATTGAAAATGAGAGCCGCAATATAGGAAATGACAACGCCCATCAGGATAGGGATAATCTTAAACATTCCCTTGCCCCAGATATTGAAAACAACGATGGTTGCAAGTGCGATAAAGGCAAGCAGCCAGTTTGTGGAGGCATTGCTGACAGCGGAGCCTGCCAGACTCAGACCGATACAGATGATAATCGGGCCTGTTACAACAGGGGGAAGAAAACGCATAACCTTTTTTACACCGATTAGGCGAATGATGAGAGCAAGCACCAGATACAGAAGTCCTGCCACCAGAATTCCGCCGCAGGCATAGGAAAGCTTTTCGGCATTGGAAATATTGGCAAAAGCACCTGTGTTCAGCTTAGAGATGGTAGCAAAGCCGCCAAGGAATGCAAAGGACGAGCCGAGGAAGGCAGGAACCTTGCCCTTAGAGCAGAAATGAAACAGCAGTGTGCCGACACCGGCGCAGATAAGCGTAACCTGTACATGCAGAACGTCCTCGCCAAAATAGCTGTTTACCAGAATGGGAACGAGAATTGTTGCGCCGAACATGGCAAACATGTGCTGTAGGCCTAAAAGTAACATTTTCGGAACGCCTAAGACCGAGGCGTTGCGGATGATTCCGTTGTTTTCGTTCATAAAAAACTTCCTCCTGTTATGATAATGGGATGATAACAAAGTAGATTGTCGTGGCAGATAAGCACTGTAAGCGACTAATCCACGGACAGAGCCGTGTATATGAGCAGGCTCTGCGAATCGTAGAATTTGCTGTGAAAACAGCAGATAGACGCTGTAAGCGGCTAACCCACGGACAAGCCGTGGGTATTATACCATAGCTACAGGAGAAAGCACAATGTAAAATCAAACGATTTTTAGAAATTTCTGTCAGAATCAGTCTGTATGTGAGGCATCATAGTATGCCTGAATTTCTTCCGGCAGGCGATCCGGCAGCATTTCATGGATTCTGTCCTCATTGCCGTCCGCAAGAGCCGTTTCGTAATACCAGCATTTGAATTTCAGCATGGCGAGCGCCTTTTCCATGCGCTTGATTTCCTTTTCACATTCCAGCTTCTGCTTCTGAATCAATTCCAGACGCTTGGGATAGGTTTCACTGCCCTCGGTACACCATTGCATAAACTGCTTGATGTTTTTGATTTCCATGCCGGTTTTTTTCAGACATTCCACCAGCCGCAGGGCTTCCAGCTCCGTGGTATCAAAATGGCGGATGCCGCCGCTGCGCTTGATTTCGGGGAAGAGCCCCTCCTTATCATAATAGCGCAGGGTGGAAACGGGTAATTGGAACAGTTCGGATACCTGACCGATGGTATACATAAGAATCGCCTTCTTTCAGAAAAATATAAATTCGGTATTAACCTAAAGTTAAGTTTAAGTATTAAAGCAATCGTAGCACAGGAGCAGGGGACTGTCAAGCGGAGAAAATCGCAAAAAAACAGGCTCGGTTATGGATTGTCATAATCGAGCCTGTTTTTATAGGAGAAGGTTTTCCTTTTTCAGTATTTGTTGTTTTCGCTTTATGCGTTAATGGCATCGCAGATGCGCTTGCCCATTTCCTTTGTGCCGATTTTTTTGGTGCCTTCGCTGTAGATATCGGGGGTTCTGTAGCCTGCATCCAATACCTTTGTGACAGCATCCTCAATCGCCTGCGATTCTGCAACCAGACCGAAGGAGAATTTCAGCAGCATAGCAGCGGAAAGAATAGTTGCGATGGGGTTTGCCATATCCTTGCCTGCGATATCGGGGGCGGAGCCATGGATGGGCTCATACATCCCAAATGCGCCGTCCGCCAGACTTGCGGAGGGCAGCATCCCGATAGAGCCGGTAATCTGGCTTGCTTCATCGGAAATAATATCCCCGAAAATATTGGAGGTTACGATAACATCGAAATGCTTGGGATTTCTTACCAGCTGCATTGCAGCATTATCCACATACATGTGATCTAATTCCACCTCAGGGTAATCCTTTGCAACCTCTGTCACAGTTCTGCGCCACAGCTTGCTGCTTTCCAGAACGTTTGCCTTATCAATGCTGGTAACGTGCTTATTGCGTTTCATAGCGGCTTCAAAGGCCTGTATGGCAATGCGTTTGATTTCAAATTCGCTATATGCTTCAACATCATACGCTTCTTCGCCATGCTTGCCTTCACGATAGCCGCGCTCCCCGAAATAAATGCCGCCTGTCAGCTCTCTGACAACCAGAATATCCAGACTGTCGCCGATGATTTCGGGCTTGATGGGGCTTGCGTCGCTCAAAGCCTTATGGATGATGGCAGGGCGCAGGTTTGCATACAGCCCCAAACTGCTGCGCAGCTTCAGCAAAGCACCTGCTTCGGGGCGGAGATTTGCCGGCAGATGATCCCATTTCGGGCCGCCAACCGCACCCAAGAGGATGGCATCACTGTTTTTGCAGGCCTCTAGGGTTTCCTCAGGCAGGGGCTCGCCATACGCATCATACGCACAGCCGCCTGCCGGCTTTTCATTGAATATAAAGTCATGACCGTATTTTCTGCCGATGCATTCCAATACGCCCATGGCTTCAGTCACAACATCGGGACCGATGCCGTCCCCCTTTAATACTGTAATATGATAAGAACCCATTTTCTTCACCTTAACCTTCGATTTTTTCCTTTGTATATGTTACCAGACCGCCCGCAGCCATAATCCTCTGCATGAATGCAGGGAACGGCTCAGCCTGATAGGTTTTGCCCTTTGTTTCGTTTGTAATCACGCCTGTGTTGAAATCAACAGATACGGTATCGCCTGCGTCAATATCATTTGCGGCTTCCTCACATTCCAGAATCGGCAAGCCGATATTGATGGCATTGCGGTAGAAAATTCTGGCGAAGGTGGACGCAATGACGCAGGAAATGCCTGCACATTTGATTGCCAGAGGGGCATGCTCACGAGAGGAGCCGCAGCCGAAATTCTTTGTGGCCACGATAATGTCGCCTTCCTTTACATTGTTTACGAAATCCGCATCAATATCAATCATGCAGTATTTTGCCAGCTCCTCGCCGCTGGATACGTTCAGATATCTTGCGGGGATGATAACGTCTGTATCGACGTTATCCCCGTATTTAAAGACTTTCCCTTTTGCTGTTTCCATTATTCCATCCCTCCTGCAATCTTTTCGGGGTCTGCAATATAGCCTGCGATGGCAGATGCTGCCGCAACTGCGGGGCTTGCCAGATACACTTCACTTTCTGTATGACCCATTCTGCCGACAAAGTTTCTGTTCGTTGTGGATACGCAGCGTTCGCCTGCTGCCAGAATCCCCATGTGCCCGCCAAGGCAGGGGCCGCAGGTAGGGGTGCTGAAAATTGCGCCTGCTTTTACGATATCCTCTACATAGCCAAGACGGATGCAGTCCAGATAAATCTGCTGTGTGGCAGGGATAACGATGGTGCGCACCTTGGGGTGTACCTGTTTTCCTCTGAGAATTTCTGCCGCAATCTTCATATCGTTCAGTCTGCCGTTGGTGCAGGAACCGATTACAACCTGATCGATGGCAATCTCGCCTGCTTCGTCAATCGTTTTTGTGTTTTCGGGCAGATGAGGGAAGGCAACGGTCGGTCTTAATTTGCTTAAATCAATCGTATAAACCTCGTCATATTCCGCATCGGGGTCTGCCTCGTAAACAACAGGCTCTTTTGCGGAATGTTCCTTTACATATTCCATTGTTTTTTCATCCACGGGGAAGATGCCGTTTTTCGCACCGGCTTCAATCGCCATATTCGCCATGGAGAAGCGGTCATCCATCGTCAGATACTGAATTCCGTCACCGACAAATTCCATGCTGCGGTACAGTGCGCCGTCCACACCGATCATGCCAATGATGTGCAGAATGATATCCTTGCCGCTGACCCATTTTGCAGGCTTGCCTGTCAGCACGAATTTGATGGCACTGGGCACCTTGAACCATGCTTCGCCGGTTGCCATGCCGATTGCCATATCGGTGCTGCCGATGCCCGTGGAGAACGCACCCAATGCGCCGTAGGTACAGGTATGGGAATCCGCGCCGATGATAACCTGACCGGGAACAACAATCCCTTTTTCGGGCAGAAGGGCGTGCTCAATGCCCATCTGTCCAACGTCGAAGAAGTTCTTCACTTCCATATCATAAGCAAAGGTACGGCAGGCCTTGCACTGCTCTGCCGCCTTGATGTCCTTGTTGGGGGTAAAGTGATCCAGAACGATAACCACCTTATCCTTATCAAAAACCTCCTTTGCGCCTGTTTTCTGAAATTCCTTCAAAGCAACGGCGGTTGTGATGTCGTTGCCCATAACAATATCCAATTTTGCCTGAATCAGCTGTCCGGCTTTTACGCTTGCTTCCCCCGCATGGGCTGCAAGAATCTTTTGTGTCATTGTCATTCCCATGATGCTATCCTCCAAAAATTTCTTCTGTACTCTCTTACTCTTTTCTTATCTGATAATCTTGTTTGTTGTGCTCACTACCGCACGCAGACCGGATTTTGTGATATTGCTGGATGTGCCTGCGCCGAAATATATGCCGCCTTCGTTATCGGCAATCTGGATGTAGGAGATTGCACGGGATTTTGTGCCGTGGGACATGGAATGTTCTCTGTAGTCCACAACCTCCATCACGATATGGAAGTAGTCCTCGATGGCATGGCAAAGAGCGGAAATAATGCCGTTGCCGGTGCCTTTCAAGGTAAGGGGCTTGCCGTTGAAGTTACATTCTGCCTCAATGGCAACGTCCTCATGATTTTTCAGAACGATTTCCTTATATGTAACCAGCTCCAGAGGGGCTCTGCCGTCTACATAATGGTCGATGAATGCTTCGTAGATATCAGCAGGTGTCAGATCCTTATGCTGTCTGTCGCTCATGCTTGTGGTAACAGTGCTGAAATCCTGCTGGAAGGCCTTGGGCAGATACAGACCGAAATTCTGTTCCAGAACGAAGGCAACGCCGCCCTTGCCGCTCTGGCTGTTGATACGAACGATGGGGTCGTAGTTTCTGCCGACATCCATAGGGTCGATGGGCAGATAAGGAACCTCCCAGTGGTCGGGATGCTGCTTCATTGCTTCCATACCCTTTCTGATGGCATCCTGATGAGAACCGGAGAAGGCTGTATAAACCAGAGAGCCTGCATAGGGGTGTCTGGGGGAAATGCTCATTCTTGTGGATTCCTCGTAAATCTTTACGGCTTCATCAATATGGCTGAAATCCAGTTCGGGGTCAATGCCCTGAGAGAAGATGTTCATGGCTACGTTCATGATGTCTGTGTTGCCGGTTCTTTCGCCGTTGCCGAACAGTGTGCCTTCCACACGGTCAGCCCCTGCCAGCATAGCCAGCTCGGTTGCCGCTACGGCTGTGCCGCGGTCGTTGTGTGCATGCAGGCTGACGTAAATGCTGTTTCTGTATTTCAGGTTTTCACAGCAGTATTCAATCTGGTCGGCGTAGATATTGGGTGTCGCCATTTCTACGGTAGAGGGCAGGTTGATGATTGCCTTGTGGTCGGGTGTGGGCTCCCAGACATCCAGAACCGCATTGCAGATTTCTACGGCAAAGGGCATTTCTGTGCCTGTGAAGCTTTCGGGAGAATATTCAAAGAAAAACTCCGTTTCGGGGATAGCTGCTGCTTCTTCCTTAATCTGCTTTGCGCCTGCAACTGCCAGATCAATGGTTTCCTGCATGGAATTGCCGAAAACAACATCTCTTTGCAGGGTGGAGGTGGAGTTATACAGATGTACGATTGCTTTTTTTGCACCCTTCAATGCTTCGAAGGTTTTATGGATGATGTGGGGTCTGCTCTGTGTCAGCACCTGTACGGTAACATCATCGGGAATCAGGTTGTTGTCAATCAAGCATCTTGCAAATTCAAATTCGGTATCGCTTGCCGCAGGGAAGCCGATTTCGATTTCCTTAAACCCTGTATCCACCAGAAACTGGAAGAATTTCAGTTTTTCGGGCAGGTTCATGGGGATTTCCAAGGACTGGTTGCCGTCTCTCATGTCAACGCTGCACCATACGGGTGCTTTTGTGATGGTGTTGCCTGGCCATTTGCGGTTGGGCATGTCCATTGTGGGGTAGGGTCTGTATTTTGTGTAGTTCATCATTGGTAGTTCCTCCTTAAAATTCTGCGTGTGTTTTTTGTTTGATTTTATCTTTGGTTCGTTTGTATGCGTGGTTAGAATGAGCGATGAGCAAAAGAAAAAGCCCTTCATCTCCCTCATTAAGAGACGAAAGACCAGAAATCTCCGCGGTACCACTCTTTTTTATTCCCGAAAAGGAATACACTTTCCCAGATACAGGCTGTAAGAACCAATATCCTGTCGGTATAACGGCCGACTCGCCGGTTGCGCCTACTTGTGCTCAGTTCAGCGAACCACTCCGAGGCCAGTTCAAACATTCTTCCGTTATCTGCTCGCACCAGCCGCAGACTCTCTGAAAACATCCAAAGGTTTTACTACTCCTCTTCCCTGTGTTTGTTGTGTTGTATTGGAATGAATACAATTTAATCACCAAATTGCTTTTTTGTCAATACAAAATTTGAAAGTTTTTTGTATTCATATAAAAACAATAAATCGGAATTTCCCCTGTAAGAAAGAAGAAAGTTGTGCTATAATGAAACGATAGCATACAAAAGAAGGAAACAGCTCCAAAAATCATGAGGAGGGATAGATATGAAGGGAAAAAAGAAAATTGCTTCGATTCTGGCGTGTGCCATGCTTTTGAGTGCGGCACCCGTAGAAGCAATGGCATATACAGTACCCGATACGGTGCGTGTCGGGCTGGAATCGGTTTGTAAAAACGTGGCATCTGCAAGCATCGGTGTGTGGGAATTGCAGATTGGCATGCAGAAGGGCGATGGCTTTCAAAGGGGCGGCGTGATTACCTCAAGCGGTCTGTTTACGGCAAGGCCTGCCGTGGGGGACTATATCGCAGTGGACAAAACGATGGACTGTGCGGACGCATTGGACATGGCAAATGACATGAAAAAAAGCGGATTGGACACCTATGCGGCGTACCTGAGCGGAGGGGACTGGACGGTCTATGTGAAGGATGCCTCTGTTTCCGCTGTGGAGGCTGCGGCAGATGAAAATGCAAGCCGCGTTTCCTTTGAGGGCGTTGCGATTACGGGCGGCGAAGCCCCTGTGCTTGTGCCGGAGAATGCCGTCATGATGGGCGGCAATGTGGCAGATACCTTTAAGCTCAACAGCATGCCCTATCGCGGAATGCTGACGTTTTCCGTGAATGGCAGCAGCATGACGGGCGTGAATATCATTGGCTTGGAGGAATATCTCTACGGCGTGGTGCCTTCCGAAATGCCGAAAAGCTATGATGCAGAAGCGCTGAAGGCTCAGGCGGTTGCGGCGCGCACCTATGCCATGACGAAGCTGGGCGCGCATACGGGCAGCGGCTATCAGCTCTGCGACACCACAGCCTGTCAGGTTTATAAGGGCTACAGCAACGAGGCGGATGCCACCACAGCGGCGGTAGATGCAACGGCAGGCGAGGTTGCCTGCTACAACGGCAGCCCGATTGAAGCGGTGTTCTCCGCATCCACAGGCGGCTATACCGAAAGCAGTGAAAACGTATGGAATGCGGCGGTGCCGTATCTGCGTGCGGTTCCCGAACCGGGGGAATATGGCGATAACAGCTGGACAAAGACTTTGACACTGGATGAGCTGACTGCGCTTTTGCAGGCGAAGGGTGAGAATATCGGCACAGCGAAGGATATTGTGATTACGAAGCTTTCCACAGGCGGGCGGGTGCAGGAGCTGCAAATCGTCGGCACAAGCGGCACAAAAACGCTGACGAAGGAAGCCATTCGGACCTATTTTTCCTCTGCCTGCGGCACGCTGCCGAGCAAGATGTTTACAATTAACGGCAAGGGCGGCACGGTAACGGGTGGTACGAGCACAAGCGCGAAGGGCGGTCTGCTTTCTGCGGCGGCAAGGCAGGGCATTGTTGCAAAAACAGAGGGTGCGCTTTCCTATCTGAATGGGAAAAAGCTTTCCGTTGATGTGGATGCAGCACAGCCTGCGCAGAATACCGATAACGGAGCCTATGCGGTTTACAACGTGAGCATCAGCACCGTTGCGAATGGAAAATTCGTATTTTCCGGCAGCGGCAGCGGTCATGGTGTCGGCTTGAGCCAGAAGGGCGCACAGGGCATGGCACAGATGGGCTATGATTATAAGGAAATTCTGTGCCATTATTATACAGGCATTACGATTGAGGGCTGATATTATGAAGGAATTCAGAGCCTTCCTGCTTTCCCGAACAGGCTGGCAGGATGAAAACGGCAATACGGTTGTTTTTTCCGAAACGAACCTGACAGGGGAAACGGCAGGGGACGGGCTTTGGCTGTTTCTGGATGAGGGACTGCGCTGCGGCGGCATGCACCGCAGGATTGCGGCAAGCGAAGCGGCAGTCAGAGAGACACTCTGCGGTGTCGGGAAGGAGCGGCTTTGGGAGAAAATAGCAGCCGATTGGGCAAAGGAGGCATAAAAATGTTTTGTGAAAAGCTGACGGAGGAACAAATCAGAAAGGTGATGAATGTCATTTCCGATGACGGCGCACTGACGATTCTGAAAATCCGTACCTACGATAAAAGCTTTGAGGATGCGGTTGCGGTTTCCGCTGTGCCGGAGGTAACGGCGAAATTTCAGGAGGATATTGAAACCTATCAGCTGCATGATTATTTCATCAGAGGAAAGAATCGCGCAGGGGCAGGCTCCGATTATATTTACAGAAAAATGATGTATGAATGGTTCGGCGAGCCGTATGTTGTAAAATATCTGATGGAATATTAAGGGGGAACGGATATGTATGTAAAAAGACTCAAGGATGATGAAATTTTGCAGATTATGCGTGTCATTTCCGACCCCGACTGCGAAATTGTGAGCATTTTCCGCAAGGTGACAGACCCTGAGGTTGTTATCAATTCGCAGGATATGGAGGAACGCTATGTGCTGCATGATTATGATATAGAAGGGTTTGATTATCTGCCCGATGATTCCACGCGGATGTACCGTAAGGAAATGCTGAGGATTTTCGGCGAGAAATATGCGGCGGATTATATGTTGAGAAGATAAAGAGGAACAGAAATGAAAACAAGTGATTTTTACTTTGACCTGCCTGAAGAATTGATTGCGCAGGAGCCGCTTGCGGACAGAGCATCCAGCCGTCTGATGGTGGTGCATAAGGACAGCGGAAGGCGTGAGCATCGGCATTTTCGGGACATTAAAGAGTATCTGCGCGCAGGGGACTGTCTGGTTATCAACAATACCAAGGTTTTGCCTGCCAGATTATACGGCGAAAGAGTCGGCACAGGCGCGGCGATGGAGATTCTTTTGCTGGTGCGAAAGGACATGGATACATGGGAGGTTCTGGTGCGCCCGGGGAAAAAGGCACGCCCCGGTGACAGGATTTCCTTTGGCGGCGGCAAGCTGATTGCGGAGGTTTTAGAGGTCATCGAAGGCGGCAATCGTATTATCAAATTTGAATATGAGGGCGTGTTTGAAAATATTCTGGAGGAGCTGGGAGAAATGCCCCTGCCCCCCTACATTACGCATAAGCTGGAGGACAAAAACCGTTATCAGACGGTTTATGCGGAGCATGAGGGCTCTGCGGCGGCACCCACGGCAGGTCTGCATTTTACGCCGGAATTATTAAAGGAAATTGAAGACATGGGGGTAAGGATTGCCCATGTTACCCTGCATGTTGGTCTGGGCACCTTTCGCCCCGTGAAGGTGGAGGATGTGCTGGAGCATGAAATGCACTCTGAGTATTATGTGGTAGAGCCGGAGCAGGCGGCGATTATGAATGAAACGAAGAAAAACGGCGGCCGCATCATTGCCGTCGGCACAACAAGCACAAGAACACTGGAATCCGTAACGGATGAAAACGGCGTGATTCAGCCCAAAAGCGGCTGGACGAAGATTTTCATTTATCCCGGATACACCTTCAAGGCGGTGGATTGCCTTGTGACAAATTTCCATCTGCCGGAATCTACGCTGATTATGCTGGTTTCTGCGCTGATGGGGAAGGAGCTTGTGATGGAAAGCTATGCCGAGGCGGTGCGAGAGCGGTATCGGTTCTTTAGCTTCGGGGATGCGTGTCTGTTTCTGGCAAAAGAAAAATAAGCAATAAAAAAGCCCTACTGTAAGCTTAGCTTACAGTAGGGCTTTTTCTTGCTTAGCCGATGCCACCGTTCAGTGCGCCGAGAATCAACACCAGAACGCAGACGGGGCAGAGGACATATTTACAGAGTGGGTAGAACCAAGGGAACAGGGGCTTATCCCGTCCCTTATTGACCTCTGCTTCCACAAATTCACGCTTGCAGAACCAGAAGAACATGATTGCTGCCAGACCTGCGCCGAGGGGGCAGATATAAATGGACAGCACATCCATCCAACCGGAAACAATGCCCTGGATACAGATGGAAACAACGATGCCGATGATGCCGATGGTAAGGCAGGCAGGCACACGGGCAAAGTTGAATTTTTCCTGTAGGGTTGCGATGGGCGTTTCATAGAGATTGAGGAGAGAGGTCATCCCTGCGAACAGCACTGCCACAAAGAAAATGATGGCGAACAGAGAGCCGCCGGGCATGCTGTGAAACAGATGCGGCAGGAAGATGAACATCAGCCCGGGGCCGCCCTGATCCAACTGAGAGCCTGTGGTTGCCATGGCAGGAATGATGACCAGTGCCGCAAGGCATGCCGCCAGAGTATCAAAGAAGGCAACGCGCGCCGCAGAGGCAGGAATATTTTCTTCATCGGAGAGATAGGAGCCATAGATGATGGTGCCGTTGCCTGCGATGGAGAGGGAGAAGAACGCCTGCCCGAGGGCGTAAATCCATGTCATAGGGCTTTTCAGTGCGACAGGGTCTACACGAAAGATATAGCGATAGCCTGCAACTGCACCGGGCTGTAATGCAATATAGACAGCAAGCCCGACAAACAGCAGAAAAAACAGCGGCATCATAATTTTATTTGCTTTTTCGATGCCCTGCCCAATGCCCATCATCATAATTAGGATGCAGAGGAGCAGTGCCGCAATCTGCCACCCGTTATTGCCGAAGGCGCTTGCCATGCCGCCAAATGCTGCCGCATAGGAATCGACATCCGCAGGGGCAAGGGTTGCACCGGTAAATGTGCCGACGGCGTATTTCAAAATCCAGCCCATGACAACGGTGTAGCCGATTGCCATTGCCAGTGCGCCGACCATGGGAATCAGCCCCAATGCCTCCCCCAGCTTGCGCTTGCCGCGGCTTTCCAGAGCCATACCGAAGGCGTTGACAGGGCCGGAGCGTGCCGCACGCCCGAATGCCATTTCCCCGATGACACCTGTTGCGCCAATCAGCACAACAAAGATAAAATAAGGAATCAGAAAGGAACCGCCGCCGTAAAGGGAGACCCTTGTCGGGAACATCCAGAGATTGCCCATGCCGACCGCGGAACCCACGCAGGCAAGGATGAAGCCGAGCCTGTTGGTAAAAGAATCACGTTTTTTCATAAGTTTCTCCTTTATAAATGATAAATGCCTGTGTAGTATACCATTTTTTTCGGGAGAAGGACAGAATAAAACGGAAAATTGTGCAGAATCGGATGATTTTTTTGAGGAACAGCGGGCAGATTCTTTTCCTTGAAATAAAGGAAAATCTACTATAAAATAGAAGGAGTGTTTAGGGAAAGTCGGTGAGAAAAATGGACTTATTTGAATATAACCGCAGCTTGCAGGGCGGCAAAGAGGCACCGCTTGCAGCAAGGATGCGCCCAAGCTGCCTGGAGGATTTTGTCGGGCAGGAGCATATTGTCGGGAAGGGCAAGCTGCTTTACAGAGCCATTCAGAGCGATAGGCTCAGCTCTGTTATTTTTTATGGCCCGCCGGGGACAGGCAAGACCACTCTGGCGAAAATCATTGCCAACACCACGAAAAGCAAATTCTGCCAGATTAACGCGACAACGGCAGGCATAAAGGAGATTAAGGAGACGGTGGAGGATGCCAAGGCGGAGCTTGGGATGTACGGCAAAAAGACGATTTTGTTTATTGACGAGATTCACAGGTTTAACAAAAGCCAGCAGGATGCACTTCTGCCGCATGTGGAGGACGGCACGCTGATTTTGATTGGGGCGACAACGGAAAATCCTTATTTTGAGGTGAACAAGGCGTTGGTTTCTCGCTCGATTGTCTTTGAGCTGCGGCAGCTTGAGGACAAGGACATCAAAAGGCTGCTGGAGCGGGCGTTGACGGATGAGAAAAACGGCATGGGCGTTTATCATGCGAGGATGGATGCGGACGCGATGGATTTTCTTGCAAATACGGCAAACGGGGACGCGAGAGCCGCGCTCAACGCTTTGGAGCTTGCGGTGCTGACAACGGAGCCGCAGACGGACAAAACGATTCACATTACCTTGGAGGAGGCACAGGAGTGTATCCAGAAGCGCGCGCTGAATTATGATAGGGATGGGGACAACCATTATGATACGATTTCTGCGTTCATCAAGAGCATGCGCGGCTCTGACCCAGATGCGGCTTTGTATTATCTGGCGAAGATGATTTATGCAGGGGAAGACCCGAAATTTATTGCGCGGCGGGTTGTTATCTGTGCATCGGAGGATGTCGGCAATGCAGACCCGCATGCCCTGCAGGTGGCGGTTTCTGCCATGCAGGCGGTAAATTTTATCGGGATGCCGGAGGGACGGATTCCGCTGGCGCAGGCGGTGACATACGTTGCCTGTGCGCCGAAAAGCAATGCGGCTTATTTGGGGATTGACAAGGCATTGAGCGATGTACGCAATATTCGGATTCGGACGGTGCCGCCACACCTGAAGGACAGCCATTACAGCGGTGCGAAGGAATTGGAGCATGGCGTAGGCTACAAATACGCACATGATTACCCCGGACATTATGTGAAGCAGCAATATCTGCCGGATGAATTGGTTGGCACGGTATATTATGCAATGACGGAGAACGGCGTGGAGCGGCGCATGAAGGAGCATCTGAGGCGGCTGAAGGGGGAGTAACGGGATTTTTCTTGGAAATTTCTTGACTTTCCGATTTGATATGTTAAAATAAATTTATTATGATTTGAATGACTGTGAAGATGAAAAGTACGCAGTGAACCATCTCCAGAGAGAGGGCTTTCGGGGAAACCTGAGCTGAAAGAGCCCTTAGCCTGTGAAGCTGCGGAAGTTCCCATCGGAGTCGGCTTTCTGAACAGAGCAGTAGGAAAGCCCGTTTCGTGCTCGTTACGCATCAGAGTGCCTGTGATAGCAGGAATTTGGGTGGTACCGCGAGCCTTCGTCCCTTTGTGTGACGGAGGCTTTTTCTTTTTGGGTGTGCCCCACCCCGTAAAAATCTGAAAAAAACCTTGCAAAAGAGAGGAGAAAGCAAAAATGAAGGATAAGCTGAAACAAATCCAGCAAAAAGCGCTGAGCGCATTCCAGGATGCAAGAGAAATCAAGGATGTAGATGATTTAAAGGTGAAATTTCTGGGCAAGAAGGGCGAATTGACCGCCATTCTGAAGGAAATGGGCAAGCTTTCCGCAGAGGAAAGACCTGTCATCGGGCAGATGGCGAATGAAGTAAGACAGAGCATTGAAAAAATGCTGGAGGAAAGCAAGAAACGTCTGGAAGCGGCAGAGCTGGCACACAGACTGGAGGCAGAAAAAATCGACGTAACCATGCCCGGTAAGGAAAGACCCGAAGGGCATAAGCACCCCATGAGCATTGTAATCGACGAAATTTGCGATATCTTCAAGGGCATGGGCTACGAGGTAGCTGACGGTCCTGAGGTGGAAAAGGATTATTATAACTTTGAGGCACTGAATATTCCTGCAAACCATCCGGCAAAGGATGAGCAGGATACCTTCTATATCAATGGGGATATTCTGCTGCGTACACAGACCTCTCCCGTGCAGGTGCGTACCATGGAAAAGGGCAAGCTGCCGATCCGTATGGTCTGCCCCGGTGCGGTATATCGTTCCGATGAGGTGGATGCAACCCATTCCCCTGTATTCCATCAGTTAGAGGGTATGGTAATTGACAAGAACGTAACCATGGGCGATTTGAAGGGCGCATTGGCTGTGTTTGCGAAGGAGCTGTTCGGTGAGAATACAAAGGTTCGTTTCCGCCCGCACCACTTCCCCTTCACAGAACCCAGTGCGGAAATGGACGTAACCTGCTTTGCTTGTGGCGGCGAGGGCTGCCGTGTATGCAAGGGCGAGGGCTACATTGAGCTGCTGGGCTGTGGTATGGTACACCCCAAGGTGCTGAAAATGAGCGGCATTGACCCTGAGGAATACAGTGGCTTTGCATTTGGTATGGGTCTGGAGCGTGTAGCAATGCAGAGATACGGCATTACAGACCTGCGCTTGCTGTTTGAAAACGATGCGAAATTCCTGAAGCAGTTCTAATAGACTGCAAAAGATTGCGGGGCGTTGGTTCAAGCAGGGTTTGCACCCTTGCCCTTTGGGCAACCGCCGCATCTGTTCGGCGGTGCGTACCCACACCCAACGAGGAATTTTGAAAAATAAATTTATATTCCGTATTTACCTGCAAAAGCAGATGCTTTTGCGTATAGGGTCAAGGGGATTATCCCCTTGCAGGAGTTTGAGGACAGCGTCCTCGGAGAAAAAGAAAGGAGAGTTAATTTCATGGACGTACCTATGTCTTGGATGAAAGAATATGCACCCGTTACAGCGGATATCAAGGATTTTATTGAGGATATCACGTTGTCCGGTTCCAAAGTAGAGGGCTACACAACCGTAGCCGGCGAAATTAAAAACGTAGTGACAGGCTATATCAAGGAAATCGTAAAGCACCCCGATGCCGATAAGCTGGTGATCTGCACGATTGATGCAGGGCAGGGCAGGGACTTAACGATTGTTACCGGCGCACCCAATGTGAGAGTGGGAGATTATGTACCTGTTGCGCTGAACAATTCTGTTATCGCAGGCGGCAAGGAAATCCACACAGGCGAGCTGCGTGGGGTTGTTTCCGAAGGGATGCTCTGCTCTGTGGAGGAGCTGGGCTGCGACAGACACGATTTCCCCGAAGCACCCGAATACGGCATTTATATCTTCCCCGAACCCGTAGAATTGGGTAAGGATATTGTAGAGGTGCTGGATTTGAAGGATGAAGTGGTGGAATACGAAATTACCTCCAACAGACCCGACTGCTTCTCTGTTCTGGGGATTGCAAGAGAGGCTGCCGCAACCTATGATATTCCCTTCCATTATCCCGAAATCAAGGTGGCAGAAAAGGCGGAGGGCAAGGCAGAGGATTTTGTAAAGGTAACGATTGAGAACCCTACCCTTTGCCCCAGATACGTTGCAAGAGTGGTAAAGAATGTAAAAATCGGGCCTTCTCCCAGATGGATGAGAAAAAGACTGCGCATGGCAGGTGTACGCCCCATCAACAATATCGTTGATATCACAAACTATGTGATGATTGAAATGGGACAGCCGATGCATGCATTCTCCATCGAAACCATCAAGGACAGCCATATTATTGTAAGAAACGCAAAAGAGGGCGAAACCATTACAACACTGGACGGACAGGAGAGAAGCCTTGACCCCTCCATGCTTGTGATTGCTGACCCCGAAAAGGCAGTTGCGATTGCAGGCGTAATGGGCGGCGAAAATTCCATGATTGTGGAAGGCTCTCAGGCGGTGCTGTTTGAATCCGCAAACTTTGACGGCCCGAACGTGCGTATCACAGCGAAAAAGGTTGGTCTGCGTACAGACGCATCCAGTAAGTTTGAAAAGGGACTTGACCCCAATCTGGCACTGGAGGCAGTGAACCGCGCGGTGCAGCTGGTGGAGCTTCTGGAGGCAGGTGAGGTTGTGCCCGGCGTTGTGGATGAATACCCCAACAAGAGAGAGCCTTGGCAGCTTTCCTACAACCCTGCATGGATTAACAAATTCTTGGGGACAAATATTTCCGAAGAAGAAATGCAGAAGATTTTTGAAAAAATCGAGCTGAAGGTTGACCCTGTAAACCATATTGTAACGATTCCTACCTTCCGTCCCGATTTGGAGGCACAGGCAGACCTTGCGGAAGAAATTGCACGCTTCTACGGCTACAATAAGATTGAAGCAACACTGGCTTCCGGCACACCTACGGTTGGCAAGAGAACCTACGCACAGAGCATTACTGCACTGGTGAAGGATACTGTGATTGCAAACGGTCTGTGCGAGGCAATGACATATAGCTTTGAAAGCCCGAAGGTGTTTGACAAGCTGCTGATTCCTGCGGACAGCGACTTGAGAAAGGCCATTGTGATTTCTAACCCTCTGGGTGAGGATTTCTCCATCATGAGAACGGTTTCCTTTAATGGGATTCTGACCTCTCTGGCAACCAACTACAACAGAAGAAACGAAAGCGCAGGGCTGTTTGAGGTGGCGAAGGTTTATATTCCCAAGGCACTGCCTTTGACAGAACTGCCTCACGAAATTCCCACACTGACCATGGGGATGTACGGCAATATGGATTTCTATGATTTGAAGGGGATTGTGGAGCATCTGATGCACGTTCTTGGCATGAGCAAGGTGGCAGAATATGTGACAGAAAAGGCACTGCCCTGGATGCACCCCGGCAGAACGGCTTCTGTGATCGTAAACGGCGAAAGCATCGGCTATCTGGGTGAAGTGCATCCTGCGGTGCTGAAAAACTACGGCATTGGTACAAGAGCATATCTGGCTGTTCTGGATATGGAAAAGGTAATTGCGAATGCAAACAGAGATGTGGTTTATCAGGCATTGCCGAAATTCCCCGCATTGACAAGAGATATTGCGATGCTGGTGAAGGAAGACGTAACCGTGAAGGAAATTGCGGATATCATCAAGAAAAACGGCGGCGCATATCTGGAGGAGGCAAAGCTCTTTGACGTATATCAGGGGGCGCAGATTGAAGCAGGCTATAAATCTGTGGCATATTCCATCACCTTCCGCAGTGCGGAAAAGACATTGGCAGATGCCGATATTGCAGATGCAATGGATAAGATTTTGAAGGGCTTGGCAGATGAGCTGGGCGCACAGCTGAGAGATAAATAAGGAATCGGGATTTCCGAGAGAAAGAACCGCCACACCGAAAGGTGCGGCGGTTTTTTGATGAGAGGAACGGCGCAGGTGCGCCGAAAGAGGTTTTAGAAGAATCTATTTATAAAATAGTGTAAATATTATTAAAACTAATATTGACAAAGTGAGATACTAATGATAGAATAGGGGCAGAGGTGATAGATATGAAGCGAATGATAACGAAATGCCCCGGATGTCAGGGAACGCTGCATATTGCGAAGCTGCAATGCCCCGATTGTGGCATGGAATTAAAAAATGATTTTTCATTGAGCCGTTTTGACCGGTTGGATGATGCGCAGTATGAATTTCTTCTGGCATTTTTGAAAAGCAGAGGGAGTTTGAAGGAAGTGCAGGCAGAATTACAGCTTTCTTATCCTGCGGCGAAAAAGAAGCTGGAAGAATTATTAACTGCGTTGGATTTGAGTGAGACAACTGAGAAAAAGGGAGAGGTAGATATGAGCAATTTAAAGGTGGAACAGGGCAGTACGAAAGCATCTGAAATCATCAAGGGGAAAATCAAAGAAAACGGCGGGCATGTTACGGTATATACCGCAAGGGGACTTCCTTGTGAAATTACGGCAGAGCCGGATGGGAAAACCTTTAGCAGTAATAAGCTTCCTGTGAGCGATAGATATGATTACAAGGTCTTTGATGTGATTGTAGACCTTTTACTTGAGCAGGGTGGCAGAGCAAGAAAAGGAAACGGGCGAAATTATAAACTGGGCGAAAAAGGGTGTGAAACGGACACAGTGGTTGGTGCCATTGCGGTGTATCGTGGATATGAACTGGGTGCATCCGTTTATGATCCTGTGTTTGTAATGGCGGCAGTGTTGGAATGGGCAGGCATTGCGAAAAATGGACGCGGAGAATTGATTCTTACGAATGAATATAAGAGTATGCTGTAAAATTATCAACAGGTAAAGTAGGCTGGAGCTTCTACGGGGGAATGAGTATGGCGAAAACGATTTTAGAGTTGAAATTTGAAGAAGAAATCAGAGATAAGATGTTTCTTGCAAAAAAAGAGTGCAACTATAATCCGACTCGCTTTCATCAGATGATTAATAACCATGGCGGTGTTGAAACGGCAAAAAGGTTGATTGCACAGGCGCAAAAAACCGGAAATACATCAGATGGATTTACCACACTTTATCTTTGCGATAGGTTGGATTTGACAATGGAAAATTCTGTTTGTAAGGAGGAGTACCGCTCCTTATTTACTGCGGATGAAATTGCGTATTGCAAAATGGTATTAGGAATTACAGAGAGCTGAAGCATGATGAAGTAGGTTTTTTGTAAAAGGAAATGAAATGGCGGCAGGGGGTGCAGGTATGCGTTTATTTAGAATGATTGTTTCTGTTTTTGTGATGCTGATTGCGGGCTTGATTGGGTTTTTCGTGGGCATTAGAATAGATGAGGCAATGGGCGGTGCGATTTTATTTTCCTTGATTGCCGGAATTGCCTGTGTGATTTATACGATAGAGAATCAGGAAAAATGAAAAAGAGCGAAACAACAGCCCTTGGAGTGTGCTTTCCGAGGGCTGTTGTTATTTTACTTTACATATTCATATTTTTTGATATAGCAGATGCCGATGGGGGTGGGGCCGGTATGGGTACCGATGGTGATGCCGACGGGCCAAATTTCATCCATCACATCGAAGCCTTCTGCCAAGAGGGTCTGACGCATTTCTTCTGCGGTGGCATGGCGTTCCTTTTCCCCACGCACCAGCAGTACGCGATAGAGTTCCTTTTCGCTGCCGATTTCGTTTCTTGTCATATCCATGATGGTTTTGAGCGCTTTTTTATGCCCGCGCACCTTGCTTTCGGGATACAGTTCGCCATCGCGCATGACGATAATCGGCTTGATATTCAGAATCGCGCCTGCCAGAGCGGCGGCTTTGCCGATTCTGCCGCCCTTCTGGAGATAATCCAGAGAATCGACGGTGAAGTTGATTTTTGTCATATATTTCTGCTTATCGAGAACGGCAAGCAGCTCTTCCATGGAATAGCCGGCATCGCGCATGCGACATGCTTCATAGACCAGAAGCCCCTGCGAGCCTGTGACACAGGCACTATCCAGAACGATGATTTTGCGCTCGGGGTAGGCTTCGCTGAGGATATTTGCCGCATTTACGCCACTCTGATAGGAGCCGCTGAAATTTGCCGTAAGGCAGATACAGAAAACATCCTTACCTTCCTGCAAAACAGGCTCCATGGCATCCATGTAATCCTGCATGGAGGGCAGAGAGGTTTTGGGATAGATTTTTTCGGCATTGATTTTATCGTAAAATTCATCGGGGGTGATATCCTGCAATTCCTTTAGATAACTTACCGTGTCAAAGGAAACATGAAAGGGGACGTAGGTTACATCCAGCTGTTCCAGCGCGGCGGCAGGAATATCGCAGGAGGTATCGGAAAGTATTTTATATGTAGACATAGAGCTATTCCTCCGTTTGAAATCTATAAAATCGATTTTGAATTAGTCTTTCTATCGGTTTATTTTACTTTGTATTTTGGGCGTTGTCAATAAAAAACACTGTTACACTGACGTAGTAAAGCATACCAGATGTTGTGTTGTTCTGCTGTGCGGAAGTGGTTTTTATTGTAGGATTTGCCAATTTCCGAAGAAGATGGTATCATTTGTAGGCATGAAGAAAACGGAAGGGAGGAAACAGAGATGGGAAAGATTCTGGTCATTGCCGAGAAGCCCTCTGTGGCAAGGGACATTGCGAAGGTTTTGCAGGCAAAGCAGAAGGGAGAAGGCTGTCTCATCGGGGAGCGCTATGTGGTTTCCTGGGCGGTCGGGCATCTGGTGACGCTTGCGGAGCCGGAGGAATATGACGAGAAATACAAGAAATGGAATTTTTCCACGCTGCCGATTCTTCCTGAGGAAATGCAGCTGAAAGCAATCAAACAGACGAGAGACCAGCTAAAGATTCTGCACAGCTGGATGCACAAAAGGGAGATTGACAGCTTAATCTGTGCAACGGATAGTGGGAGAGAAGGGGAGCTGATTTTCCGCTATATTTATGAGATTACGAAATGCAAAAAGCCGTTTCAGCGGCTCTGGATCAGCAGCATGACGGAGGAGGCCATCAAGGAAGGCTTCAGAGCGCTGAAGGACGGCAGAGAATACGATTTATTATATACCTCCGCGAAATGCAGGAGTGAGGCGGACTGGCTGGTAGGGATGAACGCCACGCGGGCGTATACCCTGCAATATCACGCGCTTCTGAGCATTGGGCGTGTGCAGACACCGACACTGGCGTTGATTGTGGAGCGGCAGAAGGAAATCGATGCCTTTACGGCGGAGGATTATTTTGAAGTACAGGCAGACTTCGGCGGCTATACGGGGCTTTGGATTGACAGGGAGGAGCATACCCGTATCGACAGGGAGGACGCGGCGCAGGCGATTCTTGCGAAAACAAACGGCAAGCCTGCCACGATTACAAAGGTGGAAAAGGAAGAAAAGAAAACGCCGCCGCCCCTGCTTTATGATTTGACGGAATTGCAGAGGGAATGTAACCGAAAGTTCGGGTTTTCCGCGAAAAAGACACTGGACATCGCGCAGAGCCTGTATGAAAAGCGAAAAATGATTACCTACCCCAGAACGGACAGCCGCTACCTAAGCGAGGACATGAAGGGAAAGGTGAAAAGTACGATTCACCGCTTGCAGGCGTTGGAGGAATACGCGCCCTATGCGGAGCCGCTTATGCAGGAAATCCGATTCACGAAGCGTATCATTGACAATGCGAAGGTGACAGACCACCATGCCATCATCCCGACGGATGGGAAGCTGCGCCCCGAAAGCCTTTCCGAGGATGAGAGAAAGGTGTTTTCTCTGGTGGCGGCACGTTTTCTGGCGGTGTTTTATCCGTATTATCGCTATGAGGTGACGAAGGTTTACGCCGAGGCGGAGCAGGAACGCTTTCTTTCCAAGGGGACGGTTGTTCTGGAGGAGGGCTGGCAGGCAGTGGAAAAGGCACTGGTGCCGACTGCAACGAAGAAGAAAAAGGCGAAGAACGAGGAGGAGCAGAAGCTGCCGCCCTTGCAGGAGGGTGAGGTGCGGGCGATTCGCAGCATGGAGCTTCTGCGGAAAAAGACGAAGCCGCCTGCACCCTATACGGAAAGCAGCCTGCTTTCTGCGATGGAAAACGCAGGACGGTTTGTGGAGGACGAAGCACTCAAGGAGCAGATGAAGGACAGCGGCTTAGGCACACCTGCCACAAGAGCCGCTATCATTGAGCGACTGCTGACGGTGGGATATCTGACGCGAAAAGGGAAAACCCTTCTGCCGACGGAAAAGGGCAGAAAGCTGATTGAGGTTGTGCCGCAGGAGATGCGCTCGCCGCAGACCACGGGCAAATGGGAAAAAGGACTTTCCTCGATTGCGAAGGGCAAAATGACGGAGGAACGCTTTATGGCAAGTATTCGCCGTTATGTACAGTTTCTGATACAGGATGCGGCATCGGGCAGACGGGCGGATGTTATCTTTCCGGAGGAGCAGGTGCGCGGAAAACGCCGCAAAACAAATGCCTTTGGGAAATGCCCTTTCTGCGGACGGGATATTCTGGAAAATTCAAAATCCTTTTATTGCGCAGGATGGAAAAGCGGCTGCAAATTTTCGCTCTGGAAGGACAGCCTGAAGCCATACGGTTTGGAGCTGGACGGCGGTATGGTGAAGCTGCTGCTGAAAAAGAACAAATCCGAGCGCGTGGCGGTGACACTGCCGCAGACGGGCGAGAAGGGAACGGCGGTTTTGATTCTGAACAAGGACAAGGGCGGACAGATAGAGCTGATGGATTTTAACAGAGAAAACGCTTGAGTCGAAAGCAGGAGAAAGAAAGAGTTGAAAGAAGAAAAAAGATTTGATATGATTTTAAATTGTGAGAAAAAATTTCTGAAATAGATTGGAAAGATAGTAAGGATTGGAGAAGAACATGGAACAGATTTACAGTATGCTGGGGATTTCTGCGGAGGTAGAAGCCTTTGGCAATGCGGTTTTAAAGGATTTAAAGGAACGCTTTGAAAAAATTGACGCGGTGGCGGAATATAATCAGGCGAAGGTACTGCGTGCCATGCAGGAGGAACGCGTGGACGGCACCTGCTTTGCAGGCTCGACGGGCTATGGCTACAATGACAACGGGCGCGATAAGCTAGAAAAGGTATATGCGCGCTGCTTCGGGACAGAGGCGGCTCTGGTGCGCCCCCAGATTACCTGCGGCACACATGCACTGGCAATCGCGCTGAGTGCGAACCTTCTGCCCGGAGATGAACTGCTTTCCCCTGTCGGCAAGCCGTATGATACACTGGAAAACGTCATTGGGACAGTGCCCTCTGCCTGCTCTCTGATGGAATACGGGGTCAGCTACAGACAGGTGGAGCTCATGGAGGATGGGACATTTGACTATCCTTCCATCAGAGAAGCCATCAACGAAAAGACAAAGCTGGTGACGATTCAGCGTTCCAAGGGCTATGCGATGCGCCCGACCTTTTCTGTGAAGCAGATTGGGGAGCTGATTGCATTTATTAAGGAAATAAAGCCTGATGTGATTTGCATGGTGGATAACTGCTACGGTGAATTTGTGGATGTGATTGAGCCATCCAATGTGGGGGCAGATATGATTGTCGGCTCTTTGATTAAAAATCCCGGCGGTGGTCTGGCTCCTATCGGCGGCTATATCTGCGGCAAGCAAAGCTGCATTGACAGATGCGCATACCGTCTGAGCGCACCCGGTCTGGGGCAGGAGGTCGGTGCCTCTCTGGATCTGAACCGTGCGCTGTATCAAGGCTTTTTCCTTTCCCCTACGGTTACGGCAGGGGCATTGAAGGGGGCTGTTTTTGCGGCAAATGTGTATGAAAAGCTGGGCTTCCGCGTGATTCCCAACGGCACAGAGCCCCGTCATGATATCATTCAGGCGGTGGAGCTGGGCAGTGCAGAGGCAATGGAGGCATTCTGTCAGGGGATTCAGGCGGCGGCACCTGTGGACAGCTATGTTACGCCGATTCCCTATGCGATGCCGGGGTATAACTGCGATGTCATCATGGCGGCAGGAGCATTTATCCAAGGCTCCTCGATTGAACTGAGTGCAGATGGCCCGATCAGAGCACCCTATTCCGTTTATTTCCAAGGCGGACTGACATGGTTCCATGCGAAAACAGGGATTCTGATGAGCTTGCAGAAGCTATATGAAAAAGGATTGGTAAAGCTTTAAATCGAAATGCGGTCGGATTTACCGACCGCCTATTTTTTGCCCAAAAGCAGGGAGAGCATCCTTTTATCCAGACAGCCGAGGAGAAAAAGAAACAGGAGATACAGAATCCCCATGCCGCAGAGCGAGCCGAGGAACAGCAGCTTGGACGGGGCAAAAATGCGGATACAGTATTTTGTTATCAGCCCGGCGGCGGCACCGGCAAGCATGGGCTTGAGAAAGCAGCTGCGACAGGAGGGCAGAACGGCGGTGCGCTTCCAGAGGCGGTGCAGGGAGCAGCTGACGGAAAACAGCAGGCTGAGAAACCAGCCGCCCAGAAACGCCGCTACACCATAGGCAGGCATGCAGAACCAGATGACAGCAATGCTGATGCAGGAGGAAAGAATGTTGTTGCGGAAAAGGAAAAGCTGCTCTCCCAAGCCATTCAGAAGTCCGTGAAGGGTGGTCTGCGCATAGAGCAGGGGACAGAGGAAGGCAAGCGGAAACAGCACCTGCCCCAATGCCGCGCGGTCATAGACGATATAGCAGATTTCGTGCGGAAAAACGGCAAACAGCGCCGCCGCCCCGAACCCGATGACAGAGGTAAAAAGGAAGGTGGCAGAAACGGTTTTGCTGATGCGGGTATCCTGCTTGACGGCGCAGGCCTCGGAAATTTCCGGCACGAGGGAAACGGATGCTGCCATCAGGCAGGCGGAGGGCAGAAGGACAAGGGGCATTGCCATCCCTGTCAGCTCGCCGTAGGTGGAGAGGGCTTGGACGGTATTCTGCCCATGGAGCTGCAGCTGTCTGGGAATCAGGAGATTTTCAACGGTGGAAAGGAGTGAGCCGGCAATGCGGCTTGCGGAAAGCGGCAGGGCGGTGCTTAAAATCATGGCAAGGACGGCAGGAGAGGACAGCGTGGGCTTGCGTATGAATTTATGCTTCCTTTTATAATGGAAATAATTCCAGACGGTAAAGCCGCAGGAAAGCAGCTCCCCGAACAGGATGCCGCAGACGGCGGCACCGCAGGCATAGCTGAGCCCGCGCGGGACAAAAATGCCTGCCAGAAAATAAATCGTCAGGATACGGACGGTTTGCTCCAGCACCTGCGAAAAGGCAGGGACGAGTGTTTCCTGTATGCCGAGGAAGAAGCCGCGAAAGCAGGAGCTTGCTGCCATAAACGGCACAGCCAATGCCAAAAGGCGCAGGGAAAAAGCGGCGCGCCTATCCCTAAGCATAGAAAGGGCGATGCTATCCGCGCCGAAAAACAGGACACAGCTGACAGCCGCACTTGCACAGAGGGAAAGGCAGACCGCCTGCTTGACAATGCGCCCGATATTCCCATTCTGTCCGCGGATGTATTCCTGTGCGGCAAGGTGGGAAATGGTTGTGGTGAAGCCGGCAGAGGTGATGCTCCATGCAAGCATATACAGCGGCAGAATCAGCTGATACAGCCCCATGCCCTCTGCGCCGATGGCGTTTGACATGAAAACACGATAGAAAAAACCCATACATTTTGTGATGAGATTGGCACAGGTCAGGATAAGGGTTCCGGTGATGATATTTTTTCTGCTCATGGCAAAGCCTCCGAAGGGGGTTCTTTTACTTATATGACAAGAGGACAGGAAATAGAAGGGAAACAAGGAGAAAACGGGGATTTGACTGAACAAAAGTAATGCTTTTTTGGAAGAAAAAGGTAGAAAATGATACGAATATTTCGCATATAAACCGTCAAAAAGACTGAAAAACAAATATTCTTATGATTTTCGTACGTTATAATAAACAATTTTGCAAGGGCGATAAAAAAATTCATTGAAATGTATTGACAACAATTTCTTTGAGCGATATAATCTACTCACAAAGAGCATATAGCCGAAGGAAGAAGTGAATTTATTTCATTCATTTTTTACAAAAACAAATGAAATTCTGCTGCGGACGGGAGAAAAAAGAGCCGTTTTTCTCCAAGAGCCGGTTGCCGCAGAGAAGCTTTTGTGTGATGCTTCGGAACGTGCTTCACTTGCTGGAAAACTGACGGAAGCATTTCTGTGCAGGCAAAAACGGAATTATTTTATCAGCATTATTTATTGCCTGCGTTACAGAAGCACCGATGGTTTCAGCGCATACCCTAAAAAGGAGGAAGGAAGAAATGAGTAACAACAACAACGAAATGAAGAAGGAGCTCGGCATGGGCGCTGCGATGGCTACAGTAGTCGGCTGCGTAATCGGTTCCGGTGTATTCTTCAAACCCACAGCAATCTACACAGCAACAGGCGGTGCGCCCGGTCTGGCAATCATCGCATGGGTGGTAACCTCTCTGGTTTGCCTGTGTGCGGCAATGACATTTGCCGAAATCGCAATCTTGATTCCCGAAACAGGCGGTATGCCCGTATATCTGAAAAAGGTATTCGGTGACAGGGTTGGTTATCTCTGCGGTTGGATGCAGACTGTTGTATTCTATCCCGGTCTGGTTGCGGCACTGGCAGTAGCGGTTGCAAACCAGGCAAAGCTGTTCCTGGGCGACGGCATGGTTGTTCCTGTGGCAATCGTATGTATCATCATCATGGTTGCGCTGAACTGCATGGGCGCTAAGGTTGGCGGTGCAGCACAGACGATCTTTACCGTAGCAAAGCTGATTCCTCTGGTTCTGATTATGATTTTCGGCTTCATCAGAGGCAACGGCAATCCCATCTTCGACCCTATGCTGGGTGAGGGACTGAAATTCGGCTCCGTTTTGGGGCAGCTGATGATTGCAGTTCTGTTCGCATACGAAGGCTGGACAAACGTAGGTGCAATCGCGGGCGAAATGAAAGATCCCGGCAGAGATTTGCCTAAGGCGATTGTTGGCGGCGTAGCGCTGATTATGGCAGTTTATATTATCATCAACCTGGCTTACCTGTGGGTACTGCCTGCTGATGTAATGATGAATCTGGAATCCCCTGCATCCGCAGTAGCAATGCAGATCTTCGGCAACATGGGTGGTAAAATCGTATCCGTTGGTATCATGATTTCTGCCGGCGGCGCATGCAACGGCTTTATCCTGTCCGGTTCCCGTACAGCACTGTACATGGCAGAACAGGGTGACCTGCCCGGCAGCAAGGCTCTGTCCAAAATCTCCGGCACAGGCGTTCCCATCAACTGCATTTTCCTGATTGGTATTCTGGGTGCAATTTATGCACTGACAGGTCAGTTCGACCTGCTGACAAACCTTGGTACATTCGTAGGCTGGGTATTCTACACACTGACATTCCTGGCAGTTATGGCTTACAGAAAACAGGCACCCGATCTGAAACGTACTTATAAGGTACCTGCATACCCTGTAATTCCTATCATCGCAATCATTTCCGGTCTGTATGTTCTGCTGAACCAGCTGTTCATGGCAGGTCCTGATGCAAGAAAGGTTGCTGTAGGTGGTATCATTCTGGTACTGATTGGATTGCCCGTTCGTGCAATCTTCACAAAGAAGAAAGCGGCATAAGGCAGTCTGAACGATTTCGTTCCATAAATTAAAAATATTTGCTTATGAAAGGCTTCAAAGGCGTATTCTTTCTGAACTAGGCGGTTCGGAGGGGATACGCCTTTTGTTTGTGAAAATAAAGTTGTCTGAGAAGACGGAAAAGGTAGGAAATGCCCATAAAACCGAAGCAGGCAAAACTTTTTCCCTTTTGCACAAATACAGAATACACTGAAAATTCTGCTAAAATGTACGACTTATCTACGAAATTTAGTGGTGGAATATACAAAATATACAATAAAAATGGGGGTGTTAAGAAAATGGTAAAAAATATATCGTCAGATACCACTAACAGTCTTGACATTTTTTTGATAATCATTGATAATATATTGTATTGGAGTAAATGCAGATGTCAGTTTCAGCTTGAATTTTCAACAAAAGCCGGAGGAATTTCGGCTTTTTCGGCAGAAGGAAACGGCATTTTCGTGGAAACAGAAGGGAAGTAAATGCTTTTGAGGGAAGGATGGTTCAATGTATTTATTATTGTTACTGCTGTGGTTTATTTTTAATGGCAGAGTAACGCTGGAAGTTGCCCTGTTTGGGATAGTGATCTGCGGCTGGCTTTATTGGTTTATCTGCAAGTACATGGGCTACAGCTTTCAGAGAGAGAAGGTTCTTGTGAAAAAGATTCCTCTTTATCTGAAATATGCCTTTGTTTTGCTCTGGGAAATTTTCAAGGCGAATGTGGATGTCATCAAGATTATTTTTTCGCCGAAAAAAGCAGAGATTCAGCCTGCGCTTGTAAGGTTTCATACGGATTTGAAAAGTGAAGCCTCTTTGGTTGCTCTGGCGAATTCCATCACACTGACCCCCGGCACCTATACGGTGGAATTGGAAAACGGAGAATATGTTGTACAGGCGCTGGATCGGGAAAAATTCGGCGAGGGTCTGGAGGATTCCGTTTTTGTAAAGCAGTTGAGAAGGTTGGAGGGATGAGCGTATGAGCGATACAATGCATTTTATTCTGGAAATCGCTATGTTCGTTCTGGCGTGCGGCATGATTCTGGCGTTTATCCGTGCAGTCAGAGGGCCTCGTTTTACGGATCGTATTGTGGCGATTAACATGATTGGTACCATGACGACGGTGATGATTGGGATTCTTTCCGCTTATCTGGGCGAAACCTCTCTGGTGGATGTTTCTCTGGTTTATTCCTTGCTGAGCTTCTTGGCGGTAGTGGTGATGTGTCACGTTGTTACCCTGCATCATAAGGGTCGTCTGCTGTTTCTGGCAAGAAAGGAAAAGGAGGCAGAGGAAAAATGTCAATAAGAGAAATCATTGCAGCAATCTGCATTTTTATAGGGCTGTTTGTGTTCCTTTGTTCGATTCTGGGGATTTATCGCTTTAAATATGCGATGAACCGTATGCACGCAGCAGCCTTAGGGGATACCATGGGAATTTTCTTTGTTGTATTAGGTCTTCTGATTTTAGGGCAGGATATTTTCCACATGGCAAAATATGCCCTTATCATTCTGTTTTTCTGGCTATCCAGTCCCATTTCGACACACCTGATTGCGAAGGTAGAGCTTCTGACAAACAAAGACTGTGAAGAAAGGATGAAGGACAGATGAGCGATTTTAGCGTTACCATTCAGATGATTTTGGTTATTTTTCTCATTGCCAGTGCCATCGGCGTTTCTGTAACAAGAAAGCTTTTTATGGCGGTTATCGTTTTCATGGGGTATAGCTCCGTTATGGCAATTGTGTGGCTTTTTCTGGAATCTCCCGACCTGGCTATCACAGAGGCGGCTGTTGGCGCAGGGATTGATACGGTACTGTTCTTCCTGACGCTGAAGAAGGTTCACGCACTGAAAGGCACAAGGGAGGGGTGATGAGATGAAAGAAGAAAAATCGTTTTGGGAGAAATTGAAACGCTGGATTGACGGGGACGAGGTGCTTCTCGATGCAGATGAAATTATCTCCAAAAAAGAGAAAAAAGAGTTTATTTATGAAGAAAGAATTTTTCCGATTGGAGACATTCGCTCCAATGTAACCCTGTATTGTGTGCTTTCCGTTTTCGTTACGGTGGTATTTATTGCAGTTATGCTGCATGTAGTTATGGAGCTGCCGATGTTTGGCGACCCGAACAGCATCACCAACAACGAGGTTGCGGCGCGCTACTTGGAAAAAGGGATTGCGGAAACAGGCGCAATCAACTTTGTTGCAGGCATGATTCTGGATTACCGTGCCTTTGATACCTTTGGCGAATCCAACGTACTGTTTATGGCGGTTATCGCGGTGCTGATGCTGCTGCAAAGAGATAAAAAGAACATTGATGCGGCAGAGGATCAGGAAATGCAGGAGGACGAAATGCTGGATGCAGAGGATTCCAAGCTGATTCTGAAAAAGGGCGCGAAATGCCTCGCTCCTGTGGTTATCCTGTATGGAATCTATGTTGTTTTAAACGGACATCTTTCTCCCGGCGGCGGCTTTTCCGGTGGGTCTATCATCGGCGCAGGTCTGATTCTGTATTCCGTGGCATTCGGACATAAGAAGATGCAGACCTTCTTTACGATTAAAACACTGACTTTGACAACGGCAGCGTGCCTGCTGACCTATTGCGGCTGTAAGAGCTATTCCTTCTTTACAGGGGCAAACCATGTCGGCTGGGAGGTACCGAAGGGCACACCCGGTGCAATTCTAAGCTCCGGCTTTATCTTGCCGTTGAATATCTGTGTCGGTCTGGTTGTTGCATGTACGATGTATGGGTTCTATGCGTTATTTACAAAAGGAGAAGTCTGATTATGAGTCAACTGTTGACAAATTATTATGAAGCAGCTTCTGTTATTCTTTTTGGCATTGGATTCATGAATCTGCTTCTGCAAAGAAATCTGATTAAAAAGTTTATTGGTCTGAATATTATGGATACGGCTACCTATCTTTTTCTGGCGGCGAAGGGCTATGTGGCAGGCAGAACTGCCCCGATTTTGACAAACGGCATTATTGATGCGGATTATTATATCAACCCCATTCCTGCCGGTCTGGTTCTGACGGGTATTGTTGTATCGGTATCTGTAACAGCGTTCTCTCTTGCTCTGGTTCTGCGGCTGTATAAGCATTACGGCTCGTTGGATATGGATGAAATCCTGAGAATGATGAGAGAGGAGGAAGGGGAATAATATGGAACATCATGTAAATCTCGTACATAATATACCTTTCTTCAGCGTCTTTTTTGCGATGTTCTGCGGCATCATTACGCCTCTGCTCAAAAGCGGACGTGCGGCACGCCATCTGCATGGCTTTATGGTAGGGCTTGTCGGCATACTTTCTGTTGTGCTTCTGGCGAACGTGGTGAAAAATCAGGAAGCATATACCTTTATGATGGGGCATTTTCCTGCACCTTGGGGCAATGAATTGCGCATCGGGCCTCTGGAGGCGTTGCTGGCGGTTATGGTCAGTGTGGTTATGTTTTTAACCATCACGGCAGGCAGCAGGCAGATTTTTGAGGAAATTGTTCCGGAAAAACAAAAATTTTACTTTATTATGCTGAATGCAACCTATGGCGCAATGCTGGCAATGACATATACAAATGATATGTTTACAGGCTACGTTTTCATTGAGATTCTGACGATTGCCTCCTGCACACTGATTCTGGCAAGAGGGACAAAGCAGGCGATTGTCGGCACAACGCATTATCTGGTGTTCGGCTGTATGGGCTCCGGTCTGTTCCTGCTGGGTGTTTGTATTCTTTATGGCATCACAGGGCAGCTCTTATTCCCGCAGATGAAGGAAACGATTGCCATGCTGATGGAAACAGGGCAGTATCATTTCCCGCTGATGATTGTAGTCAGCCTGATGTTTATGGGTCTGGGCATCAAGAGCGGTCTGTTCCCGTTCCATTCTGCACTGCCTACGGCTTACGGCTCTACGATGACAACCTCGAACGGGATTTTGTCCGGTCTGGTGCTGAAGGCATATATTATTCTGGCAATCAAGCTGGTATTTGAAGTATTTACCATTGAAACACTGGTTAAATTGAGAATTGCGGACGTTCTGTTCGTTCTGGGCGTTCTGGGCATGATTATGGGCTCCTTCTATGCCGTACGGGAAAGCCGGCTGAAGCGTATGCTGGCATATTCCTCTGTGGCACAGATTGGCTACATCTTTATGGGGATTGGCTTAGGCTCAGAGGCGGGGATGCTTGCAGCCTGCTTCCATGTTCTGGCACACGCCGTTACAAAATCTATGCTTTTCCTTTGCTGTGGTACCTTTATTGAGGAGGCCGGCGGCAAGGAGCAGCTGGAAAACCTCAAGGGGGCGGCTTACCGCAACCCTCTGGCAGGGGTTGCCTTCATCGTTGGGGCTATGTCCATGATTGGTGTGCCGCTGTTTGCAGGGTTCATCTCCAAGCTGTACTTTGCGGAGGCTGCATTGGAAATGACGGGGACACGTCTGGTTCTGGTTCTTGCGGCACTGGCTATTTCCATGATTCTGAATGCGATGTATTTCCTGCCCTCTGTTATTGCAATCTGGTCTCGCCCTGAGACAAAGGAAAAAACAGTCAGAGTGCAGAACTCTCCGCTGTTTGCAATGGCGATGGTACTGTTTATTGTAGTCAATTTGGCGCTGGGTATCGGCTATCGTCCCATTATCGAAATCATGAAAATGGGTATCGAGCTGATTCAGGTTGCATTATGATGAGAGAATGAGGTGAAAGAAATGAACGGATCTGTACTTTTGCTGCTCCCGATGATTTTACCCTTCATTTTTGGTCTCATCATTGGTTTCCAAAAGGAGGAAAAGCAGCGCAATATCTTGGTATTTATTGCAATGGCTGTGGAAGCGGCTCTGGTCTGGTATCTTTGCAGCGGAGAGATGCAAACCTTCGTGCTCTGGCGGATATCTGACCGATTGGCACTTGTTTACAAAACGGACGGATTGGCAAGATTCTTTGCCTGCCTCATCAGTACCATCTGGCTGATTGCGGCAGTGTTTTCCATGGAATATATGAAGCATGAGCATAAGCCGGCGCGGTTCTTCATGTTTTATACGTTTTCTCTGGCGGCATTGATGAGTCTTTGCTTCTCCGAAAATATGATGACGATGTATCTGTCCTATGAATTTATGACAATTCTGACAGCACCACTGGTTATCCATACGGGTACACCTGAGGCAACGCGTGCGGGCTTGAAATATCTGGGGTATTCCTTCTTCGGCGCAGGCTTAGGGCTGATGGGGTTCTTCTTCCTGAACACCTATTGCAGAACAACCATCTTTATGCCCGGCGGCACACTGGATATGGCGATGGTGGCAGGGCATGAAAACCTGCTTCTGGTTGTGTTCTTCCTGATGGCGCTTGGCTTTGGCTGTAAGGCGGGTATGTTCCCCCTGCATGCTTGGCTGCCGACGGCGCACCCCGTTGCACCTTCTCCTGCATCCGCGGTGCTTTCCGGTATCATCACGAAGGGCGGTATCATTGCTATCATTCGTGTGACATATTATCTGTTTGGCGTGGATTTTCTGCGCGGCACTTGGGCGCAGACGGCTTTGCTTGTGCTTTCCATTGTGACGATTTTCATGGGTTCCATGCTGGCATATAAGGAAAAGCTGCTGAAAAAGCGACTGGCGTATTCCACGGTTTCAAACGTATCGTATGTTGTGTTCGGGCTGATGCTGATGTGCCCTGCCGGATTTATGGGCGCGCTGCTGCAGGTGGTATTCCATGCGGTTGCAAAGAATATCCTCTTCCTTTGTGCAGGTGCGATTATCTATAAGACGCATAAGACCTACGTTTCCGAGCTGAAGGGCATTGGCAAGGAAATGCCGATTGTGATGTGGACATTTGCGCTTGCGGCGCTTTCGCTGATCGGGATTCCGCCCACAAGCGGCTTTGTGAGCAAATGGTATCTGGCACAGGGCGGCTTGCTGCCACAGGCGGGGATGCTTGGTCTGGTCGGCGTAGCGGTGCTGATGGTCAGCGCACTGCTGACGGCTGGCTATTTGATGAGTATTGTAGTGAATGGGTTCTTCCCCGGCAAGGATTTTGATTACGCATCCTTGCAGAAGAAGGAGCCGAATTATTTGATGACGGTACCTCTGGTGCTGCTGAGTATTGCTGTAGTCGGCTTTGGCATGATGCCTGCGCCTTTGATGCAGGCAATCCGCAGTATCAGCGGAATGATTTTCTAAGGGAAAGGGAGGAAACATTATGAACGCATTTGCGATATTGTTACCGGTGATCTTTCCGATCATTGCAGGTGCCTGCCTGCTGCCGGTAAAATTTAGTGACAGAAAGGCGCGCCAGAGGGTGGTTCTGCCGATTATTGTGCTGAATGCGATTTTTGCATTGTATGCCATCTTCTTTGCGGACAGCGGCGCGATTACGATTTTCCGCTTCAGCAACAGATTGTCTCTGGCACTGCATGTGGATGGCTTATCCAAGATTTTCGGTACGATGGTATCTCTGCTTTGGATTCCCACAACGATTTATGCCTTTGAATACATGACACATGAAGGACATGAAGACCGTTTCTTCTCCTTCTTTACCATGACATTCGGCGTAGTTATCGGGATTGCCTTTGCGGATAACTTCTTAACGATGTATCTGTTCTACGAATTTCTGACATTGGTGACGTTGCCTATCGTTATGCACCAGTTCGATAATAAGGCGCGCCACGCCGGGAAAACCTACGTCCTTTATATGATGTTCGGTGCATCTCTGGCGTTTATCGGGTTCGTGTTTGTGCTGTTCTACGGCACAACGACAGATTTTGTTTACGGTGGTGTGCTGAATCCCGATTTGATTGCAGGCAATGAACAGATGCTGCGGTTGGTATTTGTGCTGGCGTTCTTCGGCTTTGGTGTAAAAGCGGCGGTATTCCCGTTTTATCGCTGGCTGCCGAAGGCATCCGTTGCCCCCACACCCGTTACGGCTCTGCTGCATGCCGTGGCAGTCGTAAAATCCGGTGTGTTTGCCATCATCCGTCTGACGTATTACGCCTTCGGTACGGAATTTCTGATTGGCACATGGGCGCAGTATGTGATGCTGATTGCAGCTTCGATTACGATTGTGTTCGGCTCGACCGTTGCACTGCGGACACCGCATATCAAAAGAAGATTTGCATATTCTACCATCTCCAATCTGTCCTATATCATTTTTGGCGTTGCCATTATGACACCGATAGGGCTTGCGGCAGGGATGCTACACATGATTTATCATGCGGTAATCAAAATTACACTGTTCTTTACTGCCGGTGCGATTTTATATAAAACCCACAGAGAATATCTCTACGAGGTGGAGGGCTTCGGCAAGCTGATGCCGATTACCTTTGCAACAATGGCAATTACGGGGATTGGTCTGGTTGGCGTGCCGCCCTTTGCAGGCTTCCACAGCAAATGGGCATTGGCAACTGCGGCAACCGCAAGCGGCAACCCTGTTACCTATATCGGCGTGGTTGCGCTGATTTTGTCTGCACTGCTGACGGCATTGTATATCTTCTCCATCATCATTCGGGCATATTTCCCGCGGGAGAAGGAATACCCTGCAGGCTATTACGATCATGTATCCGATCCGAATAAATATATGACAGTGCCTTTGATTGTTCTGGCAGCTGTTTCGATTCTGATGGGTCTGATGCCTGCGACACTGCTGGGCATTATGAATGATGCGATTATGGGCATACTGTAAAGGAGGGGAGAAAGCATGGAAACTATGACAACAAGCATAATTTTACCGTTTCTGGTGTTCTTTCCTTTTCTGGGTGCGGTAATCAGCTACATCATCGGGCGCAGCAATAAGGGCGCAAGGGATATCTGGTGCTGGATTTTATCTGCGGTGATTTTCATTGCGAGCCTAATGCTGATTGGGAAGGAAACAGTTTATAGCCTGCGCGGCTTCTGCGGCTTGGGGCTGAGCTTTGTGGCGGATGGCTTCGGCGTGATTCTTGCCGTGCTGACGGGCGCAATCTGGCTGATTACAACCATCTTTTCTAAGGAATACATGGCGGCTGAACGGAACAGAAATCGGTATTATTTCTTTGTGTTCCTGACATTGGGCGCAACGATGGGAATTTTCCTTTCCGCCGATTTGTTTACGACATTTATTTTCTTTGAAATTATGTCCTTTACCTCTTTTGTGCTGGTTATGCATGATGAGGAGGACTTCACGGTTCGCTCCGCAAAAACCTACCTTGCGGTAGCGGTGATTGGCGGTCTGGTTACACTGATGGGTCTGTTTATGATGTATCAGAAGGCAGGCACGCTGAACATGACAGAGCTGACCGCGTTTATGCAGAGCAGGGAAAACCCTGCGGAGTTCTATGCCATCGGCGTATTGATTCTGTTTGGCTTTGCGGCGAAGGCAGGACTGTTTCCGCTGCATATCTGGCTGCCGAATGCGTATACCGTTGCACCGGCACCCTCCAGTGCGCTGCTCAGCTGTCTGCTGACAAAAACAGGCGTATTTGGTACGATTATCGTCAGCTGCAAGCTTTTCCTGCATGATGCGGCTTGGGGGCAGTTTATTCTGATTCTGGGCATTATCACAATGGTGCTTGGCGCGGTTCTGGCGGTATTCTCCGTCAATCTGAAACGCACATTGGCTTGCTCCTCCATGTCCCAGATTGGCTTTATCATCATTGCCATCGGGATGCAGGGGCTTCTGGGCGAGCATAACGCCTTGGCGGCAAGCGGCACACTGCTGCACTTTCTGAATCACTCTCTGTTCAAGCTGCTGCTGTTCCTTGGTGCAGGTGTGATTTTCATGAACCTGAGAGAATTAAATCTGAATAAGATTCGTGGCTACGGTAAGGATAAGCCGTTGCTGAAGCTGATTTTCCTGATGCCGATTCTGGGTATCGGCGGTATCCCTCTATGGAACGGTTATATCTCCAAAACGCTGATTCACGAGAGCATGGTGGAATATATCGAGGTGCTGAAGGAAGCAGGGCAGTCCATCGCGTTTATGAAGGGTGCGGAAATTTTGTTCCTGTTCTCCGGTGGGCTGACACTGGCCTATATGACGAAGATTTTCGTATGTATCTTCCTTGAGGATAACCCCTACGGCGCACCGAAGCCTGTCAAAAACGCACCTTACATCAGCAAGCCGATGGCGGTCATTCTGGGCGCGATTGCAATTTGCCTGCCGATTCTGGGTATCTTCCCTCACCAGACACAGGATGCTCTGGCGGCAATGGGCGCACATTTCATGAATGCACATACCCCTGCGCATGCCGTGCATTATTTCGCATGGGTAAACCTCAAGGGTGCGGTGATTTCCATCTGTGTGGGCATTGTGGTGTATTTCCTGTTCATCCGCAAGGTGCTGATGCAGAAGGATGCAAACGGCAATCTGGTTTATGTGGATCGCTGGCCGGAATGGTGCAATCTGGAGGATAAGGTATATCGCCCGATTCTGCTGACCGTTCTGCCTTATGTGGGTGGCTTCTTCGCCCGTATCGCAGGAAATCTGATGGATGATATCATTGCATTGCTGCGTATCTTTATCTTCAATAATGATAATGGACGCATTGTTCCGCCGGAGGATAAATATTTCTCTGCTTATACGGATTATGAAAATGACCATCAGGTATACCGCGAAGGCTTCGCGCAGAGTATTCTGCTGATTGGTCTGGGTCTGACGATTGCGGTAATCTATATCATTGTTTAACGGAAAAATTTTGAAAAGTCCCTATTAGGGGTGTTCCGATAAGAAAGCATGAAGAAAATGCAATAGCTGTAGCTTTCAGCATTTCAGAATGTAAGACTTCTTATTCGGGCGCACCTTTTATGGGGACTTTTTTTAATGTGAAAAAAGAAGGGTATAGCTGCTTCATCTTCGTCCATACTAAAGAAAAAGAAGGAGAGGGAAAGCTATGGATTTTAAACAGAGCGAAACAAAGAAAAACCTTATGCGTGCCTTTGCAGGGGAAAGTCAGGCGAGAAACCGTTATATCTTTGCTGCGGCGCAGGCGAAAGAACAGAAAATGCAGGTGGTGGAATTTGTATTCAGGTTTACTGCCAAGCAGGAGGAGGCGCATGCGGCGGTTTTTTATCAGCATTTGAAGGAGCTTTCGGGGGAAACGGTTCACATTGACGGCGGCTATCCCGTGGATATTTATGAATCCGTTTCGGAGCTTTTGCGTGCGGCAGAGCATAACGAATATGAAGAATTTGACCCGGTGTATCAGGCGTTTGGGGATAAGGCGCTGGAGGAGGGCTTTCCGCAGGTGGCAGCATCCTTTCATCAGATTGCAGGCATTGAAAAAACACATGGAGACCGTTTCGGACAGCTTGCAGATTTATTGGAGGAAAATAAATTATTCATCAATTCTGTGGAATGTAAATGGATGTGCTTAAATTGCGGCTTTATTTTTGAAGGGAAGGAGGCACCGCAGGAATGTCCTGTTTGTCAGCATGACAGGGGCTTTTTCATTCGATTGGAGCTGGCACCCTATACGGCAAAGGCATAAAAAAGGGGATAAGGCAAATTTACCTTATCCCATACATAGCCTTTAAAAGGGCGCATTGTCCCAATGCTTGCCGTTGATGGTGGCATGTTCATCTTCTTCTAAGGGGATGACAATGCACTTTTTACCATTGATAAATTCCGTCTGGATGGCAGGCAGCTTTTCCGCAGAAACCTGCAAAATGACCTCTTTTTCAGGGAGGGCTTCCTTTTCCTCCAATTTTTGCTTCAGGCTTTCTACCTCTAATGCCAGCACATTCGCTTTTTTCGCGGCAGCGTGCGTTTGCAATGCCTTGCTGTCAATCAGATTTTCCGCAAGGGGAGGGGTATCGCCGAAGGCTTCCTCACAAATTTCCTCCACCTTGGAAATGACTTCCTCGGAAAGACCTTTTTCTGCCATAGCCTCCCGAATGGCAGGCGGTGTTAGGAGAACAGGCTCGTTTTCAAACACATTTTTGTGTTCCTCCACCATATCATTCAAATCCTGCTGAATATCCAGAATGACGGTTTTCGCATCCTCCACCTCCTCGGAAATAACATCCTTTAAAATGCCATGGAAGGTCTTTTTTTCCTCGGCGGCGGTGCGCTTTGCTTCACAGCCCAAAACCTCCTGCATGAACGCAGGCTGCGCCTTTTTGGCATCCTTCACATAATAGCCCATGGCATTTACATCACTGCTGCGGTCGGAAAAGGCAGGAAAGAGAAACCCTGTTTCGGGGACGGAAACCACCCAATCACGAATACGAGGCGCGATGATGTTTTTATCCTTATGATAGCCTAAGCCTGCCTTTGTCAGCTCGACAGGGCAGATGGCGCAGAGGACATATTCATAAACCTCTTCGGATTCGTCCAGCTTATTGTTGTCGGTTGTTTTCGTGATAACATCATAAGCATCATGGAACAGGAGAATCAGATAATTCCCTGCAAAATCATATTCGCGAATGATGCGCTCATAAAGCAAATCCAACAGCCCATCCTGCTTCAAAGCACTGTCGCGCAGGGCGAGGAAGAACTTCTGCGCTTCTTCTCCTGCTTCATCCCTGCGGAAGGAAAGCTCTAAAAGGTTGTTGCCGATTGTGCCGGAAAGAGCCTTTTTTGCAATTTCCAGATATTTATAAAATTCATCCTCCTCCAGATTGAGAAAGGTTTCGTCGATATGTAAGAGAATATTTTTTTGGTTGTCCACATAACAGCCGCGCAATTTCGTAAAGGTGCAGGCATCTTTTTTGAAGCGGCGCTTTAATTCCAAAATGTCTTTTTTCTGCATGGGTTGCTCCCTTCTTTCGTTTTGATTTCAAAAGCTATTATAAATACTTTTTTCGGGGAAAGCAAATTTTTAAATTAAGAAAAATTTCCCTTGCAATCTCGGAAAAGGTATGCTATTATATTTAAGCAGTTTATTTCTGCGGCTGTGGCGGAACTGGCAGACGCATCAGACTCAAAATCTGACGCTGGTGACAGCGTGTGGGTTCGAGTCCCACCAGCCGCACTTTTTAGAGCCTTGATTGCTTCAAGGTTCTTTTTTTTATGCTCTCATTTTATCTTAATCGTTCTTTAAGGAAAAACATGGATTATTCACCTGACGTTCATACTTCGTTCAAATTCAAACAGTATAATAACGGCATAAGATAAAACAAAGCCATAAAAGATATGGAGGGATAGAGCATGTACGAATATGATGAGTACAATCCGAAAAAGAAAGATGAATATGAAGAAACAGAGCAGGAATCCATTGACTATTCCGCAGACGGCATGGAAGACGAACCCCATGTAGACGGAGAATCCATAGAGATGGAGGCAGAGGTGATTTCCGGCGAGGAATATACAGAGGAAATTTCCGGTGAGCAATTTTCCGAGGAGGAGGGCTTTTCTGAACAGGAAAGCGTTTCGGAAGCCACTGCTGAGGAAGGCGCAGAGAAAGCAGAAGCCTTTGCGGAAGAAACCGCAGAAGCAGAGCAGGAATATACAGGTCCCTGCGTCAGAGAATATCATTATGAGGAAAAGGTGAAAAAGCCGAAAAGAAAGCAGAGCGGAAACGGCTGGAAGAAATTCATTGCAGCCTGTCTGGTTTGCAGCATCGCAGGCGGCTCTGCGATTGGGGTCAGCTACAGCGCGGCACAGAGCCATTTCGGAAAGGAAACCGGTGCAAAGACCGCATCCACAAGCAATACGGAAAGTGTATCCTATCTGACGAACGGGCTTTCCACTGTGGATATCGTGAAGAAGGTAAAGCCCTCTGTTGTCAGCGTTTCCACTACCACAACAGGCGTGACACAGTATATGGGGCATTTCACTGTACCATACGAAGCAGAGGGCGCAGGCAGCGGCGTGATCTTCTATTCGGATGATGATAAGATTGCCATTGCGACAAATAACCATGTCATCGAGGGTGCAAATTCCATTTATGTGACACTGGACGGCGATAAGAGCGTACCGGCGAAGGTAGTCGGTACAAAGAGCGAATCTGACCTGGCGGTGCTTTCTGTTTCTTGGTCTGATTTGAAAAAGGCAGGCGTGGAAAAGGTAACAACCGCAACCTTCGGCGATTCGGATGACCTTGAGGTCGGCGAATGTGTCATTGCCATCGGCAACGCCATGGGCATGGGGCTTTCCGCAACGGACGGCATTGTCAGCATGAAGGAGCAGACCATTAACGTAGACGGCAATTCCCTGACTGTTTTGCAGACCAGCGCGGCAATCAACAGCGGCAACAGCGGCGGCGCACTGGTAAACAGCAAGGGCGAGGTCATCGGGATCAATACGGCAAAATATAATTCCTCTATGGCAGAGGGCATGGGCTATGCCATCCCCAGCAATCAGATTAAGCCAACCGTAGAAAGCCTGCTGGAAACAGGCACACAGCCGCAGCCCTATATCGGCATTACCGGCACAAACGCATCTCTGTATAACCTTGAGGTCGGCGCACTGGTGCTTGAGGTAAAGAACAACAGCCCTGCGGCAGCGGCAGGGCTGCAATCCGGCGACATTATCACACAGTTCAATGGCAAGACCATTAAGGATATGGACAGCCTGCTGAACGCAATGGACAGCTCGGATATCGGCAAAAAGGTTGACCTGACGGTTGTGAGAGATAACAAGGATAAAATCAAGCTGCAGCTTACCGTTACGGATAAAAACAGCTAAAGCAGTGCATACAGATAAAAATTAAGAAAAAATGCGGTTGAAATGCCGATTCACATACATTCACATAGATTCTTCCTATCAACGACCGAAAAAATCGGATGATATAGATAAACTTGCATCAGAAAAACTCCTATTGCAGACAGTGTAAACAGCTTGCAGTAGGAGTTTTTTTGTAGGGGGATATTTTTATTTGTCTGTCATGACTTTTTCGGCAAACTCCGTCACAACAATGGAATCATAAGGGATTTCCTGCGAAAGCTCCTTTCCTTCCATCATGATTTTCTGGATGAGGACAAAGCCTTCGGGGGAAACGGTCGGGTCGGTTTTCCAGGTATCCTGTTTCTGATAGCGCTCCACGATGGTGGTGAGGGTATCGAGGTCGGTTTCGGCAAACTGCGGCTGAATTACCTTTGCAATTTCTGCGGCAGAATGGCTTTCTACCCACTGCTGCCCTTTATAAATGGCACGGGTGAAGGCTTCGACGACTTCGGGATGTGCCTGCAGGAAAGCATCCTGTGCCATATAAACGGTGTAAGGCACATAGCCGCTTGCTTCACCCAGAGATGCCACAATATGCCCCTTGCCGCTCTGCTCAAGCGTGGTTGCGGCAGGCTCAAATTCTACGGTATAATCGCCGACCTCTCCCAGAAATGCGCCTGCGGTGGATGTGAAATCAATGTTGTTGATGATTTCCATATCCTTACCGATAGTCATGCCGTTTTCCTTGATGACATATTCCAGAACCATTTCCGGCATGCCGCCCAATCTGCCGCCGATGACGGATTTTCTTTCCAAATCAGACCATTGGAAATCGGGCTCCTCCTCTCTGGAAACAAGAAAATTCCCTGCGCGCTGGGTCAGCTGGGCGAAGGTTTTGGGGTAATCTGCCTTCCCTTCGGCATAGACATACAGACCTGCCTCTGTGCCAAGCAGGGCAATATCCGCGGAATCGGAAAGCAGGGCGGTCATGGATTTATCCGCGCCATTGCCGACCGCAACGCTCACATCTAAGCCCTCCTCCTCGAAAAAGTCCAATTCCTGTGCGACATACTGCGGCGCATAAAAAACAGAATGGACGACCTCATTCAGACGGACGGGGGTTAGCGTTTCCTCTGTCGTTTCTGTGCCACAGCCAACTCCTGCGGATAGGCAGAGCGCCCCCGATAAAGCCAAGCAAAGTTTCTTTTTCATAGCCGTTCCTCCTAAGAGACTGATTCTGATTTATGATATGCCATATCTCGGAAAAAGGTGTGCTGTATTTTTTTTCGTGTCAGATATATTTTTTCACGATTTTGTAGTATAATTATTTTTAATATGGAAAATTAGGCTTATATCGCCTTGTATATAAATTTTGTGATGACAGGAGGCTATTTTCATGGCTGAAAAAATCATGCTGATTGACGGCAACAGTATTGTGAACCGTGCATTTTACGGCGTTCCGCTGCTGACCAACGGAGAAGGTCGCTATACCAACGGGGTATATGGATTTCTGAATATTTTATTTAAGCTTCTGGATGAGGAGCAGCCCGATTATCTGGCGGTGGCGTTTGATTTGCATGCGCCCACCTTCCGCCACAGAACCTTTGACGGCTACAAGGGAACCAGAAAGGGTATGCCGGAGGAACTGCGCGAACAGATGCCCCTTTTGAAGGAGGTACTGCAAACCATGCACATCCCTATTTTTGAGCAGGAGGGCTTTGAGGCGGACGATATTCTGGGGACGCTTTCCGCTCTGGCGGAGAAAAACGGCATTGTGCCTGTTGTGGTTTCGGGGGACAGAGACCTTTTGCAGCTGGCAGGGGAAACCCTCAAGGTGCGGATTCCCAAAACGAAGGGCGGACGCACGGAAACAGAGGATTATTACGCGGCGGATGTGCAGGCGAAATATGGCGTGACACCTGCCGAATTTATTGATATGAAGGCACTGATGGGGGATGCGTCCGATAATATCCCCGGCGTGCCCGGCATTGGCGAAAAAACCGCGGCGAAGATTATCACGCAGTATCACGATATTGAAACGGCGATTGCCCATGCGGCGGAAATCAAACCGAAAAAGGCATCCGAAAACCTTGCGGCGTATCAGGAGCAGGCGAGATTGAGCAAATTTCTGGCGACGATTGTGCGGGATATGCCTTTAGAATGGGATAAGGAGATCCTGAAAATCGGCGATATGTTTAACCAGACGGCATACGAATTGGTAAAACGTCTGGAATTTAAGAGCATGTTCAGCCGCTTTGAGGGGAGTGCTTCCGCGCCAAAGCAGGCAGAGCAGACCTATCGCTTTGTTGCGGATAGGGAAGGTGCGAAGGAGGTGCTTGCCGCGCTCAAAAAGGGCGAGGTCGGGTATGCCTTTGTTTACGAAAACGAGGAAGGACAGGGGCTTGCGCTCTATCAGGAGCAGCTTGGCGGTGTCTGGATGGAAGCATCCATGGCATTTTTGATGCAGGAGCTTCTGGAGATATTTCAGCCGTTTTTTGCGGACAGCGCATATCGTAAAATCGGGCATGATGTGAAGAAGGATATTCGTTTTCTGCGCAGCTATGGCTATGACGGCTTTGCGGCGGAATTTGATACCGCTATCGGGGCATATATCCTCAATGCGACGGGCAGCTCCTACGAATATGACGATATTGCGGCAGCCTTTCTGAATGAAACCTATCCTTCGCAGGAGGAGGTTTTCGGGAAGGGCAGAACGAAAAAGACCTTTGCTGTGTTGCCCGAAGCAGAGCGCACCGCCTATGGCGCAAGGCAGGCGGAGATTTTCTTCCGCGCGAGAAAAGTGATGGAGGAGCGGCTTGCGGAAAATGAGCAGAAAAGCCTGTTTTATGATATGGAAATGCCGCTGATTTACGTTCTGGCGGATATGGAAAAATACGGCATCAAGGTGGATAAGGCGGCGCTTTTGGCGTATCAGAAGCGTCTGGGCGAAAGTCTGGACGGCATGGAAGAAGAAATTTACGCATTGGCAGGGGAAAAATTCAACATCAATTCCCCGAAGCAGTTAGGCGTGATTTTATTTGAAAAGCTGGGGCTGAAGGGTGGCAAAAAGACCAAAACGGGCTATTCCACCGCGGCGGATGTGCTGGAAAAGCTGCGGACGGCGCATCCCATTGTGGAGCGGATTCTGCACTACAGACAGCTGGCGAAGCTGAAAAGCACCTATGCGGACGGGCTTCTGGCGGTGATGGATGCCGAAACGGAGAAGATTTATTCCACCTTCAACCAGACCATTACGGCAACGGGACGGATTTCCTCAACAGAGCCGAATTTGCAGAATATTCCTGTCCGCTTGGAGCTGGGCAGAGAGCTTCGGAAAATCTTCATTCCCGAAAGTGCGGAATTCTGCTTTCTGGATGCCGATTATTCGCAGATTGAGCTGCGTGTACTGGCGCATATCTCCGGGGATGAAAGCCTGATTGCAGCGTTCAAAAGCAATCAGGATATTCACCGCATGACGGCTTCGCAGGTATTCCATGTGCCGTTTGACGAGGTGACACCATTACAGAGAAGCAATGCCAAGGCGGTTAATTTCGGCATTATCTACGGCAAGGGCGCGTTTAGCTTGGGGCAGGATTTAGGCATCAGCCGCAAGGAGGCGGAGGAGTACATCAACGCTTACTTCGCGAGATATCCCAAAATCAAGACCTTTATGGAGGATACGATTAAAAACGGGACGAAAAACGGCTATGTCTCCACGCTTTGGAACCGCCGCAGAAATATGCCCGAATTGCAGAGCAGCAATTTCATGCAGAGGGCGGCAGGTGAACGTGCGGCAATGAATATGCCTATTCAGGGCACTGCTGCGGATATTATTAAGCTGGCAATGATAAAGGTGCATCGTGCCTTGCAGGAGGGCGGCTATCGTTCTCGTCTGATTTTGCAGGTACACGATGAGCTGCTGATTGAAGCATATAAAGAAGAAAAGGAGGCTGTCGCAAAAATCCTGAAGGAAAACATGGAGCATGCGGCGGATTTGCTGGTTCCCTTGGATGTGGATGTGCATGAGGGCGCATCGTGGTTCGAGGCGAAATAAAAAAGAGGGGAAACGAAATGAAGGTAATCGGTTTGACAGGCGGCACGGGCAGCGGTAAAAGCGTTGTCAGCAAAAGCCTTGCAGCGGCAGGTGCAGTGGTGATTGATGCGGATAAAATTGCGCATGAAATCATTTTAAAAGGCGAGCCTGCATATCAGGAAATTGTGAAGTATTACGGAACGGGAATTTTGGATGCAAAAGGAAATATCATCCGCAGAAGGCTGGGGGAAATTGTCTTCCATGATGCCGAAAAGCTGGCATTTTTGAACCAATGCACCCATAAATATATCTGTGCGGAGGTGGACAGACAGATTGCCAAGGCAGAGAAGGAAAATACCGCCAGGGCAGTGATTCTGGATGCGCCGCTCCTGCTTGAGGCAGGGCTGGAAAGCCGCTGTGATACGGTCTGGGTGGTCTATGCCGATCCGGAGGTGCGCGCAAAACGCGTGATGGCACGCGATGGTGTCAGCTATGACCTTGCCAAGGCGCGCATTGCCAACCAGAAAAGCTGGGAGGAATATAAGGAGTCGGCATCGGTTGTGATTGACAACAGCAAAGAGCTTGCCTATTTACAGGGGCAGTTGGATGAAATTTTAAAAACAATATAAAAAGGAAGCAAGGAACAATGATTCGATGTATCAGGAAATTGTTTACGCTGGCGGTGGTGCTGGTGCTGCTGGCGGCGTTTGGCTATAGTGTGGTTTTGCCGCGTGTGCTGCCTTTGCAGTATCGGGATATTGTGGAGCAGTATGCGGCGGAATATGGCTTGGAGGAGGCCTTTGTGTATGGTGTGATTTTCTGCGAAAGCCATTTTGAGCCGGATGTCATATCTTCTGCGGATGCCATTGGGCTGATGCAGGTGACGGAGGAAACGGGAAAATGGGCAGCGGCGCAGATGGGACTTGATCCCGCAGCCATTGACCTGACCGACCCGGATACGAATATCCATATCGGCTGCTGGTATTTAAGCTGGCTGAATGAGAAATTCGGCGGTGTTTCGGAAACTGTTCTGGCAGGCTATAACGCAGGGCATGGCAGCGTGGCGCGGTGGCTTGCGGATGAGGAAATGAGCTGGGACGGCATTACGCTGGATGAAATTCCATACGAGGAAACGAAAAGCTATGTGAAACGAGTGAAGCTGGCGGAGCAGGCATATCGGCTGCGGCTGCGCCTGCAAGCGTATCTGGAGGAAACTCCGCTTGGTGTGTATGCAGACAGAACTGCGGATTTGGAAGGAAATGAAGAATGATGAAAAAAAGGATTTTTCTCCTTTTGCTGATTTTCTGCCTTGGGCTTGGCGGCTGTGGCAAGAAGGAGGAGCAAACGAAGAAGAAAACGACGGCAACAGAGGAGGTGGGCATTGCATCCAAAGACGCAATGCTGACGCTTTCCATGCGGATTCCGGAAACGCTGAATCCGTTGCTGAACAGAGAAGAAACGGTTGATCGCATCCTCAAGCTGCTGTTTCTGCCGCTACTTGATTTTGACGAAAGTGGCAAGGCATGCCCTGCTGTGGCGCAGAATTGGGAATTTTCGGCGGATGGCAGAAGCCTTTCCATGAATCTGAACAGCAATATCAGATGGCAGGATGGAACGGCACTGACGGCAGATGATGTGGTCTATTCCGTCAATACCCTGCGAAATGCCCCGGAGGATGCGGTGTATAAGCAGGTGATGAATTATGTGAGCGGCTGCAGCAAAACGGGAACGAATTCCGTTGTGATTACCTTCCGCGACAGCTTCAGCTCAAATATTGATGCGCTGCGATTCCCAATTATCCCTGCCGGCTATTACAGCGGACAGAGCGACACGAATACGAAGCCTGTCGGGGATGGCCCGTATGAAATGGAATCCTATCAGCAGGCATCGGAAATGAAGCTGAAGGCAAGTGCGTCCTATTATGGGAGTACGCCGCAGATTTCCGAAATTCGCGTGAAGATGACTGCCGGAGAGGAAACGGATATCAACGCGTTTGAGCAGGGCATGACGGATGTGCTTGTGACAAACGCTATGGATGCAGGCAAATATGCAGACGAAAGCGTTTCGGGGATGCATCAGTTTACCTCAAATCAGTATGATTTTATCGGCTTCAACTTCCGCAAGGAGCTTTGGAAGGATAAATCTGTCAGACAGGCGGTTGCGTATGCGGTGCCGCGGGATAACCTTAAGGAAAGCGTGTATCTGAATTATGCCGCTATGACAAATACGCCCATCAACCCGAAAAGCTGGCTTTACGAGGAAAACGTGGCGACGTATGAATATAATCCCACAATGGCGACAACCTTCCTGAAAAACAGCGGCTGGACGGATGCGGATAAGGATGGCAAGCTGGAAAAGGAAATCAGCGGCATAAGGCAGAGCCTGCGCGCGACCATTCTGGTAAATCAGGAAAACGCGGGGCGGGTACAGATTGCCTCGAAGCTGAAGGAGGAGCTGACGGCGATCGGCTTTGAGGTGACACTGGACAAGGTGGACTTTGAAACCTATCAGCAGAGCTTGGAGAGCGGACAGTTTGACCTTGTGGTGGGCGGCTGGAAATGCTCAGAGGTGACGGATTTAACACCGTTTTTCGGCACGGGCGGCAGCCTGAATTATATCGGCTACAGCGACGCGGATATGGATACCCTGCTGACGGCGGCAAGGACGGCAGTCGGTGAAGGGCAGACGCTTCTGGCTTATAGCAGCCTGCAGAAAAAGCTTGCCGAGGAGCTGCCTTATATCAGCATTGCCTACCGCAATCAGGCGGTTTTTGCATCTAAAAATATCGGAGGAGAAGTACATCCTGTGGAAAGCAATGTGTTCCGTGGGATTGAAGCGTGGACGTATCAGAAGGGGGAATAAGGATGTCTGAAATCAGAACAAATCCTTTTACGGGCGAGATGTCGCTTTATGCGGAGAACAGAAGAAATCGCCCCTATGAATTTGTCCATAATACAGAAAGAAAACATGCAAACAGCGAGAAATGCCCCTTCTGCGGCGGACATGAGGCATGGACACCGGATGCCATTTATCAGGATGGCCCTAACGGGGCATGGCAGATGCGCGTGTTTCCGAATAAATTTCCGACTGTCCGAGAGGATTGTACGGATGCGGCAGAGGAGCCGTTTTATACCCAGACCGCAGGAAGGGGAAGGCACGAGATTCTGGTGGATACGCCTGACCATGATGCTACGATTGATACCTTCGATGCGGCGCATATCGCAAGCATTTTGCAGGTATTACAGGATAGACTGCATTTTTTCCGCAATCGTGCAGATACGCAGTATGTGCAGATTTTCAAAAACTGCGGGCCCTCCGCAGGGATGAGCATGCACCATTCGCATTGGCAGGTGGTGGGGCTGCCTGTTGTGCCGAAGCGTGCGGCAACCATGGCGGAGGCTATGCGCAGAGAGGACTGCCTGTTCTGCAAAATGCTTGCCTACGAAAAGGAAACGAACAGGCGTATTGTGGCGGAAACAGAGCATTTTCTTGCGCTTACGCCCTACGCCGGACGCTTTGCCTATGAGCTCTGGCTTGCCCCGAAGGCACATCAGCGTGATTTTGGCGAGATGAGCGCGGAAGAACGGCAGGAGCTTGCGGCACTTCTGCGGAAGATGCTTGGAAGGGTAACGGGGATTCGTGAGGATATCGGCTATAACATTTGCGTGATGGATGGCCCGAGAGATACGGATTTCCATTGGCATATTGAGATTTTGCCAAGAATCGGCGGCTTTGCCGGGTTTGAATTTGCGACCGATTGCTATATCTGCATGGTCAGCCCCGAAAATGCCGCGGTGTATTATCGGAAAGAGGAAGCAGAATAAAAAATAGAAAATGAAAAAGGGCGTTTCTCAAAGAAAGAGAAGCGTCCTTTTTGGTTAGAGTGATTTTTGTTACAGCAATTCCTTGTAATCGCGGAAGGAGCAGTCTGCCAGTGCGGTGATTTTATCCACATCCGTCTGTCCGCGAAAGTCCTCATCCAGAACGGCATATACCCGGAAGCCAGCCGCCTTTGCACCTCTTACTGCATAGAGCGCATCCTCGAATACGGCAGTTTCCTCCAATGTGCCACCCATTTTTTCCATGGCGGTCAGAAATGCCTTACCGTCCTCCTTGTAAACCCCCAGCTCTGTGCAGGTCAGGATGCAGTCGAAATATTTGCGGATATCCAGACGGTCTAACGCAGGCTGGATATACCCTGCTTCGGATGCCGTGAGGATGCACATCTTCACACCCTTTTTTGCCATTGCCTCCAGATATTCCTTCGCGGAGGGACGCAGGGGAATGGTGTATTTATATGCGTCTGTTACATAGGATGTAATTTCATCCACAATCTGCTGTGCGTCAAACGGAACGCCTAAATCATGCCTGAAATATTCCGCCGTCTGGTAAAGCGTCAGTGTTTTTACAACATCATGGATATCCTCCGGCACTGCAAAGCCGTGTTTTTCCAGAAAAGCTGCGCCGGTGCCGTGCCATGTGGGCATGGAATCAATAAGAGTGCCGTCTAAATCAAAAATAATATACTTCATGTTTAAAATTCCTTTTCTTATCTGTATTTGTCGATTTTTTTCGTTGGTGGTCAATGCGCCTGCAAAAATTTTAGCATTTTTCATGGAAATTGACAAGAGCGAGATGGGCGGCGAAAAATGGCGATTCTGATTTATTCCCTTCGGAAATATATTGTTAGAAAAAACAATGCGGAGGGAATTTCGTATGAAGGCTTGGAAACGGATACATATCACAAAAAAACGGGCGGCATGCGGCGTGCTGGGGCTTTTGCTGCTTGCGGCGGCGTATATGGGCGTGCCAAGGGCGGCGGAGAAGGTTTTTGCCGTTGCAGAGGGGGAAAGAAGGCTGCCGATTTATTGCGTGCAGACGGAGAAGCCGCAGGTTTCCGTTAGCTTCGATGCGGCTTGGGGAGCCGATGATACGGATGAGCTGCTGCGGATTCTAAAGGAAAATGACGTAAAGGCAACATTTTTTCTTTGCGGCTATTGGGTGGAAAAATATCCGGAGGAGGTGAAGAAAATCGCCGCGGAAGGGCACGATTTGGGTAACCATTCCGCTACACATCCGCACATGAGCCGGATTTCCTCCGAGGAAATTGCGCAGGAATTGCAGAAGTGTCATGAAAACGTGAAGAAGCTTACGGGAGTGGAGATGGAACTGTTTCGCCCGCCCTTTGGGGAATATGATAACCATGTGATTGAAACAGCAGAGCAGAATGGGTATTATACCATTCAGTGGGATGTGGACAGTCTGGATTGGAAGGAACAGGGAGCGGAGGTGGAGATCAGGCAGGTGTTGGAGCATAAGCACCTGGGCAATGGTTCCATCATTCTGTTCCACAATGATGCGAAATACACCCCTAAGGTATTGGACACGATTCTCAAGGGAATCAAGGAAAAGGGGTTTGAGATTGTGCCGATTTCCCAGTTAATTCATCGGGAGAATTTCGAGATGGATCATGAGGGACGGCAGATTCCGAAAGGTAAAGATGTATAAAATCAGTCTGAATACGAGAGAAGTTATAAACAACAGGCGTATTCCGATACTGTATTTTTAGGCAATCAGGGGTGCAATGTTCGATTTCGAACACTGCACCCCTTGTTTGTCCATTGTTCTCTTTGGACTTTTTTTATAAGATAAAAATGATGAAACAATAATTCGTCCACACCTAATGCCGAGGTTTGGATGGATGGCTCTGTTGGAGTGTTTCTCTGAAATGAAAACATCAGAGGGAAGCCCGGAGGTTTGGTCGGTACCAATGGGGCGGCATTCTTCCGACAGCAATTTGCTGCGGATAAAATCACCTGAGGACAGAGCGGAAAGAAAGGAAGAAAGACTATGAACGTTGCAAATACCATCAAAAAATTGGGTCTGGAACAGGCGTTTGATTACCTGTATAAAGACCCGGAAAACAACCTGCTGAAGCTAATGAATTGGGCGGACAAATTTTCCGATGGGGAATTTGTATCCCAACGTAAGGCAATTCGGGAAGCAATAGAAAATCCTGCGCACCCTTACCATGACTATATCCTGCATATCATCCATGATATCGACCCGGAGGTCATGAAAACGTTAGCTGTTAATTTCTTCATCAATGCCAGCTTAATCGGCTGGTCGAAGCAGGAAGAAAACCGAGCAAAGTATAACTGTAATGTTCCCTGGGCGATTCTTTTGGACCCTACATCTGCCTGCAATCTGCACTGCACCGGATGTTGGGCTGCCGAGTATGGCAATAAGCTGAATCTTACCTTTGATGAGATTGACAGCATTATTCAGCAAGGCAAGAAATTGGGTGTCTATATGTATATCTATACCGGCGGTGAGCCGCTGACGAGAAAGAATGATCTGATTCGGCTGTGCGAAAAGCATAATGATTGTGTATTCCTTTGCTTTACGAATGCGACATTGATTGATGAAAAGTTTGCCGATGAAATGCTGCGCGTGAAGAACTTTATTCCTGCCATTTCTTTGGAGGGGGACGAGGTTTCCACGGACAGCCGCCGCGGACAAGGAACCTATCAGAAGGTCGTTCGGGCAATGAAGTTGCTGCATGAGAAAAAGCTGCCCTACGGCATTTCCTCTTGTTATACCAGCGTGAATTACGAGAAGATTACATCGGATACATACTATAACAGTCTGATTGACATGGGTGCTTATTTCATCTGGTACTTCCATTATATGCCGGTTGGCAATGATGCTGCGCCTGAACTGCTGCCAAATCCCAAGCAGCGTGAAACCGTTTATCACCGTATTCGCCATCTGCGTGCCACGAAGCCTTTGTTCGCCATGGACTTTCAAAATGATGCGGAATATGTGGGCGGATGTATTGCCGGAGGCAAGCGGTATCTGCATATCAATGCAAACGGGGATGTAGATCCTTGCGTGTTCGTGCATTATTCCAACGCTAACATTCGGGAATGTACGCTGTTAGAGGCACTGCAAAGCCCGATTTTTATGGCATATCATGATAATATGCCTTTTAATGATAATATGCTCCAACCTTGCCCTATGCTGGAAAACCCGGAACGCCTGCGGAAAATGGTTGCGGAAACCGGCGCACATTCCACCGATCCGCAATCTCCGGAAACGGCGGATCATCTGTGTGGGAAGTGTGATTCCTATGCGAAGTGCTGGGCACCGGAGGCTGAACGGCTCTGGAGGGCTGAACAGGAAGAAAAAAAGCACATATAAAGGATGAGCGCCGCAGGAGACTGCGGCGCTTGCTTATTCTTTTATAGCCGACTTAACGGCAGTCTGCCCGATGGATTTTTGTAGAGCGCGAGTTTCTACGCCCTCCATTAAGGAGCAGATTCGTTCGATATCCGTTTCCAGATCATACTGCATTTCGGCATCCAGCCAATCCAGTAAATAGCCGACTACGATACACTTATAATGGTGATTCAGGATTTCGGCATCCCTTGCGGGAATGGAAATCGTTTTGGAAATACTGGCAAAATATGCATTGACCGCGTACTGTGTCAGTCGGTTGATATAAAACAGAAAGGTTTCCAAGGGGACTGCGCGGTATACATGAAGGATTGCTTGCTTATGTGCCTCCCCATATTGCAGAACAGGCTTAATGCAGTCCAATGGGCGACCCGGTGTGTAATGGTACGCAATCAGAGCGTTGACCTTTTCCTCCATCATTTCCAAAAGCAGGGAGGGAATATCCGGAAAATGATAATAAAAGGTGTTCCGGTTGATGTCGCAACGGTTTACGATATCTTTCACTGTAATTTTATTGATAGGGCGTTCTTCTAAAAGCTGAGCAAACGCCTCTATAATAGAAGCTCGTGTTCGTCGCATATTAACCTCCAGACTATACGGCTTGAGTTCATCCAAATTAGTTGCCTGTTTTATTCCATCGTTCTACAATAGCAGACAATATAATGGGATTATAACAAAAATTGCTTTGGAAAACAAGAAAACATCGCTGGAATTGGGAAATGCAAATGGTATGGGGGATAAAAACAGGAAAAATCGGATGCATGGATAATCGGCTGCATGGCTGCATGAAGAGAAGCCGTAAAACGAAGGACAATTTCCATTTCCTGTGTATGCAGATAGGGAAGATTTATTGCTGTGGAAAAGGAAGATGGGATTATTGTACCCAAAAAGAGAAAGAACCACAATATTTAGTTTTCAACATTCTTGTACATACTAAATATCGTGGTTTTCATTCAAATAAAAAATCATCCGACGCATTTCTTACAGGGGGTCAGCCCTCTTGCGAGTGCCTTCTCCAGTGTAGATGCAATATAGGTACCGCCATTGCAGGAGCCGCTATAGTGGTACCGTTTTCCCGTGGGGGTAACATAGACGGTAGTGGATTTTTTCGATACCGTCTGTGTGTTTTTATTCTGTGCAGCAAGGCGTTCTTGTTCCGCCTTTTGTGCTGCCCTCTGCGCGGCAAGGCGTTCTTCCTCTGCCTTTCTGGCTGCCTGCTGTTTCTGCAGTTCAGCGGCATAAGCGGCGGCATCCGCATTATCGGTAAAGATGGAAACCAACTGATTATAGCTGTCCCAATACACCTTGCAGTCCAGACTTTCCGCAACAAAGCGGACAGGCACCATCGTACGCCCGTTTACGGCAACGGCAGGCGTATCCAGACTGTGGCTGACACCGTTGATGAAGGCGTTTTTTTCGTTCAGATAGAGGGTAATGGTTTTATCCTCCTTCTGTGCGGTGATGCCTCTGGTGTAGTTGTTCCATTCGACAGCGGCACCAAGTCCTTCAAAAATAGAGCGCATAGGAACCATGGTGCGCCCATTGATTACTGTTGGGGAAACATCCATTTGCAGGGGCTTGCGGTCAATATTAACATCGGCGGCAAAGGCAGTCAACGGTGTGAAGGTACAGAGCGCTGCCAGAAACAGGGCAATCCATTTTTTTGATTTTTTCATGTGTAACACCTCTTTTTGTGATAAAACGAATCTATATAGCCTTATTATATCACAAAAGATGACAATTTAACAGAGAAAGTCGATTTATTTCGGCAGTCTCTGTCGCACCACCTCATACAGCAGTACCCCTGCGGCAACAGAAGCATTCAGGCTTTCTGCCTGCCCCGGCATGGGAATTTTCACCCACGCATCGCAGAGTGCGGCGGCATCCTCACTGAGACCGCGTGCCTCGTTGCCAATGAGAAAGGCACAGGCATCCTGTAAGGGCAGAGCATAGGGATAGCGATTGCCCTTCAGATGTGCGGCGTAAAGCGGAATCTGCTTTGCCTGCATTTTTTCCGAAAGGGCATGCAGGTCGATATTTTGGAAGACAGGCACATGGAACAGACTGCCCATGGTGGCGCGCAGTACCTTCGGGTTATAAAGATCAACACTGCCCTTGCTGAGAAAAACGGCATCTGCGCCGCAGGCATCCGCCGTACGAATGACCGTCCCCAGATTGCCGGGGTCATTCAGCTCTTCCGCCAGAAGGAGAAAGGGCGTTTTTTTCGCAAGCACCGCATCTGCATCCCAATCCAGCTTTTTGCAGACCGCCAGAATTCCCTGTGGGTTTTCCGTATCGCAGACGGCGGCAAAGAGTGCATCTGTCAGACAAAGTACCTCTGCCTTTTCTTCGTAGAGGGAAAGGTCGTTTTCTGCGGCAAAGGCATTGCTGACCGCATACGCAAGCACCTCCCAATTCTTCGGGATTTCGCGGATAAAGCGCAGTCCCTCCGCAATGAAAAGCCCCTCCTTATCGCGATTTTTCTTTATTTTTAAGCCGTTCAGCCGCTTGATCCATTTGTTGTCGCGGCTTTCGATTCGTTTCATGGTATCACCTCGCTTTCTATGATAAAGGAGAAGCTCCTGCTTTGCAAGAAAAAGGATGCAAGCGACGGGAAAATATGGTACAATCAGGGCAAAGAGAGCAGAAAAAGGAGGTTTTTACCTATGACACCACAGGAAAAAAGAAAAGAGCTTTTGAGCGCAACCCTGTTGAAAAAGCTGGAACGCCGCCATTTTGAAGCATACTACTGTCCTACAGCGACAGAAGCCATCGAAAAGGTGCTGTCCCTCATTCCGGAAGGCAGCAGTATCACATGGGGTGGCTCCATGACCATTCGCGATATGGGGCTGACAAAGGCGGTCAAGGAAGGCAATTATAACGTCATTGACAGAGATACCGCGGCAAATCCTGCCGAAATGCGTGAAATGATGCGTCAGGGACTCTTGTGCGATTACTATTTGACCAGCACCAATGCCATTTCCGAGGATGGCGTTCTGGTAAATATTGATGGGACAGGCAACCGCGTTGCGTCCATCTGCTTCGGGCCGAACAATGTGATTGTTCTGGCGAGCCTGAGCAAGGTGGCACAGGATGTGGATGCGGCAATCAAGCGCGTGAGAGGGTACGTTGCACCTGTCAACAGCATGCGCTTCATGGGGAAAACCCCTTGTGCGGTGGACGGCACCTGCCATAACTGCGTTTCCGAGGAATGTATTTGTAATCAGATTCTGGTGACAAGAGTCTGCCGCCCGGCAGGCAGAATTAAGGTGATTCTGATTGGCGAGGAATATGGATATTAAGATTTAAGTTGAAAACGGGCGTACCTTTAAGCCTTTCCGCATTTGTGGGAAGGCTTTTTCAGAAAGAGGGTTGCGAATGAACAAGCAAAAGCATATCAGTATTCGTATAGACGAAGAAGTATTGAAAAAATTTCATTATGTTTCCAGATACAACGGACGTTCCGCCAGCGGGCAGATTTTATACCTCATCAATCAATGTATTCGCGAATTTGAGAAGGAGCAGGGCGAAATCGAATTGGAACGCCCGAACCCTTGATTTTTCTCCCCAATCTGCTACAATAATGAGGTTAGGAGAGTACGATTTACGAAGGAGAAAAAATAATGGAAGAAATGGTTTTTCAGATTGGGCCCATTCGTCCGCCCAGTGAGGCAAACAGCCTGCTTTTGCGCGTGACGGTGAACTGCCCTTGGAATAGATGTAAATTTTGTATGCTGTATAAAAAATACGATTTTCATACCCGTTCCGTTGCGGAAGTGAAGCAGGATATCGACACCATGGCGGAGCTGCGTGACCGTATTTTGCAGTATAAAACGGCGAACGGCTGGGATATACAGGCAATCAACAACGAATATCAGACCTTGACAACGGACGATCAGCGTTGGTGCTATCAGATGGTGTTCCGCTGGATGACAGAGGGGGACTGCAATTCCATCTTTTTGCAGGATGCGAATACGATGTGTCTGCGTGCGGATTGGCTTGCGGAAATCATCCGTTATGTGCGCGTGAAGCTGCCCGAAATCAAGCGGATTACCTCCTATGGCAGAGCAAACACGCTTGCGAAAATTACCCCGGAGGATTATAAAATGCTCAAGGAGGCAGGCTTAGACCGTATCCATTCCGGTTACGAATCGGGTTCCGATAAGGTGCTTGCGCTGATTGAAAAGGGCTGCACGCAGGAGGAACAGATTATCGGCGGCAGAAAGGTGAGAGAGGCAGGGATTGAGCTTTCTATCTACTTCATGCCCGGTGTCGGCGGCAGGGAGCTTTCCGATGACAACGCCATTGAAACGGCGAAGGTTATCAATGCGGTGAATCCGAATTTTGTCCGCCTGCGTACCTTTGTGCTGCGTACCGGCTCTCTGATGGAGGAGGTGCGCGATGCCGGCGGCTGGACGGAGGATACCGATATGAATAAGCTTTTGGAAATTCGCAAGCTCTTAGCGCATATCGACCCGACAAAGGCAAACGGCAGAATCACAAGCGACCACATCATTAACCTTTTACAGGAGGTCAACGGCGATATGGATACTGACCTGCCCTGGATGCTGGAATATATTGATTCCTTCCTTGCCCTGCCCAAGCTGGAGCAGAGAAAATATCAGATGGCGCGCCGTATGGGCTTCCCTCTGGACTGGAAGCAGCTTTGGCGGATGCGCGAGAGCGACCAGAAAATCGTTGAGGATTTAGCGAAAAACATTGTGGATGAAAAGGATTGGGAAAAGAAACTCCATACCTACATGGATCATTATATTTAAGGAGGTGCCGCAATGGCAAGAGAAACAGTTTTTACGGCAATTATCCCTGCAATTCTAATCTTCTTTCTGGTCTTCTTTAATATCAGAAAAATGCAGAAGCAGGCGAAGATTATGAAAATGGAGCATGAGGGCAAATGCGGCGGAGGCTGTGCAGGCTGCGCCCACAGCAAAAGCTGTCATTCCGAGAAGAAGGATTTATAAGAAAAAAAGAATCACCTCAAACTGATTTTTCTGTCAGCTTGAGGTGTTTTTTTATGCTTCTCCCTTTGTTTTGCTTTCGTGCTCGTTGCGGTAGCGTGTCATTAAGCCGTGGAACAGCTCTTCTGCCGTCGGGGGCGTAAAGCTGATGGCATTTGCGCCTGCCGCTACGGTTTCACGGATGCTTTCCTGCGAGGGACCGCCTGTTGCAATGATGGGCAGGTCGGGGTAGCGTTCGCGCAGAATCCGCACTACCTCCGGCGTGCGTGCCGCGGCAGATACATTGAAAATCGTCGCACCTGCTTCCAGACGAGCATCGATGTCCGTATTTTCATCCAGAACGGTTACAACAATGGGAATATCGATGATATCTGCAATTTGCGCGATGACATCGTTCGTTGTCGGCGCATTCACCACAACTGCCATTGCCCCGAAGGCTTCGGCATCCTTTGCAAGCATGACAACGCGTGCGCCTGTGGTTGTGCCGCCGCCTACGCCGCAGAAAACGGGCAGGCTGGAGGTGGAAACAATCGCATCAGCAATAATCTGCTGGGGCGTAAAGGGATACACCGCAAGTACAGCATCTGCGTTGCAGTTGCGAATGATGGCAATATCAGTAGAAAAAATCAAGGACTTGATGCGTCGCCCCATAATCACAATCCCACTGGCGGCATAAATTTCATCCGGCATGGTTACGATATGGTGGCTTCTCAGCTTTGTCTTGACGTGGGGAATCTTTTTTTCACGGTCGAGCTTGATATGGTTCATTGGGGCACTTCCTTTCTGCATTTTATTTTTCCTAGCGTTCTTCTATATTATACGGCAGAGAAAATACACTTGTCAATAAATATGGAAGGAACTGGAAGGCTGCCGCCGTACTTGACAGCAGGACGCTTTTTCATTAAACTAGAAAAAAGAATCAGAAGATAATATGTATTTTGAAAATTTTTAAAGGAGGATGACCTTGGAGACTTATATAGGTCTGATACTTTCCGTTTTGCTCAACATCATTTCGTTGGTGCTGATTGGGAGGTATCGTGTACAGGAAAACGAAAAAGATGTGACGGAGGAGGAAATCCGTCAGATGGTGGACGCAGGCGGCGACAGCGGTACGATTGATGAAAACGTGAAGGAGATGCTCAATAATATCTTTGAGCTGAGCAACAGCTCCGCAGGGGATATTGCCACCCATAGAACCGATATTGTTGCTGTTCCCGTGGATGCAACTCTGGAGGAAATCAAAAACGTCACGGCGGAGGAAAAATATTCCCGTATCGTGGTGTATGATGATAATATCGATAATATTGTCGGGGTGTACCATGTGAAGGATATGGTGAAATATATCCTTGCGGATGTAACCCGTGTGGAGGAGGGGCATTTCCATCTGAAGGAAATCCTCATGAAGCCCTATTTTATCCCATTTTCCAAAAAGGTGGACGAGCTGCTTGCGGAAATGAAGGTGAAGAAGGTACACATGGCAATCGTCATTGATGAATACGGCGGCACGGCAGGCATTGTCACCATGGAGGATATCATGGAGGAAATCTTCGGGAATATCTTCGATGAATATGACGAGGAAGAGGAAGAGGACATCACCGAGGTTTCGGAGGGTGTTTACCGCATTGACGGCTCGACCGATTTGCAGGATGTAGAGGAACAGCTTGGCATTACCTTCGAGGAAAATGAGGACTACGATACCCTTGGCGGCTATCTCATCGGGCAGCTGGGGCATATCCCTGAGGAGGGTGAAACGATAGAAATGAAGCTTTGCGGCTGGCTCTTTAGCGTAGAGCTGTTCGAGGAGAAGCGTATCCTCAAGGTTCTGGCAACAAGGCTGCCGGAGGAGGAAAGGGAAGAAGCCGAAGCAGAAGAAAAGGCTGACGAGGAATAAAAAAACGGACACGATTGATTTTTTTCGGTCGTGTCTTTTTTTTGTGCCTGCACAGAACCTGCACAGAAGATTTTGTCCATCCATACCTTAAAGTAGAACACAAAAAAGCAGAACGCAAGGAAAGGATGGGATTTCTGATGCCCAATAATAATCGGTATGAAATAAGTGAAGCTTTACAAATGCCCCTGCCGCTGACCAAGGAAGAAGCCATGCAGGAAACGCTGACGCAGGAGGAGAGCGCCGCACGCCGCTTTCCGATTCTGCCGAGCAATGCAAATGTGACGGTGATTCCCATTATTCCGGGGATTACGCTTTTCGGCTACATCCGCTTTCTGAATGCAAGCCCCGTGGAAACGCGCGTGGATATTTACGCCAACGGGCGGAGGGTGGCCGCGGATTTGCGCTATCAGCATTTTACGGAATATATGAAGCTGTTTCCGGGGTGGTATCGCATTGCGATTTACCGCGCAGGAACCGTCACAAACCCTCTGACCGTTCTGCGCTTGCAGGTGCAGTCCGGCGGCATTTATACTGTTGCGGTGACAGGTCTGGCAGATGCGCTTTCTACGCTGACCATCGAGGACAGCCACCGTTACCTTAGCCCCAATCGGGCGTATATCCGCTTTGTGCAGCTTTCGCCGACTGCCCCTGCCATGGATGTTTACTGGGATGACCGCATGGTGCTTTCCGATTTGCGCTATGAGGAAATCAGCCGCTACCTCACCACAGCTCCAGGCAGTCACAATCTCAAGCTGCGCGAGACTGACACAGGCAAAATTCTTGTGGAGCATCCCAAAGTGAACCTCAAGGGCGGCAAGGCGTATACGGTTTATGTGGTTGGCAGCCGCGCGGACAGGGCAGGTCTGCAGGTGCTGATCCCCCTTGAGGGTGTGACCTATCTGGACTTCGGAAAGTGAGAAATTTATGGATTTTTTCTCAAAAAACCTGTACGAATGGCGTATCCTTTGTTATACTATTGTCAATACCTATCGTGAAAAATCACGATAAATTTCAGTATAACCGAATAAAGGAGAATCATCATGTTAAAAGGGAAAACTGTTGTTCTGGGTGTAACAGGCAGCATTGCTGCGTATAAAATGGCAAATGTGGCAAGCATGCTCGTGAAGCTGCATGCGGATGTGCATGTGATCATGACGGAAAATGCCTGCCAGTTTATTACGCCTGTTACCTTTGAAACACTGACCGGCAATAAATGTATGGTAGATACCTTCGACCGCAATTTCCAGTTCCATGTGGCACATATTTCCATCGCGAAAAAGGCGGATGTGCTTCTGGTTGCGCCTGCTTCCGCAAATGTGATTGGCAAGCTGGCAAACGGCATTGCGGATGATATGCTGACGACAACAGCTATGGCGTGCACCTGTCAAAAAATCGTTGCGCCTGCCATGAATACCAATATGTATCATAACCCCATTTTGCAGGATAATCTGAAAAAGCTGGAGGGCTATGGCTTTACGGTGATTGCGCCCGAAAAGGGACTGCTTGCCTGTCGGGATATCGGGGATGGAAAAATGCCCTCTGAGGACGTTCTGGTGGGGCATATCCTGCGTGAAATCGCGCATGAAAAAGACCTTGCCGGCATGAAAGTGATTGTCACCGCAGGTCCGACACAGGAAAGCGTAGACCCTGTGCGTTATATTACAAACCACTCCACAGGGAAAATGGGCTATGAGCTGGCGAAGGCGGCAATGCTGCGCGGCGCGGAGGTAACACTTGTCAGCGGTGTGACAAATCTGGAGCCCCCTATGTTTGTGGATTATGTGCAGGTAAAGAGCGCAGGGGATATGTTTGAGGCAATGAAGTCTCGTTTTCTGGATAATGATATCATCATCAAGGCGGCGGCGGTTGCGGATTATAAGCCCAAAAGCTACAGTGATGAAAAAACAAAGAAAAAGGACGGCGAAATGTCCATCGAGTTGGACAGAACACAGGATATTCTGAAATATCTGGGCGAGCATCGCAGAGAAGGTCAGTTCTACTGCGGCTTCTCCATGGAAACCCAGAATATGCTGGAAAATTCCCGCGTGAAGCTGGATAAGAAGAATATTGATATGGTGGTTGCCAATAACCTTAAGATTGCAGGCAGTGGTTTCGGTACGGATACGAATGTGGTAACGATGATTTCCAAGGAGGAGGAAATTCAGCTGGAGCTTCTGAGCAAGGCTGAGGTTGCACATAAGATTCTGGATGAAATTTTGAAACTGAAGGCAATGAAGGGCTGAAAACAGAATGGCTGAAAATAGAATAGCTCTGTCGCATGGAAGGTCTGCGGCAGGGCTTTTCTTGCGAAATAGGCAAATTGCATAAAAAAGAGACGGAATTTTTGTATGCGATAACGTCTGTTTTATTCGTAAAAACGGTCAAAATGGATTGACAAAGACAAATGCAAATGATACAGTAACAGTAGAAATGCGTCATAACGCACGCATTTGCGCCATTGACCTTCGATGGCGGTTGGTTCGAACCAAGGAGGAAACACATGGATGCGATGAGCAGCAGAATCTCGGAAAATCTGAGACAAATTCGGAAGGAAAAGAAACTCAGCCTTGACAGCATGGCAGAGCAGACGGGAGTCAGCAAAAGCATGCTGGGGCAGATTGAAAGAGGGGAATCCAGCCCCACGGTGGCAACGCTCTGGAAGATTGCGACCGGGCTGCATATTTCCTTTACCGCCCTTTTGGAGGGCAGGCAGACAGAAACCCAGCTCATCCGAAGGGGTGAGGTTTCCCCGCTTTTGAGCGATGAGGGGCGGTTTCGGCTGTTTCCCTTTTTTCCCTACGATGCAGAAAGAAGATTCGAAATGCTCAGCATTGAGCTGGAGCCGGGCACTCGCTCGGAATCCGTTCCCCATGAGGATGGAACAGAGGAATTTGTACTTGTTTTTGAAGGCGCACTGCGGCTGACTGTGGATGGTGTGGAATATGTGGTAGAGGCGGGCGAAGGGATTCGCTATCTTGCCAATAAGCCCCATATTTATGAATGTCACGGCACGCAGAAGACAAAAATCTGTATGGTCATTTATTATGACAAATAAAAAATAACCGTTATAACGGATTTTTTGCGCCGAAGCGAAGAAAGGGCTAGGTGAATCAGATGAGCATTACACCCAGAATTGAGAAAATCCGTCAGAACTATATCAATACCAAGCCGTCCATTTCCTATGAACGCGCAAGAATCTGGACAGAATCCTTCAAAAGAACGGAAGGCATGCCTGCACAGATTCGTACCGCACAGGCGTTTTATGATACCTGTAATGAGCTTTGCGTCAATATTTTTGAGGGCGAGCTGATTGTCGGCGCAAGCGGCGAATATCGCAAATGCGGCATTTTGACACCCGAATTTGCGTGGAAATGGGTCGATGATGAAATGGATAACTTTCCGAGCCGTCCGCAGGACCCCTATGAAATGACGGACGAGCAGAGAGCCTATGTCAGAGAAAGCATCTTCCCTTACTGGAAGGGCAAATCCGTTGAGGATGCTTTTCTGGCGCGCACCTCCGCGGAAACAAAGAAAATCGGCGTAGATACGGGCTTTGTGGATACCGACTCCAAATGGCGCAACGGCATCGGCGAAATGTCTCCCGACTATGTGGATCAGCTGTTCCCCAAGGGCTTCGGCGGCATTAAAAAAGAAGCAGAGGGCTATATGGCAGAGCTGAACGAAGCTATTCCCGAAGAAAAGGATAAGCTGATTTTCTATCGTTCCATCGTTCTGGTCTGCGATGGTATCGTGCGTCTGGCAAACAGATATGCCGAAAAGGCAAGAGAAATGGCGGCAGAGGAAAAGGACGAAGCGAGAAAGGCGGAGCTTCTGGAAATTGCGGCAACCTGTGAAGCTGTTCCCGAAAATCCCCCGAAATCCTTCCGCGAGGCAATCCAGTTCACATGGTTCGTACAGCTGGGCGGCATTATCTCCGAAAACCCTCTGGCATTGAACCCCGGACGCTTCGACCAGTATATCTATCCTTATTATAAAACAGATTTGGATGCAGGCAAAATTGATTACGATACCGCACTGGAACTGGTAGAGTGCCTGTGGCTGAAATACAGCGAATGGGCTTGGACGATTTCCGCAAACACAGCGGACTTCTTCGCAGGCTATACCAACTTTGAAAATCTGACCGTCGGCGGCACCACAAAGGACGGCAGGGATGGCACAAATGATATTTCCTACATGGCAATTCAGGCAACGAAGGAAACAAAATGCCATCAGCCGACCCTGAGCTGCCGTATCCATGCGGATTGTCCTCCTGCATTCATGGAGGCAGTGACAGACCTTGTTTCCACAGGCAGTGGCTTCCCTGCCATCCATAGCGACAGAACAGGCTACGAAATGCTCCGCAATCTGGGCTATGAGCCTGAGGACGCAAGAGACTGGAATAACTGCGGCTGTGTTGTACCTCATTCCAGAAAGACCTTTGAATGGACCTCCTCCTGCAATATCAGCTTTGCGGCGGCATTGGAATTTGCGCTGAATGAAGGCAAGAGCCGCCTGACAGGTGAACAGGTTGCACTGTCCGAAAAAGACCCGAAAACCTTTACCTCCTATGAGGAAATCGAGGCTGCGTTGTTCAGACAGTTCTCCTATATGGTAAAGCATGGCGTGATCAGCCTGCTGACTGCGCAGAAAATCCATAAGGAACAGGCACCCCGTCCGTTCCTGTCCGCCTGCAATGAATATTGCGTGAAAAACGGCAAGGATCTGGTGGACGGCGGCGCAAAATACAACATCGGGCCTGTATTCACAGGCGTTGGGCTTTCCGTTACGGCAAACTCTCTGGCTGTAATCAAAAAGCTGGTGTTTGAAGAAAAGAGCGTAACACTTTCTGAATTGATTGATGCACTGAACAACAACTGGGAAGGCTATGAAGCCCTGCGTGCAAAGGCGCAGGCGGTACCCAAATACGGCAATGATGATGATTATGTGGACAGCATTGCGAAGAAGCTGGCAGATTATTTCTATCATGATGTAACATCCTATAAGGATATCTACGGGCATCATTTCGTAACGGCGTTCATGGGTATTTCCAACTACCTGCCGACCGGTAAGGTGCTTGGCGCAACACCCGACGGCAGAAGGGCGAAGGACCCCATCAACGAGGGCGTTTCCCCTTATACCGGCACAGATACCTCTACCTGCCTTGCGGCACTGCGTTCCTCCGCAAAGCTGAATCACGATATTCACAGCGGCGGCACACTGCTGAACCTGCGTCTGAATCACGATTTGGTTGCAACAAAGAGAGGGCGCGCAAACCTCGGCGCAATGCTCCAGTCCTATTTTGCGCTGGGCGCATTCCATGTACAGTTCAACACCATTTCCAACGAGGTGCTGAAGGATGCACAGGCGCACCCCGAAAATTACAGAGATTTGCTTGTGCGTGTTGCGGGATACAGCACACAGTTTGTCAATCTGTCGAAATCCATGCAGGATTCCATCATGGCAAGAAACGCACATGAGGAATTTTAAGACAGCATAAAAAATGCCGCAGATGCAAAGCGTCTGCGGCTGTTGATGAAAAAGAAAGAAAGGGAATGGCTATGAAGGGTTATCTGATGCAGATGCAGCCGTTTTCCGTCAATGACGGGGATGGGATTCGTACCACGATTTTTCTGGCAGGCTGTCCGCTGCACTGCAAATGGTGCGCGAATCCGGAGGGACTGAGGCAGCACCCTGTTGTCGGCTTTTACGCAAGGCTGTGCATCGGCTGCGGCGCGTGTGCGGCGGTCTGTCCCAAGGGAATCGGCATTGACCTGAATGCAGAACGGGAAAAATGCGTCAGCTGCGGCGCATGTGTGGCGGCTTGTCCCAAGGGGGCAAGAAAAGCACTTGTTTCTCTGGCGGATGCGGATGAAATCATTGCGGAAGCGGCAAAGCATCAGCTTTTTTACCGCAATTCCGGCGGTGGCATTACCTTTTCCGGTGGCGAAGCAACGGCGCAGCCTGAGCTTTTGGAGTATCTTTCCTCCCGTCTGTATGATATGGGCTTCAGTCTGGATATAGAATCCTGCGGCTATTTTGAATTTGAACGGGTACGCAGCTCTCTGGAACGGATGGATTTGATTTTTATGGATTTGAAGCACATGGATTCTGCCCTGCATGAAAAATTTACGGGCGTTCCCAATGAACGGATTCTGGAAAATATCAAGCGGCTGGCGGAGCTTTCGGCAAGAGTGGTCATTCGGATTCCGACGATTGAGGGCGTGAATGCGGATGAGGAAAATATCCGCAAAAGCGGCGAATTTGTGAAGAAATATCTGCCGCATGCCGAAATGGAGCTTCTGCCGTATCATAAATTTGGCTTTGGGAAATATGAGGCACTGGGGATGGACTTGCCCGATGCCGCATTTGGAACCCCCACAAAAGAAAAAATGGAGCATCTGAAGGGGATTTTGCGGGAAATCGGCATTTCTCTTGCGGACTTCAAATAAACAAAAGAAACAGACATCCTGTCACAGGTGGGCGCACCTTCCTGACGGGATGTCTGTTTTTATCTGTTTTTGCCTTATATATGATAGTATTCGTATTTCTTGACGAAGCAGAAGCCTGTTGTCCCCGGACCGGTGTGGGTGGAGATGGTCGCGCCAATCTGGAAGGGAGGCAGGAATTCCATGCCGGGAACCGTTTCCTGCAGCAGAGCATAAAAGCTGTCCATATCGTCCCAGATGGTATTTGTGCCGGGCATTGCGATATAATGTGCGGGATTTTCGCCGGTTTCCTTGAAATGCTTTGCGGTGATGGATGCAATCTGTGCAAGTCCTTTTTTTCTGGCACGGCAGATACCGCCTGCGCAGATTTCGCCGCCCTTTAAAATGATGATGGGCTTGATTTTCAGAAGTCCTGCGGAAATGGTAGCAACCTTGCCGATGCGTCCGCCAATCTCAAGATAGCTTAAATCCCCGACCATGAAATGAATGCGGGCATCCTCTCTTGCTTTTTCCGCGTATGTAATCACCTCATTCAGAGATTTTCCGTTCTTCTGCATCCGCGCCATTTCCATCAGAAGCAGGGCCTGCGCGCCTGTTGCCACCCAGGAATTGATGACGTGAATCTGCGCATGAGGGAATTCCTCCTCCAGCATGGATTTTGCCGTTACCGCAGATTCCAGAGAGGCGGTCAGCGTGCGCGTCATGGTGATGCAGATGATGTCCTTGCCTGCTTCGAGGGCAGGGCGGAATGCATCCATATAATCCTGAATGGAGGGCAGGGAGGTTTTGGGGTAGCCCTTTTCCTCTGTCATATAGCGAAAATATTCCTCTAAAGAGATTTCTTGAATTTCCTTATAATAAGTTTCATGGTCTATCGAAATATAAAAGGGAATCAACCCGATTCCTAATTCCTTTGCCTTTGCAAAGCCGATATCACAGGCACCATCGCTGAAAATTTGATACTCTGCCATACTATTCTCTCCTTACCTTCAGACGTTCAAATGATTCTGCGGAAATGGTCTTCCGCGGTGGTCTTGCTATACTATAACAAATCAGAACGGAAATTTCAACATCAGAAACACATTATGTAGTATAAAAAACCACAAAATATTGTTTGTGCATGAAAGCACTGCGTTTCTGCTGCTTTTTTGCAGAAAAAATGACAGGATTTTCTGTACGGGAATTTAACGGGAGAGAACGGAAAGAACACCTTGCCAAACAAGAAAAAATAAGTTAGACTAAAATAAGGGGAAGTATCCCCAAAAAGAAAAGGAGGTGAAAACATGAAACGAGTATTAGAGCTGATCATAAGCTTGATTGCAACAGCGGCGACCTATGCGTTAATGCATGTAGTGCTTTTTATGGACTTATTCAAATTTCAACATAAATTGCCGGTATATGTACCTACGGTGATAGCGGTAATTGTCGGATTTATATTTTATTTTCTATTTGCTACGCCATTGGCAGGTCTGCTCCTGAAACGGCTGAATCAGACAGAGGAACGCCTTTCCAAAATGAATTTGAAGGAGCTTTCGCTTTCCGTTATCGGCTGTATTGTCGGGCTGGTTCTGGCGAACCTCATCGGCATGGCATTCAATGGCTTTGGCGCACTTGGCACGTTTATCGTGGTGCTGTTGAACATCCTGTTCGGGATTCTGGGGATTCGCGTTGCCAGAAGAAAGAAGGATGATGTGAACGTGCGCACGCTGAAGGAGGTGCTGATGACAACCCCTCCCAGCACGGCGGAGGATTCCATTTACGGCAGACCGAAAATTCTGGATACCAGTGTTATCATTGACGGAAGAATTCTGGATTTGCTGCAAACAGGCTTTATCGAAGGGAAAATCATCATCCCTGATTTTGTTCTGGAGGAGCTGCGCCATATTGCGGATTCTGCGGACAGCCTGAAGCGTCAAAGAGGGCGCAGAGGTCTGGATATTCTGAACGAAATTCAGAAGCAGCTGGCAGTTCCTGTAGAAATTCAGAGCTTTCATCCCGGTCAGCAGATGGAGGTGGATTCCATGCTGCTGAAAATGGCGGACAGCATGGATGCCTTCGTGGTGACGAATGACTTTAACCTGAATAAGGTTGCGGAATTTCAGGGCGTGCGTGTGCTGAATATCAATGAGCTTTCCAACGCGGTGAAGCCTGTGGTTTTGCCGGGAGAGGAAATGGTGGTTACCATCATCAAGGCCGGCAAGGAAGCAGGACAGGGCGTTGCGTATCTGAACGACGGCACGATGATTGTGGTGGACGGCGGCAGTAAGCACATCGGTGAGACGATTACGGTGATTGTGACGAGCGTATTGCAGACAGCGGCAGGTCGTATGATTTTTACAAAAATGATTGCTGCGGCATAAATAAAGAGAGCAAAAGTGCGAAATCAGCCTGTTTGATTTCGCATTTTTGCTGAATCGGGAGGAAAAAAAGATGAGCATCAGTACGGCTGTGATTGTAGCGGCAGGAAAGGGCAAGCGCATGGGAACGGAAATCAGCAAGCAGTTTCTGCCCCTTTGCGGAAAGGAAATTCTTGCACATACGGTTGAAAAATTTGAAAAAGCGGCGTGTATTCGGGATATCATTCTGGTGACAGGAGGAGATGCCCTGCAGGATGTGCGGCAGATGGTGCAGGAATACGGCTGGAAGAAAATTATTTCCGTAACGGAGGGCGGCAAGGAGAGGCAGGATTCTGTATTCCTTGGCTTGCAGCAGGTGCCGCAGGATACGGAAATTGTGCTGATTCATGATGGGGTGCGTCCGTTTGTGACGGAGGAAATTCTGGAACGCTCCATTGCGGCGGCAAAGGAGACAGGCGGCTGTGTGGCAGGCGTGCCTGCGAAGGATACGATTAAGGTATGCGATGCGGAGGGCTTTGCGATTGCCACGCCGGACAGAAGCACTCTCCGGCAGATACAGACTCCGCAGACCTTCCGCCGTAAGGAAATTCTTGCGGCATACGAAAAAGCGAAGGCGGACGGCTTTCTGGGAACGGATGATGCCTCTGTTGCGGAGCACAGCGGCTTTCCTGTGCGGGTTATCATGGGCAGCTACCGCAACATCAAAATCACGACAAAAGAGGATTTGCTGATTGGCGCGGCATTTTTGAAGGAGGAAACCGAATGAAAACAGTGACGATTTATACGGACGGCGCATGTTCGGGCAACCCAGGCCCCGGCGGCTATGGCGTTGTGCTGCTGTATGGCAGTGCAAAAAAGGAGCTTTCCGCAGGCTATCGTCTGACAACGAACAACCGCATGGAGGTGCTTGCGGTTATCAAAGGACTGGAAGCATTGAAGGAGCCTTGCAGGGTGAACCTCTACAGTGACTCGAAATATGTGGTGGACGCGATAGAAAAGGGCTGGGTTGTGAAATGGCGGCAGAACGGCTGGATGCGGAACAAAAAGGAGAAGGCTTCGAATGTTGACCTCTGGGAGCGGCTGCTTTTGCTGCTGGAAAAGCATCAGGTGACCTTTCTTTGGGTGAAGGGGCATGCGGACAACCCCGGCAATGAAAGATGCGATGAACTGGCGCGGATGGCAATCCAGAACGGAGCCCTGCAGGAGGACGAAAATTATGGGAAAATGTAATGCTTTGTCGAGCGAATCCCAAGTGATTCACTGGAAATCGGATTGACACTGACGGAAATTTATGCTAATATCAAACTGTAACAAATTTTTATCTATCTCAAGTAGGAGGATTTTAAAGAATGAAAAAAGGTACAGTAAAATGGTTTAACGCAGAAAAAGGTTTTGGTTTCATCTCCGTACCTGGTGAAGACGATGTATTCGTACATTTCTCCGCAATTCAGGCTGAAGGCTACAAAACACTGGAAGAAGGCCAGGAAGTTGAATTTGAAGTAGTACAGGGTGCAAAAGGCCCTCAGGCTGCAAACGTAACACGTGCTTAATCGATTCTATTTATTTGACCTAAGTGCGAAAGCATTCAGACATATATTTGAGCTTGGTTATGCAACAAAGAGGCTCTCCGTTAGGAGAGTCTTTCTTTATGCCGAAAAGTGTATTTTTTTGGGAATTATCGGCAGATGGGGGCGTTTTTTTCTTTGGAATCGTTGCATCCGAGAAAATGGTGTGCTACAATTAAGTGTCACACAGAAGATAATGTAAAAGGAAAACTTGAAACGATTGGAGTAATTCTAAATGAGTCAGAATATTGAAAATATCAGAAACGTAGCGATTATTGCCCATGTTGACCACGGCAAAACCACATTGGTGGATCAGCTGCTCAGACAGAGCGGTATCTTCCGTTCTAATCAGGAGGTACAGGAAAGAGTCATGGACAGCGGCGATATTGAACGGGAAAGAGGGATTACCATTCTTTCCAAAAACACAGCCGTAAACTATGGTGATACCAAAATCAACATCATTGATACCCCCGGACATGCCGATTTCGGCGGCGAGGTAGAGCGTGTGCTGAAAATGGTGGACGGCGTTGTGCTGGTGGTGGATGCGTTTGAAGGCCCTATGCCCCAGACAAAATTCGTTCTGCGCAAGGCATTGGAGCTGAATCACCCTGTTGTTGTTTGCGTGAATAAGGTGGACAGACCCGAAGCACGCCCTGATGAGGTTGTGGATGAGGTGCTGGAGCTGTTCATGGAGCTGGATGCAAACGAAGACCAGCTGGATTCTCCCTTTGTGTTCGCTTCCGCAAGAGGCGGCTATGCCTCCGAGGATCCCTCTGCAAGAGAGGGCGATATGAAGCCTCTGTTTGAAGCAATCATCAACCATATTCCCGCTCCCACAGGGGACGTGCATGCGCCTGCACAGGCTTTGATTTCCACGATTGACTACAGCGAATATCTGGGTCGTATCGGCATCGGTAAGATTGAAAACGGCGTACTGCGCGTCAATGACGAGGTTGTCGTTCTGAATATGCACAATGCGGAAACACAGAAAAAGGTTCGTATCACAAAGCTGTATGAATTTCAGGGCTTGCAGAGAGTAGAGGTAAAGGAAGCGAGTGTCGGCAATATTGTTGCGCTTAGCGGCATTGAAAATATTATGATCGGGGATACCATCTGTTCCCCCGAAAAGCCCGAACCTCTGCCCTTCGTGAAGATTTCCGAACCCACACTGGCAATGAACTTCTCTGTAAACGACAGCCCCTTCGCAGGGCAGGAGGGGAAATATGTTACCTCCAGACAGATTCGTGACAGACTGTTCAAGGAGCTGAATACAGATGTCAGCCTGCGGGTAGAGGATACCGATAATTTGGACAGCGTGAAGGTTTCCGGCAGAGGGGAACTGCATCTTTCCATTCTGATTGAAACACTCCGCAGAGAGGGCTACGAATTTCAGGTGTCCAAGCCGGAGGTGCTGTTCAGAGAGATTAACGGCAAGAAATGCGAGCCTATGGAGGCGGTAACGATTGACGTTCCTGAGGAATTTGTCGGCAATGTTATCGAAAAGCTGGGCAGCAGAAAGGGCGAAATGACAAATATGTATCCTGCAAAGGGCGGCTATACCAGACTGGAATTTTCTATTCCTGCAAGAGGTCTGATTGGCTACCGCAGTGAATTTATGACGGATACCAAGGGCAACGGCATTATGAACTCCCTGTTTGACGGCTACGAACCCTATAAGGGGGATATTGTGACCCGTTCGCAGGGCTCTCTGGTTGCGTTTGAAAGCGGCGAAGCCATCACCTATGGTCTGTATAACGCGCAGGAACGTGGGGAGCTGTTCATCGGCGCAGGCACAAAGGTTTACGAGGGCATGGTTGTCGGCAGAAATGCCCGTGCGGATGATATGGATATCAACGTATGTAAGAAAAAGCAGCTGACAAATACCCGTGCGAGCGGCTCGGATGATGCGCTGAAGCTGACACCGCATATCACGATGTCTCTGGAGCAGTGCATGGAATTTATCAGTGATGATGAGCTGCTGGAGGTAACCCCCCAGAATCTGCGTATGCGGAAAAAGATTCTGGATAATACCCAGCGCAGAAAGGCGAAAAACCGCGCAAACAGCTAAGAAGCGGTTCTGATTAGGATTTTTTGGAAAGAGGTGCACCATGGCGGCAAAAGCGAAGAAAAAGGGCGGCGGCTTCGTAAAACAGGCGGCAATTCTGGCAGCAGCCAGCCTGCTGGTACGTTTTTTGGGCTTTATATACCGTTTACCCTTAACCAATATGATTGGGGACGAGGGGAATGCGATTTACAGCGGCGGCTATTATATTTATACCTTCCTGCTGATTTTATCCTCGGCGGGGCTGCCTGCGGCAATTTCTAAGCTGGTTTCCGAGAGAATCGCACTGAAGCAATACCGAAATGCGCATCGTGTCTTTCAGGCGGCATTGGTGATTTCCACCTGCTTTGGCACGTTCTTTGCGATTGTGATGGGACTTGGCGCACACCGACTGGCAGATATGATTGACATTGCGGACAGCTATTATTCCCTGCTGACGCTTTGCCCGACTTTGGTGATTGTTGCCATCATGTCCGTATTTCGTGGATATTTCCAAGGGATGCGTACCATGGTGCCGACCGCGATTTCTCAGATTGTAGAGCAGGTGTTCAACGCCTTTTTCAGTGTGTATCTGGCATGGGTGTTTATGAGCATCAATATTCCGGAAGGGATGACGAAGAACATTCCTCTGGCATCTGCCGGTGGTACGATGGGGACGGGGATTGGCGCTTTGGCAGGCCTGGTTGTGGTGGTCTTTGCCTACTGTCTGATTCGCCCGTATCTGCTTTGGAGAGCAGAGCGATGCAAGCAGCCATATGAGGAATCGAAGCGTGAGCTGATGGGCAGAGTTTTGCAGACGGCATGGCCCATCATCGCAGGTACGGCGGTATTCAGCATTACCAACCTGATTGATATGGGGATGGTGGTAAGAATTTTGCAGCAGATTGGATTTTCCGAAGAGAATGCAAGAGCGTTGTATGGACAGCTTTCCGGGAAATATGTCACGCTGACAACACTGCCCGTTACGATTTCTACGGCGGTTGCAACAGCGGCTTTGCCAAGCATTGCCACATCGGTAAAATTGAAGGAGCGGAAGCAGGTACGCAGAAAAATGACGCTGACCTATCGCATTTCCATGATTATTTCTGTGCCTGCAGCGGTTGGTATCAGTGCGCTTGGGCCGCAGATTATCCACATGCTGTTCCCCAGTGCAAGCGACGGCGGTACACTGCTGACGGTTGGTGGCGTTTCCATTATCTTCCTTGCGCTCTGCCAGACCTCTACGGGGATTTTGCAGGGGATTGGACATATTAAGGTGCCCGTGGTCGGTGCGATTCTGGGTGCCATTACAAAGGTGATTCTGAACATGGTTCTGATTAGGATTCCTTCTATTAACGTTCTGGGGGCAGTGCTTTCCACAACGGGCTGCTATCTGGTTGCAGGCGTTTTTGATGTAATCATGCTGAGCAGACTGACGGGAACGAAATTCGATATCATGGGAAGCTTTCTCAAGCCGATTATTGGCTCTGCTGCCATGGCGGCGGCAACACTTGGCAGCTATCATGTGTTCTATCAGCTTTTGCAGAGCAACACCATCGCGACACTGCTTGCAATCTGCATTGCGGTTGCGGTGTATGGTCTGGTGATGCTGCTCATCAAGGGCATCGTGGAGGAGGACTTGCAGACGGTACCCGGCGGCGGCAAGCTGATTCGCGTTTGCAGACGGCTGCATTTGTTATAAAAACAGAAATCCACCGAATGATTTTGCGGAAGATTCGGTGGATTTTTCTATAAAAAGGGATTTTTTTGGATACATTTTGAAAAAATATAAAATCTGTTGTTGACAGAAAGAATATCCTGTGGTAACATGTAAAAGTCGCTGAACAAAAGTGATAAAAAATATCGAGGCGTGGCTCAGCTTGGTAGAGCGCTACATTAGGGATGTAGAGGTCGCAGGTTCAAATCCTGTCGCCTCGATGGTTATGACAAAGAGCGGAAACACTGAATTTTACAGGGTTTTAGCTCTTTTTTCTTTTCTTTTTTTTGTGCTTGATTTAGCGAAAACAGGCGAATGGGAACAGAAAAAAGCCTAAAAAATTCAAGTCACATATCAAGTCAGGGTTTGAGAAGGAAACCGCCGACAGGCAACAACCGATGAAAATTTACCGAAATTAAGGAGACAGGGGGACAAAGTCTCTTTTTTTATTTACAGAAAAGGCGGAGTAGAGTAGAATAAAGGTGATCCTGACTTGTCATTGGGATTATTCTTTCAATGTTGGCCCGTCTGTCCCAAGGCGGGCTATTTTGTAGTAAGAAGAATGATTTTTAAACAAAGAGGTGCTTGTATGAAAAAATGGAGATTTAGGAGATTTAAATGTTGGTTTAGGGTTTTAATGGCTGTATTATTTGTAGCTGTATTGTTGGCTGTTTCAGCTTCTGTTATTTTGTTACCGTTTATCATAGAAAAAATATATAATGTGAAACCGCCTTCGGATTTCTTTAATGTGAAGTATGAAGCCAAAGACATTTTGGTTTATTATGAAGGTTTGCTTAGTTTTTTTGGTACAGTTCTTCTTGGCGGACTGACAATTTATCAAAACAAAAAGGCTCAGGAAAAATCGGATGAAGTAAACCGTCTTCAGCTTGAATTACAGAAAAAAAGTATGGCTATGGCTGAAGCGGAGTATTTGAAAAACGAGAATGCTTATAATGCAGAAATAATTCCGAAATTTGAAATCTCTTTATCTGGTTATAGCGGTAACTATGCTAATATGTGCCTAAAGATTAAAAATATTACAGCTTCTATTGTCACAAATATTGCACCAATATCTTTAGAAATAAAAGATGAGAAGGATAAAGAAATAGCTATGGTAGAAGAATTTCGTTTAAAAAAGCACTCCTTGGGGAGTGAGCAAGAAACGGAATTAAAAATGAATACACCTGTTCTGATTAAGAGAGAAAATAATTATAGTCCAGTAACTTATTATGAAAATGTAAAATTTATACTTAATTTTTCATGTGAAGATAAAAGAGGAAATACACATTATTTTCGTGCAACACTAAAAGTTTTGTCTACTAAAGATTTCTGTGAAGATTTTTGGGATTTGCAAAAAGTAGGGTAAGAATAATTGGAGTCAGTATTTATATAATAACTGGATTTTAAAAAGAAAAACAGCAGGCCTCTGAGCTGCACCCCATTTGTTAGACAGTATGATATAATGTCTAATAAGTGGGGTGCAGTTCAGGGGGGCTTGCTGTTTTTTGTTTATGGGGTATCCTTCTTTTCCGGAAGAAGGTTTTGGTTTTGTTCGATATAATGCAAGTACCATGTCATATCGGGGAGTTCCGGATGACAGATTTTGCAGGGGTGGCCATATTTGCTTGCCAGCAGGATATGAGTGGGGAAGGTGGTGGATGGATTTACATACCGACACCGCCCACGATGATAGACGTGCGTTTTATAATTAAGGTATACAGTAAAGGTACTTCCCCAATGTCTGGGGGCGTTTCTATCAGCGGGCAGATTATTTTTTCCGATGACATACTGCGGCGGAATGAGCGTAGCAGCTGCAGGGGGTGAAACAAAAATATTATTTTGCACGTTCTGCACGATATAGGTGTTTTGTGCAGGGGGTTCATTTGGTGTGCTCGCCACAGGGGGATGCAACTCACGATTGAGACGCTTTACGAAATAGCAAAGGAAAAGGACACCCACAGCAAACGAACCGATTGAAACGGCAGAAAACGGATTTTCCTTGGTGCTTTCCGGCAGCTCCGGGGTCGATTCTTCTACGATTGGCGCAGAAGCTTCCTCCGGCGCGGTGTCATCTTCAAAATAATCATAGAAGGAATCTGAAAAGCCGTTTGTATCTGTAGCAGCCGGTGCAGAATTATCATAGGGACAGATGCCATTTGGATGAAGATGTGCAGGCTCACCATGATGATAATGATATGGTCCTAAGCCGCTGACGTTATTATAATCGTGATGACCGCCTTCGGAATCGGTGCGGCCGCCATGGGCAAAGGCAAGAGTGCTGAACGACAAGGAGAAAAGCAGAAGGAAACAAAGGAAATGTTTCACAGAATAACCCCCCTTAGGATAATGATAGCATAGGAAAAGACGAGAAATATACCCAAAGGTCAATTATCTTCCCAGCTATACTGAGGGTCAGAGGGGCAATCTTCCGGTTTATAGTCCTTGGTTAATTCATCGTAATCGGGCATGGGGGAATATTCCATATATTTATAGCACTGCTGACATTTGTCATAGCCCTCAGCTTCAGCGTCATCAATAAACATGAAAGTTGTTGTTTTGACATCCATCATATCCCAACAGGCTTCGTTAGAATGATACTTATTGTGAACATCATCAATGATGCAAACATTATCGGTATACAGAAGCATGGTTTCCTGCATCCAATCATAAGAAGGGGCGATTTCTTCATCAAATGTATCCCTGAATTTAGAAACACCTTCCTCAAAGCCGGCTTTATATCCGCTTTTATAGCCTTTTCCATAGATGCTGTCTACATCAACATTACTTCCGCCGCAGCCGGAAAGCAGGAACGGCAGGCACAGCAACAAACAAGTGTATTTTTTCATTTTTATCTCCCCCTACTTTTTCACGAAATGAAATAGTATCTTCACGAATCATAACACAGGGGGGCGGAAAGGGGAAGGGGGAATCGCAAAAAGTGGCAAAAATTTTTTGCGTGTTCCCCTTTACAAATGTTTCGGAAAGTTATAACATAGTTTTAACGAACAGATGTTCCTATTTTTGTGCGGGAAAGAGAACAGAGGGGATGGGATGTTATGGATTATAGAGAGGAAATAAAAAAGCTCATTGATAAGACTCAGAATCAGGAAAAGCTAAAAATTATTTATAGAATCGTAAAAAGATATTTAGGACTAGAGTAAAACACTAGTCCTTTTTTTCTGCCAATTTTAAAGTAATATTTTCAAGTAATTTCCATTCATCTGTAGATAGTTCTGCCAGTGCTTCGATAAGCCGCCTTTTGTATGAAGGTTCTTCTTCATTTAGCATATCTACCATAAAATCTGCAATGGTTTCACTTCTAGTTTTTCTGATGAACATTTCTCCTTCTCCAGTTCGGAGCCATTTTTCATTTGCATTAAATTTTTCGCAGATATCTTCAATCAGTCTATCGCTTGGAACATATCCAGAAATTATGATTTTTGAGATATAAGGTTGAGATACAGAGAGCTTTTCAGCAAATTTTGTTTTTGTAATACCTAATTGTTTAATTAAATTTTCTATTCTTTCGCCAAATGCGTCCATTAAATCACCTCCTTTAAAGTCATATTATCATGGGTTGTTATAAAAATCAATAAAAAATATAAATGAGTTATAAAAATGTTGACAAGATAAACTAGTTATGTTATGTTATAAATAAGTTATGGATGGCGGAAAGAGAGGTGAAAATATGAACCAACAGGAAAAGCAGATTATCAAAAACATTGTAGCAGTATTTCCGATGTTAGATGAAAGCAATAAAAAATATTTGCTTGGTTTAAGTGAGGGTATGGTTTTGGTTCGGAAACAGGAAAATGCAAGCTAAAAAGGCAAAGCCGCCAAGCGGCGGGGAAAGGAGGAAAAGGAAATGACACAAAGGCAACAGGAAATCCTTCTGCTTGCAGGAATGTATGCGGAAGGGCTGCGCTGGCTGGCGAGAGACGAATACTTTGGCAAATACACAAACGATTTGTGCGGCTACAGAGAAAAGCCGCACAAGGAAGGCGATGCACATAACGGGGAAAGGGTAATCTACTGGGCAGAGCCGCGGAGCATGGACAGCTTCGTAACTAATTTTGACGGATTGGCATATCATCTTTTTTCCGAAATCAAAGGGACAGATGCAGAGCCGACGAGCATCGGCGAATTATTAGCCGAGAAAATTCTGGAGGAGCTGGGCGGCATTGATGCCGGAGGAAAGCAGATTCAAAATTTTTTCCAGCGGCAGGGTTTTCTTTAATTTACCCCAAAGGGTATCATCCTCCAGCAAAGAGAGAAATTGATAGCCGGCAGGGGTGATGCCATTGATTTTAAAAACGGCAGGAGCTACATGGGGATGTTCCGGGTTTGCCCTGGTGAGCATTCCGGACTGAACCAGACAGGAGACGGCTTGAAAAACATCTATAGCCGAAAAGGATTCGGAGAGGTCACCGGCAATACGCCTTGCGTTGATGCCGAACATTTTTCCGTTACGTTTCGGAACGAGGTTTTTATCAAGGTACTGCATTACAGATTTTATACAGGATTCATTTAGCATTGGGATTCCCCTTTCATATTTTTGAGGTTGTGGTGATTTCATTATAGAGGGGTGGGCTTATTTTGGCAAGGAGGGAAGGGAAGAAGGTGGTGTGATGGCGGAGATTATTAAATCTGTTACAACAGAACAGGTGATAAAAGTTGTATTTACAACCGGTGATGGCACTCCATCCGACCCAGCACGGCTGATTTGCCAATACTGGGATATGGATGGGAACTTAATCAAAGAAAATGATTCTTATACAGAATGAAAAGAGGTGTGAAGATGAGAAGAGTTGTGGAGATATACGAAGCGCACAGCGCAGAGGATGCAAACCGGAAATTAAAACAGGGATGGCGATTACATTCTGTATTCGGCACCCATAAGAAAAGACTTTACATTCTTACGCTTATGGCAGAAGTGGAAGAATTAGTCTAAGTAAGAAGGTTTACCAAGGAGGGGAAGGGAGGTGGTGTGATGGCGGCTGCGGTGTTGGAAATCGTAAAAAGGATAACAGGGTTCATCGTTGGCGTTCTGATTGGCTACATGATGGATAGATGGGCATACAAAAAAATATGGAATCTAAAGAAACCCTCTCGTATGAAGAAGATTTCTATTAGATTCCTGCAATGGGTGATTGTGCTGCTTCTTATATTCCTGTTTCTGGTTGCGGTTGACCTTCTGGGATATGTAGCTATTACTTATTTGCCAGTTTTCTGACGGCTTTCTGAATATTCTCATAGGCTATTTTGCAGCCTTCCGGATTGGGATTTTCTTCGGTTACGAAATGGAACAATACGGAGAAATACAAATCATCCTCTTTGTTGCAGAAAAGGCGAAGCTTTTCAATGGCGGCAATGAGAATTCTTACGTGGTCGGGATTTCGGATATCAGAAACAAAATCCGTATAGGCAGAAACAAATTCACTGTAATGGATGGCGATGGTGCGGCGTTTTTCTTCCCTGCGAACGTAACGGGCGGAAAGATGCGCACCAACGAGAGTACCCAGCAGGGTACAGATGGCTACTACAAAATTGGAATTTAGAACATTAAGGACAAAATCGGTCAAATGGAAAGACCCCCTTTCTTTGTTCCATTATAGGAAATATTTGGGGCGAAGGCAAGGAGGGAAGGGGAAGAAGGTGGTGTGATGGAAGTATCAAAATTTGCGGAGGAGGAGCTGCGGCGGACGGAAGCGATTAAAAGAGACAAGACGCTGCAGGCGATGATCCGGACAAGGGACATGCAGATTCAGCGGCTGCGGCGCAAGCTGCTGCGGTGGCGGTGCTTGGGAATGGCACTAATCACTTTGACAGTGATACTGCTAATTTATTTATAAACGATATGAAGAAGCAGGGCGACGCGAACAGAGACCGATGGATTCCCCCTTAATACATACATTTTCAATGATTTCGCCCTGTTTCTTTATATATACAGAAAAACGGACAAAGAGCGGCGCATAGATTGAAGAAGGAGGTGGAGCGAATGGCACTGGCGATGGAATACACCAGCGGAAATGCAAGGATAAGAATTATGGATGACTTCTGCAGTGCGCCGGATCAGAAGGAGAGAGACGCAAGGATACTGAAACGGGTGGACGCGATTGTTCTGGCTGCCATTCGGGCGAATCCGGAAAAATACTATGCGCTGATGAAGCAGAAGGAAGAAGCCGAGGAGCAGCTGACGGCAACAAGGAGAAGGAAGCCGGATAGGGATTAAGGAGGGGGTGAGATAAGATGTACAGCGATCAGGTATTTTTACTTTTAAGCGCCGCAGCGGTTTTGCTTGAGATGGCGGCGGTATGCTGGGTATGGGAGAGGAAGATGAAGCAGGCGGCGCAGCGGGAGCAGGAGGCGGAGCAGCGCCGGAGGGCGCGTTTGCATGACGACTACTGCACGCAGGAGGCGGCGCGGCTTTACAAACTGCGGCGAAGATAAGAAAAAGGAGGAAAGGATTATGGAAAAATTTTTACTGGAGGACTTTGCAGGAGGGGCAGTTGCGGAGAGAATCGGCAGTGCCATTCAGAGGGTCTACGAAAACATTGCGAACCCGAACATGGACGCAGAGAAGGCAAGAAAGCTGACGATTGAGCTGACCTTTAAGCCGGACAAGAACGACAGGACGGATGTGGACGTGACAGCCATCGTTAAGACGAGCTTACAGCCGGAGAAGGCAATCAGCAGCAGAATGATTGTGGAAAGCGACGGCAGGGGCAACGTACAGGGGAACGAATGGCGCAGGGAAGCCATGAAGGGACAGCTGGAGATTGACCGGGAGGATGCGGAGACACAGGAGACAAGCGGCGGCGTGATTGATTTGCAGGCGCAGAAAAGAAAGGTGGAATAAGAAATGATTAAAGCAGCACTGGAATATATTGTGGGGCTGAACAAGCCGGAAACTGTGAGACATGGCGGCGGTGTTTATGCGGACAAGCCTTTGTACCAGATGAAAAAGGCGGATTTTCCCACGCTGAAATTGAACACGTTGGAAAGCATTGTGCGTTATGTACAGAAGATTGGGGACGAGCGGCAGAGTGAGGACTACGAAGCCGTAGAGCCTATCATTATACACATTGAAAGTGCGACCTGCGTGGCACTGAAGGACATTGCGAACGTGGGGGATGGCAAGAGGGACTGCATGGTGCTTGCCACGGCGGAGGTGCCGAAGTTTCAATATGGCGAATTTCACGATGCGGAGAGCTTCAACATTGCTTTGCAGAGCAAATTTCTTGACACGGAGGACAAGGCAACCATTTTGCAGGTGGTCGGCAATCTGAAGGAGGACGCAGTGCGGACGATGACGGACGACGGTGTGAGCCAAGTGACGGCAGTGCGGACAGGGGTTGCAACGGTGGCAGACGTGAAGGTGCCGAACCCTGTTTCTCTGCGCCCGTTCCGCACGTTCATTGAGGTGGATCAGCCGGAGAGCAGATTTATTTTCCGCATGAGAGAGGGCGGCAGATGTGCCATTTTTGAGGCAGACGGTGGCGCTTGGAAGCTGGAGGCGAAGAAGAACATCTACAACTATCTGGCGGAGCAGTTGGAAAAAAATATTGACAGCGGCGAAGTGGTTCTGCTTGTTTGAAAAGCGGAGGAGTTGGAAAAATGAACAAAGTGATTTTAATGGGGCGGCTGACGAGAAGCCCGGAGGTGCGATATTCGCAGGGGGCAGAGCCTGTGGCGGTGGCGAGGTACACGCTGGCGGTCAACCGCAGATTCAAGCGAAAGGACGAGCCGGAGGCGGACTTCATCCCTTGCGTGGCACTTGGCAAGAGAGGCGAATTTGCGGAGAAATATTTCCGGAAGGGGCAGCTGGTGGGCGTAATTGGGCGTTTGCAGGTGCGGAGCTGGGACAACAAGGAAGGCAAAAAGCACTGGACAACGGAGGTTATCATTGAGGAGCAGCACTTTGCGGAAAGCAAGGCGGCGGCGGAACAAGGAAGGAAGGACACCGGAGAAGGCAAGGCGGCCAAGGAGAACGGACAGGCCCCGGCGGACGGGTTCTATCCCATTGACGAGAGTGTTGAGGATGACGATTTGCCGTTCTGACGGTTCGCAGTAGTCTATGATGAAAATTACAGCATGGCGGAAGCCATGCCTGTAAACAAGCTGCAGATGGGGAATCTGCGGTTTGTTTATGGAAGTTCTGAAAAAGGAGAAGTTCCATAGAATTTCTCAGCAGCTGAGACAGAAGGGAGGGGGAGTGTTGCCCAAAAGGAAGATTTACATGGCAGTGACAAAGGATGCGCTTTCCCTGCCGCTGGCGGTGGCGGACAGTGTTGCGGAGCTGGCGGAGCTGCGGGGGGTGAAGAAGGAAACCATACGCTCCCTAATTTCCAGAGGGAGGACGGGGAAGATTAAGCGCCCCGGATACATTGTGGTAGAGGTGGAGGAGGACGCACCCCGAAAGGAGGACGCACCCCGAAAGGAGGACGCACCCCGAAAGGAGGACATGCCCCGGAAGGAGGATGCGCCACAGGAGAAGGACGCGCCACAGGAGAAGAAGGAGAGCCGCCGGAGCAGGCAGAGCGGAGAATTTGACGGGGAGATATTCCGGGAGAGAATCCGACTACTGCGGAAGGAAAGCGGCATGACAAAAAAGGATTTTGCCGCTTTTACCGGGATCGCTTACATCACGCTATACAACTACGAGAGGAAGGACATAGTGCCGGGGGCGGACATGCTATTTCGGATTGCCGCCGGAACGGGTTGCTCGGTTGACTGGCTGATCGGGCTGAAGGAGGAAGAAGAAAAATGAAACTGATTGATTTATTGGTAGCAACCATTGTTTCGGATTACAACTGCCCGAAATGCAAGATACAGATTTATGAGCCATCCGGGGCGACCGGGGCGTTTTCTGCAACATCGGCACTTCTCACGCCATTTCATGACATGGAGATTAACGGAATTGTGGCGGTTTCGGCGAATCTGATAGGGGTTTATTTTTACGAGGAGGATTTTGCGAAAATCAAGGGATACTATCCCGTGCCTTGCAGGGTTGGCGACAAGGTATATGAAATTTTAAAGGAAACAGTGCCGAACGAGTATTTCTACATTGCGGAACACACAGTAGAGGACGTTTCCACGCGAGCCGTGAAATATGCGGATTTTTGGACGGATTTTGGCGAACCAAATCTATTTTTTACACGGGAAGAAGCGGAGGCGGAACTGGAGAGAAGGAAGGAGAGACAAAAAAATGAATGAAATCACTGTTTGGTTACCCTTTGTTGGGAATTTGCGGCTGGATGAGCCGCCGGAAAACTTAGAATTTTATGTGATGAAAAGCTTTCACAATTTTACGGAAGGAACGGCAAAGGTGTACGAATTCGAGGACAAGCTGCACTATTTAGACAATCTGCGGAAAAGTCTGCACGCAGGGAGCACTGACGAGCATGTCAGAAGGCTTGTATGCAAGCGTGTGGAGCACAGAATGGAAGAAGAAGGCGATTTCCCGGACAGAAAGGACTTTCTATGCATTGAATTTATGGAGCACTGTTTTGACGAAGGGTTCCTGCCGTTTCATGACACCTATTATTTTGGAAGCAAAAGCGGAAACGAGGAGTGTCTGCGGTCTATTTTGCGGATTATCCGCACGGTTGTGAATTATTCCGAAGAGGAATATGAAAAGCTGTTGGAGGGGGAGGAATAAGCATGGATGCGGTAAGGTATTTGAAAGAAAGCGAACGGAGGTGCGATTCTTTCGATGACCGCTGTACCGGATGTGAAATTAAAAGTGCAAAGAATGGAATGACTTGTGGTGCATACATAAAAAAATATCCGGAACAGGCAGTTGCCATTGTGGAGAAATGGTCGGCGGAACATCCGCAGGAAACAAGATTTACATATTTTTTGAAGTGTTTTCCAAATGCAATGTTGCTTGAAGATGGCGTACCGCTGCGAGTTTGTCCCCATTTTTTAGGAATCTGCAAAGACAAGTGCAGTTCAATGAGAAATTGCAAAGAGTGCTGGAACACGGCGTTGGAAGAAGAATAGAGGGAGGAATACACCATGGAGGAAAAAAGAGAAAAATCAAATATGGAGCTTTGGGCAGAGGAGGAAATCAGAATTGCTTGCGAGAGAGAGCGCGGCGGCGCTTCGGAGGAGGAGTGGGATTATGGTGTGGCCTGCTATGAGAGTGCGCTAAAGGCGTTCAGATCCTTGCTGGAGGATGAACACAGCGGGATGAGCATTGGGTTCACGCTTCGGATTCTCAACAGCTTGGTGAAGGGACAGCCCTTAACACCGATTGAGGATACAGATGATGTTTGGAATGAATGCGGACGATATCCTTACGAAAAAGATTATATTACATACCAATGTAAACGAATGAGTTCCTTATTCAAGGATGTGTATGCGGATGGACACATTGAATATAGTGATGTCAATCGTTTCAGCTGTAGGACATTAGACAGTTCTGCTTGGTGGCATAATGGTTATGTATCAAAAATTGCCAGTGAGTATTTCCCCGTCACAATGCCGTACATTCCTCGCACCTATACTGTGGTTTGTGAGGAATTTCTGTCAAACAGAAAAAATGGCGATGTTGACACAATCGGGATTTTGTATATTCTTGACAGTGCCGGTGATAGAAAGGAGGTCAACCGATATTTTGCAGAAGCAGAAGAGGGGTGGCGTGAAATCTACCGGGTGGAATATGAACAGCGCAGACAAATGGACGCGGAAAGAAGGAAAGAGGAGGAAGAAAATGAGAATTTTACAATGCAAACTGACAACGATTGAGGCAATGCTGGGGACGGCGAGCAACAACAAGGAGCTGCACAGCGAATTTATTGCGAGCCATGCGCCCGATGCACCGAGCCGAGAGGAAGAGATTGCGGCGGTTGGTGTGGATGAGGTGATTGAAAAAGGGATGACTGTATTTTCGAGAAACAAGGACGGGAAGCCCATCCTGTGGGACTACCAGATTAAGGGCTTCTTCAAGGATGCCTGCGGCGTGCTGCGGAAGGTGAAGGGCACGAAGAGCAGCAAGATTAAGGCTTACAAGAAGGAAATTGACGGGCTTATTTTTGTGCAGGAGCGGCAGATTCCGGTGCAGACGGCGGAGGAGCTTACAAACTGCCAGAGACCCTTGCGGGCGCAGACGGCGCAGGGCGAGAGAAACAGCCTTGCGAGCAGCGAGGAGATTGCGGCGGGAGCTGTGCTGGAGTTTTCCGTGCTTGTGATGGCGGACGAATTGGTGCCGGCGGTGAAGGAGTGGCTAAGCTACGGGAAGCTGCGGGGGCTTGGGCAATGGAGAAACAGCGGCAAGGGCAGATTCCTTTGTGAGATTCTGGAGGAACGGGCGGCGGAGTTTTCCGACATCTTAGACTGAGCAAGGGCATGGCATGGCAAGACACAGCAAGGGCATAGCAAAGCCAAGAAATACATGGCGAAGGCATTGCGAAGGGAAACATTGAACAGCAAGGCAAAGGCATAGCCTTAGTAGCGGTTGAGCCGTTCGGTTATGAGGAACGAACGTCTGACCGACAGGTTGGGTGAGGTGACGAATGGACGGCGAAATATAGCGGTTTCCGAAGCGAAGCGAGGAAAACTTACCCTTGCAGAGCAGAGCAAAGCGAGGAGTGGCAAGGGCATAGCATAGAGAGGCTTAGCCATGGACAGCAAGGGCATAGCATGGCAGTGCAACGGACAGCAACGCAAAGGCATAGATAAGCTTAGCGTGGCAAGGGCAATGAGGCGCATGGGAATGAAAAGAGATGCAGAGGAAAAGCAAAGGCATAGCAACGTATTGCATGGCTCAGAAAAGCACAGCAAGGGCAGAGCTAAGAATGGCGAAGATTTGCGTCGCAAAGCGAAGGCATAGCAAAGATAGGCTTGGCATGGCGAAGCACAGAAGTGCAAAGGCATCGCAGGGCATAGCATGGCAGTGTTCGGCAAGGGCAGAGCTTTAGTAGCGGAATCTCCTCTTGGTTATGACGAGCGAACGTATAGCGAATGCTGTGTGAGGCGAGGAATAAGAGGAGATTGTTAGCGGTTTCCGAAGCGAAGCGAGGAAAACTTGCCCTATCATTGCTTCGCAAGGGCAGAGGATACATACAAAGGAGCAGGAGAGAGGGCGGAGCAATGGGGAAAGAAGAAATCTGCAACATGGACTGCCTGCACTGCGTGCATCCGGACTGCATCAACGAGCGGCCGATGACGCGGCAGGCGAGATATTACTGGCGGCACAGGGAGCGTGTGCTGGAGAAGAAAAAAGAGGACTACCAAAAGAGAAAGGCGGAGAAGGATGGCGGACTACAAGAAAATGCAGGAAAACATCAAGCTGATTTGCGATAGGGTCAGCATGGGCGAGAGAATGGCGATGCTTGCCGAGGAGACAGATGAGCTTGCGGATGCGGCGCGGCTGCTGCTGGAGAGCATCACGGAGAGCAGGAGGAAGGGAAGAAAATTCTCCTGCGGCAGATACGCAAGCGAGGAAGTGGCGGAGGAAATTGCAGACGTGGTCTCTGTGATGCTTTGCGTCTTTGAGGGCGAGATGATTTACGAATTTCTGAAACACGGCACGAGCGGCGCGAAGCCGGCACGAAGCGCAGGGGAATTGAAGAAGGGCTTGCAGGAGCTGATGGAGATCTGCAGCATTGTGCGGTACGCTGCATTCAAGCGGAGAAGAATTAACAACGAGGAAAACCCAACGGACTGGACGGAGGGGCAGACGGATGGAATTTTAAGAGTTTTCGGCGGACAGCTGCTTTTGGAGATGAGAAACACACTGCGGCAGTGGCAGCTTGCGGGCGTGGTGCGCAAAATGGAGCAGAAGCTGGAACGATGGGCGATGCGGCTGAAAGGAGCGACGGCGAATGGCGAGAGAGAAGGCGTACTACTGGATAAAGGTGCCAATTAACTTCTTTGACGACCCTGCGATTGATTGGATTTCAGACCAAAAAAACGGAAATGACTACATCGTTTTCTACTTACGATTATGCCTGAAAAGCGCAAACACCGGCGGGGTTTTGATTCGCAATATCGGAGATATGCTGATTCCTTATGACGTGGAGAAGCTTGCTGAAATAGGGCGGACTGACATTGACACTGCTGCTGTGGCTCTGAAATTATTTGAGCAAGTCGGATTGATTGAAGTTTTGGAAAACAAGGAATTATACTTAACTGCGGTGAAGGACATGGTTGGTTCTGAAACTGCGGCGGCACACAGGCAGCGGATTCACAGGGATAAGAAAGCGGCGTTAGTGGGACAATGTACGGACAATGTCACACAGATGTCACAGGAAGTTTGTGACAATGTCACACAGATGTCACAGGAAGTTTGTGACAATGTCGCAACAGAGAAAGAGATAGAGATAGAGAAAGAAAAAGATAAAAAAGAAAAACGCGGCAAGCGCGTTTTCACACCCCCGACACTGGAAGAAGTACAGGCATACTGCAGGGAGCGGGGGAACAGCATTGATCCACAGTATTTCTTGGATTACTACACATCAACGGGATGGATGCGCGGAAAAGTCAAGCTGAAGGACTGGAAGGCTGCGGTTCGCACTTGGGAGCGGCAGGATGCAAAGTGGCAGGGTCAGAAGGATGACCGGCAACAAGGTGCATCGGCACCCGGAGCGGCGGCACCTGCCGAGAACAACGCCTTGGCGAAACGGCTTGGAAGATAGGGGGTGAGAGCATGGAGGAGACAAAGGAATTATATAGCTCCGGAACGGAAAAGAGTATTCTGGGGTGCATGTTTCTGGACCGTGCAGCGGCAGAGATGGGCAGAAATACGCTGAAAGCAGAGGATTTTTATATACCCATGTATCGTGCGATATTTGAGGCAATGCAGGCGGTGGAAGTGATTGACATTATGACTGTATGGAACGAGCTGCAGCGAAAGGGAGAAGGCGAGCGCATCAGCGTTGATATGCTGAGGGATATTTTTCTTTTTGTTTCCAGCAGTATTAACATAAAGGCCCATGTGGAGGATTTGCAGCGGCTGAGCTATTACCGCAGATCCAAGGGACGAACGCAAGCACTCATGCAGGCGGTATTGAAACAGGATGATGATGAGATTGCCCGTATTCTGGCAGAACAGCAGGCAGACAGCTGGGGCGGCGGAGAGATAAAAACGGTTTTGGATGCATTTCATGAGCGGATGGAGAAACTGGAAAGAATCCGGAAAAGCGGAAACCGTTTGCTTGGCATCAGCACAGGATTTGCTGATTTGGATGGAGGTCTTGGTGGGCTGCAGGATGGGGCGCTTATTATTCTTGCCGGGCGGCCTTCTATGGGTAAAACTGCACTTGCTTTGGATATTGCAAGAGGAGCTGCGAAGGCACTGACAGAGGAAAAGGACAGGGCTGCTATTTTCAGCATGGAAATGCCTGATGATGTAATTGCACAAAGGATTTACACCGCCGAGTGCATGGTAAGCAATAATCAATTTTTTGCAAACAAAAGTTATGAAGAATGGAAGGAAACAAGCAGAGAGGCTGAAGAAAATCGGAATAGATTTGAAAAAGTTATGGAGCGGCTGCTGATTGATGACCGCAGCGGCATGACGATTGAGCGGATGCGAGGGCAATGTCATAAGTGGAAAAGCAATGGCTATCATCTGAAATTGATTGTAGTGGACTATCTGCAGCTGATGCAGGGGAAAGGAGAAAACCGCACCAGAGAAATCGGCGAAATCAGCCGAGGGCTGAAACGTCTGGCAAAAGATTTTGATTGCCCGGTTTTGGCACTTTCACAGTTAAGCAGAAAATGTGAAGATAGGGCGGATTGCAGACCCATGCTTTCCGATCTGCGAGAGAGCGGCGACATTGAGCAGGATGCAGATGTTGTTTTGTTGTTGTGGCGAGAGGAATATTATTTTCCGGATTGCGACGAAAGCAAAAAGGGGCAGGTAGAGGTAAACATTGCAAAGCAGAGAGAAGGCCCGACGGGCACGATTTATCTGCGGTGGTTTGCTGATAAAACAACCTTCCGAGATTTCGTGCATTTTACGCCAACGAAGGAAGCACCGCCAAAGGAATGGGTACAGGAACACCTTTGATTTCAAGGGTTTTGATTTCAAGGCAGACGAGGTGATAACATGAAAAACGAGAAGCAGGAAAGCCCGGCGGCAGAAATTCTCTGGCTGCGAGGGCTTCGCGCCTTTGTGGCGGAAAACAGTACAGCGCGGCTTTTGGCGGAGGCGGATGCCCTAGATGCGGCACGCGCGGAGACGGAGGCGGACAAGCAGGCGCTTTTCCTGCGGACGCTTACGCTGATAGAGAGAGGGGAGAAGGCGGACTTTTACAGCCGGGTGCTGCAATATGCGGAGCTGAAAGAAAGAGGGGAGAGGGGCGGCGCGGCGCAGGCAATCCGCAGGCATTGGGGGGAGCTGCAGCAGATGGAGAGAGGGATAAAGCGAAGATATGAAAAGCTGAGGGAGGGGTGCAGGTGACAACAAAGAAAGAGATGGCGCGGCTGATAGAGCAGATGGCGGACACACCGGAGGCAACGCAATGGCTGCGGGAGAGAAACGAGGCAATGCGCAGGAGCCTGCGGGACATTTCACTTTCTGCGGTGCAATATGACGCAGTGGGGGGCAGGAGCGGACACGGGGACAGCACAGCCGACAAGGTTTTGAAGCGAGCGGAGACAGAGGAGCGGATCCGCACCAACGAAAGAGCGATTCGAGACAGGCTGCGGCTGCACTCTGACCTGAGCCTTGTGATGGCGGAGGCGCTGACAACGGAGGAGCGGACAATCATCTGGGGGAAGCATGCGGAGCGCCTGGCATGGGATCGGGTGGCGCGAAAGGCGAGACTTTCCAGAACTGCCTGCTTTCGGAAGGAGGCGGAGGGGATGGAGAAGCTTTGCAGGGCTTGGGATGAGAGAAAGGAAAAAGAAAAAAGCAAGGACACCTGAGGTGTCCTTGCTTTTTTGGTGAGACATTTTTTTATTGAGGCGGATTTTTATTTTATGGTAAAATGAAACAATAAACGGAGTTATATTATGGAGGTGAAGAATATGCAAGAAAGATGCGACATGAAAGAGATACAGAAGATGCTAGGTTCTTTCAGTTGTCCGGAGTTAGCGGAATTGAGTGCGCTAGCAACAAAATATAAAATGAATTTTGCCGATTTGGGAATAAAAAGAGATTTGATTGATCCGAAATTAAAGGATAACCTAGAGGAAATATCAAAAGTAATGCGTTTATGGAGAGAAAATATAGATTTTCAATCATTGGAAAAGACAATAGAGACATTCAAGACAAATAATTTTTTTGAAAGTCCTGAATATAGTGCTTTGATTAAGAAAATGGAGGAAATTGCAAAACCGGGTGCAGCTTTGCAAAAATACTGGAAGGGTGCACTGGATACGATACAAGAAGTGGCTCCCCATAATCCGAATGCGGTGGCAGATTATCTCGAATCAGTAGGGAAAGAGTTTGATTGTTCTGTCATTCAAGAAGAAATATCTTTCAGCGAAGAAGAGATAGAGCATATTTCTTGGGAGGAATTTGCAGAGGCTTTTAAAGAACAGCTTGAAAACCCGGAAGGATTTCAGGAACGGGTTGCGAATTGGACAGAAAGAAAGAGAAAAGAATATTATATTTTAAGGGTAGTATTTAGTATTATGCTTAAAATTATATATGATGTAGCACTGCTTCCTTGGTTGCAAAGTCTTGTAAATCTAAAGTGAAGTTAAGAAGAAAATGAAAAAGTCAAGGACTGAGGTGTCCTTGCTTTTTTGTTGAGACAGTCTATTGACATTATCACTAAAGTTAGTGATGGCGGTTTGTGCATATTGTCACTTGAAATAGTGATATACTTTTGTTATGATAAGAATACGAAAGGAGGAGGTGCATAAAATGGGTATCAGCTATGACAAAATGCTGAAGCTATTCCAAGAAAGGGGTATCACAAGCTACACGATGAGGAAAGAAAAAATCATCGGGCAGGCAACTTGGAAGAAGATTCAGGAGGGCGGAAACATTGACACAAAGAGTCTGGGTGCCTTATGTGGGTTTCTGGACTGCCAGCCGGGGGATTTACTGGAATATGTGAAGGATTGAAAGGAAGTGGATGGAATGAGTGAGAGAGAAATGGCGGCAAGCTTACTGGAAAGAGTACCGGATTACAAGATGGGTTATGTATTGGCATATTTACAGGGGATAACAGCGGACGAGGCTGCGGATGATGCTTTTTGCGAAAGGATGTACGAAAGCTATCTGAATGACCCCGACCCGGAGAAAGACGTTACCTATTCTTTAGAGGAGTGCAAAAAGGAATGGGGGCTTGATTGATGTACAGAATCATCATCAAAAAGAGGGCGAAGAAATTCATTGACAAGCTGCCCAAGCAGGAGAAGCTCCGCCTTGTAACAGCCATTGAAGAATTACCGAACGGCAGCGACATTAAGAAAATGAAAGGTCATGACGACCTGATGCGGCTGCGGGTGGGTGATTATCGTGTAGTTTATACGGTAGACAACGGAGAATTGATTGTATTAGTAATTGATGCAGGAAACAGGGGAGAAATTTACAACAGATATTGAACGGAAAGCGCTGCGGAAATGCAGCGCTTTTTTATTTTCTGCTGCGGAAATGCAGCGCTTTTTTATTTTCTGCGAAAAAATGTACGATTTGGGACGATTTGGGACGATTTGGAACGATTTTGTACGATTTGGAACGATTTGGTACGATGGATATGATAGAATGATAGTAGGGAGAGCTCGCGAGGGTTCTCCTGTTTCATTTTATTCTTTTATCCTCCTTAGTAGCGGAAGGCGGCTGCCGATTTCGGCGGCTGCCTTCCCTGCATAAACAGGGGGGAGGGGCTGCATAAAATGCGCCGGAAGGGGCTTTTTCGGCGTTTATTTAACTCTTTGGGGAAGTGTTAAGGAGCGGCGGCGAAAAACGGGTTTCTTCCTAATAAGGGGGAGAAAAAGAAATATTTAACACAATCTTATGTTATGTTAAATAAAAAAAGAGCGAGGAAAGCGGCGAAAAACATTGAGATTTCGGGCTTTCTTGGCTCTTTTGCATTTATGCGGCATTATGCGCGCGGAAATTTATGCAAAAATTTTTCGGCACCGAAAACATGAAAAGTGCCGAAAAAAGGGGGGTGAAAAGGTGGCGAGCAAGAACGAAGAAAAGATTTATGAAAACATGAAAAGCCTTGAAGAATGGGCGTTTGCGGGGCTTTCACAAAAAGAAATGGCGGAAATGCTGGGGATGGCATATTCAACATTTCGGGAGCTGCGGAAGAAAATTCCGGCACTTTCGGCACTCTTGAAAAAAAGTGCCGATTTTTTAAAAGCGGAGCAGAAAAAGGAAGTTGAGAAGGTGGAGGTTTCGCTTTTGAACCGATGCCTGGGCTACAACGCGGACATCAAGAAGCACATGAAGGTGAAGAAGCCGATGCAGGGGGCAGACGGCAAGGTTTTGACGGACGCGAACGGGAAGGTCATCACGGAGGAGGTGCTGGAGGAAGTGACGGAGCAGCAGCACGTTCCTGCGGACGTAGGGGCAATCAAATTTTACCTTCTGAACAAGGCAAAGGACAAATGGAAGGAGAACCCCGACAGGCTGGAACTGGAGAAGAAACGCGTTGCGAACGACACGAAGCGGACGAAGCTGGCGGAGCAGGCGGCGAGCGGCGGCGGCGTGAGCGGAAAGACGATAGAGGAAATCTTAGAGGAAGCGGAAAGCGGTGGAGCAGATGCCGAGGTATGACGTTTTACGAGATGCGAAGAAATACATTGAAGCCTTTCTTTGCATCAAGACAAAGGAAAGCGAGATTGTGCCCTTCCGGCTGAACTCTGCGCAGAAGCGATTATATGAGTGCATCAAGGAGCAGCAGGCGGCCGGCAAGCCGATCCGCATTATCATTTTGAAAAGTAGGCAGATGGGCTTTTCTACGCTGACGGAGGCGTTGATTTATTACAAAACGGCGACCAGAAGCAACGTGAACAGCTTTATCATCACGCACAAGGACGATGCGACAACGAACCTTTTCAACATGAGCAAGCTATTTCAGGAGAGAAACCCGGCGAGACCGCTATTGAAGAACAGCAACGCGAAGGAGCTTATCTTTGAGAACCCAACGAAGAACAAGCGGGAGAAGGAACGGCTGCCGGGACTGAAAAGCAAGATTAAATGCGCGACAGCCGGGGGGAAGGGCGTGGGGCGAAGCGACACCTTAACGAACGTGCATGCCTCGGAGCTTGCCTTCTGGCCGGGAGCGATTGCGGAGACCTACACCGGACTGATGCAGGCGGTGCCGGCGACAAAGGACAGCATGGTAATCATAGAGAGCACGGCGAAGGGGTTCAACTTCTTCAAGGAGATGTGGGACGATGCGGTTGCTGGGCGAAACGACTATGTACCCTTTTTTGCGGCATGGTTTGAGATGGACGAATACCGCAGGGAATGGCACGGGGAGGAGCTGACAGAGGAGGAAGAAGCGCTTAAGGCTGCCTTTGGCTTGGACAACGAGCAGCTGATGTGGCGCAGGTGGTGCATCCGGAACAACTGCAACAACGACATGGATCTATTCCACCAAGAATACCCTTCGACACCGGAGGAGGCATTTATTGCGACGGGGGCAGGGGTATTTGACAACCGCGCAATCATCATACGGCTGCGGACGATGGAAGAAGCACCCAGAAGGGGGCGCTTCACCTACACAGAGACACAGGAACGGCTTGACCGTATTCTTTTGCAGGAGCGGCGCTTTACCGAGGACGAAAAGGGGGAGATTCTTCTTTTCAAGGAGCCGGAGCAGGGCAGACCCTACACGCTGGGCGGTGACACGGCAGGGGAAGGGAGCGATTCCTTCACGGTACAGGTGATTGACAACATTACAGGGGAGCAGATGGCGCGGCTGAAATGGCAAAGCTGCGATGAGGACACCTATGCAAAGCAAGTTTACTGCCTTGGCAGATACTACAATGACGCACTGGCGGCGGTGGAGACGAACTTTTCCACGCATCCGCAGAAGGTGCTGGAATACTTACACTACCCGAAGCTTTATGTGAGGGAGATTTACGACAACTACGAGGGGAGACTCAGGAAAAGCTTTGGATTCCAGACGAACGGGCTGACGCGCCCTGTACTGGTGGCAACGATGCAGGAATTCATGCGGAGCAATCTGCATTTAGTACACGACAGGGACACTTTGCAGGAAATGCTTTCCTTCATTCGCAACGAAAAGGGGAGAGCGGAGGCGGAGCAGGGCGAGCATGACGACCTTGTGATGGCTTACGGGATTGCACTGATGGCAAGGGCGAGCGGACAGCAGCGGATGGACATGCCCGAGGAAAAGAAGGAGAAGAAGGCAAGCTGGACGGCGGACATGTGGGAGGACTACCGGAACGCCAATGCGAAGGAGAAGGAATATCTGAAAGAAAAATGGGGTGTGCCTTGGTAGAAGGGGGGTGATGGCGGTTGAAATATGTGATGCCTATTGAGGACAGGAAGATGGTGGGCGTGATTGGGGACTATCTGAGAGAGCGAAATGAGAGGGATTATGTGCTTTTCATGACAGGGGTGTACCTTGGGCGCAGAATCAGCGACATTTTACAATACAGGGTGCGCGACCTGCGAGGAAAAGACCGCATTGCCATTGCGGAGCAGAAAACAGGGGAGACAATCCTATTGCCCATCAATCCGCACCTACAGAAAATCTACAGGGATTTCTTCAAGGGAAAGAAGGACTACGAATACGCCTTCCGCAACAGCAGGAGCAAGCAGAACACGCCGATTTCCAGAATACGGGTATGGCAGATATTGAACGAGGCGGCGGACGCGGTTGGCTATAAGGAAAGCCTAAGCTGTCACACGCTGCGGAAAACCTTCGCTTACTGGCTTTACATGGACACAGGCGGCGATATTGTGATGGTGCAGGAGGTGCTGGGACATGCTGACCCAAGCATTACGAGAAGATACATCGGGATTGACCAGCAGAAAAAAGAGAAGGCAATCAACGGACTTAGATTTTAGGTAAGTAGCGGTTGAGCCGTCCGGTTATGAGGAGCGAACGACTGACCGACAGGTTGGGTGAGGCGACGAATGGACGGCGAAATATAGCGGTTTCCGAAGCGAAGCGAGGAAAACTAGAGGAAGGAGGGAACAGCTTGGACAGGAAGAAGAACGGGCAAGGAAAGCTGCCGATGTGGCAGGAAAGACTACGCAGGAACAGTGCGGCGATGCGAGAAGAATTTGAGCAGATGGACAAGAGAACGGCACTTTACAACGGGACGCGCGAGATTGAGAAAACACCGGACGCAAAGAGCAGCAAGGCGGCAGCACAGGCAAGCGGCGTGAGAAACATCGTTGCGGAGCTGATGGAGGCACAGGTGGACAGCAGCTTTCCCATGCCGAAGGTGACGGCAAGGCGGCAGGAGCATGAGGAGCTGGCGAAAACACTGGAGGATTTCCTGCGGAACGAGACAGACCGCCTGCCCTTTGAGATGCTGAACGACATGGACGAGCGCATCACACCCATACAGGGGGGAGACATCTTCCTTGTGGAATGGGACAGCGACAGACACACCCACGAGACCAGAGGGGAGCTTTGCGTGAGCCTGCTGCACCCCAGACAGGTGATTTTCCAAGACGGAGTGAACGAAATCAACGACATGGACTTTATCATCGTGCAGATGGGCATGTCGAAGAAGCATGTAAAAGAGAAATACGGCGTAAGCGTGGCGGACGAGACAGAGAGCGACCCCCAGAGCAGAGGCGGCAGAAGCACGGCGGAGGACGTTGTGACCGTCAATTTCGGATATTTCCGAAATGACAAGGGCGGCATTGGGCGTTACACATGGGTGAATGACATGGAGCTGGAGGATCTGGAGGACTACCAAGCGCGAAAGATGAAGCGCTGCACGAAATGCGGGGCGGATATGACAGGCTTGGACAGATGCCGACACTGCGGCAACGAAAGGGCGGAGGAATACGACAGCGACGAGATGGAGCTTTACGAGGACATTGAGACGCGAAACGGCGTGATTCCCATGATGACGGAGACCGAGGAATATCCCGAAGGGGTTAGTGAGAACGGCTTGATGATGGACGAATTCGGGAACGCCTACGAGGCTGAGCCGATGCTGACAGAAAGACCGACAAGGATTCCCCGATACAAGCCCGACATTTACCCGATTGTGATACGCAAGAACGTGAGCAGCTGGGGGAAGGCACTGGGCGACAGTGATGTTGACAAAATCATGGATCAGCAGAACATGATTAAGAAATGCGACAGCCGGATTCAGGAGAAGCTGGACAAGGGCGGCAGTATTTTCACCAGAAGCGAAAAGACGGAGGTTTCCAAGACGGACGAGCAGCTGAGAGAGGTTATCTTTCAGGGGGCGGACGAGGCAAACCTTTTCGGGGTTCATAATTTACAGGTGGACACAAGCCAAGACCAAGCGATTGCAGAGGCGAACTATGAGCAGTCGCGGCGCATTTTAGGGATTACGGACAGCTTTCAGGGCAGACCCGACCGCACGGCAACGAGCGGCACGGCGAAGCAGATTGCGGTGGCGCAGAGTGCAGGGAGACTGGAGAGCAAGCGCATTATGAAAAATGCGATGTATGCGGATCTGTATGCTGTGATGTTTCGCTTTCTTTTGGCTTACAGCGACGAGCCGCGGAGCGTGCGGCACAACAACATTGACGGCAGCACGACCTACAGCGAATTCAACAAATACGACTATCTGGCGCAGGATGCGGCAGGGGAATGGTACTGGCTGGACGATTTCCTTTTCAGCGTGGACAACACCTCAAGCCTTGCAGGGAACAGGGAATCCATGTGGCAGGAAATCCGCATGAATTTGCAGACGGGGGCATTTGGCGACCCGAACGACCCTGAGACGCTGATTCTATTCTGGGAAATGATGGCAGGGCAGCACTACCCCGGCGCGGCAGAGATTCGGGAGAGACTGGAGAAAAAGAGACAGGAGCAGCTTGCACAGATGCAGATGCAGCAGATGCAGCAGATTCCACAGGAGACACAACAGATGCCGACGCAGCAGGTGGCTGATGTTGGGGTGGAGGATGCAGGAGGTAATATCATGAACATGATGGACGGCTTGGCAGGAGGTGTTTCAGGTGGAATGTAAGGAATGCGGCGTGGAATTGATGATTGCCGACAGGGGAAAGCTGCTGTTTGAAAATGACGACAGGGCGGACACCCCGACAAGGGCTTACTATATTTTCAAATTCAAATGCAGAAACCCTGCATGCGTGAACCATGACAAGGTGGTCTGCGAAGAAAAGGTTTATATTGACGATTGATGAAAACCAACCGACCCAAACGGGAGGTTTTTATATTACCGCATTGCACAGCGGAGAAGATTTTTCTAAATGTGTAGATTGGAGCGGGCGAAGGAAGCGAGGAATGACGAAAGGGGGTGAACGATATGAGAAAGCATGGAAACGGGCTGGAGGTTGGCAGAGCCGGCACGATGGAAGTGAAGGCAACAAAGGGGGCTGAAAGCACAAAAGCACCCAAGAAGCAGACAGGCGGAGATTTGAGAAGCACTAAGCGCTAACTTGAAATCAGGATTTTGATTTGGAAGAAGGAGGAAAGCAGAATGGCAGGATATGACGAAGATTTCTGGGGCGAGGACTTCTTGGAAGGCGAGGAGTTTTCCGATGAGCCCTTAGATGAGGGGGTCGACACTGAGCGCGGCGGAGGTGATCCGACAGAAGTAGCAGCGGGCACGGAAAGCACGGAAGGCACAGAGGGTGCGGAGGGTGCAGAAGTGGACATTGACGGCGAAGGCACAGAGGGCACGGAAGGCGGAGAGGGCGAGGACGAGGGCTTCAGCCCCGACCTTTTGGCACGCATTGAGGCGGAGACACAGAAAAGGGTGGACGCGCGCATTGCGAGGGAATTTGAGGGGATTTTGAACCCCTACACAAATCAGCCCATCCGCACAGAGGCAGACCTGACTGCTTACCGCAGTGCATTTGCGGCGGAGGAGCAGAGACAGCAGCTGGAGGAAATGGGCGTTTCCAAGGAGGTTTTGGACAGCTACATTCAGAGCCACCCTGCCATGCAGCAGGCGCAGGCGTTGATTCGACAGCAGGAGCAGGAGGCGGCGAACGACTTTATGGCGAAGGAATTTGAAGCGATGAAGAAGGAATTTCCGGACTGCGGACTGGAAAGCCCCCAGCAGCTGAATGAGACAGAGGCAGGCAGACGCGCCTTGCAGATGTGGGCAAACGCCCCCGGCATTACGCTTGCAGATGCCTACGCGGCAACGCACAGAAAAGAGCTGAGCAAAAAGCAGAGCGCAGCGGCAAAGCAGGCTGCCATGAACGAAATGAACAGCAAGGGACACCTGCGCCAGACGAAGGGCAGCAATGCAAAGGGGGATGTGCCGGAAGAAATCAGAAGGGAATACAAAATCTTCTTCCCGAAGGCAACGGATGCGGAGATTGCGGAAATGTATAGAAAGAATTGTGAAAGCACGGAATGAAAAGGAGTTGAGAGAACATGTTTAAAGTAAAAGACAGACAGAACAGCTGTGTAGAGCCTTTTGAATTTTTGCCTGCAAAGGACAGCGAGGTTTACGCACTGGGAGAGGCACTGACCTACACAGACAAGGTGACAAAATGCGGCGCAACGGCGAAGCCCACACACATTTGCATGGGGCCTGCGGATGCAGGCGTGGTTCCCGTGATGCCTGTGCTGGCAACGACAAGATTTGAAGTGCCCTATGACGCAAAGCCCACGATTGGGACTGCGGTGACACTGGGAACAGCGGCAGAAAGCGTGACAGCGACCACGACAAGCGGTGTATTTACAGTGACGGATGTGGACGAAGCAAACGGCGTATGCTGCGGATTTTTTAAGTAAGCGGCTGAGCCGCTAACTTGAAATTAGGATTTCAAGGAATCAATCAAACATAAGGGATGCAGTCAGAGGATGACTGCTTTTTTATTGCAAAAAAAGGAGTGAAATACATGAGCGGAATTATCTTTTCTCAGGCGAGCGGCCTGAATGACAGCGTTTTTGGCAAGAGTCAGGAGCCTATCAAAAGCATGATTACGGCGGGCGTGGAAAGCTTTGAGGAAACAAGCCTGCTGAGCAAGATTTTTTACATGGACAAGACAAAGAACTTTGCGGAGAAATACGCAACGATGACAAGCCTTGGCAACTTCCAGGACGTTGGCGAGAACGGAGCGACACCACAGGACAGCTTCCAGGAGGGCTTTTCCAAGGTGATTGAACCCAGCACATGGAAGCTGGGCTTTAGCATTACTGCGGAAATGCTGGAGGACAACAAAATCGGCGATATCAGCAATGCCGCAAAGCGTTTTACCACAAGCTACGGCAGAACGAGAGAGCAGTTTGGCGCGGCACTGCTTTCCAACGGACACAACACAAAGATGAAATGGGGCAACAAGGAATACGAAATTACCTGTGCAGACGGCAAGCCCTTCTTCTTCAATGAGCACCCCAGCAAGGTGGACGGGGTGAAGCTGAAGCAGAGCAACCTGTTTAAAGGAGCGTTCAGCGTGCTGACGCTGGATGCGGTGCAGGAGGCAATGCAGGACTTCAAGGACGACAAGGGCAACCTCTTGAATGTGAAGCCCGACACCATCATCATCCCCAACAGCGGCCCTCTGAAAAGAGAGGTTCTGGCGGCGGTCGGCAGTGAGCTTGACCCCAGAAACAACAACAACGCTTGGAACTTCCAGTGCGGTCTGTGGAACGTACTGGTATGGGCGGAGCTGCCTAAGACCATCGGCGGCAAGCCTTACTTCATTCTGATGGACAGTGATTACATGCAGCAGTACGAATGCATGCCTTGGCTGGACAGAATCAAGCTGAAGGTGGACAGCTACATTGACCACAACACAGATGCCAATGTATTCAAGGGCAGAAGCAGATTTGCGGCAGGCTTCAACAACTGGAGAGGTGCGGCACTCTGCGGCGAAGGGCTGACAGCCGGCACAGATTTGACAACACTGGTGTGAGCTGACGAAGGAGGCACGGGCGAATGAGCATTACTTGGAAGGAATTACAGGAAACGTGCCTGCGGAAGATGGACAGCTTGGACGGGGCAGCGCTGGCGAAGGACAGCAACAATGCGGCATACCTTTACGGTATGCCTGCCGCCGCCAATGAAGCATTGATGCTTTTGGCTACCAACGGGAGATACTGGAAGAAGCTGCTGACAATTACACAGGGAGAGGGGGAGACCGCCACAAAGGGAGAGCCTTTGGGCGGTTTTCTTGCCTACGACCTGCGGCAGCTGGCGGAGGGCTTTTACTGCATTGACAAAATCAAGCGGGCAAGCGGCACGGACTACGGCACCTATTCAGGCTATTTGATGGAGGGTGACCATGTGCTGCTTTTGCCGGCAGAGGATGAAGGGACGTTCCGCATTTGGTACAACGCATACCCCACGCGGATTACGGCGGAGACAGCGGCAGACTTCCCCATTGACCTGCACGAGGAGGCAGCGCATTATGTGGCGCACTACATGGCAGGGCAGCTATACAAGCATGATGACATCAGCATTGCACAGATTTACATGAACGAATTCTTTGAATGGATGGAGCGGCTTGCGGAAAGCGGACGGAAGGCAGATGGCAGGAACGCCGGCAGCGGCGGCTGGACGAGTGTAAAAAACTACTATTAGGCGGCGCAGCTGCTAAGTTGAAATCAGGATTTCAGAGATTGGAGTGAGGACGTATGGGGAGATTCAGTGTACCTTCCTCGCCTGCCCGAAATGTGGTGAAGATTGAGACCTTCAAGGGGGTTGACCTCAACAGCAGCCCCAGCAACGTGGAGATTACCCGAAGCCCCAACGCGCCGAACATGATGCGAGATGTGCCGGGGAAGGTGCGCAAGCGGCAGGGCTACGAAAGAATTGCACAATTTTCCGGCAAGCGCATCAACGGGGTTCACATTCTCAGAAGCGCAGAGAAGAACGAGGAGAAGGTTTTGATTCATGCAGGAGACAGCCTTTATCTGGAGGGGAAGGCGATTTACACAGGAATGGCGGACGAGAGAAGCGTAGGACGGCAGTTCTACGGAAAGCTATTCATTTTTGACGGGAAGAAGGCACTTTGCTACGGCGAATTTGAAACAGAGGAAACAGCCGCAGCCGAGACGGACAAGGCGGAAAAGCCGAAGGCGTTCATGGTGAAACCCTTAGAGGATGCGGCATACATCCCGACGGTGATTATCAGCCGAAAGCCGACAGGCGGCGGCACAACCTTAGAGCCTTTGAACCTGATCGGGCGGAAATGGAAGGAAAGCTTTCTTTCGGACGGGACGGCGAAGGTTTACCAGCTGACGGCGAAGGATTTGGATGCAGACAAGGTTGCGGTGCGCATCATGACGAAGGAGGGCGAATGGACGGACAAGAAGGAAGGCACAGATTTCACGGTTGACAGAAAGAATGGAACTGTGACCTTTACGACCGCGCCGGGGGCAAGCCCTGTGACCGGCTATGACAACGTGGAAATCACGGCGGCAAAAACCCGAAAGGGCTACGCCGAGAAAATCAACAAATGCAAAATTATTTCTCTTTTCGGCGTGAACGGGGCAATGGACAGGATGTTTCTTTCCGGCAACCCGGACTTTCCGAACCGAGACTGGTACTGCAAGATGGCGGACGGGTTTTTCTGGGGCGACCTCTGGTACAGCACGCTGGGGCAGGACGGCAGCGCGATTGTCGGCTACAGCATCATCAACGACAGGCTTGCGGCGCACAAGAGTGATGCAGAGGAGGGGCGAAACGTCATCCTCCGCAAGGGGGAAATGGGCGAGAAGGACGCGACCTTCCCCATCATCGGGACGCTGACAGGGCGTGGGGCTTTAGGCAGCCACACCTTCGGCTACCTTGGGAGCGAGCCTTTATTCCTGACGGACATCGGCATTATGGCAATTACGGCGGCGGACTTGACGGGGGAGAAATACAGCCAATCCAGAAGCTACTACATTGACAATGCGCTGACGGCGGAAAAGGGACTTGCGGATGCGTACGCATACATCTGGCGTGATTTTTACCTCATCAGCACCGGAGGGGGCAGGGTTTACCTTCTGGACGGCTTACAGAAAAGCTACGAGAGAGACAACCCCTATAGCAGCTTTCAATACGAATGCTATGTTTGGGAGAACGTGCCGGCAAGGGTTTTCTGGGAGGATGCACAGGGGCGGCTCTGCTTTGGGGATGCAGAGGGAAACCTCTTCCGATTTTTCGACGATGTGACGAACCAGAAAAGTTACAACGACAACGGCAAGGCGATTTCAGCCAGATGGGACACGGCGGAGCTTTCCGGAAAGCTTTTCTACAAGAACAAAAACTTCCGCCGGCTTGACTTTGTGCTTGCGCCTGCGATTGCAACGGGGGCGAAGGTATTTGCACAGGTGAAGGGGGTCTGGAGTGAGATTTTCGACAGCGGCGCGCGGGCGATGTACTTCGATTTCACGCACATCAACTGGGAGAGAATCAACTTTTCGACAGACGACACGCCCAGAACGATTGGCGGCAAGATAAAAATCAAGAAGGTAGACAAGGTTGCATTCAGCCTGCGGAACGAGCAGCTGAACGAGCCATTCGGGATTTACTCCCTTGCAATGGAATACACAGAAAACGGTAACTACAAGGGGTAGGCGGCTGAGCCGCTAACTTGAAATCAGGATTTCAAGTTGTTAAGACAGAGGAATGAACAGATCAGTTCCGGCGCAGGCTTGAAACTGCCTGTTCTCCTCGACGGAAATCAATTCCGTCTGCGGATGAAATGCGGGGACACCCCTGCACCCCGCAGACGACAAAAGGGGGTGTTTTATTTGGCAGTGGAAGAAAAAAGAGAGGATGCGGCGGCATACGTCATTTTGGACAGCGCGCTGAACGGGAAGGGCGTTTCCGCCCAGACAAACCCCATGGAGAAGCCGGAGGACGAGGCGAAGGCGGTGTTTGACGAGCTTTCCAAGGACATCATCATTCCTGCCTTCAACCGCTTTGTGCTTTTCATGGCGGCGCAGCTGGGGATGATTGACATGACGAAGGACACGGACAAGCCGATTTCCGCCGCGATGCAGACCGCCCTTGACAAAAAGCAGGACAGGGAGAAGCGAACCGGGAGCGAGACGCTTTACAAGGTGCTGACGGACAACAACTTTACGGATGCGGCGGCGGAGCAGCTGGCGGCAGCCTTTGCGGCACTGCACGAGCATGCAAACAAGTCACTTTTGGACGGGCTGACACAGACGGACATTGACAACTGGAACGGGGCGAACGTGCTGACGAAGGACAACACCACGCCTTACGAGCCGAGGGGCGAATATCAGCCGGCTACGGTGCGATTTGTTCTGGACAGGGTGGTTGCGATTGGGGCGGCAGACATGCAGGCGCGGATCTACGACCCACAGAACCGGCAGGCGGACATCTTCGGGGAGATGGACAAGACAGCGGCGGCCCTGCGAAAGGAAATGGCAGAGGCCTGGGAGAATGCAAGATACATCATTGACGATGTGACCGGGGAGAAATACCGGCTTGGGGTTTCGGGCGGCGGCTTATATTACAGGAAGGAGGAGAAGGCATGAACGAACCGATTTTTATTGCGCGGCAGGACACGCTGGAGCAGGAGATTCTGCCGGCACACTGGCTGGCGCAGTACAAGCTTTTCGGGGAGGAAAGCTACACCTTTCAGGACAAGGAAATCTGGAAGAAGCTCTGCATGAGCCGTGCTGCGGCGAATGACAGGGACATGCACGCAGAGGCATTAGAGGAAATGCTGATGACATTTTCTGCAGAGCACACAGGGAAATGGATGCTTTTAATCTACGGACTGGATGCGGCGGTACTGGAGGGGCTTGCAACCATGGCGGCGATTGCGGCAAACGGCACAGCCATGGCGGCGGTGGCAGGAAATGCGCTTTTGATGCACGCCATCACAAACAGCCAGACAGCGATGCACGCCATTGCGAACAGCGAGACAGCCATGCAGAGGATTGCAAACAGCACTACGGCGATGGATGCCATCGGCGGAAGCAAAATTGCGAGAGACGCAGTGCAGGCTTCGCCCTACTACGATGCAAAAATCAAGGAGAACGATATGGCGATTGCCAAGCTGGTGGTTGGCTTTGCGAACCTCGAATCTGCACGCTATTCTGGCTGCGCCGGAATGGCGGCAGATTCGACAGCCATGACCGCCGTTGCTGCCAGTGCAACTGCCATGGGAAAAATTGCGGCGGTGGATGCGGCATTGAGCAAGCTGGCGGCAAGCACTACGGCGATGGATGCGCTTTATGCAAGAAAGAAGCAGATGAAGGGCGGCAGTGCAAGCAAATCGGGGAAATTTATTATTCTTGAAATTTCTCAAAGCAATGCTTTCAACACATCCAAATACGGCTATGCGACATTATCGGACGGCAGTAAGCCTGACTGGAGCAGCTATTTAGCAAAATATGCGTTTTTCCAGAAATATCCGAAATATGCAACATACATGCTGAACGATACGGATTCTGACGATTACATCTATTACTTTGACATTGCAAGTCCTTGATAGGGGGTGAAGGAGCATGAAAGGATTTTTGAAGGAATTGCAGGAAAGCAACGCCACGGGGGCATTTGAGACAGTGCGCACGGGGGAGGTTGCCCTCACGCCGAACAAATGGCATACCATGGCGGCAATCGACGGAAACGGAAAGCTGCTGCAGGCGGATTTGTTTGGGTGTATTCCATACAATTCTTCAGGTGCGAATATTGGCGAAGGTGCTTGGGATATGCGTATTCTGATAGACGGAGAGATATTTGCCGATGTGCGGATGGCTGTAGCCAGTACTAATTATGGCATGGTTGGACATCTGCTTGCAACGGACTTTACCTACCTTTTGCCGAGCTTGGAAGGGAGAAATACGATCTACCAGCGGGATCTTTTCGGAAATTTGCAGGTAGGAAACAGTTGGGTCAATATTCTGGCGGAAAAGATTACGGAAGGAAAGGGTTTCAGCAGTTCCGCAACCGACCGGAAGGATGGTTACATGAACGTGATTCCGTTTATCGGATACCTTCCTTTTCAACGCTCTTTGGAGATACAGATGGCTTTTCTTTTTACGAATCCATCGGAGACATTGCCGGAGGGACGGCAGTGCCTTGGGAGCGTGGACATTGCCTATCAATTAGACGAGAAATGAGGTGGAGCGGATGCAGAAGGAAGAAGCGCACGCAGGCAGCGTGGAGCGGCACTATAAAAACGGTGCTACGGTACGATTTTTAAAGGGCGAGCCGCCGAAGGAACAGGAGAAAGAGGAAGAGACGCTGACAGAGCAGGAGCAGGCAATTTTAGACACAGCAATCAATGTAGACTATTTGGTCTGCATGAAGGAATTAGAGATTTGAAAGGAGAGACTGCATTATGACATACGCAAGACTGAAAAAGCTGATTGAAAGAGGGGCTTACAACAAGGAAGACATGCTGAACAAGCTGGATGTATTCCTGATGGCAAACCGCATCACGGAAGAACAGTATCAGGAGCTGATCGGCATGATGGGATGAAAGGAGACAAGCGCATGACGGGTGCATTTTGCAAGGTAAACATGATTGGCGGCGCGGTGGTGGCGGCGATGGCGGCGGTATTGGGGAAATACTGGTTTCTCTTTGCTGGCTTTCTGGCGTTCAACCTTATCGACTGGCTGACAGGCTGGGCAAAAAGCCGCATGAAGGGGGAAAGCTGCAGCAAGGTTGGCGCAATCGGCGCGATGAAGAAAGTCTGGTACTGGGTGGTGATCGCCATTGCCTTTTACATCGGCTATTCCTTTGCGCAGATGGGCGAGACCATCGGCGTGGGGCTTGGATTTATGCAATTTATCGGGTGGTTCGTGCTGGCGAACTATCTGGTAAACGAAATCAGAAGTATTTTGGAGAACATGGTGGAAATGGGCGTAAACGTGCCGCCTATGCTGATTAAGGGACTGAAGATTGCAGCGGAGCGGATTGACGCTGCGGCAAGCATCGGGGGCGAGGACGATGGCAAATGAGACGAAGGCATGCAGAGACATTGGCGCGCTTTTGCCTGCGGCACAGGCGGCTTGCCGGGCGTTTCTGCGTGAGTGCGAAAGGGAAGGGCTTGCCGTTCTGATTACGGAGACCTACCGCACGCAGGAGCGGCAGGACTACCTTTACGCACAGGGCAGGACGAGAGCCGGCGCGATTATCACATGGACGAGAAAAAGCCGCCACACCGGACGGCTGGCGTGGGACGTATGCAAGAACAGAAAAGGGCAGGAATACGCCGACGCGGCATTTTTCGACAGATGCGGAAGAATTGCGGCGCAGCTGGGGATTACCTGGGGCGGCAGATGGGACACGCCCGACCGTTCCCATTTTGAGGTGACGGCAGATTGGAAGGAAAAGAGGGAGACAGAGATGGAAAAGCGTTACGAAACGCTTGCGGAGGTGCCGACATGGGCGAAGGAGCTGGTGCAGGAGATGGTTGCAAGGGGATGCTTTGCAGATCCGAACCGGCTGCACCTTTCCGAGGACATGCTACGGACAATGGCACTGACAGACAGGCTTTTAAAAGCAAGGGAGGGAAGGAAATGAACGAACCTTTAACATTACTGAAAAGTCCCAGAGACGAGCGGGACTGGCACTACGGCAAAATCGTATGCGCGGGGGGAGAGCTGCCGGAAAGGGTGAGCCTGCGGCAGAGCTGCGGCCCGATTCGCAGACAGGGCAAGAGCGGCTTTTGCCACAGCTTTGCCGGGACTGCGCTGAAAAATTTGCAGGAAACGCAGGACTGGGGCGAGCGGAGATACAACTTTTCCCCTCTGGGGCTTGCCAGAGCGGTGAAGGCGAGGGACGGCATTGCATACACCGAAGGCAGCACGCTTTTAGACGTTTGCAAGGCATTATGCAACGATGGGGTATTTGACGAGGTATTTTACCCCTTTACAAGCTACGATCAGGAGAGCTTCAAGAAAACAGGCAAGCTGCACTTTCCCCCCTTAGCGGTGACGGATGAGGAGGAGCACATTCCGAAATACTACTGCAAAAACTACGCGAGGGTGGACACGCTGGAGGAAGTGAAGCTCTCTCTCGCCAATCAGAATCCCGTGCTTTTAGGGATGACCTGTTCAGAGGAAATCTATTCGCCCACAGAGGGATGTATTGGACTGCCCTTGGGGACATTCCTGATCGGCGGACATGCGGTGCTGATTATCGGCTACGATGACACGAAGGAAAAGACGATTCACGGCAGACACTACAAGGGCTTTCTGGAATGCCAGAACAGCTGGGGCGAGGACTGGGGCGACAAGGGCTTTTTCTGGATCCCCTACGAATACATCACCTACCGAACGAAGGACTTAGGGATGGGATTTGTGATGGACATGTACACCGCGATTGACCTTGCAAGGGAGAACCTGCAGGGGACGGCGGTGGAGCTTTTCATCGGGAAGGACAAGGCATTTGACGACGGGAAGGAGATTACCCTTGACCAGCCGCCCATTGTGGACGAGAAAACAGGGCGCACCTTGGTGCCCCTGCGCTTTGTGGGCGAGAGCCTTGGATGCAGGGTGGAATGGCTTGCAAAGAGCCGCCGCATTATCATCCGCAGCAGGGCGCACGACATTGAGCTTTCCATCGGCAACCAGACGGCACTGGTGGACGGCGGCAAGCGGCTGATGGAGCAGGCACCCATCCTTGACGAGAGAACAGGACGGACGCTTGTGCCCCTGCGCTTTATTGCAGAGACGCTGGGGCATGCGGTGCTCTGGGACGGAGAGAGAAGGAAGATTATAATTCTCAAGTAGCGGTTGAGCCGTCCGGTTATGACGAGCGAACGTCTGACCGACAGGTTGGGTGAGGCGAGGAATGGACGGCGAAATATAGCGGTTTCCGAAGCGAAGCGAGGAAAACTGACATAAATAACAGCGGTTGAACTGTTACAAGCATAAGAAAAGCGACGATGCGGATTTGCAAAGTCGCTTTTTTCTTGCAAAAAATAAGGAGGTGAGATCTTGGCAGGCTATTATAACCCGAAAAAGGACTACGCGGCAGCCATCAAAGCAGAAAAGAACCCTGCGAAGCAGGCGCAGCTAAAGGCAGAGAGACAGAATAAGATTGATGCCATGAATGCCGCAGGGACGAACAAAAAGGGCTACACCAACAGCATTTACGGCGGCTCTTACAGCTCTTCCGGAAAGGGAAACTCTTCCTCCGGCGGAGGCGGAAAGGGAAATAGCAGCGGCGGCTATTTTGACAAAAATCTGGACTATGCGGCAGCCATCCGGAACGAGAAAGACCCTGTGAAGCAGGCGAAGCTGATTGCGGAGCGACAGAACAAGCTGAACTGGATGAACGCGAGCGGAACGAACACGAAGGGCTACACAAACGACATTTACGGCGGGATGCCACAGGCAAGCGCACCGCAGGGGCAATACCGCAGCACGGAGGCGGCACTAAACAACACGAACAAGGCGGCAATACAGCCGACAGCGACCACGCAGACCCAGACAGCGGCGGCGGCAGAGGCGGAAAACCCAACCGCGCCGACCTCCTTCGGGAGCACGGACGCGGCGCAGAGGGCAGCCCTACAGGCTTACATCACGAGACAATACGCCCACCAGAAGGCGGAGAGCGGCGAGGGAACCTACAACGGGGACGGGAGCATGAGCCTTCCCGACCAGGGGCTTTTAAAAAGCTATCAGCAGAAATACAACGAAGCGAAGGCGGCAGGCGACCAAGGCGGCATGACAGCGGCGCACAGCGCGGCAGAGAAGCTGAGGGACAACTACAGATATTATCCCTTAGCGAACAGCAACGGCTACGGCTTAGGCGAGAACGACATCGGCTGGGTGCGTGATTTGGTGGTGCGCGGTGACGAGCTTGGGAACAAGATCGTAGACCAATACAACAGGGGCACCTTTACACAAACGACCTATGACAAGGACGGCAATTTTGTGAACCGATACACCGGGGGGGACATTGCCGGACACGATGCACGGGTTGCAAAGGAGATGCAGAGAGTGAACGAGAAATTAGCAGGAAAGGAAAACAACACCTTTGCCTTCCGGCTTTCCGACCCGAATGACGTGAAGCTTTCCAATGCGGAGCTGCTGGCGAAATACGGCGGCGGCATTACGGAGGGGAACAACGGCATCGGGCTTTACACTGCGCCGAACGGAACGGTTTTGAAAACAGCATCCGGCGGCGGGAACAACGGCATGGCGGCAAGCGGCACGCCACTGACAGCGGCAGGCTACGGCGGACAGGCAGGCTACGGCACAGGACAGGACGCGGCGGCAAATTCCATTTACGGGCAATTCGGCTACTTCGACCCGAACAAGGACTATGCGGCGGCGATGAAGAACGCAAGCAACACGCAGGAGATGGTGCAGCTGGAGAAGGAGCGGCAGAACAAGCTGAACTGGATGAACGCGAACGGGACGAACAAGGGCTACACCAACAAAATCTACTCCAATTATGACAATCTTTTCGGAGAGAGAGAGCCCTTGCCCGAATACAACGGCATGACGAAGGAGGAGCTTTTCGGCGGCTACAACGAGATGGCAGAGAGCCTTGCGGAGCAGAGGAAGGCACTGCTTTCCGCCGCACTGGCGCAGAACCGGACGGAGCAGGAGAAGGCAAACGGCAATTATGACGAGCTGGCAAGGCAGGCATACATCTTGAAGCGGCAAAACGAAAACGCACTGCCGCAGCAGCTTGCGGCAATGGGCATCAGCGGGGGCAGCAGCGAGAGCGCAAACCTTGCGCTTGCGGCGAACTATGAAAACAGCCTTTCAAGCAACGAGCAGGCAAGGCAGCAGGCATTAAGAGACTATGCTTTGCAGGCATTGCAGGCGCGGACACAGGCAGACAGCGACATCAGCGGCTATTATGCGGACGCAAAGCAGCAGGCGATGAACGCATGGCAGAGCGAGGCGGCGAACCGAAACAGCTGGAACCAGTGGGCGGCGAACTACAAGCAGGGACTGCGGGAATACAGCGACAGCATGAACAGCCAGACCTATCAGGAGAATCTGGCAAGCAAGCAATATGCGGACACACTGCGGCAGCAGCAGATTGACCTTGCCTTGCAGATGGGCGACTACAAGAAGCTGGCGGCAATGGGCTATGACGTTAGCTATTTGAAGCGGATGCAGGATGCAGAGCTGGAGCAGCTTGCACTGGATGCAATGCTGACAAGGGCGAACATCGCTAAGGTGAACAGCAGTGTGACACGAGGGAGCGGCGGCGGGACAAAAGGCAGTAAAAAAGGAAGCGGAAACGGCGGAAACGGCGGAAACGGCGGCGGAAACAACAACACGGATGTGAGCAGCCTGCCCACAGGGAACGAAATGGGCGACGGCTGGATCATGGTAAGCGGCATGGGAAAGGTTGGCTTAAGTGAGGTTGACGAGATGCTGAAAAGCGGCACGCTGAAAATGGTTGCCTCCGGCGGAAAGAAATATTACATGAAGAAACGATAAGGAGGGCTGAGACATGACAGAGAGCGAGAGACTGCGCAAGGAGATGGAAGAAAGGGGACTTCTCGGCACAACAGGAAAGAAGGTTATTGTCTCGGCGGCACAGAAGGAAATCAACGAGAGAAAGGGTGGGACGGCGAAAAGCCGTTCTGCCGGCTCTGCCTCTGCAAGCAGGACAACAAGCAAGACAACCAACAGCGCAAAGCGTGTGCCTGACACAAATCTTTTTCGTGGGATGCAGTTAACCAGACCAACGGCAAGGAAGACTAGCGCACTCGCAATGGGAGGAAAGGACAGTGCTGTTTTGCAGAGGGCAAAGGCACTGAGCGCAAATAAGGGCTTGAGCGGCAAGGAAAGAGAAAAGCAGATCGGACAGGCGCAAAAGGAGCTTGGGCGAATCCGAGACAAGAACCTTTTGGCCTCCTTCCTTGGAAACAAGGAGGCAAAGGCAAGAATCAGCCAGATAACAAAGCTGCAGGGAGAACTTTCCAAACAGCAAAAGCGTACTGCCTTCGGCGCAGGCTTTGGACAGACGGTAGGACTTGATATTTATGACACTGCCGTAAAGAAGGCGGCAAAAAAGACAGGAAACACGGCCCTTTCCAAGCAGATGGCGGCACAGGATAAGGTGCGGCAAGAGGTAAAGACGGCAAACAAGAAAAGCTATGGCAGAGGCGAGCTTGCCGGAGAGCTGACGCAGGCGGGTATTCTTTACGGAACGGCAGGCGCAGCGGCAGAGAAGGCGGCACTCAAGGGCGTGGGCAAGCTGACAGGCGGCAAGACACTGGGCAAAGCCGGCACATTTGCCACAAGGATGCTGGGACAGCAGGCGGCGGACACGGCGGTAAACACGCCGATGACGATTGCGGCCGGCATGGCAGACGGAAAGAGCCGCAGGGAGATTGCGAAGGACATCGGCAAGCAGGAGGCCATGGATGCAGCGTTCAACGTGGGGCTTGGGGCGATTGGCGCAGGGGCGAAGAAGGTTGGAGATGCATTTAAAAAGGCATCCAAGAATGGCCCGATTGCAGGGATTGATTTTGAAAAAATGGGCTACAAGATGGCAGATGTTGACGATGGGATTTTAGAGCACATGGAATATCTAAAAAACAATCCGATTGACAAAAAAATCGACTATGCACTCTCTCCTGTAAATGAAAGAATGGCAAAGGATGTTAGCAATCTGGTTGGCTTTGATATTAGTGGATATGGAAATAATCTGAAGCCAAACGCATTTGACCATGTGAACAAAAGGCATGGTGCAGATGGTATTCATGACAAAAGTATGGCAAATCCTAAGGATATTGCAAAGGTGCAATATATTCTGGATAATTATGATGACGTTGCTTTGGACAAAAAAAGAGCTGCTGGGTTTACAGACAGCAACGGGAAGCTTTCTCAAAAGGTGGTATTCAAAAAACGTATCAATGGCACATACTATGTTGTGGAGGCGGTACCGAATACAAAGAAAAAAAGAATGGAAGTCATAGGGACATTCATGCAAAAGCCGAAAACAAAAAAAGAGAACGTGCTGCCCGGAGATGTAACAAGCCCCTCCGTTACGTCCAAAAACGCAACTGCACAATTCTCTATTGATACTATACCAAAGGCGGCGGAAGATGTCAAGGGAACAGATGCGGCAGGAGCGACTGCGAACACTGCCAGAGAGGAAACGATTCAGGCGGCGGCAGAGAGCATGGCGGAGAACAGAAACGTGCTGGCGGAGAAGATGACACCGGAGGAAGTGAAGCAGCTGGAGGAAAGATATTTCCAACTGCAGAACAAGGACTGGCGAACGAAGGAGCTGCAAAGGATTGCGGACGAAGCAAACTACGAGCTAAAGGATGTTACCAAAGCGAATGCGGACTTTGACCGAGAGATGAACGAAATCGGCAGAACTTTGGCACAGCAGGAGGCAATGCAGACGAAGGCAGACCTGATTGCTAAGGCAAGGGCAGACATCCGAGACAGCTTCGGGATTACCGACGAGGAAGGGGAAAAACAGATTGGCGAGATTCTGCAAAAGGCGGCACAGGAAGGGAATCTCAGCAAGAAGGAGAGACGGCACCTGCTTGCACTGGTGGAAGAAAAGAGCAGGAAGAATACGGCAGATGAGGTTTCTGCGATATTTCAGCGGCTGCGGCAAACAGAGCTTCTGATTGACACGGACACAGCGGCGGACATTGCACAGATTCACAAACAGAGAGGGCAGCTCAAGGGAAAGCTAGCAAAGGCATCCATCAAGAGAGACGGCAACATTTCCGAGGTTTATGCAGGGCTTTCCAAGGAATTTCCTTTTTATTTCCCCAGAAGCATAGAAAGCACGACAGGGCAATTCAAGCAGATTTACAAAATTGCCACAGCGAGTGAGTTTTTGCAGAAGGGCGAGAAGCAGCAGACCAGAGAGACGCTGCAGCGCATTTTGCAGAACCTGACGGACGGGATGGACGTGCATGAGGCTTACAAGGAAATTACACTGGCGGACATGGATGACTTTATTTCCAACCTTGCGGGGCAGGTAGACTATGCAAGGGCAAGCGCAGAGCAGGTGCAGGGCTGGCACAACGAAAGATACCGCCTGCAGAAGGAATTGGAAAAGGAGAACCTAGAATGGAAGGCACTGAACGCAGAGCTAACGCAGGACGAGGAAACGCTTTTACAAAATGCCATTGACGGCAAAATTTCCGCAGAGGGCTTAAAGCGGTTTACCGGGGACAGATACGGCATGCTGGAGCAAAGATACGAAAGCGGAAAAGCATTGGCGGACATGGACAAGAAAATCGGCGGATACAAGCAATTCCTTTCCGAGAGGAGACAGCGGAAGGCTGCCGATGCCGTAGGGGAGATTACCCTTGCGACAGACGGGAAAAAGGGCTGGAAGGACAAGGCACTCGGACTGCAATATGCAACGGAAACGCAGGAGAGAAACCTTTACGACATTGCACCGGACAGAGAAACCGCCGACAGAGTGATTGACGCAATATTTGCGCCGATACACGAAAACGAGAGAAAGCGCGTGCTGATGGTCAACGATTATGCAAAGAAGCTAAACGCGCTGGGCATTGACACAAGGAAGAACATTTCCATTCAGCTGCCGGATGTTGCAGAGAGCAAAATCAGCGAAAGCACACTGATTCACTGGCTGGGAGAAAAGGAATTCGATTTGCAGGAAATGAAAGCCGAATTCGGCGAATCCAAAGCGTACCGGGAATTGGCGGAGCAGATCCGCAGGGTGAAGGAGAGCCTGTGGCCGGAGCAGCTGGAGAGAATCAACAAAGGGATTGCGGAGCTGCGGCAGCTTTTAGAGGAAATGTGGCCGATGCTGAACGAAGCACGCATCAAAGAGGGATACGACCCGATTGGCTATATTCCGAATTATTTTCCCCATGCGAAACTCAACGACCCGAAGGACCCCTTGCAGAAAACAGCGAGCCTATTCGGCATTGACCTGACGGACAGCGAGCTGCCGATGGACATTGCCGGAAGAACGGAGGACTTCAAGCCGAGAACACCATGGAGCGGAAACGTGTTGCAAAGAAAAGGAAAGGCTACCGACTATGACGCTTTGCGTATCTTTGACCAATACATCGAGGGGACTTCCAACATCATCTACCACACGGATGACATCAGCAATGTGCGCGCGCTTTCCGACTACATGAGATACAGCTTTTCCGAGGAGAGCGTGAGGAAGCAGATTGATGAAATTTACAAGAACAAGAGCCTTTCCATAGAGGATAGGGACAAGAAGATTGCCGAAATTTACAAGCAGAACGCAGAGAACCACAAGCTGCAGAATTATGTGCAAAATTTGGACGAATACGCAAATCAGCTTGCCGGAAAGAAAAGCAGCATTGACCGTGCGGCTGAAAAAAATATTTTTGGGAGAAAATTCTACAAGGCGGTAAATGCGGTTGAAAACAGGGTTGCGGGAAACATGGTTGCCGGAAACATCGGCAGTGCGCTGACGAACATCATCCCCATTACGCAGGGCTTAGGCAGAACGAGAACGACCAGCCAGCTGAAGGGGTTGGGAGAAGCACTGCTTTACATGAAGAACGGGGAAATGGACGAGCTGACAAAAAGGAGCACCTTTCTTGCGACCAGAGGCGGCACAGAGCGCACCTACAAGAACTGGCTGCAGAGGCTAGAGACGAAGGGCGGCAAGGCGAACCCTCTGCAATGGATGGAGGCGGCGGACACCTTTGCGACACAGGCAGTTTGGCGGGCGAGATATCACAACAACCTAAAGGACGGGATGGGAGAGCTTGCAGCCATCAAGGAGGCAGACACCTTTGCCAGAAACCTTTTTGGCGGAAGAAGCAAGGGCAGCATGCCGACGATTTTCAACTCCAAGGTGCTGAAGCCGCTGACAATGTTTCAGCTTGAGGTGAACAACCAATACCGCAACCTGATTAAAGACATTCCGCACGAGGAGAAGACAATTTACCGCAAGATGCGCTCCTACATGGGGATTGTGATTGGGGCTTACATGTTTAACGATGCTTATGAGAAAATCACAGGACGGAGAAGCGCGTTTGACCCCTTTGGGATGGCAAACGAGGCTTACGGCGATGCAACAGGGGAAGGCATGCGGAACACTTGGGACATTCTGGGGGATGCCATAAAGGGGGACGGCGTGCAGCTGACGGAACAGAGAGAGAAAAAAATACCCTCTGCCGTGATTCAAGGGGTGACAGATGAGCTGGCCGATAACACGCCCTTTGTGGGCGGGTTATTCTTTGACGGGGGACGTATTCCGTTGAAATCTGCGGTTCCACACCCGGTTAAAGGCGCGATGCACTTTGCGGACGCAATGCGAGGCGAGGAGAGATGGGGGAAGGCGTTGCAGGAAATCAACAAGGAGGCGATTTCACCGCTTGCCACCTACATGATGCTGCCGATTGCGGGCGGACAGGTGAACAAGACCATGAAGGGGCTTAACATGATGCGAAAGGGCGGCAGCTACACGCAGACGAATGAGGGGGAGCGGCTGCAGTTTGCGGTGGACAAGGACAAGAAAACGAACTGGGCACAGGCACTTTTATTCGGCAAGTGGGCGACAGACGGCGGAAAGGCTTACATGAAGGACAAGGGCATGATGCTTGGCGCAAAGCAGACGGAGACATACAAAAAGCTGGTTGCGGCAGGAGCGAAGAACACGCTTGCCTTTGATGAAGTGAACCATGTGCGCAGTGCGGAAAAGACATCCTCGAAAATGACTGTCCTGCGGGCAAGCCTTTTGAATGAGGAGCAGAAGGGTATCCTTTATTATGACATGGTTGCAGGGGACAAGGAGAGAGAGGTTCTTGACCATTTCAAAGACAGCGGGAACCGGTGGAGGCTTGCGGAGTGCATGAGCCGCATGAGTGAATTTGAGCAAACCGCACCAAAGAGAGAGACCTTGAAAAATGCGGCACTTTCCGATGAGGAAAAGGAATACTTATACCTTTACAAAATCGTGTACAAGGACAGCAGAGAGAAGGAGCAGGGCAGAATCCGCACGCTGCGAGACGCAGGCATTGGGATGAATGATTATCTGAAAATCCGAACAAAATATGGAGAACTGTATGACTATAAGGATGCAGAAGCCAGAATGAGACAATGGTTGCAGGAGGAAGGCTTTAGCTGGCAGGAGCAAAGTGTAATCAAAGAGCAGTTTATTTTCTGGGGGATGCACCCGAAGAAATACAAGGGGTAATTTTCTATACCACCATTTTGTTGACCGCAACAAAATGAAAAGAAAATTTGCAGAAAAGGGGGTTTTTCTTTACACCCCCTTCTGCGAAACATGCTATAATGGCAGTGCCGAGACAAAAAGTTGTCAGGTTTCTTTCTCATTAAGCTGTGGAGCAGCATTTTTTCCCCTTGCCGGGGCAACCCGGCACTAACGCAGCAAGAGAATGGGCACAAGCGAGTGCGCCGGTTCGATTCCGGCAGCTGCGAAGAAACCCTATCTCCTTTAAATTGAATATGCCCCGATGCGGCATTGCGGGGCGAGAGATTGAAAACCGAAAGGTTTTGCAGGGAGTGGTGCATTTGATGCGCTGCTCCTCATTTTTTTTGGGAAGTTGTCAGAAAATGCTGATTTGTGATAAGTTGGGGAGAAAATGCGAGGTGCAGGTATCATTTTTCATGGGGAAAATGAAAATAAAGGATCTATCAATGGGATATAAACGGGCGGAGAGGCTGACTTGAGGGGCACAAAGGAAATGCGCGGAAAGCATTGATTTTACAGGGTTTTTGAGAGAAAAGCTGACTTGAATACGCAAAAGAAGGGCGCGCCGCTCTCTTTTTTTATTGGAAAAATTTCTAATTGCAGAGAAGGGGGGTGCATGATACAATAAGAGGGAAATCAACTTTATCGTTTCTTGGTTGTTGCTGTTGGCGTTTTTACATTGAAAGGATGAACGGCAATGGCAAAAAGAAAATTGACAAAACGTGCTGACGGGAGATATCAGTCCCAGATTTATCTCGGAACAGACGAAAACGGAAAAAGAATCATCAAGACACTTTACGGACGAACACAGAAGGAACTGGAAGAAAAAGAGTGCCTTTTGAAGGTAAAGCTCAGCAGGGGCTTTGACATCAAGGCAGAGAGAAAAACCTTTGGCGAATGGGCGGAGCTGTTTTTGAGGATGAAGGAATCAAAAAATGTTTCCGCAGGGCGGCTTGCAAATTACGGCTATGCACTTATGAAATTTGAACCGCTTTATCAGTATCCTTTAGAAAAGCTATACCCCATTGATTTTCAAAGAATCATTGACAGCTGGGCAAAGGAGAACCTGAACACAGGGAAGCCTTCCTCAAAGGCGCTTTTGACTGAAATGAAACGGGCGGCGAACGGGGTTTACCGCATGGCAATTTCAAACAGGGTGGTAGAATTTAACCCGATTGCGGATGTGGAAATTTCTGCGATACAGAAGAAGGAGCCGAAACGGATTCTGACGGAGGAAGAACAGAGATGGATCCGCGAGATGCCGCACAGAGCCCAGACGGCGGCTATGATTATGCTTTATGCGGGGCTTCGGCGCGGGGAGCTGGTGCCGCTGATGTGGAATGACATTGATTTTGCTGCCGGCACAATTTCCATCACGAAAACAGTAGAATGTATCAACGGGAAATTTATTTTGAAGGATGGGGCAAAATCGGAGAACAGCGTTCGCACGATTACAATGCCGCATATTTTGAAAAATTTTTTGCTGGAAGAGAAGCAGAAGAAGGTGGTAAGCCTTTATGTTGTGCCGGATGCCAAGGGCTGCATGATGAGCGAAAACTCTTTCCGGCGGATGTGGCAGAGCTACATGACACAATTAAATTTCCGATACGGAGATTTTTCCGCATACGGAAGCAGGACAAGCGTACATGACCCGAAGGGCGTGCCGATGGTGATTGAAGGCTTCACGGCGCACCAGCTGCGGCACACCTACGCATCTATCCTTTATATGGCGGGGGTGGATGTGGTGACGGCGAAGGAGCTGATGGGGCATGCTGACATTCAGACTACGCTGGAGATTTACACACATTTGAGCAAAACATACAAAAAGAAGGAAGTTTCAAAGCTGGACGAATATCTGGCGAATGCGGAATAAGGCAGGATAAGTCCGTATATAGTCAGAAATATTGAGAAAACGTTGAATTTACGGGTAAAATCGAGGCTCTTTGTATACCTTAGGGATGTAGAGGTCGCAGGTTCAAATCCTGTCGCCTCGATGGCAGTTTAAGAGACGAATATGATTCGTCTCTTTTTTCATATTCGGCAGTGATTTGAAAAAAATTGGAAAAAGAGAGAATCGGCACGGCCTACGGAGGTGAACCGTTTATGACCGACCAGAACGAGGCACGATTGGTCAAGAGGGCGAAGCAGGGGGACATGCACGCCTTTGAGGAACTCATTATACAGCACGAAAAGATCGTTTATAACGTGGCACTGCGCATGATGAACCACAGCGAGGATGCGAAGGATATTTCGCAGGAGGTGTTTCTGAAGGCGTATCGGAATATCGGGAATTTTGACGAGCGGTCGCAGTTTTCTACCTGGATTTACCGCATTACGGCGAATACCTGCATTGATGAAATGCGAAAGCGGAAGGGCAGGCAGAGCTTTTCGTTAGAGGAAGAGCTGGAAAGCGAGGAAGGCAGCATGCAGCGGCAGGTTGCGGATGCGGGCGAAACACCGGAGGAAAGCATGCTTCGAGAGGAGCAGAAAAGCGAGATTTTACAGGCATTGGAGAGCCTTTCGCCGGAGCATAAGGTGGCGGTTATCCTGCGGGATATCAAGGGGCTTTCCTACGAGGAAATCGCTGAGATTCTGGAGCTTACGCTGGGAACGGTGAAGAGCCGTATTTCCCGTGGGCGAAATCAATTAAAGCAGGAAATTTTAAAATTACGGGAACAAGATGCACATTTTATTCGTCATAAGAGAGGAAAGGAGGGAAGGCAATGAATTGTGATAAAGTGAAAGAGCTGCTCTGGGCGTATTTGGAAAACAAAACCACGGCAGAGGAAACAGCAGAAATCGAAACGCATTTGGAAGGCTGTGCGGCTTGCAGAGAAGAGCTGGCGCAGCAGAAGGAAATCAAAAACGCTTTGGCGAGCCTTCCTGACGAGGAACTCCCTGAAGGCTATCATACAGAGCTGATGCAGAAGCTGCAGGCGGAACGCAAGATTGTGCCTTTCCCTGCAAAGAAGAAGCATGGCTGGAAGCAGATGAGCATGATCGCGGCGGCGGTGCTTGTGGTTGTGGTAGCAGGCGGCACGAGGGGGATGCTGGAAATGCGGCAGAACCAGAACGAGGAGATAGAGCAGATTCTGTTTGAGAATACTGCGCTGACGGCGGATACGGGCGAGGAAGCGGCAGAACAGATTGCGGCGGACAGCGCGACAGAGAACAATGCGGCGGAAAAATCCGATACCAAGGAGGATTTTTCTGAGCAGGAAACAAAGAAAGTAAAAAAACCTGTTTCGCAGAAAACGGCACCAAAAGAAACTACACCCAAAGAAGCAACTCCGAAGGAAACAACTCCGAAGGAAACGGCAAAGTCTTTTCGGTCGGAGGGAGCGGCAACCATGCCGAAAGCAGCTTTATATGCAAGTGAAGCGGAAAATGCGATGGACAGAGAGACATTGGTGAGCGGCACACGCGCTGCGGACAGCAATGCGGCGGACAGCATGACACTTCAGGTGGCGGAAAAGGAGACAGCCTTGCAGGCAATTCGTAAGAGCATAGAGGAAGCCGGCGGTTATGAGGGAAGCAGTGCGGATGATGTGATTCAGGCGGTGATTCCTGCGGCAAATTATGCAGATTTTCTGGAGCAGGTCGGCAAGCTGGGCGAAATACAGGCACTTTTCCAAGGCGAGGCGGACGGCGCATCGCACACAATCAGCATTTCGGTAACGGAAAAATAAAAAGGGACACGGTGGATTTTTGCGAGAAAAGCCGTGTTCTTTTTTTGCTGAAATTTTCTTGGGGGCAGAGAATTTTGATATGTTTTGCAAAAAATAGCTTGACAAATCTCTGACAAACGCATATACTGGTCTCGTAAATAAATAGAATCTTCAGGGCAGGGTGAAAGTCCCTACCGGTGGTATAGCCCACGAGCCGCAAGGCATGATTCGGTGAAACTCCGAAGCCGACAGTAT